>Ga0335073_10004462_pt1 | contig 19571 bp, 14 predicted proteins | sample Lox_Sample_22_FD_207093 | JGI IMG/M metagenome (GOLD analysis project Ga0335073, IMG submission 207093) | Soil microbial communities from Loxahatchee National Wildlife Refuge, Florida, United States - Lox_Sample_2.2 | ecosystem: Environmental > Terrestrial > Soil > Wetlands | place: USA...
GCGCCGTACTCGGTGATGACGACACCGGTGTGGTGCCGCGGGGTGGAGACCACCGATCCCTCGGGGAGCAGACCGGCAATGCGCGACACGACCTCACCGCCGCGCACGGCAGTGGAGCGGAGACAGATGAGCGAGTGCGCATCGAGGTGCAATTCCGCGCCCGCGACGAAGTCTTCGTGCCCGCCCACTCCCGATATCTGCCGCCCTTCGATGTTGTCGGCTACCACCTGACCGTAGAGGTCGACGGAGAGCGCTCCGTTGATCGACACGAGGTTCGCGTTGCGCGAGATCACAGTCGGGTCGTTGACGGTCTCAACGGGCACGAACGCAACGCCGGCGTTGCCGTCCAGCCACTGATAGAGCTCTGGCGTGCCCAGCGCGAAGGTGGTCACCGACACCCCGTCGAAGACGCCCTTGGCATCGTTGGTGACCTTCCCCGCTTGATGCAGTCGCATCAACCCGCTGGTGAACATCTCCGAGTGAACGCCGAACCCACCGAGCGGACCTTTGGCGAGTTCGCTGGCCACGACGTTCGGGATGACGCCGATACCGGTCTGCAGTGTCGAGCCCTGTCGCACGTAGGAGAGTGCGTAGCGCGCAATCGCCTCATCCACCTCCTCCGCTGGCGCATCTGGCAAGGCGAAGGGTGTCCCGTTCGCTTCCACCACGACGTCGACCAGCTCGAGCGGGATCGTGTTCTCGTACTCGGGCGGCAGGCTCTTGGTCCGCGGCAGGTTCGGATTCACCTCGACGATGAGGAGTCGATTCGGATCCGCACCCGCGCGCAAGAGCTCGGGCCGCGTCGCGCCGAGATGGAGCGACAAATTGAGATCGCCGTGCTCGTCGACGGGCGCAGCCTGCGCCACCATGATGCGGGGCGCGAAGGCGGCGAGGATCGGAGCGAACTGGCGAAAGCCGCCCGGCACCAGTTCGACGTCGTGACCCATGGAGTGCAGCAGACGCTCGGCCGGGCCGAAGAAACCGCACCGATAGTGCACGCCTGGCTTAGTGAAGACGTCGTAGAAATTCAGACACAGCGCGCCACCGAGCTGAAGGTCATGCCAGTCGTCGCGGGTACCGAGTGCCGTCAAGAACGCATCGGGGTTCCCCGGCCCCAGTCCGAACCCGATGGAGTCGACCGGTCTGACCAGGGCGACAGCTTCCTCCGCCGTGCACGTGGTTGGCATCGTTCCACTCTCGCACTAGCAACCCTCGGCGGTTGCGGGCTATGGTCCGCAGCACCGGATTCCAGGGCACCTGAATCCGTTACTTTCGGCTCTACCCTCGTTGGGGGTGCGTCCGCACAATGTGTGGCACACCCTCCTCTTCCCAGACAACGGTGCTTGGAGAATGGCGGCCACCCCCCTCGGTCGCCATTTTCCAATTCCGGGGTTTTCTTGCTCCACCCCCTCGTTTCCGTCGTGCCGAGCGCGCCAATTCACAACGGAAAGACAACGAATTGTCTGCCGATGCGCCGCGGCATCCGGACAGCCCAGCACGCGTAGGCCCACAGCGGAGTATCAGCGGGCACACAATTCTTGTCGGCGCGGCCCTGCCTTTGTGACATAGGACCCTGCCGGTTCGGACGGGGCGTCGACAAGCTGTGAACCAGGCGAGACCGATCGGGCCGGGATCCGCGCCCCGGTTCCGTCGGCTCGTCGCCTGGAGGCTGGCAGCTTTATGTCGATGTACACCGAACTGCTCGATGCGGCGTACGGGCAGCGGCGCGCGTGCCCGGTCGCGTCACCGGACGACGCCATCGAGGAAGTACGCCGGCGCCGCGACGAGCTCGAACTAGGCCCCATGGGCGCGGGACGCGTCGACATGCTGGGCGTGGCTGCTGCCGACACCGTGCCTCTCGTGCTCGCGCTCGAGTTGGGCTACGACGTCGCGCTCCTCCGGCTGGCAGCGATGCTCGGTATCGATTCGGATCCGAGCAGCTTCGAACTGCCGACACACGAGCGGCTTCGTCTCGAAGACGCGTTTCGCACAAGGGGCATCAGTCTCGAGGCTCCCGAGCTCGACGCGCGCTGACTCGCTCCGTGACTCCTCAGCTGTCCGTTATGGGGGCGTCGCAGGCCCGCAGGACGACGGCGTTCAGGTACCGGTGGCGTCGGTGCGAGCGTCTTGGAAGGAGCGCTCGTCGAGGCGGGCGGCGAACGTCGCTGCTTGCGTGCGCCGTTCCATCCCGAGCTTGGCCAACAGGTTCGAGACGTAATTCTTGACGGTCTTTTCGGCCAGGAACATCGTCTCGGCGATCTGGCGGTTGGTATAGCCCTCTGCGATCAGATCGAGGATCCGGCGTTCCTGGACGGTGAGACTGGCAAGCCGTGGGTCGACGCGCGGGCCTTCGCTCAACCGTGCCAACACCCGATCGGTCAGTGCGGGGTCGAGCAGCGATTGTCCGGCGCCGGCCCGCCGGATGGTGTCGATCAGATCGAGACTGCCCACCTGCTTGAGGACGTAACCCGCCGCGCCGGCCATGATCGAGGCGATCAGGGCTTCGTCGTCCGCATACGACGTGAGCATGACGCAGGCGATCTCGGGCGTCGTGGAGCGAATCTCGCGGCACACCTCCACCCCGCTGCCGTCGGGGAGCCGCACGTCGAGGATGGCAACGTGTGGCTTGGCGGCCGGGATCCGCGCCACTGCATCCGCCATCGTCGCGGCTTCCCCTACCACCTCGATGCCGTCGTCGGCTTCGAGCAGCGCGCGCAAACCCGTTCGGACGACCTCGTGGTCGTCCACGAGGAATACGCCCAACGCCACAGACGACATCTTCCCATTCACTGGCACAGTCGGCTACTTGAACGAGGGGATGCAACCCGCCGCTCGGTAAGCTCTCGCGTCTATGGCACCAGAAGGCACACCGGGCGCGGGGCGAATCGTTGCCGGCATCGACGGCTCCGCGGCGTCGTTGGAGGCGCTCTCGTGGGCAGCCCGACAGGCCGATCTCACCGGGAGCGTGCTCGAAGTCGTGATGACCTGGGAGTGGCCGACCAGTCTCGGCTGGGCCGTCCCCGTGCCCGAGGATTTCGACCCCGAGGGCGAGGTGCGTCAGACCCTCGAGGACGCGGTCGGTTCGGTCCGCGCCGCCTACCCGGGGGTTGCAATGGACCCGCGGGTGATCAATGGGCATCCCGCTCCGACTCTCGTCGAGACTGCGAAGGGCGCCGATCTGCTCGTGGTCGGCAGTCGTGGCCATGGCCAATTCGTCGGAATGCTCCTTGGCTCTGTCAGCGAGTACTGCGTCCGCAACGCGGAGTGCCCGGTCCTGATCCACCGCCACATTTCCTGAGCGCGATTCGGCGCGACGGCGCGCCCGCTAGGGCTGTGCCTGCTCGTGCAACCGGTCGATGGCACGCAGCCGGGCGGCCCGGTCCTCCCTGAGCTCTCGCAAGCCGGGACCGCCCGAGGTCGGAGGAGGAACGGCGACGCCGATGTCGAGGAGTGCGCCCAGCGTCGCCGCCACCGAGGACTCGAGCGCCCCGAGGTCGTAGCCGCCCTCGAGAAACAACGCGAGACGGCCGCCCGGGGCGAACTCGCGCACGAGGCGTGCCAGCTCGGCGTAGTCACCGCTCGACAACTCGAGATCGCTCAGAGGGTCGGCACGGTGGGCATCGAACCCACACGACACGAGCACCCAGTCGGGCGAGAAGGATTCGATCGCTCCACGCGCCTCGTCATCGAACGCGGCACGAACCACGTCGCCCGTGGCGCCGGGCGGGAGCGGCAAGTTGACAGTCAGCCCAGGCGCGCCAGTGCCTCCCACTTCCTCCGGACTCCCCGTGCCGGGGTAAAGCGGGGATTGGTGCGAAGAGACGTAGAGGACGTCCGGATCGTCCCAGAAGATGGCCTGCGTGCCGTTGCCGTGGTGGACGTCCCAGTCGACGACGAGCACCCGCTCGCCGAGGGCAGTGCGCGACGCCGCCGCCACCGCGACGTTGTTGAGCAGACAGAAGCCCATCGATCTCGACGCCTTGGCGTGGTGCCCGGGTGGCCGAGCGGCGACGAACGCGACGCCCTCGTCGCGCCGCGCCAACTCCGCCAACGCCGCGAGCCCTGCGCCCGCGGCCCGGCAGGCCGTCAGCCACGAGTCGGAGCCGGCGTAGGTATCAGGGTCGATCTTCCCGCCGCCTTGCGCGCAGAACGCCTGCACCTCACTAAGGTACGACGCCTCGTGCACCCGGGCGAGTTCCTCCACGCTCGCCTCCCGTTCGTCGGCGTGGACGAGGTCGTCGCCGAGCTGCAACGACGCGATGCCGTCCATGACTGCCTGCAGCCGCGCGGGCCGTTCGGGATGGCGCGGGCCGCCCTCGTGCCCGGTGAGGCCGACGGGCCCGGCGAGAACGAGGGGGGTCATGACCTCGTCATGCTAGGAGCGGGTAGGGCGTATCCGGCTGATCACAGCCTTCCGTAAGTCGCTGCGTTTGCGAAAGATCCGGCCAGATCCTTCGCTTACTCCCCGTCCAGACATCTCTGCAATACCCGTGATGAATTAACGAAGGATGTGATACCGCGCGAATCGTTCCGCCGGGGTCGCCGGCGGGAGGCTCGCACCAAGCGACTTACGGCCGGACACCGCACGAATGCGGCGACCAAGCGGACCCTGACCCGTCCGGCTCCTACGCTGGCCACCATGGCGGCGCGTATGGACGCGTGGGTCGTCGACCATCCCGGGCCGATCGACAGCCACCCGCTGACCCGGGTGCAGAAGGACGTGCCCGAGCCCGGCCCGGGGCAGGTGCGCGTGCAGGTCCGGGCCTGCGGCGTCTGCCGCACGGACCTCCATCTGGCCGAGGGAGATCTCCCCCCTCGACGGTGGGGCGTGACGCCGGGCCACGAGGTCGTGGGTGTCGTCGAGGAGATCGGCCCTCACGCCTCGCGTTGGAAGGTTGGCGACCGCATCGGGGTCCCCTGGCTCGCTCAGACCGATGGCGCGTGCCGCTTCTGCGTGAGCGAGCGGGAGAACCTCTGTCTCGACCCGCGCTTCACGGGATGGGATGTCGACGGCGGCTACGCCGCCTACCTCCTCGTCGACGAGGCCTACGCGTACATACTGCCCGACGAGTTCGACGACGTCACCGCGGCGCCACTGCTCTGCGCCGGCATCATCGGGTACCGCGCGCTGCGGCGCGCCGAGCTTCCCGAGGGTGGGCGGCTCGGCATCTACGGATTCGGAGGATCCGCCCACCTCACCGCGCAGATCGCTCTGGCGGAGGGCGCCCGGGTGCACGTCATGACCAGGTCCCGCGACGCCCAACGCTTGGCGCTCGACCTCGGGGTCGACAGCGCCGGGGATGCTGATGCCGCGCCGCCCGAGCCGCTCGACTCGGCCATTCTCTTCGCCCCGGTCGGGACCCTGGTGCTGCCTGCGCTCGTCGCGCTGGACCGCGGCGGGACTCTCGCCGTGGCGGGCATCTATCTGAGCGACATCCCACCCCTCAACTACGAGGAGCACCTCTTCGAGGAGCGCACCCTGCGGAGCGTGACGGCGAACACTCGCCACGACGGGGAGGAATTCCTGGCCAAGGCGGCCCGCTACGGCATCGAGGTCTCGGCCACCCCCTACCCCATGGCCCAGGCGAACGAGGCGCTGCGCGACCTCGCCGGTGACCGGGTCAACGGGGCGGCGGTCCTGGTCCCCTGAGCTTCGCCGGGACGGAATCGAGCGGTGATCCCACGGGGAACTGCAACGCGAGTGGCACGATCCGGCGTCGGAACGCAAAAAACCCGGGCTACACCCGGGTTTCAAAGGCGCCGACGGTGCCCCAGCCGATTGACGTCAAAACGCTGTCACAGGGCCCTTGGCGATAGGTCCTGGAGCTCTCGACTGGGGCACGCACGCCGGCAGTGCGATCAGGCGGTAGATCGCTACCGCCCATTATTCCCGATCCACCACCCTTTAAACACCAGAATTTCAAGAAATTTTGAAAGGGTTTAGACGAGGGGTTCGACCTGGTCAGCGGCCATGAGCACCGCCACCAGCTCCCGATCACGGGGGTAGGTCAAGGCCCGGATGGCGTGTTCGAGGCTCAGCCACCGCAGTTCGTCGACCTCTTCATTCGGTGTGAAAAAACCACCTTCGGCCGTCATGACCCAATAGGCCACGGCCTTGGGCCGCCCCTTGCGGTCCACGTACTCGGTGTGGCCGAGGAAGCGAATAAGGCGGCACGCCATCCCGGTTTCTTCCCGCACCTCGCGCAGCGCCGCCAGCTCGAAGGACTCGCCCGGCTCGAGCTTGCCCTTAGGGAATGACCAGTCCTGGTGCGCGGGTCGGTGCACCACCACGATCTCGAGCGTGCCGCCTTGTCGCCGGACGATCAATCCGCCCGCCGCCTGGACGACCTCAGTTGGTATCGGGAGCTCAGCAGTCATCGCCCGTCGCGCCACCGAATTGGAGACTACCGCCGCGACCTGCCACATCCGCGGCAATCGCAGCTGCGTCCGCACCGCGGTCGGCGCGCAGCGGTGCCTACCCAGGCTTCGCCACGGGGCCGGCGGTAGCCTGCGTCGTGGTGTCCGACGCGAAGAAGACCGAGGGGGACGAGCACCCGGACCCGGTCGAGATCGAATGGCAGTTCGACGCGCTGGACCTGCGGCCCGTCGAGCGGTGGCTGGCCGCACTCCCCACACTGGTCGCCGAAGCCGGCGATCTCGGCACCGTCACCGCGCTCGCGCGGACCCCGCGCCGTCTCGTCGACTCGTACATCGACACGGACGACTGGCGCATCGCGCGCGCGGGCTTCGTGGCCCGCACGCGGCGGCGCGGCCGGCACGACGAGGTGACCCTCAAAGACACGCGACCTGCTGAGGGAAGCGGCCTGCGGCGGCGACTCGAGGTCACCGAGGTGCTGCCGCCGGCAGGGCTGAGCGCCCTCGGACCCGACGGCCCGGTGGGCCGGCGTCTGCGTGCGATCGTCGGAGCGCGCCGCGTGCACGAGGTCCTCCAGGTGCGGACCCGCCGGCGGCCCTTCGCCCTGCGCGTCGGCGGCATCGACGCGGCGGAGGTCGCGCTCGACGACACGGTCATCGTGGTGGGAGGTGGCCAGCGTCCGATGCAGCTCCGCCGGGTCGAGGTCGAAGTGCTGCCGGAGTGGCTCGAGAGACTCGAGCCACTCGTCGAGCAACTCCGCTCCTCGTGTGGTCTTCGTCCCGCGCACCTGTCCAAGTTCGAAGCGGGTCTCTTGGCGCTCGGCCACGAGATCCCGGGCGCGCCCGACCTTGGGCCGACCACCGTGGACGAGGACAGCACCATGGGCGAGGTTGCCTATGCGGTGCTGCGCCGCCAGCTCGGCGTGTTGCGCGACAAGGAGCCGGGGACCCGGCTGGGCGAAGACCCCGAGGAGCTGCACGACATGCGGGTGGCGACGCGCCGTCTCAGGGCGGCGCTGGCCCTCTTCTCCGGCGTGCTGCCCGTTCGGGCGCAGGTCTTCCGCGAAGAGCTCGGTTGGCTGGGTCGCCTGCTGGGCGCGGTGCGCGACCTCGACGTGCAGCTCGAAGGCCTCGCCGAGTCGGCGCAGACCACGGGAGACTGGGACACGGCCGCACGACCGGGAGGCCACGACGCCCTCGGCGAACTCGTCGCGCTCTTGGAGTCAGAGCGCGACGACGCGCGGGCCGCTCTGCTGAGTGGTCTCGACTCCGTGCGTTGGGAGCGCCTCTCGCGGGGCTTGGCCGCGATGGCGCAGCAGGGTCCGGCGCGTCGGTCGTTGGCCCCGCGGGTGCCGGCAGCAGTGGGCATACCGGACCTCGTGATCAAACGTCACACCGCTGTCGAGAAGGCCGCACGGCGGGCCAAGAAGTCGGGCGTCGTCTCGGATTTTCACCGGCTTCGCATCAACTGCAAGCGCCTGCGGTACGCGCTCGAGTTCAGTGCGGATGTCTACGGTGGCCGCACCAACCGCTACGTCCGCCAGTTGACCTCGCTCCAGGACGATCTGGGTCTGATGCAAGACGCCGAAGTGGCGTCGGCGCGCCTCGCCGATCTCGCCGGCGACGACACGCAGCTTTCGCCGCGCACGGTCTTCGTGATGGGCGGCATGGCCGAGCGCCACCGGCGCGACGTCGAGCGGATGCTGCGGCGACTGCCCAAGGAGCTCAAGCAGGTGGGTGGACGCGAATGGCGCGATCTCGTCCATCTCATGGAGCGGCGCCGGCAAGAAGCCGAAGCGAACCAGCCACCGTTGCGGACCACCCTGCGGGCAGTGCCGGCGCCTCCGCCCGAGACCCCGAGCGAGCTTGTGTACGGCGGCGCCGCAGGGGCCGCCGCGACCCCGGGCACGACGTCGGCTCCCTCCCCCCTCTCGCCGGTCGCACCGGTGGCGCCGGTCCAGTCCGTTCCCCCTGCCATTCCCGTCGTGCCGGCTCCCGCGGGACCAGTGTCCGTGTCGCCCGATCACCCGGCCGTCGCGCCTGGGCCCGGCCTCAGCGCTGTGCCGACGGCGCCCCCACCGTCGTCGCCGTCACGCCAGGGGGAATGACGCGTCATCTCCGATCACGATGCGGGGATGCTCGGTGACGACGAAGTGCAAGCGGTCGGTGTCGAGGAATTGCTCGATGTCGGCCCAGATCTGACCGAAGTCCGGCTCCTGCATGTGGGCCCGGTACTCGTCCATGCTGTCGAACCACTGGACCGTCACGCCGTCGAAGCCCGGATCCTCGTCGCCGTCGTAATCGTCCAGCGGCCGCGGGTGTTGCTCGTAGCGCACGACGTGTTGCCCACTCTTGCTCGCCACGATGAGCGGGCCGTGGACCTCGCGCCAGTGCGTGTGGAACTCGGCCGGGGTGAGCCCTTCCTTGCGACGGAGCAGGCATGTCAGCCTGACCATGGGTCCGTGACCTCCTGTGTTCGGCACCGCCCGCACGCGTGTCGCGCCGGACGTCGGACGCACGATAGGCGTCGGCAGAAGGACGGCGCGGAGCCGGACCGGAGCACGTCGGCGCCCGGCGATGCCGCCGGGAGCGGTCGCAGCCGGCTCCCGGCCCGCTAGGGAAGCGAGAGGGAGAGCCCCGAGCCCGAGCTCGACGAGTTCACGCCGACCGACGCGCCGCCCACCGACACCGGAGGCGTACTCGGGAGCGGCAGCGACGGGAGCGGCACCGTCACCGTCGTCCCACTCGATCCGCTCGCAGCGGGCTGCGTGGTTGTCGTCGTCGAGCTGGAGGTCGTCGTGGTCGTCGAGGTGCCCACCGATCCCGACGACGGCGTCGTCACTGTGCCCAAGACCGACGTGACCGGAAGGCTCGGCAACCCCGACGAGGAACCGACCGTGCTCCCTGCCGACCCCACTGAACCGAGCGACCCGAGCGACCCGAGCGATCCGAGGGATCCCAACGAACCCAACGAAGAAGAAGCGCCGGACCCCTCGCCTGCCGCTGCCAGGAGCCCGTTGACGATCGGGTCGAGCGACGCCGCCACCGATGCGGGGATCGAGCCGAGGTTTCCGAGTCCGAGCGAGCCCAGCCCCGTGAGCGAGCCCAAGCCGGCGCCCGAACCGGTGCCTGAGCCGGGCGCCAGGATCGACCCGAGGCCGAGCTCTTCGAGGACCGAGGTCGGCAACGCCGCCGTCGGCAGCGAACTGGTCGGCAGCAGTGCGTTCAGGTCCGACAGCGTGCCCGTCACGTCAGAGACCACGCCGGTGAGGCTCGGGAGGAGCGCGTCGAGCGTGCCGGTCGGGTCACCGCCCGAGACCGCGCCGAGATTGCCGAGCACGCCAGTGATGCTGCTCAACACGCAGTCGACGCCGAGATCGCTCTGCGTCGTGCAGCCAAGACCGAGGCCACCGAGGCCGCCCAATCCCGATCCACCGAGGCCGGGCAGCGCGCCCAGTGTCGCCGGCGAACCGAGCACCGCGAGGTTGTCCGACCCGGACGTCGTCAGCCACTGCAACGGGTCACCGCCCTGCGCGAGGCCGCCCGCGACCGACGAAAACGATGCGTTCGCGGCGTCGAGCGACCCCCGCCCGCCCAGCGCGGTGCTGTAGGCCTGCTCGACCGCGTTCGCCAGCGGCTGGTTCTGGCCGCCGGTCGACGAAGCGAGCGGATGCGCTGCCGCGGGATCGATGGTGAAGTAGCCGCCGAGGCCGCCCAGGAAGGCACCGATCGCCGCGCAGGTGAGCCCGCCGGCGCCGACCAAGGCCGCGTTGCGATAACGCGAGAGCCCCCTCGGCCCCTCGCCTTCGGCTGGCGCCCCGCTGGCAGCGTGCAAACCCCTGGTGCGGAACGCCCGGTGGAGCGGTCCCGACGTGCGCGTGCGCGCGGCGTGAGCCCCACGTGACGCGGACTTGGGGATGACGATCGACGCAGGCGTCTCGACCGCACGCGCACGCGGTGCAGGCAGATCGAGCCCACACGGTGCGGGCGCGTCCAGAGCGAACGGTGCGGGCGGGCCAAGTGTCACCGGCGCGAGGGCGTCGAACGCCATCGGCCCGCGCGGCTCGAATCCCTCGAGTGCGTCCGGCCCGCCGCTGGCCACGTCCGGCGCTGCAGCTCCCTCGGCGGGAGTGCTGCCCCCATCTGCGCCGAGGCCACCACCCGAGCCGAACTCGTGGTGGAGCATCTCGTCGTACATCTCGTCGAAGCCCATGGAACCGTCCTCCTCGAGTCCACTGACCCCTCACCCGGGTGTTCTCTCACTGTGGAAACGGCCTGGCCGGGCCGACCTTACGCACGGGTTTGCACCCCCGGTGCCCCCCGGATCGGGGGGCCGAGCCCCGCCGGCCCCGCAGTCCCGGCGGAGGCTCGCGTCGGCTCAGGCGGTCGCCGGTGCGAACGTCCAGCTCCCGATCGTCACCACGCCCTTGTGCACGGGGAGGACGACCGTCATCGGGTGCTCGCCGGGCGCTGACCCCCCGGCCAGCGTCACCGTGGTCGTGAGGACGACCCGGACCGGGGACCCGCCTGCCGAATCGATCTCGACGTTGAGGGGCGTGTCGTGGCCGGTCACGGTGGCCCCGTCGAGTTGGGGCGGCATGACCACCCCCGGTGCGACGGCGCGCCACCACACCGCCTGGCGCTCGGCCGCCGCGTGCAGGCCGCCGAAATAGGTCTCGAGCGCCGCCGCCTCGAGCGACAGCGGCGCGGGCGATTGCGCGAAGCCCACCGACGCGTCGACCAGGTTCATGCTCCCCATCGGCGCCTCGTTCTGCTCGAGGGTGAGGCCCTGCGCACGCAGCGCCGGCGGCGCCGTCGTCGTGTAGGCGGTGGACGCCACCGTCTCGATGAACTGCGCGCCCGGATGCAGGCTCTTGCCCTTCGTCGCGGCGCCGACTTCGGTGGCGCGGATCAAGTAGCGGTCGGGGGTGAAGAACAACGCGTTCGGCGGCCAGCAGGTGTCGAGGACCAGGCTCGGGCGGCTCGTGTTGGCGACGGCCGAGCCCGCCGGCACGACCTCGTGCGAGCTGACCTTGAAGGTCACCGTGTTGCACGCGGTGGCGTAGGTGATGGTGTCACCCGGCTTCAGCGCGTTCAGGTGCACGAAATAGCTCACATCGTGCGCCAGGAAGACGGCCGCGCCGTCGACGCCCGGCCAGACCGATTGCGGGTCGTGGCCCACCGCCACGTTGAGCTCCTGGTCGTCGGTGCCTTCTTCGACCGGCGCGTGCAGGTTGAGTGCCGGAATGGTGAGGATCCCCGAGAGCTGCCCCGGTTGGACACCGGCGACCTGGCACGACGCGCCATGGCTCTGTCGGGCGATCTTGCCCATTGCCGCCTTCTCGCTCGCGATCAGCACCGCCTGTGCATGGTCCTGGTGTTCTTGATGCGCGACGGCGAAGCCGCCCAGGAACACCGCAACGAAGAGCAGCACCACGCCGACGAGCGTCACGCCGACGCGGCGGAGGTCGTGCCAGGACCGTGCGCCGCCGCCACCACCGCCGCGGCGCGACCGGCGACGGTCAGCCGGCTGGTGGCCGGGGGGCTGGCGTCGCCCGGAACGGGACTCCGCCGTCCCGCTCCGAGCAGCGCGCGGCACCGGTTCCCGAGGCATCCGCTTCTCCCTCCCTCGTCTCCGCGTCACGTGCAGGCTGCCGCCGGGCCGGCCCCCGAGACCGGAGGGGGAACGGAGGAGGTCCCGAAGGCCGGGCCCGGTGGCAGCCCGCCGCGCGACCGTGAGGAGCCGGTCGGCTGAGGGGTGTGTGGTGCCTCATCGGCCACCCCTGCGGCGGGCGAGTGTGGAGAACGAGCGAGCGAGCGAGGCGACGCGGCGGCGGCCGATCAGGAGCATCCCGCCGGCGCCCATGCACGCCAGCAGGATGACGGGGAGCGTCCCCGCCCAGTACTCGCCGGTGTGCACGGTGGTCACCCCCGGCACCGCAGCGGCGACGGGCTGCGCCGGCGTCGTGGCCGGCGACGTAGCGACGGCCGGCGTCGCGACGGTCGAGCTTCCCGTGACACTCACGTCGCCGACGTTCAGCGTCAGGCCGCCCATGAGGCCGCTCAAGAGGCCGAGGTTGAGCACACCGACCTTGGCGCTCGCCGACGTGCCCGGCGCCGACGTGTCGCAACTGAGCAGGTTGCCCGACGGGTTGTACGTGATCAGGTCGCTCAGCAGCGTCGAGAGCGCGCCCGAGAGTGCGGTGCCGCTGCTGCCCAGCGTCGAGAGGATCTGGTTCACCAGGTCGTCGATCTGGGTGATGTTGACGAAGGTCGGCAGCGACCCGTTCGTCGAGTACGAGACGACGCCGGCGTTGCAGCTGGGCGTGACGGTGCCCGTGCTGCGGTCGAGCGCGACCGCTGCCGTCGTCGGAGCAACCTGCAGGTCGGCCAGGCCGAAGAGGTCGACGTCGAGCGCGCGCTGGGTCACCGAGCCGGTGACGACGTTGCCGCTCGTGCTCACGGCGGAGGTCGAGCCGCCGAGGGTGATGGACAGGGGCTGCACCGCGCTGGCGTCGGCGCCGGTGAGCCCGAGGATCTGGTTCAAGATCCCGGTCAGCGCGGTGGTGACACCAGACGAACTCGACGCGTTCAGTTGGCTGAGGAGCCCGCTCACGACCGAGCACTCGCCGGCCAGGTCGCTGCCGCCCGCGACGCTAGTCGGGTTCAGGGCCTGACCGGCGGGGAGGATGCCGTTGACCGTGCCCAAGATGCTCTGCACGGGCCCCGACAGCGGGCTCGTGTTGGCACCGGGTGCGGACGTCGCCGCGGGCGCGCTCGCGCACAGCGAGGACGCCGACGGCAGCGAGCCGCCCAAGATCGCCTCGAGCACGTCACCCAGGCTCGTCCCGAGCGCCGCGCTGGTAATGCTCCCCGAGCCCGACGCGGTGGGGTTCCCGCTGGCGTCCTCGGACGCCGACGCGGTGCCGCAGAGCACGTTCACGTCGAGCAGGCCGGTGTTGATCGGCAGCGGGCAGCTGTTGGCACCGGTCGGCGTGGCGGTGGTGCCGCTGCCGTTCGCCACGGCGTCCTGTGTGCTGTCGAGGGCGTCGCCCGACAGCGACGACGAGGCGCTGGTCGGACAGGGGTTCGACGAGGACGAGGTCGAGAGGCACGCCCCGGTGCCCGACGCCTCGGCCATCGGGGCGCTGCTGGCGTCGGCCTCGGAGCCGCCGCCCGCGACCTGCACGGTATTGAGGAGGCCGAGCGAGACGAAGCCGCCGTTTGCCTGCACGGTCCAGGGGGCGGACGACTGCGCACCCGCGTTGGAGGCGACGGCACCCAGGAGCGCGATGGCCATGAGGCCACCCACGGCGATCCTGCTGGGACCTCGCATTCCGTACCCCTTGCCGTCCCCGCCGAACGCCCAGGGACTCCTCTCCTCTTTGCGAATGAAACGGGGGACCTCCCGGAATCTTTCGCCTCCCTGTGAAATAGTTCGCGTCTCGAAACCCCCGTGAGCGGCGGATGCTGTGCACAGATTCGGGTCTGCACCGACGGGATCCCATTGGGATTCCGACCCGCTCTCGTAACGTCTGGCCCGATGTCCGCTTCCCACGCCCTTTGGATCGCCCTGGCGGGCGTGGGCGCCGGGATCTTCAACGGCGTCGCAGGCGGCGGCAGCTTGATCTCGTTCCCCGTCCTGCTCGCGCTCGGCTACCCCGCGCTCACCGCCAACATCACCAACACCATCGGGATCTGGCCCGGCTACCTCGCCTCGGCCGCCGGGTTCCGCAACGAGATCGGCGACCAGGCGCAGCGGCTCGTCCGCCTCACCCCGATCGCGCTGGCCGGAGGCGTCGCCGGTGCGCTGTTGCTCCTGACCACCTCCGCCGCGACCTTCGACGACGTCGTCCCCTGGCTCGTCTTGGGGGCCGCCGCGCTGTTCGCCGCCCAACCCCTGCTGCGGCGGGCGCTCGACCGCGGCGCCGCGCATCCCCGGGCGCGGCCGGTCCTCCTCGTCGTGGGGGTGTTCGCCGCCTCGGTCTACGGGGGCTACTTCGGGGCCGCCATGGGGGTCATGTTCCTCGCCGTGCTCGGGCTGGCGCTGCCGGTGTCGCTCGCGCACACGAGCGGGCTGCGCGCCGTCCTCTCGATGATCGTCAACGGCATCGCGGCGGTCGTCTTCTTGCTCCACGGCGGCCTGGCGTGGGAGGCGGTCGGGTTCCTCGCGCTCGGCAGCCTGGTCGGGGGGTACGTCGGCGCGCGCGTGGCGCTCCGGCTGCCGGCGCCCGCGCTACGCGCCGTCGTAGTCGTCATCGGCGTGGGCACGGCCGTGCGCCTGCTGGTCTGACGCCGGCGCCCGTCATCCGGCGGACAGCGGGTAGTGCCCGACGACGGCACCCGCCACGGCGCGCCGCTGAGCCCGCCACGCCCCGCCGGCCTCCTCCGCACCGATCGGGACGAGCCGCACAGGGGTGCCGGGTCCGCACTGGCCGAGGCGCCCGTGGTCGGCGGCCGCGACGACGGCCAGGACCGGGTAGCCGCCGAGCGTCGCGTGGTCGGGCAACAGCACGACCGGGTTGCCGTCGGGCGGCACCTGGATGGCGCCGGTCACGACGCACTGCGAGTCGAGCTCGTGCCCGCTGTCGCCGGCACGCAGCGTCGGGGGGGCACCCTCGGCGCGCAGGCGGAGGCCCACGCGGTTGCTCTCCGCCGCCACCGCGAAGACGGTGGCGGCCAGCCGCGCCAGCGCGTCCCGCTCGAACCACTCGGGGTGCGGGCCCGGGACGACGCGCAGCTCGACCGGCGATTCGGTGTCGATCTCGGCGCCCAGCTCGCGCCGCGCACCGGCCTCGAGATGGTCGCCGAGCGGCGGTGCCCACGGGCCCGCCCACAGGTGCCCTCCGGCTTCCAGCGGGCCGGCGCCCAAGCGGCACAGCTCGTCGCTCGACACGCTGGCGAAGGCGGTGGGGCCGAGCAGCCCACCGGCCACGGCCAGATAGGTCCGGCACCCCTGCTCGAGCCCGCGCACCTCGAGCGCCTGACCGGGGGCGAGCGGCACCAGCTGGCCATCGGGCACGGGCGCGCCGTCCACGCGCAACTCGGGGGCGGCGCCGACGATCGCGGCGTGGCACGACTCGACGCACCTGAGGCGCGTTGCGCCGCCGGTGATCTCGAGGGCGCCCGCTCCCGCGGGGTTGCCCACCAGCGCGTTGGCCAGCATGAACGACACCGGGTCGGCGGCCCCCGCGGCGGGCACCCCGACGGCGGCCACGCCGCGCCGGCCGCCGTCTTGCAGCACGGCGCGCAGACCGGGGGCCACTACCTCGAAGACGCGCCGCGCCGTTCCCGGCGCTGACCACGCCGGGGCGGGGCGCATCGGGGGCGGCGACACCGGGTCATCCGCCGCGGCCACGCTGAACTGGACGCGGTCGCCGGGCGCGAGCACGGCGAAAGGCGGGTGTTCGAGCGAGAAGAGGGGGAAGCCGGTCCGCCCGATCAGGTTCCACCCACCGGGTGAGGGCGTCGGGTAGACGGCGGCGTGGCCGCCTGCGAGCGCCACCGAACCGGCTGGGACGGCCGGGCGTGGCTCCGCACGACGGGGCACGCGCTGGAGCGGAGCGGGCAGGCCGTCGAGGTAGGCGAAGCCGGGAGAGAAGCCGACAACGGCGACCGTGAGCTCGTGGGCGGTCAGCTGCGCCACCACGTCGCCGGTCGAGCAGCCGCTGCGTGCAGCGACCTCGTCGAGATCGGGCCCGTCGAAGGCACAGGGGATCGTCACCGGCCGGCCGTCGGCGGGGGTCGCGGGCTCGGCGCCTGCGGCGAGGACACGCTCCACTGCGTCGCGCACGGTCGCCAGGTCGACGACAGGGTCGGTGAGGACGACGCCCACGGTGGCGAAGCCGCAGACGACTTCGACGGCATGCTCCGCGGCGTCGCGCCCGCACGCCGCGACGAGCGCCGGCGCCAGCGCGGCGGCCAAGGCGCGGGCAGCGGCGGCATCGCGCACGCCGACCAGCAACGCACGCTCGCCGAGCACCCGGGTCTCGCCCGTCGGGATGGACGGGGTCACGCGGGAACGGGGGCGCGCACCTCGATGCCGGCGTCGGCCAGCACGCGGCGCACCGCCGTCACGATGGCGACCGCGGCCGGCGAGTCGCCGTGCGTGCACAGCGTGTCCACCCAGCGGGTGAGCACGCTGCCGTCGCTCGCGACCACGGCGCCCCGGGCGAGGCTGAGGGCCTGTGCCGCGGCCGCGTCGGGGTCGTCGAGGACCGCCCCCGGCTGGTGCCGGTCGACCAGGCTGCCGTCGGGCAGGTAGGCGCGGTCGCAGAACCCCTCCTCGTACGCGCCGATCCCGTCGCGCAGCGCCATGCCCATGGCGTGGCACCCCGAGCGCAGCACCAGCGGCACGCGGTCCCCGAAACAGTCGCGCACGGCGTCGCGGAACGTCTCGTAGATTGCACCGCCTTTGGCCACCTCTCCATAGAGCGCGCCGTGCGGCTTCACCGACTCGACGGACGTGCCCGCGTCTCGGCACACCCGGTCGAGCGAGCGCAGCTGGGCCGACAACGAATCACGCAGCGCGCCGCGGTCGATGTCCATCGGCTCGCGCCCGAACCCCTCTCGGTCGGGGTAGGAGGGATGCGCGCCGATCCGGACCGAGTGCGCCAACGCGGACGCCACGGTCGCCGCCATCGTCTCCTCGTCGCCCGCGTGCACGCCGCAGGCGACGTGCGCCGTCGTCACCAATTCGAACAGGGAGCGCTCGATCTCGATCCCCGCCGCGTCGGCTGCCTCGCCCACGTCCGCGTTGAGGTCGATCGTCCGGTTGCGGGCCACCCCTCAGCCCGCCTCGAGCCGCTCCACCACCACTCCGTCGCGGTAGACGACCCGCTGGTGCCGCCGGGTCGGCACCCTGGTGCCGCCGATGATGGAGCCGGTCATGTTGAGGGGGTCGGCCCCGGCCACCACGACTTCCTCCCCGTCGGCGCGGAGGCGGTGCACCTCGCGCAATTCCTCGAAGGCCTCCGGCAGCGCGTACTGCTCCCCGGAGAGGCCCGCGACGAAGCGGCCGCCCAGGGCCACCCCGCGCGCCTCGAGTCGCCGCAGCGCCCACACCACTTCGCGCCAGGGCACCTTGAACGACTCGCGGCTCCACAGCTCCCAGGCGACCACGCCCCAGCGCGCCAGCAGCTGGCACGCGACCGTCTCGGCCAGCTCCTCGTTGCCGGGGGTGAGAACGCCGTCGTCCACCGCCGGCACGCCCAGCACCTCGGGACCGGGCAGCAGTGACCAGCGCCCCTCACCGATGCCAGACCCGGCGGGCGCGCGGCGGCGAGCGAGACGGCTGGAGGCAGGGCGGCCCGAAGCGACGCGGCCGGAGGGACGCCGCACCGTGCGGGTGCGCCAGCGGTCGCGCGCGGAGAGCAACGACCGTACGGCGGAGAACGCGTCCGCCGTGACGAGGCCACGGGCCACCAGGTCCCACAGCCCCTCGTCCACCTCGGCGGGCAACCGGCCGGTGAGCGGTGCCAGTTCGGGGCGGAAGCACGCGCCGCGGGTGCGCAGCGCGGCGAGGACGTCGGCCGGCGCCCCGACGTCGGGCTCGGGCGCGCTGGCACCCGCGCGCACCGCCCGCAGCATCGGCACGAGGTCGTCGCGCACGACGAAGGCAAGTGGCGTCGCCGGTGACGGGGTGCCGCTGCGCCCGGTGCGCTCGGGCCGGGGCGTGAGACGCGCCCAGGCGATCTCGCCCGAGAGGCACAGCTCGTCGAGCCAGCGCGGGTCGTACCCCTCGACCCGGGCCGGGAGGATCTGTGCCTCCCACTCCGACGCCGGCGCCTCGATCCCTTGGAGCTGCTCGAGCACCTCGAGAAGGCCGGCCCGACCCTGCACGCGGTGCGCCGGCGTGGCGTGCTGCCAGCGGGTGAGGAACCGCACGTAGTCGGCGATGGGCACCGGGTCGACCATCCCGCGCCGGCGACTACGGCTCGCGCCGTGGAGCCGCGCCAAGAGGTTGCGGGCGCACCAGCGCCCGTCGGGCAGCTCGATGGCAGCGCCGCGCGCCTCGAGGCGCGCCAACGCCGTGCGCGCGCGGGCCTCGCCCAGCGGCGCGCCGTTGGGCGCGCCCGCGGGCAACGGGGCGTCGGCGACGAGGTCGGCCACCGTGACGGGTCCGGCGAGCTGGAGGTGGCCGGCCACACACGCGGCCGCTGCGTCGTCGTCGTGCCCGAGTGCCGCGGCGCTGTCCTGACGCTCTGTCGCGACCCAGCAGCCGTCGCGCCGTGCGGCGCGTCCGTCCGCGGCCAGGTCGTCGAACCAGCGCGCCCACGCGTCGACGGGGCGCGCGGCGACCAGCGAGAGCAAGAGGTCGTGCAGCTCGTCGGCGTCGCGAGGGCGCGGGTTGACCTGGTCGAGCACCATGGCGACCGCATCGGGATCGAGCGGCGCCATCTCGTCGACCGGCACCGGGAGCCCGTCGGGCCCGAGCTGGCCGAGGCCACGCCGCAGCGAGAGGGCACGGGTCCGGCGCTCCTCGAGCGGCGCGTCGTCGAGATAGGTGTAGGGGCGGCCGCTCAAGATCGCGTGCGAGAACGGCGACGGCTCCGAGGACTCGACCGTGTGCACGGCGATCGCACCCGACTCGACCTTCGACCACACGTCCACGAGGCCTTCGACCGAGAGGCCTTCGTGCAGGCAGTCGTCGACCGTCTGGCGCGCCAGCACGTGGTCGGGCACCCCGACCGGCCCGGGCGGCGCGTTCTCCTGGCAGGCGGCGAGCCCGGGCCACACGGCGGCGAGGAGGTCGTCGGCCTCCATGCGCTGGAGGTGGATGGGCCGGCGCTTGCCTCCGTTCATGCGGGGCAGCACGAGCGCGCGCGTCAGGTTCCAGCGCCAGCGCGCTCCGAGCATCGGGTGCAAGAGCACGGCCTGGGTCAGGACCTCGGGCGCCTTCGCGCTCGACAACATCGACTGGACCCGCGTGAGCGGGAAGCTGTGCTGGGGGCCGAGCGAGAGGACGACCGTGTCGTCGTCGGCCGCCGCCTGGAGCTCGAAGTCGAACGAGACGCAGAAGCGCTTGCGCAGCGCGAGGCCCAGCGCGCGGTTGATGCGGCCGCCGAAGGGCGCGTGGATGATGAGCTGGGAGCCCTCGCTGTCGTCGAGGCACCGCTCCACGACGATGCGGTCGCGCGTCGGCAGGTGGCCCAGCGCCTGGAGGCCGGCGGCGCAGTAGGCAACGACCTGCTGGG
>Ga0335073_10004463_pt1 | contig 19568 bp, 21 predicted proteins | sample Lox_Sample_22_FD_207093 | JGI IMG/M metagenome (GOLD analysis project Ga0335073, IMG submission 207093) | Soil microbial communities from Loxahatchee National Wildlife Refuge, Florida, United States - Lox_Sample_2.2 | ecosystem: Environmental > Terrestrial > Soil > Wetlands | place: USA...
CTGCGTGAGGCCATCCAGCGCAGCCAGTTTCTGATTGCCAAAGCGAAGGAACTGAAACAGCAGACTGACCGGCTGAACAGCGAGAAACCCAAGGCTCGAGCGAGTTGACGTTTTTCTCGCGCAACCGCCTGCCGGCAGCCGGCGCTCTGACCGCCGCGTTCACGCTCTACAGTTCCTGCGAAACTTCCACGCCAGTTGTAAATGTTGGGCGAAACTGGAATAAAATGGCGGCCTGACTGATTCTCCCGATTTTTCCCACGCCCGGTTGCGGAGACTCCATGGCGAAAAAATCAACGAAGAAAGGGAATGGCTCGAAGCCACGCGCCGAACGCAAGTCTGCCAACGGCACGTCCGTTCCACCGAGTTTTCCCATTGTGGCCATCGGCGCTTCCGCCGGCGGATTGGAAGCGTTCAGCAAACTGCTGCGGGCGCTCCCTCCCGAGCCCGGGATGGCGCTGGTATTTATTCCCCACCTGGACCCGACCCACGAAAGCGCAATGGCGGAGTTGCTCTCGCGCACGACCGCGTTGCCGGTGCTGCAGGCGGAAGATGGAATGCGCGTTGCACGCAACACGGTTTACGTGCTGCCGCCGAATTCGGATATGACGGTCTCCGATGGAATTTTGCATCTGGCGAAGCGGGAGCCCGGACGGCGGCAACACATGCCAATTGATACCTTCTTCAAGTCACTGGCGCTCGATCAGTTGTCCAACGCCGTTGGCGTGATTCTCTCGGGCACGGCGAATGATGGCACGATTGGACTGGCGTCGATCAAAGACGCCAACGGCGTGACCTACGCGCAGGATCCAGACTCCGCCAAATACGACGGCATGCCCAGCAGCGCGGTTGCTGCCGGCGTGGTCGACTACGTGCTTTCTCCCGAGCGCATTGCGCAGCAGCTCACTGCCGTGCAACCGGCGGCGACGCAGGAGGATTCGAAGGAGGCCTTCGACGGCAAAGACCCCTTGATGAAAGACATCTTCCGTCTGCTGAAGAGCTTCAGCAAAGTGGACTTTGTCGACTATAAGGTGGCGACCATACGGCGCCGGATTCTGCGGCGCATGAACATCAACCGCACCGCAGAGCTGCGCCAGTATGTCAAGCTATTGCACCGGACTCCGCAGGAAGTGGAAGCGTTGTATCGAGATGTACTGATCAATGTCACCAGCTTTTTCCGTAACCCGGAGGTCTTTACCAGCCTGCATGACATTGTCTATCCCAAACTCCTCTCCGAGCGCTCTTCCCAGGAACCGGTGCGAGTTTGGGTGCCGGGATGCTCGACCGGCGAAGAAACCTACTCCCATGCGATTTCGCTGGTAGAGGCACTTTCCGAATTGCGCATTGAGGTTCCCATCCAGATTTTCGGAACCGACCTCAGCGAGAATGCGATTCAGCGCGCGCGTGCGGGGATCTACAAAGAGGGCATCGCCAACGAGGTTTCCGAGGTGCGTCTGCGCCGTTTCTTCCACAAAGTGCCCGCTGGATACCAGATTTCAAAATCGGTTCGCGATATGTGCGTGTTCGCGCGGCAGAACGTGTTCAGCGATCCGCCGTTTTCGCGCATGGACCTGATCAGCTGCAGAAATGTCTTGATTTATCTGGGCCCGCTTTTGCAAAAGAAGGTCATCCCTATTTTTCATTACGCCTTGAAACCCAGTGGATTTCTCCTGGTGGGCAACACCGAGGGTTTGCTCGGCTCGGGCGCGGAGATTTTCGACCTGGTGGACCGCAAGACCAAGATTTACCGGAAAAAGCCGGTTCCTTCCCCGGTAACGTTCGGACTGACCATCAGCGCTGCGGCCACTGCCGAGATTGGCCGGGAGAAGCCGCATCGCCTTGGCAAGGAAGAGGAAATAGCCAAGACGCCGGCCGACGTGCAGCGCGAAGCCGACCGTCTTCTGCTCACCAAGTATGTTCCCTCCGCCGTAGTGGTGAATGACGATCTCGAGATTCTGCAAAGCCGGGGAAGAACCAACCGTTATCTCGAACTTCCAACCGGCCGGGCCAGCCTGAATTTGCTCAAGATGGCGCGCCCGGGGCTGCTCTATGAATTGCGCTCGCTGATCGATAGGGCGCGCAAGGAGGCGGTGCCGATCTCCAAGGACGGTGTAGTCCTGGAAGATGGAAACGAGAGCGAGGGAGTACGGCTGGAGGTGATTCCATTTCGCACGCCGGTCCGCAACCAGCGGCATTTCCTGATTCTGTTCGAAGGGAAAGAGCGGCCGCAGGCGGCGGCCGAGCCAAGACACCTCCTGCGGCGGACAAAAGAAGCTGCGGACGCAAAAGAGGTGCAGATTTCGCAATTGAAGCAGGAACTGGCCAGCACCAAGGAATATCTGCAGTCGATCATCGAAGCGCAGGAGGCGACCAACGAGGAACTGCAGTCGGCCAACGAGGAGATTCAATCGGGCAATGAAGAACTGCAGAGCACGAACGAAGAATTGCAGACTTCCAAAGAAGAGCTGGAGTCGGCCAACGAAGAGCTGAACACGGTGAACGAAGAGATTCAGCACCGCAATCAGGAACTGGCCCAGTTCAGCAACGATTTGATTAACCTTCTCAACAGCGCCACCATCCCGATGATTATGCTGGGCCAGGATCTGCACATTCGCCGCTTCACTCCGGAAGCGGAGCGGATTTTTGGTTTCGGGAATAACGATGTGGGCAAAGCCCTTACCCAGCTGCCCCTCCATCTCGACTTGCCTGAACTGGAGCGCTGGATGCTCGACGTGATGCGGGATGTGCTTGCGCGCGACGAGAAGGTGCAGGCCAGTGACGGAAAGTACTACAAGCTTCGCATCACGCCCTATCGCACGCTGGAAAACAAGATCGACGGAGTCGTGCTGGTCCTGCTCGACATCAGCGATCTGATCGCGGGCCCGTTGCTGAAGGGAAGCCGCCGGATCGAGGGAACCCGGTTCTCTAGTTAGACCGAGCGTCCCGGGCGCTTCGACCCCGAATGCTACAGCGGATACCGGGCGCGCCGCGGTCGCGGATCCCTTTCTGCCCTCATCCTTGCACCCGCTAGACCTCGGTTGGAGTTCCGGCCGTGGCGCATCTTGGCGTGCTCCAGGCGTTTATGCGGCTTTATACTTTCCTTGTCCCAGGCAAACACAGATGTCTATTTCAGAACCGTTGTTCACCTACGACTCGGAAGGCCGCGTTCTCTGCCCTCTATGCCAGAAACCGGTGCACCTGGAGACCTGCAAGATCGACGAGCATGGCCGCGCAGTCCACGAGGAGTGCTACGTCCGCCTGCTGCAGCAGAATCAGTACCAGCCAGGTAAGTAACCCACCATTCCACCGCCGGGCTTCCGGCTGCGAAGGCCGAGTTTGACTCGCGCCTAACCTCGCCGGCTAAGCTTCTATCACGCCAGAGAAAGTCTGAAGCTGGTTTCCTTGCGCGACCTCGAAGAACCCTCACCGGAAACCCACCATCCCTGACGTCGTTCGGGATGAAAATTACGCGGCTCGATGAAAGCTGGTTCGGGATGACAAAAGCAAAGTAGCCCCGCCACCCACTATCCATTCCGGCTGTTCCAATCCCGGCTTAGAGAGGTAAGATTGTTGTTTGCAACAGGACCGGTTCACTTCCATTCCCATAGCGAATTTAAGGAGGGCCATGAAACGCGCGCGGCACATGAGTGAAGCGCCAAAATTTCTGAGCGGATGGAAAGAGATCGCGGGTTATCTCGGCAAGGGGGTTCGCACGGTGCAGCGTTATGAGCGGGAAGACGGCCTTCCCGTGCGGCGGCCTGCCTCCAAATCACGCCCTGCTGTAATCGCTACCCGGGCTGAGGTGGATGCCTGGGTGGCGGCCGGCGCAATTCGCGAGCAGTTTGTTCTCTCCAAGATGAATGCGAAAGCCGCCGCTCTGGAGGACATAAGGAAGAATCTGGAGACCATGGGAGCGTTGCGGGCGCAAATGCAGTCCTTGCGCAGCGAGTTACGATCGTCGGTGTCAGCACTCCATCGAAGTATTGAGGGAATTTGCATCGATTGGAAAAATCGCTGGTTCATCGACGTGCGCAGGCATTCCCCGGAGGTGTTTGAAGCGCTGGAACCGGAGGAATACGAGTTTCCACTTCCCGGGAAAGTGGTCTAAGTGGGCGCGGACCACGCCCATCCTTAAGTTTTTATACCCACCGTGACGACCGGCGTCGGCTTTCAAAGCTTGGGCCACCCGGCTGGTTTATGATGGTTTTCGCCAGCGCGCGGGCCCTTAGCTCAGCGGTTAGAGCAGTGGACTCATAATCCATTGGTCCCAGGTTCAAATCCTGGAGGGCCCACCAAAGCCTTGCCTGACGAGCGGAACGACCGGTGGAACTCAAAAGCCTGAAGCAGATTCCGCACCGCCGCTACAATCCTTTGACGCAGGAGTGGGTGCTGGTTTCGCCGCAGCGCACCGAGCGTCCGTGGCAGGGACAGATCGAGAATCCCGAGCAGCCCACAGCGCCGCGCTACGATCCGAAATGCTATCTCTGTCCGGGAAATGCCCGCGCCGGGGGAGCGCGCAATCCCGATTACTCCCCGACATTTGTTTTCGATAACGATTTTGCCGCGCTTCGGCTGGATGCGGCCCAGGCGGGAGTCGCGCGCCGGGAGTCCGATTTGCTGATGGCCGAGCCGGAGCCGGGAATTTGCCGCGTGGTTTGCTTTTCCCCGCGGCACGATCTCACTCTGGCGCGGATGAAGGAGGAGGAGATTCGACGCGTGGTTGAAGTCTGGACCGAACAGTACCGCGATCTGGGCAGCAAAGAAGAAATTCATTATGTGCAGATCTTCGAAAACCGCGGCGCGATGATGGGCGCGAGCAATCCGCATCCACACGGGCAAATCTGGGCCAGCCAGAATGTTCCCAACATTCCGCTGCGCGAACAGAAGTCGCTGATCGGATATCAGCAGAAGCATGGACGTTGCCTTCTGTGCGACTACGCACAACTGGAGGAAAACCAGCAAGAGCGCATCGTCTGCCAGAACGGGTTCTTCCTGGTGGTCGTGCCTTACTGGGCGGAATGGCCCTTCGAAACCCTGTTGATAAGCCGCCGGCATTTTCGCGAGTTAAGTGAATTGAAGACGGAGGAGCAAACGGCGCTGGCCGACATCCTGCGCCGCCTGACCACGCGATACGACAATCTTTTCCAGACGTCGTTTCCCTATTCGATGGGATTTCATCTGCGTCCCACGGATGGAGAGGAACACGGCGAGTGTCATCTGCATGCACATTTCTTCCCTCCCCTGCTGCGCTCGGCGACCGTGCGAAAGTTTGTGGTCGGCTATGAGCTGCTGGCCTCTCCGCAACGCGATATGACCCCGGAGCAGGCGGCGGAAAGGCTGCGCGGGCTGTCCGAAAAACACTATCTCGGAGAGAGCTGAGCCGGCAGGCTGGCGCTGCGCAAGCAATGCCCGCCTGAATCACAGTCGAAGGCCGGCGGACGAGGGCGTCAGCCGCTCCCCGATCAATCAAGCCGTACTACCGTTACCGGCGGCGGTTTACGCTTTTGCCAACCCATGGGACAATACTGCCATGCGAAAACTTCCCATCTTGGCGGCAAACCTATTGGCGGCTGGACTCGTGCTCTCAGGAAGCCTGGCGGCGCAGACTTCGGCGGCTACAACTCAATCGGCTCCAGCGGCGAAAACCCACGCTACTGCCCACAAATCGGCGACCGCGGGCAAGAGCGCGGCTCCTCTCGCCCTGACCACACAGAAAGAAAAGATCAGTTATGCCCTCGGCATGAGCATCGGGATGAACACGAAACGCCAGGAGGTCGATATCGACCCCAATATCGTGGCCCGTGGCCTGAAGGATGTGCTCTCCGGCGGCAAAACATTGATGACCGAGGAGGAAGCGCACACCGTCATCGGCCAGGAGCAGGCCGAGTTGCGCAAGCACCAGCAGGAGAAGATGGCCCAAGCGGGAGAAGAAAACCGCAAGGCAGGCGTAGCCTTCATGGACGCCAACAAGACCAAAGAGGGCGTCGTGGCGTTGCCCAGCGGCCTGCAATACAAGATTTTGAAGGAAGGAACCGGTCCCAAGCCGGCCTCCACCGACACGGTGGTCTGCAACTACCGCGGCACGCTGATCAACGGCACGGAATTTGACAGTTCCTACAAGCGCGGCGAGCCGACGACTTTTCCCGTCAATGGAGTGATCAAGGGATGGAGCGAGGCCCTGCAATTGATGCCGGTCGGCTCAAAGTGGGAACTGTTTGTTCCGCCCGATCTGGCCTACGGGGAACGGGGCGCGGGCCCGGACATCGGCCCCAACGCAACTCTGATTTTTGAAGTGGAGCTGCTCTCGATTAAGGGCCGGACTCCGGATCAGAATGCGGCACCGCCAACGAACGATGAGAAGCCGCACATCAACGAGTAGCAACAAACCTTCGTTGAAAAGCCAGGGCCGGCCACGACTGTGGCCGGCATGCGGGCCGCGACGCATCGCGCAGCCCGCCCAGGTCCTTCAGTTCTCCAAAAGCGCTCCTTCAGGATGACCGGCAAACTGCACGGCTACCGGCCCGTTGCCTGACTTGCGTGTAAGATAATTGAGACAATACCGATCCTAAAAAGGGCGACTGAGAGAGTTTATGGCGCACACTGTATTCTGCGTGAAACTGCAAAAAGAACTGCCGGGGCTCGACGAGCCTCCGTTCGACAATGCTTTGGGACAGAAGGTGTATGAAAACGTCTCGCAGCAGGCCTGGCAGATGTGGATGGAACACTGCAAGATGCTGCTCAACGAGTACCGCCTGAACCCGGCGCGGCGCGAGGATCAGGAGGCGATTGTTCGGCAACTGGAGATGTTTTTCTTCGGCGAAGGTTCGGCTCTGCCCAAGGAGTACGTACCGCCGGCGCAGAAATAGCCTTCATCTTCTCCAGAGTGCGAGGAACTCAAATTGTGGCTATCTCAGTAATCGCCGTCTGCGGCCGCTGCGCGGGTGTCCCTGGTCTCTGGAACTCCTGGTCTGGTCATTGTTGGAAATCCTGTGATTTGTGGCTGATAATCCATTCGTTTTCTTATGCTTACCAGAATGGTTACTCGTGCACTGATATTGATGCACATTTCATCTGCCCGTAACATTCGCCTGTTACAAGTGGATTATGGATCAGCCTATCTACAACACGCTGATTCTCTCCGACCTGCACCTCGGTGCGGAGACCAGTCATGCGCGGGAAGCGACGTGCGTGCTCAAGGAAAATCGCTTTGAGCGGCTGATCCTGCTGGGCGATATTTTTGCCGATCTTAACTTCGCGCGCCTCACCAAGGAGCACTGGAAGTTCCTGGGCTACATTCGCAAGCTGTCGAATCCCAAGCGCCACATTGAAGTCGTGTGGGTGGAAGGCAACCACGATCACGGCCTGGCCAACATCATGTCGCACCTGGTGGGAGTGCGGGTCTACCAGCACTATGAATGGAACTATGCCGGGTTGCACCACGTCGCGATTCACGGCCATCAGTTCGACGGCTTTCAGGTGAACAGTGTGAGGCTGAGCAAGCTGGGCACGTCGCTTTATCTGCAACTGCAGAAACTTGATTTCAAGAGCAAGCCGATCGCCCGGCTGATTGACCGGCTGAACACGCGCTGGCTGCGCATGTCGCCGACGGTGGCTTCGGGGGCATTGCATTACGCGCGCCAGCATGGTGCCGATCGCGTTTTCTGTGGACACACGCATGAAGCAATCCAGATGGAAAAAGACGGCATCCTTTATTGCAATACGGGAGGCTGGGTGGATTCCCGGCTGACGTATGCGACGGTCGACCAACAGGGGGTACAAATCCATGAATACCGCGAACGAGCTGACCATCGTGATTCCGGCGAAGAACGAGGCGAAATTGATCCCGAATTTGTTGACTTCGCTGACGAAACAGGACTACTCGAAAATGTCGAGTACGAGGGTGTTGGTCGCTGACGCGAATTCCACCGACGGCACGCCTGAGATCGTCATGAGCTTTCGCGACCGGTTGAATGTGAGCATGATCCGCGGAGGTATGCCTTCGGTGGGGCGCAATCTGGGGGCGGCCCGGGCAGAGACCGAGTTCGTTCTTTTTATGGATGCGGATATTGAACCTGCCGATCCGTCTCTCATCCGCCGGGCAATGGAACTGGCGGAGAGCAAGCAGTTGCACTGCGTTACCACCAACATTCTGTGCCGCGGCGGCAGCTGGGTAGACCGGCTGTTTTATGCCGGCAACGACTTCTTCCAGTACTTGTCACGGCTGCACCATCCGTTTGCCACCGGCATGTTCATGCTGTTCGACCGCAAGAAATTCTGGGAATTGGGCGGATTTCACGAACAGGTCGCATTTGCCGAGGATTACTTGCTCAGCCAGCAAGTTGAGCGCAGGCGCTTCGGCATTGTGCGCGGCGGCGTTTACACGACCAACCGCCGCTTCAAGAAGATGGGGCACCTGCGCGTGGGCTGGCTATTTTTGTGGACGGCAATGAACTACTGGAACGAACGCCACTTCCTGCGCGATCACAAATACTGGCAGGCCGAGCCGGACTCCCCGCCGAGAGCCTGAGATCAGCAAAAAAGTTTTTGTCGTGGCCACACAGAACAGGACTCAGCCAACCAGCTGGTCCTGTTTTTGCTGTGTGCGGAGGCGCGCGAGTCCGGGAGCGATCTCAAAATCGGAACACGAGACCTGTGGACAAACGAAGGTTTTTCTGTGTGGTGCCGAACAGTTGGGTCTGCATGCGGTCTCCCTGGAAGCGCCACGAAAACCGGCGGGCAAAGCGGACGTCGACGCCTCCACCCAGCGCGCTGGCGAAAGACTTGTCCGGGCCGAGGTAGCTCGTGGTGACATGCTGAAATCCGGCGAGACCGTGAACAAACGGGCGAAACCGGTTGATGGGCAGCGAGAGACGCGGACCAAACAGAACGTCCCCTTGCGTAACATTGACGCTGCCCGGGCTGCAGGAAGGAACCGGCCCCGGACAGAGCGTCCCGCTGCGGCGATCGAAATCGCCCACGAATCCTACCCAACGATAGGCCTTGATCTCGATTGACCCCTCCCATCCGCCGACATGGAGAGAATTGCCGTTGGCCCAGGAAAACGAATTCACGTCGGAATAGGAATATCCGGCAAAAATGTTGGCTCGATCCGGGATCTGGGAAAGAGCGAGCGGGACAAAGAGCAACCAGGCAAGCGCGACAAATCCGGCTCTTCGCATAGAAGTATGGAAAGGCCCACCTTTCACCCGTGATTGTAACCGCCATTGAGCGTCTTTGGACGTTTCTCTGAACTCAAGCGGGGGCATAGCGGCAGGCCTTACGTTCCGTAGCGCACCGCGTGGTCAGAATCTCAGTACGATGCCGGTGGAAAACCGCACGTTGTTCTGCGTGCTGCTGAAAAAACGTGTTTGCACGTAGTCTCCCTGGAAGCGCCAGGCGAGGAGATGCATCAGGCGATAGTCGAGGCCCCCGCCGATGGCCGTGCCGAAGGAAGTATCGCTGTTGACTCCATTCACGTGCACATGAGCCACGCCGATCAGGACTTCTCCAAAAGGACGAATCCGACCCAACTGCACACCGACGCGGGGCCCGAAGAGGACATTGTGCTCGCTGAAGCTGGCGTTGAATGTACACGCGCCTCCCGGACAGAGGACGGGAAAGTTCTGGGAACCATAGTGGCCATCGAAGTCAGCCACGATGCCAATCCATGGCAGCATTTTGCCCTCGAGCGACGCCTCCCATCCATTCGTATTGGCGCGATCGATCGACGACATGTCGGTGTTGTAGTAGGAATAGCCGAAAAAGACGTTGCCGGCGGGCGCCTGGGCGCTCGCGACGGCACCTAACAAGAGCACAGACAAAAATGAAGGAACAATGAATGCTACGACTCTGCGCATCACGGCCTGACCTCCTTGGCTACGGTTAAGGGAATCTGCTGCTCAAGACAAGGTCGTTAGATGCCGCAGCGCCACAAAAAGCAGAAGGAAATGTGGCGGGTGAATCTGATTGATCAGGGGCCAACGGGCCTTGCCGGTTCTTCGGAAAAACCCCTCAATTCATTCGGGAAGACAGATGAGGCGAATCGCAAAGTGGCCAATGCCGTGCCTGGGGCACGACTGAGGACGCTTGGAGTGGAGGATGGACCGCTTTGTCAGAAACGCCAGACCAGACCCGTAGAAGCACGGAAGTCTTTCTGTTCCGCGCTGAGCAGACGGGAATGAACGTAGTCGCCCTGGAGCCGCCAGGAAAAATTTTTAAAAAACAGCTTATAGTCCACGCCGCCGCCGATATCGTAAGCAACCGGATAGTGAATGATGCCGTTGATGGGCTGGCGATGGACGCCTCCCATGCCATGCACGAAGGGCCGCCACTTGCCGTAGTTGATGGACAGACGTGGACCAAAAAGAAGGTTGTATTCGGTGAGGCCGGAGCGATAGAAGCCGCTCCCATCCAGCACGAATCCCAGCTTGGGAAAACGCGCGAAGGGCAAATCTTCCGCCGACGCATTCCAGCCTTTGAAGGGATAACGCGTGGTTATATCCTGAGCGTCGGCGTAGGAAGCTCCAAGGTAAACATTTCCTCTGGGAAGAATCTGCGCCTGCGATACAGTAGAGATCAAGGTCAGACACAAAAATGCCAAAACCACGGCCGCGGTTTTCGACACGAAAATGAACCCTCCCCGGCAAATAGGCCGGCAGCAAATTCTACCTGAATGAACGAAATCCTTTAGATGCAGTGTAACGAAGAGTCAAGATGTCCTGGGCCGCAAAAATTGCGCAATTGGCTAGCCAGACCAGCGCGGCCAGGAGACAGAAATTTTACCTGTTTTTCATGATTCCGAATCGCTCCCAGGCGCGTCTATGTACCTAGCATGCAATCCATAGATAGAGTTTGGCAAACGTGGCCGCAGCCGGGCTGCTGGGCCACCTGGGGAACCTCGAAGGAGTTGAAGTTGAAGCTTAGTCTGGAAACTCGCAATTGCGGCGATGTGATGATCGTTCACTGCCAGGGCCGCGTTGTCTACCGCGACGAAGCCGCAGCTCTGGCACGAGTGGTGGGTGAAGTTCTGCAAAATACCGACAAAGTAGTTCTTGACCTGGGAGCTGTCAGCTCCATCGACAGCGCCGGCATTGGCGAATTGGCGCTCCTGCAAACCTGGGCTCTGAAGAGGAATGCTGACCTGAAGTGTGCCGGCCCCAACCGGTTCGTACGCCACCTGCTGGATCTTACCAACCTGGATTCGGTGTTGGAGATTCACCCCAGCGTGCAGGAGGCGCTGGCCGCCTTCCGCACAGATGAAGTCAGCGCAGATTGCTGATCTGCCGCCTGGTTTCGCGCGAGAATTTCTCAATTGACTCGCTTTCCACTGACCCGAAGAGACGCCGCGTGCGTCTCTTCGGGCTTCATCCATCTCATACGTCGCCACGTGACTAGCTCTCCCGCTGAAAGCGATATCGTCCCTTTCGCTCCAGCGCCACCGCCTCAGCCACCTTCAGAAAAGCTCGAGCCGCGTGCGAAAGGCTGGCTTCTTTGCGGTAAACGAGGCGAAGTTTGCGTTGGATGTGCAACTCGCGCACGGGAATTCGCACCAGCTCGCCGCGTGCGACCTCGGTTTCCACACTGATTTCTGGCATGAGCGCGACACCATTTCCCATGGCTACGAACTGTTTGATGGCCTGCAGTGTGGGCAGTTCCAAACCCATATGCAGCGGGGTCTTGTGACGCTCAAAGGTCTGCAGGACTTTGTCGCGATATGGCGATGAAACGATATGGGCGACAAATGACTCTGCGCCCAACTGGCGGATGCTGACCTCAGCGGCCGAGGCCAGAGGATGTTTGGGAGGCACGACCAACACCAGCTCGTCGAGGTACACGACAATGGAGTGGAGATGCGGCTCCTGCGGTTCGTAGGAGAGCACACCAAGCTCGGCAGTGTGCTGGAGAACATCGTCTGGGATTCGGCTGCCCAGGGCCCGCAGGACTGTAATTTTGATCATGGGATGCAGGCGGCGAAATTCGGCGAGCACGGGAAGCAGATAAAGCGAGGTGAACTCGTTGGCCGCGATCACCAGTTTGCCTTTTTGCAGCTCCCGCAACTCGACCAGAGACACGCGGGCATCGTTGCGCAGATTCAGCAGCTTTTCCGCGTATTCGTAGAGGACCTGGCCGGCATCGGTGAGAACGCCTTCGCGCGAAGAGCGGTCGAACAGGGCTTCTCCCAGCTCGTTTTCCAGCTTGCGAACCGTCTGGCTGACTGCGGACTGGGTGCGATAAAGTTTCTCGGCGGCGCGCGAGAAGCGGCGCTCACGCGCAACGGCCAGGAAAACCTCGAGCTGGGAGAGTTCCAACGGATTTATTCCTTTATAGATTATTGAATGTCCATTAGCATTGCTTATTATATTATGAATTGTGATATCATCTACATAATTATAAGTTTTTCTTCTGGGCCGGCTCCTCGTACGATGAAGGTTGGCGTTGCTTCGATCGAGGAACTCCATGGCCAGTGAGCAAGTTCGAATTACCGTCTTCGACACGACCCTTCGCGACGGAGAGCAATCTCCCGGCTGTAGCATGAACCATCAGGAGAAGTTGCGCCTGGCACAGCAACTCGACCGCCTGGGCGCGGACGTGATCGAGGCCGGTTTTCCCATTGCCTCCGACGGCGACTTCGAAGCGGTCAAGGCGATCGCAGCTACGATTCGCCGGCCGATCATAGCGGGGCTGGCAAGGGCCTGCCGGCAAGACATCGAGCGCGCGTGGGAAGCCTTGCAGGTAGCGGCGCGGCCGCGGATTCACGTGTTCCTTGCCACTTCCGACATTCATCTCAAATACAAGTTGCGCATTACGCACGAGCAATGCCTGGAGCAGGCGCGAGAGGCCATTACCCTGGCCAAATCGTTCTGCGATGATGTCGAGTTCTCCCCGGAGGATGCGACCCGCACCGATCCCGAGTTTCTTTGCCAGGTGCTGGATGCGGTGGTGGAAGCCGGGGCGACTACGCTGAATATTCCCGATACCGTCGGCTACACGGTACCCGCTGAGTTTGGTGATTTAATCTCGACCATTCGCCGCAAAGTAAAGGGAATCGAGAAGGTAACCATTTCGGCGCATTGCCATAACGATCTGGGCCTGGCGGTCGCGAACACCATGGCGGCAGTAGCAGCGGGAGCGCGGCAGGTCGAATGCACTATCAACGGCATCGGCGAACGGGCTGGCAATGCTTCGCTGGAAGAGATTGTGATGGCGATTCGCGTGCGCCGCGACCGCTATCCGTATGAGACCGGCGTGGTGGGCGAGCAACTCTTTCCCGCCAGCCAGTTGCTGAGCGAGATTACGGGTGTGCCGGTGCAGCCGAACAAGGCCATCATCGGCCGCAACGCCTTTGCCCATGAAGCGGGAATTCACCAGGATGGCGTGCTCAAGAACCCGCTGACGTACGAAATCATGACACCCAAGTCGGTGGGCGTGCCGGATTCCAAGCTGGTTTTGGGCAAGCACTCCGGGCGCCACGCCCTGGCCATGCGTTGCGAGCAACTTGGTTACCAGTTCGACCGCCGCGCGCTGGATGACATCTATCGCAGGTTTGTGCGGCTGGCCGACAAGATCAAGCACGTGGAAGACCATCATCTGCTGGAGCTGATTCGCGACACTCACAAGCCGGCGTCGTCTGCGACTCCTCTGGTCGAACCGTTAGCTGCGGCAGTTGCTGCCGCGGGAAAGGACAGTACGGGCGAAGCGCGCAAGCCGTTTCCCATGGCGCCGGCCAGCAACGCCTTTGGCGTGCCCTTGCCCATGCCGCCCGATCCGCATCCGCACGAACAGGAAGACTACCTCTGGGGCGTGTAGTTCGTTGCACATGAGCAAGACTGATCCGGCCATGGTTCGCTTCGAAGGAAGTCAGCCCATCCTGCGCGTGGAAAACATGGAGGCCAGCCTCCGCTTCTATGTGGATCTTTTGGGGTTCAAGAATGTCAGCTGGGGCACAGACGACTTTACCAGCGTATCGCGCGACCGTGCCGCGATCTATTTGTGCCGCGGTGATCAGGGACAAGGCCGCGCCTGGGTATGGATCGGCGTGGACGACGTCGAAAAGCTGCATGGCGAATACAAGGCGCGCGGGGTGAAGATCATCCTTCCGCCGACCAATTACCCATGGGCGCTGGAGATGCGGGTGGAAGATCCGGATGGCAACGTGTTGCGGATCGGGTCGGAGCCGAAATAGGTTACGCAGCGGCGCTCTTGGGTAAGGCTTGCTTCCGCGTTAGACTGATTCCCGCATGCTTCTGAATCTGACCATCCTTCCCGGCGACGGAATCGGCCCTGAAGTCACCGAACAAGCCGTTCTGGTTTTACAAGCCGTGGCCGTGGCCTTCGGCCACAGACTTCAGCTACAGGAAAAGCCCATTGGAGGAGCGGCGCTGACAGCGGCGAGCGATCCTCTGCCGGCTGATACGCTGCAGGCCTGCCTTTCATCAAAGGCGGTTCTTTTGGGGGCGGTGGGAGGTCCGGCGTTCGATCATTATCCCAACCATCTTCGTCCCGAAGCTGGGCTGTTGCGCCTTCGCCGCGAGCTGGGGGCGTATGCCAACCTTCGCCCGGCGATTTGCTTTCCTGCGTTGGAGGATATTTCCCCCTTGCGAGGCGAAATCGTGCGCGGGGCCGACATTATGATTGTCCGTGAGCTGCTTGGCGGACTCTATTTCGGTCAACCGCGCTCGATCGAAGGTGTGCCCGGCTCGCGCGTGGCCACCAATACGATGCGCTATGACGAGCCGGCCATCGAACGCATCGCGCGGGTGGCCTTCGATCTGGCGCAGAAACGCCGCCAGAAAGTTCTGTCGGTAGACAAGGCAAATGTGCTTGAGTGCTCGCGACTGTGGCGTGAGGTGGTCACACGGGTTGGAAAAGACTATCCCGGGGTCAAGCTCTCGCACGTGTATGTCGATTCAGCGGCGATGGCTCTGGTGCAGTCGCCGCGGGACTTCGACGTACTGCTCACGGAAAATATGTTCGGCGACATCCTCTCCGACCAGGCGGGCGGAGTCATGGGATCGCTCGGACTGCTGGCTTCGGCGAGCATCGGTGGGCCGATTGGATTGTACGAGCCGGTTCACGGTTCCGCGCCCGGTATCGCGGGAAAGGGGATCGCGAATCCGTTGGGAGCCATTCTCTCCGCCGCCATGCTGTTGCGTCATTCCTTTCAACTGGAAGGTGAAGGGGCATGCATTGAAAGCTCAGTCAGGGCAGTGCTAAATGGCGGCTATCGCACCGCTGATCTCGCCGGCGCGGGCGGGGATTCGGTTTCGACTTCGGAAATGGGGCGGCAGGTTGTGGAGGCAGTGAAAGCGTCTTCCTCGTCCTTCATCTCGGCACAAGAGTCAGCCTGAGCGGGAAACTCGTCTCTGGGCAAATCCTGTGGAAAGGGAAAAACTTTTCCCGTTTCCGAACCTCTGCTCCCAGCATCCTACTAATTTACCTGCGCTGATTCGCAATCAGAAGATCAACAATAAGTTATGGTGTCGAAGTGTGCCAACCCGTCGTGCGGCGCCGTCTTTCGCTATTGGCACAAAGGAAAGCTGTTCCGGGTGGAGATTGGGCCACTACACGCCAAAACGCCGTCCGATGGGAATCGGGGGCCCCGGCGGACAGAGTTTTTCTGGCTCTGCGACGATTGCGCGGCTCGAATGACGCTGGAATACCACCGCGAGGAGGGAATGATTCTGAAACCGTTGGAACCGCCGTTCAGGAAAGCGTCTTAGGCGAGCGGGCGGAAGCCACTGCCTCGCCATCATATTTGCCGGTCAGGTCATACCAGCGAATGCGCAGCATCTCGAGAAACATGCGCGAGCCATCTTTCAGGGGATGAATCCGGGTTCCTCCGCTGTGTCCCCAAAGCACCGCGACTTCCTTCACCTGGAAGCCGAACTTGCGGGCGAGGAAGAGAACTTCCGGATCGAAGCCCCAACGCTCGATGCGCTGCAGGGGGAAAATCTTTTGCGCCGCCCGCCGGGTAAAGACTTTGAAGCCGCACTGCGTGTCGGCAAACTGCAAGCCCAGAGTAAGGCGGAGCAGCAGATTAAAGATGCGGCCGAAAACCTGACGATGGAAAGGCTGCCGCTGGGTCTGTAGCTCCGAGCGCAGCCAGCGCGACCCGATGGCGATGTCGGCTCCGGATTGCAAGGCCTGGAGCAGTTTCGCCATTTCCTCAATGGGCGAGGAGAGATCGGCATCGCTGAACAGGACGATCTCCCCGTGCGCGTTTAACATGCCGTTGCGTACGCTATAGCCTTTGCCCCGGTTGCCGGGATTCTCCAACAGCCGCAGACGGGAATTTGTTTGAGCGAACTCGCGAACAATGCCGGCGGTATTGTCGCGCGAGCCGTCATTGACCACGATGACTTCCGCATCCAGATTTTGCTCCCGCATATAGGCGAGCACCTTTTCGAGAGTGGCGCGCAGGCGCGTGCCTTCGTTGTACGCGGGAATCACGATACTGTAGGCGAGATCCAAAAGTGCTTAACCTCTGGCCGTGCTGGCGATACCATCCGAAGATGAACCAATCGGATGCGGCTGCGCTATTGTACGGTTGGATAACGTGGCTTCGGAAACCTTCTTGCGGCCGGTCATTTGACCACCCCGGCGGCGCTGTGTTCAACTCCACAGTTTAAGCGAACGAGAAAATGAAAACGAAAACGAGTACCACACTCGCGATTCTTATCAGTCTCTTATACGCATCCGTCCTTCTGGCGCCAGCAACGGGACAAACCAGCCAGGAAAAAGTCGACCTGATCGTCAGCGGCGGGATGGTGGTTTCCATGAACCCGCAGCGGACGATCTACGAAGACGGGAGCGTGGCGGTCCGCGGCGATACGATCGTGGCGGTTGGTCCGCGGAGTGCAGTGGAAGCGAAGTATACCGCCGGGCAGACGATTGAGGCGGCAGGCAGGCTCGTACTTCCCGGATTTATCAACGGTCATACGCACGTACCGATGACCTTGTTTCGCGGTCTGCACGACGATGTCACGTTGCACGACTGGTTGTACAAATTCATTTTCCCGGCCGAAGCGAAGAATGTGAATGAAGAGTTCGTGCGCTGGGGGACCAGGCTGGCCGCGGCGGAGCAGATTCGCGCTGGGGTAACCACCTTTGCCGATATGTACTACTTCGAGGATGCGGTTGCCGAGGAGACCAAGAAAGCCGGCATGCGCGGCATACTGGGCGAAACCTTCATCGACTTCCCCGCTCCTGACAACAAGAGCGAGGCCGAAACTCTGGCCTATACCGAGCGGTTCCTGAAGAAATGGCGGGGCGATCCGCTGATTCATGCGGCGCCGGCTCCACATTCCATTTACACGTGCTCGAAAAAAACGCTGCAGGATGCTGCCGCCTTAGCCAGGAAATATGATGCGCCGATTTTGATTCACGTGGCGGAGATGAAGAAAGAATGGGAGGACAGCGAGAAAGAGCACGGCATGTCGCCGGTGCAGTATCTGGAAAGCATTGGAGTGCTGGGGCCGAACCTGGTGGCGGCGCACTGCATTTTTGTGGACGAGGCTGATCGCAAACTGCTGGCGGAGCGGCAGGTCGGATGCGTGCATAATCCCTCAAGCAACATGATGCTGGCCAGCGGAGTGTCCCCGGTGCCGGAGATGCGGGCTGAGGGAGTTGCCGTGGGGCTGGGAACGGATGGGCCCGCGGGAAGCAACAACGATCAGGATCTGATGGAAGAGATGGATCTGGCGGCTAAGCTGGCCAAGATCACGAAAATGGATCCGTTGGCACTAAGCGCCAAAGCCGTTGTGGAGATGGCGACCATCGACGGGGCGCGGGCCGTGCATATGGAGAAAGACATCGGGTCGATCGAGCCGGGAAAGAAGGCAGACCTGGTGCTTATCAGTCTGGACGAACCGAACGCTGTGCCGATGTATGACGTCTACTCGCAGCTGGCCTATTCGCTGAAGGGAAGCGATGTTGAGACCGTAGTCATCGGCGGGCGCATCGTGATGCGGGACCGGAAGTTGCTTACCATGAATGAGGAAGAAGTGTTGCAGAAAGCGCGCGAGTACCGAAAGACTGTGGCGGCATCGCTGGGCATGAAATAGGGCAGCCAGAAATCCTCAGCTTTTGCGGCGCTGAGAGTTGGCGTGCGGCGTGGAGGTTATGTGCTGATTCAGCATGTGCTCGTGGTTATCCTGGTGGTGGTGTTCCCGCTCTGGGATCATTACGAAATTCCGCGGCTCAAGGCGAGCACCGATCCGGGGAAAAGAGTTCGCTTATACAAGAAAATCATCGCTGCGGAGTGGATCTGCGCGCTGACCGCACTCCTGGCGGTGGGATTCACGGCATTGATGACGATCCGGATCAGGCCCGGTGAAATTGCCTGGCTGGCTAAGGGATCGAGGGGCAGCGCGTTCATGACCGGGATGGTGAGTACGATTGTGGTTGTCCTGTTGCTGCCCGCAATCCTGGCGATCTGGAGTGAGAAGGTTCGAGTCAAGGCTGCGAAAGCTGCCAAGTCACTCAGCTATCTTCTGCCGTGGACGCCGCAGGAGCGGCTCTGGTGGTGGCCGGTGTGCATCACGGCGGGAGTCTGCGAAGAAGTGCTCTACCGCGGATTTCTGCTGCACTATTTCCACACTGCGCCGTTTCATCTCACGTTGACGCGGGCTCTGATCGTGGCCTCGGTTATTTTCGGGATTGGGCACTTGTATCAGGGCATCAAGGGCGCGCTGGCGACGGCGATTCTCGGATTCGCCCTGGCGGTGGTGTTCGTCCTGACCGGGAGTTTGCTGATTCCGATGGTGGCGCACGCTTTGGTGGATCTGCGGGTTTTGCTGATGATCCCGGCGGGACAGCCACCGGAAGCTGCCACTCCGGCATAGCCCTTAGATCCGGCCCCGAGTCGGAAAAAACGGCCCCGCGCCCAAGCAGAACGCGGGGCCAATGCTCACCCTCTGCACAAACCTGAAAAAACTCAGGCAGCCTCCCGGCGGCGCTGGATGGTCTGCAGATGCTGCCTGTACTGCTGCGCATTGCTGACGATCTTGCGCTGCGGCAAACTGGTCAACCACTGCGTTCGCGGCGTCATCCGGCGCTCACGGCGAGAACCGACCGGGCCACGGTACTTCAAGCTGGCCGGACGTTTCTCCGCAGTCTGCTGCTGCCAGCCGCTGCCCGCGGTCACATCGAAGACTCCAATGTAGCCGCCGGCAAGCAACTGCAGCGGATTCTGGATTTTGTTCATACGGTCAAAGTGAGTGGACCCTTCCGGATGAAAGCTCTCAAACCAGGCGGGATAGACGAAGTCGGAAACCTGAATATTGTCGATCTGATAGCCGAAGCTGTCATCTTCGCAGGCATCGCACACTTCGTAGGCATACAGGATTCCCGCGGTGTTCTCCTTCTGCACGAAAACATTGAGGTTGATGTTGGGATCAGCCAGCATCTCCAGAAGTTCATGGCTGGCCGTGACCGTCCACGAAGTGCCCGCCTTGAGATCGCTGGCGGCGAACACCTTGCCCATGGGCAAGCCTTCGGACGTTAAATCGTGATATCCGAGGGCGCCGGCCTGGTCGGAATCATCAAGGATCACCAGCCACCAGCTTCCGCTT
>Ga0335073_10004464_pt1 | contig 19565 bp, 17 predicted proteins | sample Lox_Sample_22_FD_207093 | JGI IMG/M metagenome (GOLD analysis project Ga0335073, IMG submission 207093) | Soil microbial communities from Loxahatchee National Wildlife Refuge, Florida, United States - Lox_Sample_2.2 | ecosystem: Environmental > Terrestrial > Soil > Wetlands | place: USA...
TCGCCCGGAGCGCGTCCAGCGGACCGAACTGGATGGACTCCGTCGGGCAGGCCTTCGCGCAGGCGGGCGTCAGGCCGTCGCCGATCCGGTCGTAGCACAGCGTGCACTTGTGCGCGCCGCCGTCGGCCTGGCGCCGGTCGATCACGCCGAACGGGCACGCAGACACGCAGTACCCGCAGCCGTTGCAGATGTCGTCCTGTACCACGACAGTGCCGAACTCGCTCCGCATCAGCGCTCCCGTGGGGCATACGTCCAGGCAGGCTGCCTGCGAGCAGTGCTTGCACACGTCGCTGGCCATCAGCCAGCTCAGGTCCTGCCCGTCAGGCTCTCCGTCGGCCGGCGGACGGGCGGGCCGTTCGATGAAGGCCACGTGCCGCCAGGACGACGCCGACAAGCCGACGGTGTTGTCGTACGACATGCCGCTGAGCGAGATTCCGTCCTCAGGAACGCCGTTCCATTCCTTGCAGGCGACCTCGCACGCCTTGCAGCCGATGCACACCGACGTATCGGTGAAGAACCCCATCCGCTCCGGATGGTCGGAGTATCCCGCGCGTGCCGCCGGGTCGGCTGGCGGCTGAAAGAGGCCGGTAGTCCGGCCCGCGGATCTGCCGTTCATCTCACACCTCGGTACCGGTCTGCTCGGTGATCCCGGCTCGGTGCTGGTAGGCGCGGACGAGGGCGCGAAGGTCCGGTCCGCGTGGTCGCCGGCCCGGCCGGATGTCGCAGGCCATCGCCTTGACCTCCTGGATATGCACGTTGGGGTCGAGTGCCAGATGCGCCAGCTCGTTGGCGGCGTCCCCGGTGGTGAGGCCGTTCGGGCCCCAGTGGTACGGCAGCCCGATCTGGTGCAGCGTCCGGCCCTGCACCAGCAGCGGGCGCATCCGCTCCGTCACCAGCACGCGCGCCTCGATGGCGTTGCGGGCCGTGATGATCGTCGCCCAGTCCAGGTGGGTCAGGCCGCGCTCGGCCGCAAGCTGCGGCGACACCTCACAGAAAAAGGCCGGCTGCAGCTCAGCCAGGTAGGGCAGGAACCGCGACATTCCGCCGGCGGTGTGGTGTTCGGTGAGCCGGTACGTGGTCGTCACATAGGGGAACACCTGTGACCCTGGCTCGTCGCCGCTGGGCTGGTAGCGGTTGTCCGGATGACGGAGGATCTGCCGGACCGGGTTGTGCTGCTGTCCGTAGAGCGGATTGCTGACCGGCGACTCCTCCGGCTCGTAGTGAGTCGGCAGCGGACCGTCGACCAGCCCGGCCGGGGCAAACAGCCATGCCCGGCCATCGGCCTGCATGATGAACGGGTCCGTCCCCGAGATCGCGGCAACCCCGGTTGCGCCTGGTGCGGGCTGGTAGGAGGGCGGCCGGTCCGCGATGAAGTCCGGGATGTCATGCCCGGTCCAGCGGCCGCTCTCGGCATCCCACCAGACCAGGCTCTTGCGCTCGCTCCACGGCCGTCCGTCCGGATCAGCCGACGCGCGGTTGTACAGCACGCGCCGGTTGGCCGGCCAGGCCCAGCCCCAGTCGGGCGCGATCCAGTCCTGCTCGCTTTCCGGCTTGCGGCGGGCCGCCTGATTGACGCCGTCCGCGTACACGCCGCAGTAGATCCAGCACCCGCAAGCGGTGGAACCATCGGCCGCGAGCTCGGTGTACGACGACAGCGGCCGCCCGTCCGCCCCGCGCCCGTTGATCTCGGCCAGGACCGCTTCGGGGTCGGGATCGTCGTTCCGTCCCTGCAGCGGGTAGTCCCAGGTCAGATCCAGCACCGGCTGGTCCATCGCAGTTTCCGAGGTGGCGAGCTTCGCGCGGATCCGCTGGCCGAGGTGGTAGGTGAACCACAGGTCGCTGCGCGCGTCACCGGCAGGCTCGACGGCCTGCTGGCGCCACTGCAGCAGCCGCTGGGTATTGGTGAAGCTGCCGGCCTTCTCGGTATGTGCCGCGGCCGGCAGGAAGAACACCTCAGTGGCGATGTGCTCGGTACGCAGCTCGCCGGACTCGATCTCGGGGCCGTTCTTCCACCAGGTGGCGCTCTCGATCATGACGAGGTCGCGCACCACGAGCCAGTCCAGGTTGGCCATGCCCAGGCGCTGCATGCGGGCGTTGGCCGAGCCGACTGCCGGATTCTGGCCGAACAGGAAGTATCCCTTGCAGGTGCCTGCCAGCTGCGCCAGCACCGTCTCGTACGTGCTGTGGCTGCCGGTCAGCCGTGGCAGGTAGTCGTAGCAGAAGTCGTTCTCGGCCGTCGCGGCGTCTCCCCACCAGGCCTTCAGCAGGCTCACCGTGTAGTCGGGCATGTTGGCCCAGAAGCCCTTCTGCACGGACTCAGCGCGCAGGTAGCTGGCCAGGTCCTCGTTGCCGTAGGCGAGCGGCATGGGCAGGTAACCGGGCAGCAGGTCGAACAGGGTCGGGATGTCGGTGGATCCCTGGATGTTGGCATGACCGCGCAGGGCCAGGATGCCGCCGCCCGGACGTCCGGCGTTCCCCAGCAGGGCCTGGAGAATTCCCGCCGCCCGGATGTTCTGCGCGCCGACCGTGTGCTGTGTCCAGCCGAGGCTGTACACCCACGCCATGGTCCGGTCCGGCCCCGAGTTCTCGGTGATCAGGCGGCAGACCTCGGCGAACATCGGCTGCGGCACACCGCACGCCTCCTCCACCAGCTCTGGGGTGTACCTGGCGAAGTGCCGCTTGAGCAGCTGGAACACGCAGCGCGGATGGGTGAGCGTCGCATCGGTGTCGGGGGCGGGGTGGGTCGCGGCGCCGCCGGACCCATGTGCCTCGCCGCGGGCAGCCTCCCGCACCCTCCTGCGCTGCCTGTCGCGGAAGCGGGCATCAGCCGGCGGCACCCGCTCGCCGCTGGCCGACTCCACCACCTCGCCCTGGTACCGCCAGGTGTCGAAGTCGTAGAACCGGTTCTCCGCGTTCAGCCCGGAGAACACGCCGTCGGCATCCTCGGCGTCAGCGAACTCGGCAGTGATGATCGTCGCGGCGTTGGTGTAGGCGAGCACGTAGTCGCGGAAGTACTTCTCGTTGCTCAGCACGTAGTTGATCAGCCCGCCGACGAACGCGATGTCGCTGCCAGCCCGCAGCGGCACGTACCGGTCCGCATGCGCGCTGGTCCTGGTGAATCGCGGATCGACATGAATGACGGTGGCGCCCCGGGCCTTCGCTTCGGTGACCCACTGGAACCCGACCGGATGACACTCGGCCATGTTCGAGCCCTGGATCACGATGCAGTCGGAATTGACCAGGTCACGCGGGAAGTTCGTGGCACCGCCGCGGCCGAAGCTCGTCCCCAGACCGGGGACGGTGGCCGAGTGTCATATCCGGGCCTGGTTCTCGATCTGGATGGCGCCGAGTGCGGTGAAGAGCTTCTTGATCAGGTACGCCTCTTCGTTGTCCAGCGTGGCGCCGCCAAGGCCTGCGAAGCCCATCGTGCGGCGGGTCCTGACGGCCTCGACCGTAGCCTGCCAGCCGGTCCGCCGCGCCTCGATCACCCGGTCGGCGATCATGTCCATCGCGGTGTCCAGGTCCAGGTGCTCCCAGTCCGTGCCGTGCGGCCGCCGGTACAGCACCCGGTACTGGCGGGCATCGCCGGTCGTGAGCTGCAGGCTGGCCGAGCCTTTCGGGCACAGCCTGCCGCGGCTCACCGGAGAATCCGGATCGCCCTCGATCTGGATCACCCGGCCATCTCGCACGTAGACGTCCTGCGCGCAGCCCACGGCGCAGTACGGGCAGACCGACTTGGCAACTTTGTCCGCGTTGCGTACCCGAGGTGCGATCGCCTCGCTCTGCTTGCTCTTGACGGCCGCGCCGAGTCCGAGCCCGTCGCCGCGGCTTAGCTGGCGGTAGACCGGCCAGTCGTTGAGCCAGCTGCGCACGCCCACCGTGATCCCCCGTCCGGATGTGGCCTTGCCTCTAGCCTCCCGTCCTCATTCCCTGTCGCCCGGAGTCCCACGCCACAGCACGGGCCGGACGAGTCCGCCGGCGCGGCTGAGCATCCGGGGGCCGGGCGGCATTGCGGCCGGAGCGGGCGCGAAGTGCAGGAACGTATAGCCCAGGCGGCGAGCGAGCAGCCCGTCAGTGAGAACCTGGTCGCCGATGACCACACCGGGCCTGGGGAAATCCCGGTAGGGGGCGGTGCGCAGCGGCTTGCGGGCAGCGGTCACGAACTCCACCTGGATGCCAGGACTCGCCGGGATCACCGAGGGCCGCCGGCTGGAGTTCGTGGCGAAGCACACGAGCAGCACTCCGGGGATGGCGGCGACCTGGTCAAGTATCCGGGCGATGCCACGGTCAAGTGCTTTCTGGCTGCTGTTCCAGTTCGCGACGAGTGGCTCGACGTCGAAGATGACCGTCCTGGCGGCCAGGGACGTCAGGCACGAGCCCAGCTGCTGCTGGCCGAGCTCTTCATAACCGGCACTCACGGAACCTCTCAGCCGACTGGCGCCCTGGTCGCATCTCGTTATTGCCCGAAGGTGATACCCCGGACGGCCGGGGAGCAGGCAGGGGGACGGCCGCGCGGAATGTGGGTACTGGTCAGTCCTGGGCTTATCTGTTCTGGGGGCTCGCTATGGAGAGGCGGCTAGCGGCGGCGGTTGCGCTGCTCGCGTATCCGGTTGCGGTGATCGTGCTGATCCTCGGCGTGCTGTCGAACGCCGGGGGAGCGGCCCTCGCGCTGGCCGGCTGGCTCGTGCTGTCGGTCGGCGGCTGGTACCTGGTATCGCGACGTGGCGCAATGCGCGCGCTGGCCGTCGTCCTGATGCTGGCCGGGGTGGGTGCCATCATCGCGGGCCTCGTGATCGCCTCGCCGCGGCTGTGGGCGATCGTCGTGTTCGCGGCCGTTGTGGTCGTCGGCGTCGGTGCTGCCAGGTACGCGCTGGGGAAGACGGCCCGGTCGCTGCGGGCAGCGCCGCTGGAGGGCAGGCGGCATGGCCCGGCCCGCCACCCCGTGCTGCTGATGAACCCGAAGTCAGGGGGCGGCAAGGTCGGGCGGTTCGGGCTCGTGGCCGAATGCCAGGCACGCGGCATCGAGCCCGTCGTCCTGGAGCCGGGAGATGACCTGGTGGCGCTGGCCGAGGATGCCGTCGCCCGCGGTGCGGACGTCATCGGCATGGCCGGCGGTGACGGCTCGCAGGCGCTGGTGGCAACGGTTGCGAGCAAGCACGGTCTGCCGCATGTCGTCGTGCCGGCCGGGACCAGGAACCACCTCGCGCTTGACCTGGGTCTCGATCGCGACAATGTGGTCGGGGCGCTGGACGCATTTGCGGACGGCGTCGAGCACGCGGTCGATCTGGCCACGGTCAACGGGCGCGTGTTCGTCAACAACGCCTCACTCGGCCTGTACGCCAAGATTGTGCAAGCCCCGGAATACCGAGAAGCGAAGGTCAAGACGGCTGCGAACATGCTGCCCGATCTGCTGGGGCCGGACGCGGAAGCGCTTGACCTTCGCTTCAGCGGCCCGGACGGCGAGGAGCGGCCTGGTAGCCAGCTGCTGCTGGTATCGAACGACCCGTATCGGCTTGACCGCCTGGCAGGGGGCAGCGGCACTCGGCCGCAGATGAACCGCGGCGTCCTCGGGATCGCGGCCCTGCAGGTCGCGAACACTGCCGCGGCGAGGCGGCTGGCCGCTCTGGAGTCGGCCGGGCAGCTCCGGCGCTTCTCCGGATGGCTGGAGTGGGCAGCGCCGCGATTCCGGGTCGACTCGGCCGGCCCGGTCGAGATCGGCGTCGATGGTGAGGCGCTGACGATGGACCCGCCCCTGCTGTTCGAGACGATGCCGGGCGCGCTGCGGGTGCTGCTGCCGCCGCAGGCGCTGGGGCAGTCTCCGGCTGCCCGTGCCCTCGATCACTCCAGCCTCGGGGACCTGGTCACGGTGGCTCGCGGCAAATAAAGCCCTACGACAATCCGGATAGAAGGTGTCAACCGGCCTGCCCAAGTCGTGCCAGCCCCGCCAATGCGGCAAGATCAGAGTCTGGGGGAAGTGCGATGCGGGATAGGGGGATCCGCCGGTGACGACTCACACCGATAGCGGGCCGTAACCAGAGAGACCCGTGGCCGGCCTAGGAAAGTCCAGCCAGGAACCGCCGCGTCCGGCGGGCGGGTTTGCTCAGCACGGCATTCCGCAGGCAACCTGGCGGACGCTGGCGTCGACAACCGAGAGCCGTATCGTCGGCCTCACGGCACTGGCCCAGGGGTTCATCCTCGTCACGTTTCCGTCCGCGAGCGCGATCATCACGGGGAGCCGTAACTTCGGCATCGTCGGCACGATGTACGGCGAACTGGTGATTCCCGAACTGATAGCGGCGATCCTGGCCTCGCTCACCGGCTTCGGGCTCGCCCGACGGCATGCGACCAGGCTTGCGTACGTGCTCGGCCTCAGCTACGGGCTGGCGGCCATGGGCTTGCTGATCGCGAGTAGCCAGGTCGAGCGCGACCATTCCCTCGCCTATCCGCTGCTGCTGGGTGCCAGCGCCTTCATCGGGGCCGGCTTCGGCATGACGGTTCCAGTTCTGCTGGCTTATGCGCGGTTCCTGCACGCGTGCGCCGAAGATATGTCCGTGCTCGCCCTCAACGCCCTGATAGCCATCGGGGCCCTTATCGCGCCACCTGTCGCTGCGCTGTTCGTGCGCATGGGCTCGTGGCTCGGCCTGCCGACCGTGTCGGCGGTATTGCTGGTCGCGCTGCTGCTGCGCAGCAATTGCCTGCCGCGGCATGTCGGAGCGCCGCAGCGCCCGCCCCGGCAGGCAATGACCTGCACCCTGCGGTTCTTGCTGTATGCCGTTTTTGCGCTTGCCTACGCAGTTTGCGCGGCTGTGCTAGTGATCTGGTCTGAACTCCGGGTGGCCAAGCCGCCGGGAGTCCTGACGCCAGCGCAGTTCACGGCCGCGGTCCACCTGACCAGCGCCGCGCCGCAGCTGCACACGTCGATCGCGTTTGCGACCTTCTGGGGCGCGGCGCTGGCGGCCGGAAGGGTCATGCTCGCCGCCGTCGACCGCTGGCGGTCAGAGGCAGCCAGAACGGCCGCCTATCTCGTCCCGATCATCCTGCTCGGGGCGCTCATCGCGGTCGGGATGTTCACTCATCACCTTGGGCTCTCCACCTTCGCCGTCTTCATCCTTGCCGCGCTCGGCTGCTCAGCGCTGCTCCCGCTGAGCCTCAGCTTCACGCAGAAGGACGTCACGGCCATCTCGGCCGCACTAGCCGGGGGCGTGATCGCCTACCAGGTCGCCTACGGCCTGGTCGCTGGCGGATTCAGGCCGCATGCAGCCAGCGGGGGCGGTGCCCTGGCCATGTTCGGCGGCGCCGCCGTGCTCGGGCTCGTGGTGAGCGGGCTGACATTCGTGATTGTCCGCAATCGGCCAGCCGTGCCCGACTGGGCGGCGCCAGAACGCGCCGACCAGCACTTGTTACCTGGCCAGCGTCGCCGGGTCGTGCTCCCAGATGGGCTTGGCTGTCGGCGAGCCTGGCCGTCCATTGTGACGCGGTCGGATAAGCCCTACGCTGCGCACGTGAGGCTCACCCGGACGTGGAAGGACATGGACTGATGGCAGACCTGCAGGGGATGTGCGACGAGCGATTCGAGGCCGTACGACACCAGCTTCAGCAGAACGTGGACTCGGGTGCGGAGCTCGGAGCTTCCATCGTCCTCGACCTCGACGGGGAGATCGCCATCGACATCTGGGGCGGCCACGCAGACGAGGGCCGCACCAGGGCCTGGGAGCGCGACACCATCACGAACGTCTGGTCGACGACCAAGACCGTGACGAGCCTGGCCGCGCTCATGCTGGTAGACCGCGGCGAGCTCGACGTCGACGCGCCAGTCGCTCGTTACTGGCCGGAGTTCGCCGCCGCGGGCAAGCAGGACGTCCTGGTCCGGCATCTGCTCTCGCACACCTCAGGAGTATCCGGACTGGATCAGCCGGCTGTTGTCGAGGACCTCTATGACTGGGACAAGTCCACCTCCAGGTTCGCCGCGCAGGCTCCGTGGTGGGAGCCAGGTACCGCGTCGGGCTATCACGCGCTCAACTTCGGGCACCTCGTCGGAGAGGTGCTGCGGCGGATTACCGGCAAGACGCTCAAGCAGTTCGTGGCCGAGGAGATCGCCGGGCCGCTCGGAGCGGACTTCCAGATCGGGGCGGCCGAGAGCGACTGGGACCGGATCGCGCCCGTGATCCCGCCGCCGCCGCTGCCGTTCGATCTTGAGGCACTCGGGATGGACAGCCCCGTCGTGAAGACCCTGACCGGGCCGGCGGCCGACGCCAGCAACGCGAACACCGCTGCCTGGCGCCAGGCCGACATCGGCGCGGCGAACGGCCACGGCAACGCGCGCTCGGTGGCCCGCATCCTGTCAGTGATCTCCCGTGGCGGCGCGGTCGACGGGATCCGGCTGCTGCGGCCGGAGACGATCGAGCTGATCTTCCGCGAGCAGTCCAACGGCATCGACCTCGTGCTCGGCGTTCCGTTCCGCTTCGGCATCGGCTATGGCCTGCCGGTGCCGGTAACGCTGCCCTACGTTCCCGACGAGAAGATCTGCTTCTGGGGTGGCTGGGGCGGCTCGGTCATCATCATGGACGTCGGCCGGCGCATGACGATTTCGTACATGATGAACCGGATGGGAGCCGGCATCGTGGGCTCTGACCGCAGCGAGCAGTACGTGCGGGCGATCTACGATGCGGTGGCCGGCTAGCGAAGGGTAAAGCGGTCCGTATCGACGCGCCCGCGCCCGAAGGCGTCGATGTGCTTCCAGCGCCCAGGCAGGTCGAGTAGCTCAAGGTTGCCCATGCGCATGGGCAGCGCTGGGTCCACGATGAGCTTGTCGCCCTGCGGCTCCAGGCCAAGGCCGGTGCGGAGCAGCAGCAGCGGCGCTCCGGTCGACCATGCCTGCGGGCTGCACGCCGTCGGGTACTGAACGGGGTACATCGTCGAGCTTCGCTGGTACCCGCCGAACGCTTCCGGGAGCCGGCCGTCGAAGATCTCCGCGGCCTCCATGATCCCGGCCATGATGGCGGCTGCCTCATCACGGAACCCGTACCGGCGCAGCCCCCAGGCGATGAACGAGTTGTCGAACGGCCAGACCGTGCCGACGTGATAGCCGATCGGGTTGTAACGCGCCTCGCCTTCGGCAAGCGTCCTCACGCCCCAGCCGGAGAACAGCTTGGGCCCCAGCAGATGCCGTGCGATCGCCTTGGCCTTGGACTTGTCGACGATGCCGCTCCACAGCAGGTGCCCGATATTGGAGGTCAGCGAGTCGACCTGACGCCCGTCGCCGTCGATCGCCACGGCGAAGTACTCGCCGTCCTCGACCCAGAAGTCGCGGTTGAACCGGCGCTTGAGGTCGGCGGCCTCTTTTTCGAGCCGGTCAGCCAGCGCCGTGTCCTTCCACACGTGCCGGGCCAGCCGGGCACCGCGCACCTTGGCGTCGTAGGCATACCCCTGAAGCTCGCAGGTGGCTCGCGGGAATCCGGGCAGATCGCCGTTACGGTAGGAGATCGAGTCCCAGGAGTCCTTCCAGCACTGGTTCTCCAGCCCCGTCTTGGCGTTGCGGCGCTGGTAGGAGACGTAGCCGTTGCCCTGCAAGTCGGCGTACTCGTCGATCCAGTTCAGGGCCGCCCTCGCCGCACGCTCGAGATCACGGACCAGCTTGGTGTCGCCGGTCCAGCGCTCGTACTCGTCGAGGAGCACGACGTACAGGGCCGTCGCGTCGGCGTTCCCGTAGTACGGCGAGTGCGGGCGTTCCTCGAACGCCGTCATCTCGCCATAGCGCATCTCGTGCAAGATGCGGCCCGGGTCCTCGTCCCGGAAGTCGTCAATCCGGGTGCCCTGGCGCTCTGCCAGCGCCATGAGCGTCGTCGAGGCGAGCTCCGAGGTGAACGGCAGTGCCTGCAGGCTGGTGAAGATGCTGTCCCGGCCGAAGATCGTCATGAACCAGGGCAGCCCGGCGGCCGGCAGTGACCGGCCCGGCATGGTCAGCGTCGAAAAGCGCAGCGCGGCCAGGTCAGTCATGCAGCGGCGGTAGATGCGCTCAACCGCCTCCCAGTCGCACTCGACGCTGGGTGCCCGCCGTAGCCACTTCTCCAGTCCGCGAGCCATGTCCTGGCGAACGTGGCGGTGACCATCCCCCCGGATGCCGATGGGTCCCGACGTCGACCCGTCCTCAGCGCCCGCGGACGCGACGACTTCCAGCTCGGTGCTCCACTCGCCGTGCGGCGGGACTGTGATGGCGAAGGTCAGGCCGTGCTCGTCAAGCTGGGCGGGAGTGGTCGAGGAGATCCAGGTCTCCCTGGTGTAGCTGTCGCGCCGGTAGCTGAGCACGAGGTTGCCGTCTGCGACCGCTGTGTGGTAGCTGCCCTTCTTCTTCAGGGCGTCCTTCACCTCGAACAGGTCGGCAAAGTCGCTTCCTGCCTCCATCCGCAGGGTGAGGTCGACGGGCTTGCTCTCGTGGTTCAGTACGCGCAGCTCTTCATGAAAGCCGTCGGCCACCGCGCGCTGCCTGATGACCGACAGCTTGGAGTCGACGTAGACCGTCCCGCTGCCTGGCACCAGGAAGAACCGCGTCTGGAAGTACTGCAGGTCGTCGGTCGACAGGGCGGTCAGGCGCTGACCGTTCACCGTCAGCACCCAGCGCGACAGGAACCGGGTATCGAACGAGAACAAGCCGGTCGGGTCGGTGCGCGAGGCCTCGATGTCGCCGCGATCGTCGCTGACGACGAACGTGTTGCCTTCCAGGATCTGCACAAGCTGGTCGCTCACATTGGCCTCCGCTGAGCCATCACGGTCTGCGAACTGATCGGCGCGACTCTGCCGGTAGAGCCGCGCGGGCCCGGCAGGCATCGCTGGAACATCATCAGCGCGGCCATGCTGCCGTCGACGGTAAGCACCTGCCGCAGCATCGCCGCCTGGGCGTTGAGCCGGCCCGTCACGATGTCCTCCAGGTACGGGCGCTCGAGCTGGACGATCGCATCGGCAGGACTGTTATCGCGGGTGATGGAAACGCTGCCGTTGTTGATCGTCAGGTACCAGTGCTGCATCTTGCTGCCGCTGGTGACGTCGAACCGCAACGTCGCCGACTCCCCGGCGAACGTCGCGATCTGACCCGGAGCCGCGAGGCTGGCAAAGAACTTGCTGATCGGGTCGGCGCCGGGCTTCGGCGAGGCCGGAGGAGGCGCCATGTGATGTGGCGCGGCCGGCGGCGCAGCCGTGGCTGGCGCGGACCGGTCGCGAGCTGTCCTGGCAGGAGCTGTCGGCATGGCCAGGTAGTTGTCAGCTTGCGGCATAGCCAAACCAAGGCGCGGGTCCCGGTCAGGTCAAGCCGAGCTTAGCGGTGCCCTTCACCAGCGAGCCGTGCCTTCTCGGCGGCGGGCCGGGCTGGCATCGAGTGGTCCCAGTCCGACAGGAGCGTCCGGATGCCGGTGACGAGTGCGATCGGCTGGTCCAGCATGACGTGATGGCCCGCGGCCGGAATCTCGATGACCGGCGCGAGCTGCCCGAGCTTGTCATACATCAGCTCGGTGGTCTGCGGCGGGACGATGCCGTGCTCGGCATGGAAAAGCGCGACCCGGCAGTCCAGGTGCCGCAGTAGCGCCGGGGTGGCGGCCGACCGGCTGAACACGGCAGGGTCGAATTTCCACGCCCACCCGCCGTCCACGGCACGTATCGAGGTGGCGGCGACGTGCGCTCTGACGTAGGGCAGGGTCGGCTGATCTGGCATGGGCCGGAACCTGGCGATAGCCGCCTCCCGGCTCGGGTACACCCGCAGCGGTCCGAAGGCCCGCCCCTCCCTGGCGGCCTGCTGCTCTGGCGTGAGGTCTTGCACGGGGGAGTCGATCACGACGATGCCCGCCAGCTCGGTGCCGTACATGCCGGCCGCTCGCAGGGCGACGAAGCCGCCCATACTGTGCCCGACGATCACCGGCGAATCCGTCAGGCTGGCGTCTGCTGCCACGGCCATGACCTCGTCGGCCCAGCCGTCGAGTGTGTAGGAGTCCTTGCGGCCGCTGTCGCCATGGCCGGACAGGTCGACGGCGACCACCCGTCGTTCGGTCGCCAGCAGCGGGGCAATGTGATCCCACCATCGTGCGTGCGCGGCGCCGCCGTGCACCAGCACGATCCCGCTGCTGTCGCTGCTTCCGGCTGAACCGAACTGCCGGTAGGCGATCTCGGTCCCGGCGACCCGGACGGTGCGCAGCACGACGGGGGCGGCGAGGGCCTGGGCGAACCAGGAAGGCGGCTCAGTCAGCTCGGCGGTCATGCGTACCTGGCCTCGGCCCAGGCCTGATCCAGCACGGCGGTGATGGTCTCGGCTGGCTGTGCGCCGGAAATTCCGTACCTGCGGTCGATCACGAAGAGCGGGACCCCGGTCGCGCCGAGAGCCTGGGCCATCTTCTCGTCGGTTTCGACATGGTCGGTGTACCGGTCGCTGGCCAGCACGTCGCTGACCTCGGCGGCGTCAAGGCCAGCGTCCGACGCCAGCCGGGTTAGCGATTCGTGATCGAAGATCGACTCCTGGTCGGTGAAGTACGCCCGCTGCAGCCGTTCCATCAGCTCGTCCTGCCGCCCGGCGTCTTTGGCGAGCTGAAGCAGCCGGTGCGCATCCCTGGTATTGCCGCTGCGCAGGCCGTCCATCCGGAAGGCCAGCCCGTCCGCCGCTGCGCGTTCCTCCATCTGGCGCTGAGCCCGCTCGGCCTGCGCCGGGCTCATGCGGTACTTGGAGGCCAGCAGCTCCACCGTGGGGGTCGTCACCCCCGGCGGTGCTGACGGGTCGAGCTCAAACGACCGGTGCACAACTTCCACCCGGTCGCGGTGGTCAAAGTCTGCCAGGGCCCGCTCGAAGCGCCGCTTGCCCAGGTAGCACCACGGGCACACGATGTCGGACCAGATCTCTACTTGCATGTTGACCCAGAACACGCCGGGGTCCCTGAGCCTTCCCGCACCGACGGCTGTCGAGCTGGCGGCCATGAGGCGGCATGCTGCATCGGCCGCCCGCCAGCGGGCAGCAGATGCAGCCTGACGCCCCATGAGCCAGCGTCGGGGGAGGCGTCCAGCGCCGTCGCGCCTGTTATCAGGGCGCGAACGCAGCTGGCGCTACTCGCAGCAGTCCGCGATTCCCTGCGGGTTGGCCGCGACGATGAGCTGGTGGCTGGTCGCAGTGACCGCGTAGTGCTGGGCAGCTGCGCCGCCCGCGAGCAGGGTTCCGGCCGCGAAGAGGGACGTGATGGCGAGTCGGGCGATGTTCATGTGGACGTTCCACCCATCTGTGTGATGAGGCGGCGAGTGGCCGCCTCGGCCGCAGAGTCATGTAAGACGGTCAAACTGTTTACTACATTGCACTACAGACGAGAGCTGGACATAGTTCAATCAGTCAGGGCCAGCCTTGACTGAGCGCGAAGTTGCCGGATAACGTCCTAGGCGCGGCATGAGAACCGGTCGCTGTGCTCTTCTGCTGGCGGCCCAGTGAGCAGGGTGAGGATGGCCACCGGATACGTCGTCCCTGAGCGGCCAGACTGGACCCAGGCACGACTGGCCCCCGTAGGTGACAGGTTCGCGGCCGTCCGCTGGCACGAGGGTGCTGCCAATGTGTGGATCGGTACCGGTGGCTCACCCATGCAACTTGGCTCCGACCTCCGTCCGTGGCGGTTGCGGGACTATCACTGGGCCCTCGGCGGTGACGGTCTCGTCCTGGTGCTCGAGTTGCCCGGCGCAGAGCAGCAGGTGCTGGCATGGCTGGACCTGCGCGCCCACACCCTGACCCGGCTGACGCCTGGCCTGGGCGCTGACGCGCAGTACGTCGGCCAGGCCGGCGGTGACCGGCCGAGCGTCCTGATTGCGGTGCGCCATCCGTTCGCTCGCAGTTTCCTGCTGCAGGAAGTTACGCCTGCCGGTGCTCTGCTGGGCGAGTGGGAGTCGCCCGGGCCAGCCAGCCGCTGGCTGGCAACCAAGACCGCTGCGGTAGCTGTGCAGGCTTGCGATGGGGGCTGGGAGTGGTGGCACACTCCGCTGGCGGCGCCTGCCTGGTCGCGGATACTCGTGGTGCCGGAGCGCGATGGCGAGGAGTCACGCCCGCTGGCCCTGAGCCCGGACGGCCAGACGCTGTACGCGCTGAGCTCGGTCGGCCGGGACACCCTCGCCCTCGTGGCGATGTCAGCGCCAGACTGGACGCCGAGGATCCTGAGCGCCAGCGACCGGTTCGACATCACCGCGGTGCTGATGTCGCCGGACGGATCCGGTCCGGACCTGGTGACCGTGACCGATCCGCTCAGCCCGCAGGTCGCGCTCAGTGCGGAGGCTGCCGCTGATCTCGCCCGGCTGCGACAGGTCGCGGATGGATCCACAGCCACGATCATCGGCCGGAACGGGAGTCACTGCCTGGCAGAAGTCTCGTTCGCAACGGGCGGTCCTGCTTTCGTCGCTATCAGCCGGACGGGTGCTGCGGTGAGCACGCCGCTAGCGAGGTTCACCAGCTTTGCGCAAATCCGGGTGCAACGTCGTGACCCGGTCAGTTGCCAGGCCAGGGACGGCCGCCTGATCACGGCGTTCATCACCCGTCCGAGCACCGAGCCGCCGTGGCCGGCCGTGCTGGCCATCCACGACGGCCCATGGTCACGAGACGTGCCCCAGCTGGATCCATGGGCTCAGTCGCTCGCCGCCGCTGGCCTGTGCTGCATTCAGGTGAACTACCGCGGGTCGCGCGGCTTCGGCAAGGACTTCCGCGACGCCGGGGATGGCCAGTGGGCGCTGGCCATGCAGGACGACCTGGTCGACGTGCTGCAGTCACCCGAACTGGCCGAACTGATCGACCGGCGCCGCGTGGCGGCCATCGGCTACGGCTACGGTGGCTACGCGGCCCTCATGCTCGCCACCCAGGCGGAGGCACCGCTCGTCGGCGTAGCCGCCGCGTCCGCACCCACCGACCTGGTGCGTTATGTCAGCGGGCTGCTGGCACTCGGCGGCGAAGCAGGTCGTGCTGAGGCCGCCAGGATCGGCGACCCGGTCGCTGACATTGGCCGGCTCGCGGCGACTTCTCCGGTCACCAGAGCAGGCGATATCAAGGTGCCGGTGCTGCTATTCCATGGCCGGGAGGACGGCCGGGTGCCGGTGAGCCATGCCACGACCCTGGCCGACTCGCTGCGGTGCGCAGGCGGCGACTGCGAGCTGACGATCTATGAGGACGAGGGCCACCGCTACGTGCGCCCGCAGAACATCGCGCACCTGCGCGCCCGCGCGACTGCCTTCCTGCTCCGCAACCTCGTTGCCACAGCTGACACCAGCGTGCGCTGACACCAGCTGTCGCGATGCCGCGGCCCGCTAGTCGCGGACGGGAACTGCCAGATCGGTCGGGATCGCCGAGGAGCGGACGCCCGCACAGTCGGCCGAGCGCCGGAGGGCTCCGATGGCCTGCTCGGACCTGCCCCGTCCGGCCAGCGCCTCGGCCAGGTCACGCCATGCCTGTGCCGCCTCGAGCTGTGATCCCAGCTCGGCGAGACTCCTCGCGGCAGCGGAAACCGCCTCGGCACCCTCGTCGACCGCGCCGTCCATGATCAGCGCCAGTCCGTAGATCACCCGGGCGTTATGGAGTTCGGCGACGCCGCCGTCCGCGCACCGCGCCATCGCCTGGGCGGCTGTGCCGACGGCCTCGCCGAAGTTGCCGTGCAGGAGGGCGGACCAGGCCATCTCGGTCTCGCAGGTGGCAAGGAGCGGAGCAAAGGACAGCTCCGTCAGCACTTCGTGCGCCTTCGCCAGCATGGAGTCTGCTTCCGCCAGCCGTGGCGGGTCGGATCGCAGGAGCAGCCATGCGTAGGTGATCCTGATAGCAGCCAGATTCCGGGCCGGAGCGCTCTCCGACAGCAGCGCCAGGGTCTTGGCGGCGAACTCGATGGCCATGGTCAGCTGCCCGCGGGACGCGGCGACCGTGCACGCGCTCCAGTACGCGTTTCCTTGTGACTGCCGCGAGCCGAGCTTCTCCGCCCGCTCGATCACCTGGCTGGCGAGGTGCTGGGCGGAGAACATATCGCCGCGCGACCGGTAACTGCCGACCAGCGTCGAGGCGAGAGTGATCTCGTCCTCCGTTCCCTCCAGGCCCAGCGCCCGGACCTCGCGGAGCGCGCTCTCGCCGACCTCGACGCTACGGGTGTAATCGCCCGCACGCCGGTAGATGCGGCACTGGGCGATGAGCAGGGTGAGCAGTCCCGGCGCGCCCGCTTCGCCCGCGCGGTTGGCCTGGACCAGCGCGTCCATGTGGGTCAGCGCTTCATGCAGGCTGCCATTGGCCTCTTCGGTCCTGGCCAGGCCCCAGATCGCCTCATGCCGGATTTCGCCGCTCGCTTTCGGCAGCAGCTCGGCGAACTGCTGCCTGGCCTCGCGCAGGTCGCCGTTCGCCAGCGCGATCTCGGCGAACTTGAGCCTGAGGCGCTGCTCGTTGATCTCCTCGGGCGCGATGCCAGACTCGAGGAAGAGGGCGGAGCAGCCTAGTCTGCGGGCGAGGCCTTCCAGCACCTCGCGCTCGGGCGACCGCCGGTCGGACTCAATCAGCGATACATAGCTGGGTGATACAAGGTCCCCGGCCAGATCGGCTTGACTAAGGCCGCGCTCTATCCGAAGGGCGCGCAAGCGCTGCCCGAGCGTTGGACCCACCGGTACCTCCTACCGGGACAATTGGCATACGTCGTTCACTCTAAGCCGTCATGCTGTTCAGTCAACTCCGCAGAGAACTCCAGGTGACGTGCTCTGGCCGGAACTGCACTCTAGTTAAGCGCATTATCGACAGCTTGGGTGCAACCCAGCCAGCCCCGGCTCCGTGTCGAACTGCCTGGCAATGGCGCCGATTACCGGCCGGACGAGGCTGGAATAGGCGATCATCGACGGGACGAGACAGGGTGATCGGCGATCGCCGGCCGCCGGAGGGAGCAGTCAGAATGTCAGTGCTGAATATTCTGCGCGGCCGTGTGGCCCGCCGGGCTGTCGCCGTCGGCGGCCTGGCCGCGCTCGCCGCCTCGGTGACCGGCCTCGCGCTGCCGCCGGCTTCGGCCGCTGCGGTACCCGGCGCCGCGAAGCCAGCTGCCCTGCACGTCACGAGCACGTCCGCGAGCCTGCCCGGCGGATCGACGGCTAGCGGTTTCAGCGAGGCGCCGGACGGGGCCGTCTACTACGCCAGCGGATCGTCGGTCTACGTCGTCAAGGGGACGAAGATCAGCCTGGTGCTGACGGCAAGCGGCAGGGTGCTCGCAGTGGCGGCGAACTCGACCGGGTTGTTCGTGGAGGTCGGCAGGACGGTCACCGAATACAACTCCAGCAACGCCATCGTGCGCAGCTGGTCGCTGAGCGGCGGACACGTACCGAACTCGGCCGGCCTGTTCGCCGTCGGCAGCAAGCTATGGGCCTGGACCGAGTACTCCACCGACGAGAGCGGCCTTGAGTACGCCAGCGTCTACCGGTTCAGCGCGTCGTCGGGCACGGTGCACCGGGTGAGCACCGCAGACGCCTACCCGGGCGACTTTGCCGCCGACTCGGACGGCGCTTACTACCAGCAGATCGGCAAGGGCGAATCGGCCCACCTGGTGCGGGTCACCTCGTCGGGCGCAACCCGGCGGATCAGGAACTCGGCCATCGGCCTTCAGTTCGCCCTGTCCGGCCGGCGGGTCGAGATCCTCGCGTACCACACCAGCCACAGCACGAGCACCCTGTTCATCGACAGCTTCAGCCAGACGACCCTGGCGCATGCCTACTCACGGCACGTCCCGGCCAGTGACCGGGCCATCGCCGGGACCGGGGCCGGCTTGCTGGTCCTGTCCGCGCCGTGCTCGAGCATGGCCTGCTCGTCCGCAACGGTCAGCCGGCTCAGCACCGCGACCGGTGCCAAGGTGTCGACGCTGAAGCTGAAGGACGCGCTGCTGCTGGTGCCCGGCCCGGCTGCGGCCGCGATTACCTACCACGGCGGGAAGTACTACCTGGTCCGGCTCGCTGCCTGAAGCTGGTCAGCTGCTGCGGTAGGTGACCGTGATGTGCCGGAAGCCAAGCGAGGTGAGCATGCCGTCCAGCATCGCCGTGGTGTTGCGCTGCGCGTCGGCGAGCAGCGGGCTGGCTCGCGCCGCGTCCTGGATCCGCTGCTGCGCCAGCACGTAGACCTCCTGCTGGCTATTGGGGTTGCCGGCGAAGAAGCCGGCCATCCGGTTGACCAGGCCCTGCTGCTCGGCGAAGACGTAGGACTGGCGCACGTTCAGGACCGCGGGTGCCAGCTGGGCCGGCGGCAGCGTCACGGTCACGGCGTGACCGGCTGAGACGTGCAGTGCGCTGCCCTTGAGGTGGCCGAAGTTCACGTAGGCAACATCGGTTCCCACGCCGATGAAGAGCGTCTGGCTGCCCGCGATGAACGATGGCAGGAAGCCGACCTGCCTGGACAGGTCAACGACTACCTGGAATGCCCCGCTGGCCGCCTCATAGCGGCTCAGCGAGGTGATCGACTTCAGCAGCGGCGGCTGGCTGCGAACGGTGGTCGTCGCAGCGAACGGGTTCCGCAGCCGGGGGAGCAGGTGGACCGCCGACGCGGCGATCAGCAGTGCGATGACAGCGATGACAGCAGCCACCAGGGCTGCGACCCGGCCAAGCAGCCGGCCTGAACGCCAGATCTCTAACATGCTTCTCCTCGGCGCGGAAGGGCATGGGCTGCCCCTGCTCGGCTACGCCGGCCTGGCACTACCCAGATAGCGCCGCGTGATTCCTTCGCTTAGCTCGGGGTAGCTGCGAGCCAGCGCGCGCGGTAGTCGCGGCGAAGTGGCTGGAGTGCAGATGGCGGGCAGTAAGACGCGAACGGATCGCGGTACGGAACGGCGGCGGATGAGCAGGCCAGTCGGCTGCCTGGTCTGGCTGGCCGTCCTGATCCTGGTGCTGATTGTCGCCGCGCTGATGTTCGGCGGCTTTCAGAAGGGGACGAAGGTCAGCGGCCAGCCGATGCTGAGCGCGTACCTGGTGCCAGGCCCTAGCCTGGGCCTGTGCCCACATCCGATGACGCCGCCGGGAGCGACAGCCTGACCGCGCGGCTGCGTACCGCGCTGACTGCGGCGATGAGCTCGCGCGATGTGCCCGCCGTCCGGTCGCTCCGCTCTGCCCTGAGCGCGATCGGGAACGCTGAGGCCGTCCCGGTGTCAGCTAAGGCAGCCCGCACCTCAAGCGAGCTTGTCGCCGGCGCCGTAAGCGGTCTGGGCCAGTCCGAGGCCAGCCGGCGGTACCTGACCGAGCCCGAGATCTGCCGCATCGTGGCAACCGAGATCGCGGAGCGCGAGGCGGCGGGCGCGCAGCTGGAGGCGCTCGGGCACGGCGTCGAGGCGGAACGGCTGCGCCGCGAGGCTTTCGTGCTCAGCAGGATTCTGGACGCGCCCGGTACGTAGCCCTGCCAGCTACGTATCCCGGTCAGCCCCGGTTGGCCCAGTTGTACCTGGCGGAGCCCCGCCCGAGCATGCGGTCGACCGCTGCGCTGACGCTGCCGTCCTCGGCCATCAGCTTGCGGATCACGAAGATCATCGTGGGGATCGCCCAGAAGTCACCGCAGATCCACAGGATGCCCGCGCCGATCTGCTGGTCAG
>Ga0335073_10004465_pt1 | contig 19555 bp, 17 predicted proteins | sample Lox_Sample_22_FD_207093 | JGI IMG/M metagenome (GOLD analysis project Ga0335073, IMG submission 207093) | Soil microbial communities from Loxahatchee National Wildlife Refuge, Florida, United States - Lox_Sample_2.2 | ecosystem: Environmental > Terrestrial > Soil > Wetlands | place: USA...
GGTCAAGGCGCTGGACGAGGAGCCGCCGTGCGCCGATCAGGACGAGGCACTCGTCACCTACGCGGCCAAGATCTCCGCCGAGGACCGCGAGCTCGACCCCTCGCGCCCCGCGGTCGAGCTCGAACGCATTGTCCGCGCGCTCGCGCCGCACATCGGCGCGTACGTGGTGCGGGGCGACGGATCGCGGCTGGGGGTGAGGGCCGCGCGGGTGCAGTCGGATGACGGAGGACGACCGCCGCAAGGGGTGATCTCGCTCGACGCGCCGGTTCCGGTGCTCGGGTGCGCCGAGGGCGCGCTCGAGCTCGTCGAGGTGCAGCCCCCGGGCGGGCGGCCGATGAGCGGCGCCGACTATCTGCGCGGGCACAGGACGTAGCGGCTTGCCGGCGACGAAGACCCACACCCGAGTCTCGCCGGCGCGTGCCTGCGCGCTGCGCGTGATCAGGCGCACGTTCGAACAGGACGCCTACGCCGACCGGGCCTTCGCCGCCGAGGCGTCCAGCCTCGAGCCGCGCGATCGGGCCCTGGCGATGGCGCTCAGCTACGGCACGATCCAGCGCCGCGGGACGCTCGACCACGTCGTCGCGCAGCTGACCGGCAGGCCGCTCGGGCGGCTCGACCCACCCGTGCTCGCGGCCATCCGGCTCGGGCTGTTCGAGCTCCTGTACCTCGGGGGGAGCGCGCCGCACGCCGCTGTGAACGAGGCGGTCGAGCTCGTCAAGTCGACGCGCCCGCACGCCGTCGGGCTCGTCAACGCCGTCCTGCGCCGGGCGGCGCGGGAGGGACAGACCATCCTCGCGGGACTCGACGACCGCTCGCCCGAGCACGCCGCGATCCTCCACTCCGTTCCGGGCTGGCTGGCCGGCCAGTGGTGGGCGGAGTTGGGCGCCGAAGAGACACGCGCGTTGCTGCGCGCGGTCAATGAGCCTGCCGAATCGGCGCTCAGGGTCAACACGCTCGTGGCGAGGGCCGAGGATGTCGCGGCCCGGCTTCCCGTGCCGAGCCGGTCGGCCGATCGCCTCCCGGAGGGGCTCGTGCTGGGAGGCCCGTTCAACGTCGAGGGATCGGACCTCTGGGCCGATGGTCAGATCCAACCCCAGTCGCGCGCCTCGATGCTTGTCTCACGGATGCTCGCCCCCAACCCCGGCCAACGCGTGCTCGACCTGTGCGCGGCCCCGGGCGGCAAGACCACCCATCTGGCCGCCCTGATCCACAACACCGGCGAGATCGTCGCTGTCGAGCAGCATCCGGGCAGGGCCGCGGCGCTCGAGCGGACATGTGCTCGGATGCACGCGTCGTGCGTCCGGGTGGAGGTCGGAGACGCCACGGTGCCGCGGACCGATGGCCTCTTTGACCGGATCCTGGTCGATGCCCCGTGCAGCGGGCTGGGAACGCTCCAGTCGCGGCCGGATCTTCGCTGGCGCCGCCGGCCCGAGGCGATCCGGGAGCTCGCGGCGCTCCAGGGGCGGATCCTCGCCGCGGCCGCGCCGGCCCTCGCGCCGGGCGGCACGCTCGTGTATTCGGTGTGCACGATCTCGCGCTCCGAGACCGAGGATGTGGTCGGAGCATTCCTCCGCGACCATCGCGATTGCTCGCTCGACGAGCGCGTGCAGTTGCTACCGCACCGCGACGGCACCGACGGATTCTTCGTCGCTCGCATGAGCCGTGCCTCGGCAGGCTGAGCCGATCATGGGGTTGAGCCGCCCGAGCGGCCCGTTAACCTGTGCATAACGTGACCGATTCGATGCCTAAGCTCGGTCCGGAGTGCCCGGGGTGCGGAGAGCCCTGGCTTCGCCCGACCGCGGCACCCGGCCGCTACCGATGCGTGTACTGCCTGCAGCGGTACGAACTCGTGTCGGTTTGCCCGAATTGCGGCGAGCACTCGACGATCGTGCGCATGTCGAGCACGGCAATCGTCGCCTGCAACCACTGCCACGGCAGCATGCTCCGGGCGGTGTGACGTGACGGTCGCGGCCGGCGGACCGGCGGACACGACCTTGCGGCTCCTGCGCGAGCGCAGGATCGCCCCCTCGATCCTGTCGGCCGACTTCGCTCGCCTCGGCGAGCAGGTCGACGAGGTGCTCGCTGCCGGGGCCAAGGTCATCCATGTCGACGTCATGGACGGCCACTTCGTGCCCCCGATCACGTTTGGCGCGATCATCGTCGACGCGCTTGCCGAGCGTGTGCATGGTGCCGGCGCGGTCCTCGACGTACACCTGATGATCGAACGTCCAGAGCGGTACGTCGTCGACATCGCCAAGGCGGGCGCGGACAGCATCACGATCCACTACGAGGCGACGCCGCACCTGCACTACACGCTGAACGCGATCCGCGAGGCCGGCTGCACGGCCAGCGCCGCGATCAATCCCGGCACCCCCGCCGACAGCCTGTTCGAGGTCGCCCACGAGCTGCTGGACATGGCGCTGTGCATGAGCGTCAACCCCGGATGGGGCAACCAGGTGTTCATCCCGTGGTCGCTCGACAAGCTCGCGCGCATGCGTCGTGCGCTGCCCGATCACGTCGCGCTCGAGGTCGACGGCGGCGTGCACGAGGCCACCGCGGGGCCGTGCGTCGAGGCCGGGGCGAACCTGCTCGTGACCGGCTCGGCGGTGTTCGGCGCCGCCGATCCCGCCACCGCGTATGCCGCGATCGCGTCCGCGGCCGGCGCGATCTGATCGGTCTGGTCCGGCAGCATCAACCCGGCTCCGACGCTAGGCTGACCATGGTGCGCTCTGGGAGTTTTGGGTCCGCTGTTGCGATGATGCTCGCCGTCGCGGTGTGCGCCGGATGCGGGTCGAGCGGGCCCTCGAAGGTCAGCGCGGGAAGCTATGTGGGCGCCGTCTGCTCGGCGATCTCGCCCCTGGAGAAGGACGTGGTGTCGCGAAGCAGCGCGCTCAACTCGACGACGGCGCCGAACGCCACGCAGGCCAAGAAGGCGCTTCAGGGGTTCCTGGTTGCCGTCGAGGGAGACGCGGCGCGCGCGCTGACCAAGGTCCAGTCCGCGGGCACGCCCGACATCTCGAACGGCAAGACGGTGGCCGGGACGATCATCAAGACGTTCACCGAGCTCCGCGACACGCTGCGCGCCGCGGTGACCAAGTCGAAGTCGCTCCCGACCGACTCCCCGTCGTCGTTCAAGACCGCGGCCCAGGCGCTGGGCGCGAACGTCAAGAACTCGCTCAACGGCATCGACTCGAGCGGTCTCACCAACCCGGACCTCCAGAAGGCCGCCGCCGGGCAGCCCGCCTGCAAGACCCTGTCGAGCAGCTGAGCGCGCTGGCGCGGCGGCCGCGTGCGCGCGCGGCGGCTCAGCGGGAGCCGGAGCCCGAGCCGCCGCCGGCGGGGGCGGGACCGGGGGCGGACCCGAGCCGGTAGACGGCCCAGAGCAGGCCGCACAACACCAGCGCCGCCGTGAAGTAGGAGACCTCGACGCGCGTCACCTCGTTGCTGATCGCCTCCGACAGCATGAACACCACGAACAGCCCAGCGGAGAACAGCCAGGCAACCGCGGCGCGGCTGGCGCGGCTCCGGGCGAGCGCCGCCTGGTTGAGCGTTCCGGCGGTGAGGTGCAGCCCCATGCCGAGGCCGACCAGCGCGAGGCCGAGGCGCCCGTAGTGGAAGCCCTTGTCGCCCAGGAGGGCGGTCATGACCTGCGGGCCGATCGCGAGCAGGCCGATCGCGACCGCGCCGGCGAACGCGGCGATGACCTTGATCGTGGTGAGGATTGCCTTGTGGAACTCGGCCGCCGACTCGCGCGCCTCGAGACTCGCGAGGTGGGGGAGGATCGAGGTCTGAATCGCCTGGAACAGCTGGAGGGGGGCGCGGACGATCAGCATCACGTTGAACACGAAGCCGGTGATCCCGACGGTCAGGCCCGCCTTGCTGCCGGCGTTCGCGGCGACGATCAGGACGCCCGCGTTCATCAGCGTCTGCTCGGCGAGCATGATCCCGACGACCGATACCGCGAACCCGGTGCCGCGCTTGAGGCTGAGGTCCGCCGCGGCCTCCTCGATCTCGGCGTGGGCCGGTCCCTCACGCGCCGCGTCGGCCACCGGCACGCCCGACGGGGCGTCGACGCGCAGCCGCGAGAACGCGAACGGGATCACGCACAGCGACGCGAACGGCGCAACCGCCATGCCGAGCCCGACCGCCGCCTGCCCCGACGCGATCCCGACCGCGACCGCGAGCGCGAACATGAACCGCGAGGTCGACTCGAGGAAAACCAGGCCGCCGTACAGCGCGAAACGCTGGTGGCCGGCGAGCCAGCCGCGGGCGAAGTAGCTGGCGGCGTACGCGAGCACGCCGATCACGAGGATCCAGTACAGCGCGCTCGAGCCGTCGAAGATCCCCTGCTCGATCTGGGGCCGGAGCGCCAGCGCGACGATCAGGAACAGCGTCGCGAAGCTCCCCTGGATCAGGGCCGGGATCCGCAGGGGGTGGCCGTGCAGGCCCCGTGCCCGGCGGTCGGCGATCATCCGTGAGAGCAGCTGCTCGATCGGCCGGTAGATCACCGACAGGATCACGAACATGATCGCCCAGCACAGGGAGATCCGGCTGTAGGAGGCGGGGTCGAGCGAATGGCTCGCGAGCGCCAGGTAGAGGAACGTGAAGATGCCGGTCGAGGCGATCCCGATCGACAGGATGCGCGCGCCCGAGGCGTACGAGGGCTGGGCCGGCGCTTCAGGCGCGCCGGCCGGCGCCGCCGCGCTCGCCCCGTTCCTGGCGGGAGGAGCCGGAGCGGTCGTGGTGTCGTGCGGCGGCGTCATCGGACGCGCACCAGCAGCATCGTCCACGGGAACGGCGAGCGAGCCTCGATGACCTCGCCGTGGCGGGCGAGCAGCTCCACGAAGCTCCGCCTGGACCAGTGGTTGACATGGCCCGGGGTGTTCCCGAGGTCGCGCACGTAGGCGCCCCGGGCGACGTTCAGCATCCGCCACAGCGGCTCGCGCGGGACCGACACCAGCAGGTGGCGCCCGGCTATGCGCGCCATCTCGGCGACCGTCCGCTCGGGATCGGGCACGTGCTCGAGCACTTCGATCGCGGCCGCGAGATCGAACGAGGAGTCACCGAAGGGGAGGTCCTGCAGCTCCCCGGCGCTCAGCGCGCGGAACTCGAGATTCGGGCGCGGTCGCAAGCTCCATTCAGCCTCGAGCTTCGGGTCCTCGAGGTCGATTCCCAGCACGGGCTTCTCCCCGAGCCGCTGCGCCCACCGGTACGTGAGGACCCCTTCGCCGCAGCCGACGTCGAGCACGGACTCGGGGATGGCGCGCATGAACAGCTCCGCCAGCGCCCCCTCGAACCCCGACATCAAACGACGCACGACGGGGTTCGTCGAGCCGTACTTGTCGAACGTGTTGCCGGTCGGAACGCCGCTGTGGCCGCCGCCGGCGTGGGCGACCTCCGGCACGGGGCTCATACCTCGAGGGCCTTGCGGTCCGGAGCCTCCGTACCCGTCTGGCCATTGCTCGTCGGGGGCGTCTGCTTGGCCTCGGGCGTCCCGCGCTCGTAGTGCGAAGGCGCGACCCCCAGCTGCAGCTCGATCCGGCGTACCCGCTCGAACGTCCGCTGCGACAGCGTGCGCTGAGCGTCCAGCAGGTCTCCGATCACGCCGAGCGCGCCGAGCAGCATCGCGGCGTTGAACAGCACGCCGCCCGCGATCAGCGACTGGATGTGTCCCCGGCCGGCCGTCGACGGGTTCTCGACGAAGTAGACCAGGAAGCGAATGAAGATCGCCAGCGCCGCGGCACCGCAGATCAGGGCACCGGTCCAGAACACCTTCAGCGGCTGATACTGCGAGTAGACCCGGAAGATCGACAGGGCGTTGCGGCGGACGTACGCTGCGGTCGAGGGGAACAGGCGGGACTCGCGGGTCTTGGGGTTCGTCCGGATCGCGACATGGTCGACGGCGACCTGCAGCCGGCCGGCCTGGATGATCGTCTCGAGCGTGTAGGTGAACTTCGAGACTGCCTGGACCTGCAGTGCGGCCTCGCGGTTGTAGGCCCGGAAGCCCGACGTCGTATCCGGGATCTCGGTCGATGACGCGTGCCGGACGACCCACGACCCGAGCCGCTGAAGCAGCTTCTTGAACCCCGAGAAATGCTCGATCGTCTCGACCTGGCGATCTCCGATCACCATGTCGGCCTCCCCGCGCAGAATCGGCGCCACCAGCTTGGGGATGTCGCTTCCCTCGTACTGGTTGTCGGCGTCGGTGTTGACGATCACGTCGGCGCCGAGCTTCAGGCCGGCATCGAGGCCCGCCTGGAAGGCCGCGGCCAGACCCTTGTGATTGGTCAAGCGGACGATGTGGTCGACGCCCTGCTCGCGCGCGACCTCGAGCGTCCGATCACTCGAGCCGTCGTCGATGATGAGCCACTCCACGGCGTCGACCCCCGGAATCTGCCGGGGGAGGCGGCCGAGCGTCAGCGGAAGCTGGTCCTCCTCGTTGTAACAGGGAACTTGGATGATGAGCTTCATTGGAACGGGCCGGCCTGCGGGTTAAAACGAGGTCCCCGGCGGGATGGAGCGCGGTACGCCCCTGCAGCTGCTGCTAACACGGTAGCGAGCGGGACGCCGGAGAACCCCGCTCGCACGCGAACGTGCGCGCGTGCCTTCCGCCTTAGGTTCGGGCCCTATTCTCCAAGTCGCCGCCATGACCGCGCCCACCGACATCGATCGCCTACATCTCGCTCGCGCGATCGAACTGGCTGAGGGCGGCCGAGGGCAGGTGAGCCCGAACCCGCTCGTGGGGGCTGTCATCGGCCGCCACGACGAGGTTCTGGGAGAGGGATTCCATCAGGCGCTTGGCGGGCCGCACGCCGAGATCGAGGCGATCCGCGCGGCCGAAGGACGCGACCTCGGGGGCGCCACGATGTACGTGTCGCTCGAGCCGTGTTGTCACCACGGCCGCACGCCGCCGTGCACCGACGCGATCCGGGAGGCGGGGATCGGGCGTCTGGTCGTGGCCTCCGACGACCCGAGCGAGCACGCCTCGGGCCGCGGCCTTGGGATCCTGCGCGACGAGGGGATCGAGGTCGTGATCGCCGACGGCGAGCTCGCGCTCCGGGCCCGCTTGCTGAACCAGTCTTTCCGCAAGCACGCGCGCACCGGACGGCCGTGGGTGCTGTTCAAGTCCGCGATGACGTTGGACGGCAAGGTCGCGACGCGCGGCGGCGACTCGAAGTGGATCTCGGGTGAGGAGAGCCGGCTGCTCGCGCACCACTGGCGGGCGCAGTGCGACGCCGTCGCCGTCGGAATCGGCACCGCACTCGCCGACGATCCCCAGCTGACCGCGCGGATAACCGATCCGCCGGCCGTCCGGCAGCCGCGCCGCGTGGTGTTCGATTCGCTCGCGCGGCTCCCGCTCGACTCGAAGCTGGTGCTCGGCTCGCGCGATGTGCCGCTCACCGTCGTCGTCTCGCGCGCCGCCCCACGTGCCGCCACCGATGCGCTCGCCACCCACGGCGCGGACGTGGTCGTGGCCACCGGGCAGAACGAGCCGGCGCGGGTACGCTCGGCGCTCGACCAGCTCGGGGCCGACGGGATCGGCTCGATCCTGCTCGAGGGCGGGCCCCATCTCGCCGGCGCGTTCATGGACGCCGGCGAGGTCGACGAGATGCGCCTGTTCCTCGCGCCGATGGTGCTGGGCGGCCGGACGGCGCGCGACCCGCTCGAGGGCGAGGGCGTCGACGCGATCGCGGATGCCGCGCGTGCGCTGACGCTCGAGTGCGAGCGGATCGGCGAGGACCTGCTCGTGTCCGCGCGCATCAAGGAGTGGTAGGTGTTCACGGGCCTCGTCCAGGGAATCGGAGCCGTCGCTGGGATCGAGCGCTCGGACGACGGGGCGCGGATCACGATCGCTACCGCGCTCGTGCCCGAGCTGAACGCAGGCGACTCGGTCGCGATCAACGGCGTTTGCCTCACCGCGGTCACGCTCAACGGCACCTCGTTCGCCGCCGACGCCATGAACGAGACGCTCGCGCGCTCCTCGCTGGGCGACCTGGCGGCCGGGTCCTCGGTGAATCTGGAGCTCCCCCTACGGGCCACCGATCGTCTCGGCGGCCACGTCGTCCAGGGTCACGTCGACGGGATCGGCACGATCGAGGAGATCTCCGATGACGGCTTCGCCCGGCGGATCCGGATCGGCGCGCCCGCCGAGGTCCTGCGCTATGTCGTCGAGAAGGGGTCGATCGCCGTCGACGGAGTTTCGCTGACCGTCACAGCGGTGGATGAGCGATCGTTTACCGTTTCTTTGATTCCCGAGACGCTGCAGCGCACGACCCTCGGCGGAATCGGTGCGGGCAGGCGAGTCAACCTGGAGGTCGACGTGCTGGCGAAATATGTCGAGAAGTTCGTGGTGAGCGCCTCATGAGCTCGGTGAGCACGCCGTTCGCGACGATCGAAGAGGCGATCGAGGACATCAGGCAGGGCAAGATGGTCGTCGTCGTCGATGACGTCGACCGCGAAAACGAGGGCGACCTGACGATGGCCGCTCAGTTCGTCACGCCCGAGGCGATCAACTTCATGGCCAAGGAGGGGCGGGGGCTGATCTGCCTGTCGCTCACTCCGGAGCGCTGCGACGAACTCGGCCTCGACCTGATGGCGGCCAAGAACGAGTCGGCGTTCGAGACGGCGTTCACGATCTCGATCGAGGCGCGATCGGGCGTCAGCACGGGGATCTCCGCGGCGGACCGCGCGCGGACGATCCAGGTGGCGATCGACCCCAAGACCAGCCCGCGCGAGCTCGTTCAGCCTGGCCACGTGTTCCCCTTGAAGGCCAAGCCCGGCGGCGTGCTCGAGCGCGTCGGCCAGACCGAGGCGGCGGTCGACCTCGCTCGCCTGGCCGGGCTCATCCCGGCCGGCGTGATCTGCGAGATCATGAACGACGACGGGACGATGGCGCGGGTCCGCGACCTCGAGCCCTACTGCGAGCGCCACGACCTCAAGATGGTCACGGTGGCCGACCTCGTCGCCTACCGTCGCAAGCACGAGAAGCTCGTCGAGCGGGTCGTCTCGACCAAGCTCCCGACGGGGTTCGGCGAGTTCATGGCCGTTGGATATCGGTCGCTCGTCGACAACAAGCATCACGTCGCGCTGGTCAAGGGCGACGTGGACGGCCAGGACGACGTGCTCGTCCGCGTCCACTCCGAGTGCCTGACCGGCGACGTGTTCCACTCGCTCCGCTGCGACTGCGGCGAGCAACTCGAGTCGGCGCTGTCGATGATCGAGTCCGAGGGCGTCGGGGTGCTGCTGTATCTGAGTCAGGAGGGCCGCGGGATCGGCCTGCTCAACAAGCTCCGCGCCTACAAGCTCCAGGAGGAGGGTCTCGACACCGTCGACGCCAACCTCAAGCTTGGCCTGCCCGCGGACCTGCGCGATTACGGGATCGGGGCCCAGATCCTCGTCGACCTGGGGCTGACCAGCATCAGGATCCTCACCAACAACCCCAAGAAGATCTCCGGGCTCGCCGGCTACGGGCTGTCGGTCACCGATCAGATCCCGATTCAGCACGTCCCGAATCCGCACAACGAGGCGTACCTGCGCGCCAAGCGCGACCGGCTCGGGCACACGCTCCATCACCAGGGCCTGGCGCTCGACGAGGAGATGCTCCGCGACGAGCACGAGCACGACCGCCTGCGGCACCGGTCCTCGGAGGAATGAACGCGGGTCCGGCGGCGCAGGGCGGTCGGGTGGCGCTGTGCGTGGCGCGTTTCTACACCGATCTCGCTGAGAAGCTCGAGACCGGCGCCCGCGAGGCGCTCCGGGACGCAGGGGTAGCCGAGGCCGACCGGTTCGAGGTGCCCGGCGCATTCGAGCTTCCGCTGATCGCCAAGTACGCGGCGCAATCGGGCCGCTACTGCGCGATCGTGTGCCTGGGCGCGGTGATCCGGGGTGAGACCGACCACTACGACCACGTCTGCCGCGAGACCGCCCGCGGGATCCAGACGGTTCAGCTCGAGACCGGCGTGCCGTGCGGGTTCGGGGTCCTCACCGTCGACACGATGGCCCAGGCGCTCGATCGCGTGACCGGCGGCTCCAAGCGCGACACCGGCCGGCAGGCCGTCGAGGCCGCGCTGGCCTCGCTGGCGGTCAAGGATGCGCTGGCCGGCGAGCGCGAGCGGTCGGCGGTCTCGTAGGCCTCAGTCGCCCTGGTCGCCCTGAGCGCCGGGCTGGGGGCCGGGACCGGGCGCCGACGGCGGTCCTCCGGCGACGGGCGGACCGCCGCCGGGGCCTCCCTGGCCCTGGCCTTGGCTAGGTGGTCCGGCGCCGACGCCGCCGCTCTTCACGTTCTGGCCGAGCGCCTGGAGCGCAAGCTGGAGCTCCTGCCTGACGACGCCGGTCTGGTTGTGGATCTGCAGGCGCTCGTACAGCACCGAGACCGCGGCCTTCGGATCGCCGGCGAGCCGCAGCGAGCGGCCGAGGTCAAACAGCGCGTAGGCGTACGTCAGGCTGCCCGGGTCGGCGGCCTGAAGCGCCTGTCGGAGCACGGGAATTGCCGCGCTGTAGTTGCCCGCATCCATCAGCTGGTGCCCGTGGGCTTCGAGTGTGTCGGCGGTCGGCGGCGGCGTCGTCGCGGCGGCGGGAGTCGCGGTGACCGTCTGAGTCGTCTTCGGCTTGGGCGCGGCGGGGGACTTCCGTGGCGCCGCCTGGGTCTTGTGGGTCGCCGCTGAGGTCTGGCGCTGGACGCTTGCCGCAGTCTGCGCCGGGTGTCCACCGCCGCCCATCGTGCCCGCGATCGCGACGGCCGCGATCACGCCGGCGACAAGCGCCGCCAGCGCGGGAATCCGGGCGCGTCGGCGTCCCCGCGGGCGGTATGCGACCTGGGGATGGGAGCCCGTCCGGACCGGGGGATGTGAACCAGTCCGGCCCTGCGGATGAGAGCTCGTCCGCGCGGCCGGCTGCGCGGTGCGGCCGGAGCCGGGCGACCGTCTGCCGGGCCGCGACGCCGCGGCGAACGTGGCCGCGCGGTGCGGTCTGGTCGCGGCCTCGGTCAGCGCGGACTCGATCGCCTGGGCGAAGTCTTGCGCGGAGGGCCACCGCTCCTCCGGGCGCTTGGCCATTCCGCGCGCCAGGATCGGATCGACCGACGGCGGGAGCGTCCGGTTCACCTCGCTGGCGGCGGGCGGCGCCTGTTCGATGTGCTGTCGCGCCTGGGCGGCGAAGTGCTGGGCGGTGAAGGGGCGCTCGCCGACGAGCAACTCGAACGCCGCCACCGCGAGCGAGTACCGGTCGCTCGCGGCCGTCGCAGGCTGGCCGAGCGCGCGCTCGGGGGCGAGGTAGGAGGCGGTTCCGAGCACCTGGCCGCTGCCGGTGATCGTGTCCTCCGTACCGAGCCGGGCGATCCCGAAGTCGGCGACGTGCAGCGTCCGGTCGCGGTCGAGCAGGAGGTTGGCGGGCTTGATGTCCCGGTGGAGAACACCCCGGCTGTGGGCGTAATCGAGCGCCGACGCCGCCTCGGTCAGCCATTTGACGGCGTGCACCCGCCGCACCGAGTCGACCCGGAGCGCGTCGGCGACCGTCCCGCCGGCCAGGAACTCCATCACGATGAACGCTCGCCCGTCGGCCTCGGTCTCGCCGACGTCGTAGATCATCACCACGTTGGGATGACCCGACAGCCGAGCCGCGGCCCGCGCCTCGCGCAGGAAGCGCTCGTTGGCGTCGTCGTCGTCGGCGAAGCGCTCGGCAAGGAGCTTGATCGCGACGTTACGGCCGAGCGCGTGATCGCGGGCGCACCACACCGATGCCATGCCGCCGCTGGCGACGTGTCGAAGCGCCGCGTAGCGCTCCGGAAGCCCCAGGTCCTTCCGAACTCGCGCGTCCGGCTGGGATTGATTACCCATCGAAACGCCTCATTACCCGCCTCAAAGAATACGAACCCTGCCGGAAATGGGCTGCAAGGTCGGTCCCGCCGCTCGAGCGGCGGCCACCCGCCGCCCCGGCCGGCCGCTCCAGCGGACGGGTTTCCCACGTGCCCGGAAGCTATACTCGCCCGCCATGGCCAAGGTCTGTCACGTGTGCAAGAAGGGCCCCTCGTTCGGCAATACGCGGAGCCACTCGATGGTCGCCACCAGGCGGCGCTTCGATCCCAACCTGCAGCGGGTGCGGATCGACGACAACGGGACACCTCGGCGGGTGTATGTGTGCACGCGTTGCCTGAAGGCCGGCAAGGTCGCCAAGGCCAAGTGATTGACACGGCCGCGGCTTGGGCGATCCGCGGTCGAGCCAGTGCCTTGTTGAAGCCCGAATCACACTTAGACCAGACCTCCGAACCCGCGGAAGCACCGGGATCGGACGCCAGCCTGCTCCGGTTCCGCGCGGTGCTCGCTGCCGGCCTCGCCGCGCTCGAGGCGCGCCGCGAGGAGGTCAATGAGCTGAACGTGTTCCCGGTCGCCGACGGCGACACCGGGGACAACATGGTCCTGACGATGCGTGCCGTTCTCGACGAGCTCGACCGCCTCGCCACGGCACCGCCCGACGGCACGATCGAGCGCGTCGGTCGCGACGAGATCGTCGCGTCGGTGGCGCGGGCCGCGCTGCTCGGGGCGCGCGGGACCTCGGGCGTGATCCTCTCCCAGCTGATCCGCGGCGCAGCCGAGGAGCTGGCGAGCCGGCCGGGGGAGCTCGTCGACCCGGTTCTGATCAGCGCCGCCCTGGCCCGCGCGGTCGACCAGGCCTATGGCTCGGTGCGCGAGCCGGTCGAGGGCACGATCCTCACCGTCGTGCGCGAGATGGGGGTGCAGGTGGCTTCGGATCTCGCCCGCGCGCGTGGCGCCCGCCTCCCGCCGGACGCCAGCGCCGAGGTGCAGAACGCGGTGATCGCAGCGGTGGTCGAGCGCGCCCTGCAAGCCGGCGAGAGTTCGGTGGCGCGGGGTCCGGACCTGTTGCCGGTGCTGCGCGCGGCCGGGGTCGTCGACGCGGGCGGCTATGCCCTGACGGTGTTTGTCGCGGGCATCGTCGGCGCGCTCCGGGGAGGGCAGCCACCGTCGCTCGAGCATCGCGCCGCGGCGCGGCCCACCCATCCCCAGCACTCGTCGATGACCTACCGGTACTGCATGAGCTTTGCCGTCACGGGCACCGATCTCGACCAGCGGCGGTTCACGCCCGCGCTCGAACGGCTCGGCGATTCGCTGCTGATCGTCGGCGACTCCTCAACCTTCAAGGTGCACATCCACACCGACGATCCGGACGCGGCCACGGCCGTGTTCGCGGCGGACGGCGTCGTCTCGCACCTCGACCTGACCGACATGCGGACGCAGGTGACCGAGCGCGAGGAGCGCCTGACGATCGCCGAGCCCGTGGTGTGTGGGGCGGTCGCGGTCGCGACCGGGGCCGGGATGGAGTCGCTGTTCGAGAGCCTCGGTGTGCGTGCGCTCGACGGTGGCCCGTCGCTGACGCCCTCGAGCTACGAACTGCTTGCCGCGATCCACGCGATCGCCGCCGAACAGGTCGTGGTCCTGCCCAACAGCCCGAACGCGCTCGAGGCCGCGCGGCGCGCCGCCCAACTGTCGGATAAGGCCGTGTGCGTCGTCCCGTCGCTTTCGCCCCAGGCGGGGCTGGCGGCCGCGGTGGTGCTCGACCCGACACGGAACTCGGGCCAGAACGCGGCCTCGATGACCCGGACGCTCGAGCACATCCGTACCGGCGCCGTCGCGCCCGCGGTGTTCGACGACGCTCAGGGCCGGTTCCACGCCGGCGACGCCGTCGGCTTCGTCGAGGAGGAGATCGTCGCCTGGGGTCGCCCCCGGGAGGCGCTGAGAGAGGTCCTCGAGCAGCTCGCCCACGACGCCGAGCTGATCACCTGCTTGCGGGGAGCCGAAGCACCGTTGGATGACGGGACGGTTCAGGCGCTCGCTCATGGTGATGTCGAGTTCGAGCTCTCTGACGGAGGTCAGCAGGCCCAGTGGTGGCTGCTGGCGGCTGAATAGCGACGACGTTGTCGGCGACCAGCAGCGCTTCGAGCTGGGCCTCGGACAGGGGCCGGGCGAGCAGGAAGCCCTGGACGCGTTCGCACGCGAGCCGGCGGAGCGCGGCGAGCTGCTCGTCGGTCTCCACCCCCTCCGCCGTGACCGTGCACCCGAGTGCGGTGGCCATCGCGATCAGCGAGGACACGATCGCCTGATCGCGGACGTCGTCGGCGAGGCCGGCGACGAAGCCGCGGTCGATCTTAAGCGCGCTCACCGGGTGCTCCTTGAGCCACGACAGCGACGAGAGGCCGGTACCGAAGTCGTCGAGCACAATGCGGACGCCGTGGGACTCGAGCTCGCGCAGCGTCCTCGCGGTGACCGCGTCGCCCTGGATGAGCGCGGCCTCGTCGAGCTCGAGCGTCAGTCGCTGTGCGGGGAACTCGGCGTGGGCGAGCGTCCGCTGCACCGACAGCGCGTAATCCGTATGTGCGAGCTGGTGCGCGGACACGTTGACGGACAGCTCCAGAGGACGCCCGCGCGCGATGCGCTGGACGGCCTCGCAGGCCTCGCGTAGCACCCACGCGCCGATGGGGATGATCGCGCCCGCGTCCTCGGCCACCGGAATGAGCTCGGCCGGGGGCACCTGCCCGAGGACCGGGCTGTTCCAGCGCAGCAGCGCCTCGACCCCAGCGATCTCGTTCGTCGCGAGCTCGAACACCGGCTGGAACACGATCCCGAGCTCGCCCCGCGTCTCCACTCCGCGAAGCTCGCGGGCGAGCGCCAGCCGCCGTCCCTCGTGGATCCGCCGGCTCCCGCTGAAGAACACGATCCGGTCGCCCCCGGTGCGCTTCGCCTCGTACATCGCGCTGTCGGCCTGGCGGATCGCCTCGCGCGCGTCGGCACCACCCGGGCCGACGAGCGCGACCCCGATGCTTGCGGTGACGACCGTCGAGTCGACGCCGGGGAGAGGCTGCGAGATCGCCTCGAGCAGTCGCGAGCCGAGCCGCGACGCCTCGTCCTCGTTCGAGATCTCCTCGGCGACCACGATGAACTCGTCTCCCCCGAACCGCCCGACGAAGTCGGTGCCGCGGACCGTGCTCGACAGCCGCTCGCCGACCTCGCGGATCATCTCGTCGGCGCGGTCGTGGCCGAGTGTGTCGTTCAACGTCTTCAGCCCATCGAGGTCGACGAACAGCACGGCGACAGATGACCGCTGCTCGGTCCGCCCGAGCGCGTCGTCGAGCGCCTCGAAGATCGCCGTCCGGTTGGGAAGCCCGCTGAGGCCGTCATGCCGGGCGTCGTAGCGCAATTGCTCGAGCGCCCGGTGGCGCTCGATCGCGATGCCTGCGAGCCGGGCGCCGTCCTCGATCAGGGTTAGATGTTCGGGCAGCGGTTGGCGGGGCTGGGGTCCGTACAGCGCGAGCGTGCCGAGGACCTCCCCGTCCGACGCCTTGATCGGCATCGACCAGCAGTGGCGCAGACCGGCGCCGATCGCGAAGTCGCGGATCGGTGCCCATTTCGGATCCTCGGCGATGTCCTCGGTGATCGTGAGCTGTCCCGACCACGCCGCCGAGCCGCACGTGCCGACGTTCGGCCCGATCACGACGCCGTCGATCGCGGCGAAATAGTGCGGGGGCAGCGATGGCGCCGCGCCGGGACGGAGCACGCTGGCCTCGCGGTCGAGCAGCACCACGCATGGGATCACCGACGGGTCGTGCCGTTCGATGCCCTCGACGAGCTCGACCAGCACCTCGCGGAGCGGCGCTCCCTTGGCGATCAGCTCGTGCACGCGGTTGTGGGATCCGACGAGCTGGTGGAACCGGAGGGCGTCGTGGTTGGCCAGGCGCAGGCGGAGCTGCACGGCCACTGCTGCGGTGGCGTTCTCGAGCGTCTGGTGGTCGCGCTCGGTCCACTCGCGTGGCGCCGCGTCGGCGAGCCCGATGCTGCACAGCACGTGCCCATCGACGATCACCGATCCCTCAAGGTAGGAGCGCGGGTGGTTGCCGGGCGCGGGCACCCGACTCGTGAGAAAGCTCTCCATGGTCTGGCCATCCGACAGCGCGGTGATCTGTGTGTCGCTGCGGTCAAACGCCCAGAGGCCCTTGAGCTGCGTGCCCGCCGGCGCCTCGATCGACACCGCCACGACCGCCGCACCGGTGGCGCGGCGCAGGACATAGGTCCAGTGATCGAGCTCGGGATCCGGACCGGGTTCGAGCAGGCCACTCCGCGCGAGCAGGACCGCACGGGTGTCCTCGTCCGGGGTCGGGATCGTCGGTGCTGCGTCGAGACGTGTCACGTCCGCGATTGGATCGTCCAATTGCGTGAGTTGATTGATCGCCCCCTCGCCGGGCTCGACGGATCGGCAGGGTCCGGCGCCGCGGTCATGATCTGTGGGTGATGGCGCCCACCGCGTTCGCAACGTCCGAGCCGCTCGAGGCCCCGGAGCTCGAGGCGGCGCCGGTCCGGTATCCGCGCGCGTCGAAGCTGCGCACGGCGCTCGAGCTCGACGGCGCCAAGATGCGCAAGGCGGCCGAGACGCTCGGCCTCGAGACCATCGGTGACCTGCTCTTGCACCTGCCGCGCGACCGGCGGGAGGCGCGGGCGGTCGCGGAGCTCGTCCCCGGAGACAGCGCCACCGTCGTCGTTCAGGTCCGGAGCATCTCATCGCGGTCGGTCCGCCGGCGCGGGATGCGGCCGCTCGTCGAGGCGACGGTCGCCGACGACACCGGCGCGATGAAGGCCACGTTCTTCAACCAGCCGTGGCTCGAGCAGCGCTACCCGGTCGGGACGCGGCTCGCGCTCCACGGCAAGTTCGAGGCCCGTCAACGGTTCCGCGTCCAGGGCCACGCCCGGACCGGCGACGCGGTCGGCGGGGACGGGACGGTCGCGCATTACCCGGCCACCGAGGGGCTCACGTCGACGCAGATCCTCGCGCTCGTCCGCGAGCACCGCGGCGCGTTTGCCGACGTGGTCGAGCCGCTGCCGGCGCCGGTGCTGGTCCGCGAGCGTCTGCCCGATCGAGTCGCGGCGCTGCTCGAGGCGCATTTCGCCGGCTCGGACGCGGGACTCGAGCTCGCGCGGCGGCGACTGGCGTTCGACGAGTTGCTGCTCGCCCAGCTGACGCTGCTCCGGCGGCGTCTTCGCCGGAGGTCTTCGAGCACGGCTCCCGTGCTCGACGGCGAGCGCGACCTCACCGCGCGGTGGCTGTCGGACATGGTCCCGTTCTCTCTGACGGGCGACCAGACGCGTGCGCTCGAGGCGGTCGACCGCGACCTGGCCGCGGACGTGCCGATGCAGCGGCTGTTGATGGGCGAGGTCGGGTCCGGGAAGACCGTGGTCGCGCTCTACACGTTGCTGCGCGCCGTCGAGCACGGCTACCAGGGCGCGCTGATGGCACCGACGGAGACGCTCGCCGAGCAGCACTTCGCGACCATCCAGCGCCTGATGCCGGGCTCGGTCGTGCCGATCGGCCTGTTGACCGGATCGACGCCTGGGCGGCGACGGGCGGACCTGCTGAGCAAGCTCGCGTCCGGGGAGCTGCCGCTGATCGTCGGCACCCATGCGCTGATCGAGCAGGGCGTTCGCTTCGCCCGGCTCGGCGTCGCGGTCGTCGACGAGCAGCACCGCTTCGGCGTTCGCCAGCGGGCCGCCCTCGACGGGAAAGCGGCGGGCGATGATCGGCCCCACGTCCTGCACATGACCGCCACGCCGATCCCGCGCACGTTGGCGCTCACCGGCTACGGCGATCTCGACCACACGCTGCTGCGGGAGCTGCCCGCGGGGCGCCGGCCGATCAAGACGTTCGTGTGCTCGACCGAGGCCGAACGCGCCCGCGCATATGACCGGATCCGCGAGGAGCTGCGCGCCGGCCGCCAGGCGTTCGTGGTGTGCCCGCTCGTCGAGGAGTCCGAGCTGCTGCAGGCACGCGCAGCCACGGCGGAGTTCGAGCGGCTCCGGTCCGGGGAGTTCAAGGACTTCGACGTCGTGCTCGTGCATGGCCAGCTGCGACCGGCGGCCAAACAGGATGCGATGGCCTCGTTCGCGTCCGGGTCCGCGGACGTGCTGGTGGCGACGTCGGTGATCGAGGTTGGGATCGACGTGCCGAACGCGACCGTGATGCTGGTCGAGGACGCCGATCGCTACGGGATCTCGCAACTGCACCAGCTTCGGGGCCGGATCGGGCGCGGCGAACACGCCTCGGTTTGCCTCTTGTTCGGGTCCAAGGACTCTGTGCGCCTGCGCGCGCTCGCGGATCACACCGACGGGTTCGAGCTCGCCGCGATCGACCTGGAGCTGCGGGGAGAGGGCGAGCTGGTCGGGACGCGCCAGCACGGCGAGGCCCACTATCGGGTCGCCGAGCTCCCGCGCGACGCCGAGCTGCTCGAGCGGGCGCGCCGGTACGCCGAGGACGTCGTTGCCGTTGATCCGGAGCTCGCGGCGCCCGAGCACGCGCTGCTGGCCGATGCGCTCGTCGGGGCGTTCGGCGCGGAGGCGCTCGCGCCGATCCGCGCTTGAAAGCGGTCGCCAGGCGTGCGCGTCGTCGCGGGACGGTTCGGCGGTCACGGGTTGGTGGCGCCGCGCGGTCGCGCCACCAGGCCCACGTCTGACCGCGTGCGCGAGGCGCTGTTCTCGATCCTCGCGGGGTCGGTCGAGGGCGCGCGGGTGCTCGACCTGTTCGCGGGCTCGGGCGCGCTGGCGATCGAGGCGTTGTCCCGGGGGGCTTCCGGCGCGGTCCTCGTCGACTCGTCGCCAGCCGCGATCGCCGCAATTCGGCGGAACCTTTCGGCCGTGGGGGTGGACGCGGAGGTGCGCCGTCAGGATGCGCTCACATACCTCGAGAGGGCACGCAAGGACGCTCGTCTTTACGATCTGGTGTTCCTCGATCCTCCATATCGGCACGCGAGCGCCCTCGGGAAGCAGCTTTCAGCGGCATTGGGACCGGTTCTGGCGCCCGGCGGCCGGGTAGTGACCGAGAGCGACCGGCGAGCTCCGCTCGAACTCGATCTCGACCTGCTCGACGAGCGCCGCTATGGCGACACTCTGATCCGAATCCATGGCTCCTGACAACCGCACCGCGATTTGCCCCGGCACGTTCGACCCGGTCACGAACGGGCATCTCGACGTGATCGCCCGGTCCTCGAAGATGTACGACCAGGTGATCGTCGCGGTCGTGAACCTCCCGTGGCGTAAGGGCTCGACGGTGTTCAGCACCGAGGAGCGCGTGGGGTTCCTGAAGGGCGCTACGCAGGATCTCGCCAACGTCGTCGTCGAGCCGTTCAGCACGCTGCTGGTCGATTTCGCGCGGGAGCGCGGCGCGATGGCGATCGTCAAGGGGCTGCGCGCGATCTCGGATTTCGAGTACGAACTGGAGATGAACCAGCTGAACCGCCGTCAGGATCCGGAGATCGAGTCCGTTTACCTCATGGCGTCCGCCAAGTACAGTTTCCTAAGCTCGAGCGGCATCAAGGAACTTGCCACGTTCGGCGGGGACATTGATGACCTTGTTCCCGCAGAGGTCGCCAGGGCCTTGCAGGAACGGCTAAGCCGCTAACGAAACAGAGGTTTTGGGATGGATGTCCTTGTACTAATCGACAAGCTTGACGATCTGGTGCACAACGCCCGGGCGGTCCCGCTGACCGACCAGGTGCGGGTCGACA
>Ga0335073_10004466_pt1 | contig 19553 bp, 17 predicted proteins | sample Lox_Sample_22_FD_207093 | JGI IMG/M metagenome (GOLD analysis project Ga0335073, IMG submission 207093) | Soil microbial communities from Loxahatchee National Wildlife Refuge, Florida, United States - Lox_Sample_2.2 | ecosystem: Environmental > Terrestrial > Soil > Wetlands | place: USA...
AGTTGCTGGGCTCTGATCCGCGCTGGTGGGAATTCAACGACGACCCGCGTTGGCTCGCGGTCAGCATCGGCTTCGGTGTGGTGAATCTAGTTTACGTGGCGCTCGCCACCGTCGGCCTGTGGCGGACACGCGCGGTCTTCGGCATCTGTCTGTTCGTAGTGTTTGTGCTGTTGCGCTCGATGTTTCTGGGCACACTCGAAAACCCGGAACCTCGCTACACACTCGAATGTTATCCCGTGGTCATATTGCTTGCGGCAGCGCTCTTCATGCGCAATTTTGATCCTCCGTATCGAAAATCCGTATAAGCCTGCTCCCGAATGTGGGACTTCGTATGTGAAAAACCGGATTCAAACGTTTTAACAGCGTCAACCCGTTGAAAATTCATCTTGCAGAAGATGGCTGCTTAGTTGCACAATACCGGCCCATCAGGTTCCCCAGGGTTTCGATCTCTCTCTAGTCGCCTGGGCAGAGACAATCCAACTGCAACGCCCTCTTGGGTGCGAGGAGCTTCCATGCGTTCTACCGCACGTGTACTCGTTCTCCTGGCTGCGTTTTTTCTTGCTCTTCAGGCTGTCAGCTTCGGGCAGTCGGCAACCTCTTCGCTGCGGGGCACAATCGCAGACGCCAAGGGGCTGGTCATCCCGGGCGCGACCGTAGTGTTGAGCAATGCCGCTACCGGCTTTTCGCGCACGACCATGACCGATAGTCAGGGCGTCTATCAGTTTCTTGAAGTTCCGCCCGCCACTTACGTGCTCACAGTCGAAGCTTCGGGTTTCGCCAAGGTGAAACGGGAAAACGTCGTTTTGCAGGTCAGCAGCCCAGCCACGCTGAACCTGGCTTTGGCCGTGAAAGGCGGAACGATCACCATCGACGTCAGTGGCGAAGCCCCCGTGGTCAACACCACTGACGCGACCCTGGGCAACAATTTCACTACCCGTCAGCTTACCGATCTACCCGCGTACGGCCGCGATCCCGCTGCCATTTTGAGCCTGCAGCCCGGCGTAACCTGGATTGGCAACGAGCATGACACTCAGCAAAGTTTCGACACCCGCGGCGGAGCCGTAAATGGAGCCCGTAGCGACCAGACCAATATCACGCTAGACGGCCTTGATGATAACGACCAGCTTCAGGGATATGCCTTCGAAGGGGCAATGCGCCCGACCATGGATTCGCTGCAGGAATTCCGCGTCACCACCGGCAATTACGACGCGAGCTCCGGGCGTTCTTCGGGTGCCCAGATCAATCTCGTAACCAAAAGCGGCACCAACAACTTTCACGGATCGCTCTACGCATATAACCGACCGACCTTCGGCGTTGCTAACGACTGGTTCCTCAAGCAGGCCGAATTGAGTGCAGGCCAAGCCAACATTCCGCAGCGAATACTGCTCAACACCTTCGGTGGAACCGTCGGCGGGCCGATCAAGAAGGACCGCCTGTTTTTCTTCATTGCTTACGAGGGACAGCGCCAGGCCAGCCAAATTCCGACAACACGGGAAGTTCCAACGCAGAGCCTTCGCGACGGGGAGTTGAAATATCTGTGCGACCCAGCACCTATCGATTCAAACTGCACGCCGAGCAATTCAAACGTCAACGTGGTAGGGGGCGGGACCCTGTTTCCCGGATTTAACGTTGCAACCTTGACTCCAGGGCAGGTCGGCTCACTTGACACCACCTGCCAGTCGAACGGCACTTGTCCGCCCACGCCAGGGAATCCTAATGGCGGAGGGCCCAACGGCCTGCTCGCCGATCTCAACGGCGCTAATCCGAATGCTCTGTTTACCAAGTATCCTCTGCCCAACTCGATTGCCGAGGGCGATCTGCTCAACTCTGCGGCCTACACTTTTGCCGGCAACGACCCATACAAGCACGACACCTACATTGTGAAACTCGATTACAAGATCAACGCCAGCGGCACGCACTCCCTGTTTGTGCGCGGAAATCTGCAGAACGACCACGAATCGCTTCCGCCCCAGTTTCCGGGCCAGCCTCCCTTTGCCTTTCTTACCAACAACAGCAAGGGAATCGCTGCGGGCTACACCGCTGTGATCCGCAACAACCTGATCAACAACCTGCGCTATGAGTTCATCCGCCAGGGATTGGGGAACGGCGGCTTGAATAATCAGGATTTCATTACCTTTCGCGGGTTGGACGACAGTCAGGGCCTTGGCTCGCAAACCACGCTTACCAACGTGCCGGTGCACAATCTCGTCGACGATGTCTCCTGGACCAAGGGCACGCACACCATCCAATTCGGTACCAACTGGCGCTTCATCCACAACAACCGGCAGTCAAACTTCGACAACGTTTCCTATGGGGAGACCAACCTTTACTGGCTGAACCCGTCGTTCATCGCTGGCGAGGGTGTGAGCCTTGATCCCTCAGTCGATCCCACGGGAACATTTCCTTTGGTGGACGAGAACTTCGGGACGTCGTACAGTTTTGCCGCCATGCAGGTCGCCGGAATTATCAGCCAGGTCTATACCGAGGCCAATCAGAACAAGCAGGGGCAACAGATTCCCAATGGCGAGCTGGTTCCTCGCCACTTTCAGAACTTTGAAGGCGAAATGTATTTGCAGGACAAATGGAGCGTGACCCCGAATCTCGTGGTCACCTACGGCCTGCGCTATTCCTTGCTGCAGCCTCCGTTCGAAAATACGGGTAACCAGGTTGCGCCCACGATCGACATGCATCAGTGGTTCACCAACCGTTGGCAGAACCAACTCAATGGCGATGTCGTTCAGCCGGATTTAACATTCGACCTTTCAGGTAAGGCCAATAACGGCAAACCCTATTGGAACTGGGACTACAAAAATGTCGCTCCGCGCTTCGCCGTCGCCTATTCTCCTCACGCTGACGGCGGCTTTTGGCACAAGGTTTTCGGCGATGCCGGCAAAAGCTCGATCCGCGCCGGCTATGGTATCTACTTTGATCACTTCGGCGAAGGCGTGGTGAACACTTTCGACAAGAATGGCTCTTGGGGCCTGACCTCCGCATTTAGCAACCCGGCGAGCGTGTATACCGTTGACGATTCACCGCGCTATACAGGATTGACTGGCCTATCCGTCTTGCAGGCGACCGGATTCCTGGCCCCCGCGCCCAGCGGTTTTCCCTATACCCCACCGAACGATCCGAACACCTACGGTCTGGCTATAGCTTGGGGTATTGATGATCATTTGAAGACTCCCTACTCGCATGTTGTAGATTTTTCTATTACTCGCGAGTTTCCCCACAACTTCGTGCTCGAAACCACTTACACGGGCCGCTTCGGGCGACACCTCTTGCAAGAGGTGGATCTGGCGCAGCCTTTGGATTTGGTCGACCCAAAATCGAAGACAGACTACTTCACCGCCGCCCAGCAGCTTTCCAAGGCCGGGGCTGCAGGGGTCAATATCAACAACCTTGCGAAAATCCCCTACTGGGAGGACATGTTCCCCGCCGCCGCCGGGAACCTTGGCTTCGGACCGCCGGGCGACCCAGACAACCTGGGTTGTGCGCCGGGCGACGATGTAAATGGCAACTACACGGCCACGCAGGCGATGTACGATATGTACTCCTGCTACGTAGGCAACGAAACCTCAGCGCTGGTGACTGCCGACGGCTACTGCCTGCCCGCTTGCGCCACAGCAAACCAGGTGCCGTTCCAGTACTTCCAGGACCAGTTCTCCTCACTCTACGCCTGGCAAACCCGCAGCAACAGCAATTACAACGCCCTGCAAGTTACCCTGCGTCACCCGGTAGGTGCGGGATTGGAGTTCGATTTGAACTACGTTTACTCCAAGTCCATCGACGAAAGTTCCAACGCTGAGCGTGCGAATGCGTATGAAGGTCCCGCCTCGGGCGGCGGCCTGTTTGGGGCTGGCTATAACGACCAGGCGATCAACGCCTTTTCTCCCGACCAGTGGCGCGCTGTTTCAGATTTCGATACCACTCATCAGATCAACGCCAACTGGATCTGGGACATTCCTTTCGGAAAAGGCCGCCGCTGGAGTTCGCACAGTAGCTTCGCAAATCAGCTTCTCGGAGGGTGGGGATTGACTGGCCTTTATCACTGGACCAGCGGTTTCCCGTTCAGTGTGCTGGCAGGGACGGGATGGCCGACGAACTTTGAATTAGAGGGCGATGCCGTGCTCGTCGGGCCGAAGCCTAAGACCGGAGTGTTCGTTGGTCCCACTGGCGCTCCCAATGTCTTCGACAACCCGATACAGAACGTCACCTGCGCCTGCCCGTATGAAACCGGAGGCCCAGTTACCTTCCGCGCTCCATACCCTGGCGAATCAGGCCAGCGCAACAACTTCCGCGGTCCCGGCTATTTCGACATTGATGCGGGACTGGACAAGACCTGGAACTTTAGCGAGAGCAAAGAATTGAAATTCGCGTGGGAAGTGTTCAATGTGACCAACGCCGTGCGCTTCGATGCTGCGAATGCCTTGCCGGATGAAGACCTGGTGGATATCACCAGCTTCGGCAACTACCAACGCACGCTAACCACGCCGCGGGAGATGCAGTTCTCGCTGCGCTTTGCATTCTGATGGGTGAAATGGAACTCTAGGAGTCCTACGCCAGCGGTGAGTCGCTCATGCGGAAGCGCGTGCGCACGTGCTCGGAGAGCAGTTCAATGGCGGAACGGTTTTTGATGGGGTCGGCCTGGGCCAGATATTTCATGGCCTCCACCAGCAGACGCTGGCCGTCGACGTAACGGGGATCGGGGTTGCGCTCACGTTTCCGAGAGCCCAACTTGGGGCGCGCTGGTATGGTGAAAACTTTGGCCATGATTTTAGTCAACGCAATAATCTGACGGCAGTATATCGTTTCGAGGACATTTCCCAGTACAGATTCTTGCGCTTTAGAGTCAATGACTTAGCCACGCGGCGAAACAAACTGCGTCTTGCCCGTGGTTTTCAAACGAAATACGTCGTGCGGAAGCTTTTCGTTGAGCCGGATGCCGGAATAATTCGCCTGCCGGTAGTCTCCTTCTCCCTGCATGAACTGCTGCTGGACGGAGATGCCACGCTCCAGATCAATCCACAAGAAGATCCTGGAGAAAGTGTTGCGCACCTTCTGCGACTTGGGCACCAACTGCAATTTGGCTGTCTGTACATTCCCGATGCGTTCCTCACCCACGTAACTGACGTCGAAGGCCTGAGTTAGCTCCGCGCCGCTTCCGCCAAAGCCGAGAACCAGATAACTTTCGACTTCATTGCGGTTGTTTCCCGTGGCGTAGTTGGTCACCTGCTCGATCTTTGGTTGGTAGACCTGCAGTTTGCCGTCTTTGTAGAGCACGAACTTCTGATCCGGCTCGTTGATCTCGGCCATCATTTCGATGTCTTTACCTTTGCCTGAGCGGCGATAGTAAACCGTGCCTTTCTGGATGTCGTGCTCATCGACCACTTTCTGATATTGGTCCCAGACAAAATCCGCTTGCGCGCTCTGAAAGCCTGCCGCCGTCGTGTCTAGTTTTTGAAGCACCTTTTCCAGCGGAGAACTCGCCGTTTGCCCAACCGGAGAAATAGGCGCCACAAGGATACTCAGCAGAACGCTGGAGATGAGGAAGGTTCGTCGCACCTATTCTCGCCTCACCCAAACCCGGTAGTTCTGCACTTTGCCGTTGTGGTCCGAGACGGATTCGTATTTCACGATCGAAACCTCGCCGGAGATCGGCTCGATTATGCGCAGCAACTGATCTTGAACCGGTTGCGCCCCATCTTGCGACACCGCCGATGCTTCGATCTGATAAATCAGTCCTCCTTGGCCGTCGGGGGTAACAATCACTCCGGTAGGATGCGGGTTGCGGGGGACAGGTTTGTCGTTGAAGTTAATCCAGTAAGGCGAGAAAAACACAAACAGCAGAATCACTGTGACCATGATGTCGTAATGCAGCGTGCCGCGCTCATGTTGCCACAGGATATAACTGCGAATTGTGTGCCAGAAGCCGTTGGCAGGCGCCGGTGAGGCGCCGTCGGCTGCGGTGGTGATTTCCACCCTGCAAGTGTAGTAAGCGCTACTGTTCTTGGCAATGGCGAAGCAGCCAACGGCGCCCGACGGGCCTGAATGGCCGGTTGCGCTGCAGTTTGGCATTTCCCCCGCAGATGGAATTGCAGAATGGCTAACATTTCTTCGCGGTGATTCGGTCTGCTCCGATATACGGACGCAAGACTTCAGGAATGATTACGCTGCCATCTGCTTGCTGATAGTTCTCGACGATCGCCACCCAGGTCCGTCCCACAGCCAGCCCGCTCCCGTTGAGCGTGTGGACGAATTCCGTCTTGTTCTTTCCCGCCGGCCGGAAGCGAATATTCGCGCGCCGCGCCTGGTAGGCCTCGAAGTTCGAGCAGGAAGAAATTTCGCGAAATAGCTGCTGCCCCGGCAACCAGACCTCAATGTCATAGGTCTTCGCCGAAGACGCTCCCATATCGCCCGTGCACAAAGTCATCACCCGATAATGCAGGCCCAGTTGCCGGAGCACCATCTCGGCGTTGCGGGTAAGCTTTTCGTGCTCTTCGTAAGAATGGTCAGGGTGAGCGAACTTCACTAACTCGACTTTCTGAAACTGATGCTGGCGAATAATGCCGCGCACATCTTTTCCATAGGATCCTGCCTCGCTGCGAAAACACGGCGTATACGCAACAAGCGAAATTGGCAGCCGCGCCTCCTCGATCACCTCATCGCGATATAAGTTTGTAACCGGAACTTCCGCCGTCGGAATCAGCCACAAATCTTTTTCACCATGCGGGACGCGAAACGAATCCGCCCCGAACTTCGGCAATTGGCCGGTTCCGTACATCGAATCGGAATTCACCAGATACGGAGGCAGAACTTCTGTGTAACCATGTTCGCGCGTGTGCAGATCGAGCATGAAGTTAGCCAGCGCGCGCTCAAGTTTCGCGCCCAAATCCCAGTAGACGGCGAAACGGGCGCCGGTCAGCTTGACCGCCCGTTCCAGATCGAGCACTCCCAGCTCCGGCCCCAGGTCCCAATGAGCCTTGGGGGCGAAATCGAATTTCGGCGGCGTGCCCCAGCGCCGCAGTTCCACATTCTCTTCCGCGCTGCGCCCCACCGGCACGCTGCCATGAGGGAAATTCGGAATCCCCGCCAGAATATCCCGCAGGCGGGCGTCGAGATCCGCGGCAACTTTCTCTCGCTCCTGAATCCGCTCGCGCAGTTCCTTGGTTTCCGCCATCGCTGTACCGGCGTCCTGTCCGGCCTTCTTCAGCCGGGCAATCTGTTCAGAAGCCTTGTTGCGTTGGGCCTTCATGGTCTCGGCTTCGGTGATGGCGTGGCGGCGGCGGGTATCAATATCGTGGAAATCTTTCAGCACGGCGGCAGGATCCATGCCGCGCTGGCGCAGCATCTCCTCGACTTGGGGAAGGTTCTCGCGGACGAAGGCCAGATCAAGCATGGGAACAACTACTGTAGCGGAAAAGCGCGGAAGAATGCACGCGGCGCATGCGGGGCGAAGTCGCGTTTGCCGGCGGACCCGTGTTTATTTCTTTTCTGGGGCCAGCGACATTAAATAAGCCGCGACCGCTTCGGCATCTGGCCGGTTAAAGCGGTAGGCTGGCATGGGCGGCCGGGGCGGTAATCCGTTGTAGGCGATGCCTGTCATCAGAAACTTGATGGCCGCGTCTTTCTCCCATCCCGGAAGTCCGGCAATGGCCGGGGTTCGATCGGCCCAGACCGGCATCGCCATGATGGGCTTGAAAGGAACCATCGCGCCTTGCAGCCGCCGATCGGCGATGAATTCACCTTTCTCATCGCGCGGAGTGTGGCAGTCGTCGCACAGCCCGATCCCGTCGACCAGATATTTTCCTCGGGCCACCAACGCCGCCGAGGCAGGCCGCGATTTCGCTCTCTGTCCCATCGAGAGAGGTGCCAGGAGCATTGCCACTGCCGCAATCAAGATCTTCGTTGGCATAGAACCCTCCCCATTGAATCCAATTCGGTTGCTTCGAGGTTCGCACAGGAAAACCTTAATTCATCGCGCCACACATCTTATCAAGAATACGGGTAAGCTCCACCTAAAGTGGTCTTTGGCCCGGATGCCTCTCATGTGTAAACTACCTTCTCGATGGCATCCTCCCGGCGATTGGCCAGAACTCGACGTTGCCTTCTGCTCCTGTTAGCAACCGTTCTGCTCAGCCTTCCGTGTCCAAGTTCGGCTTCGGCTTACAACGGCCATCCCAAGCTGGTGGTGATCATTGTGATTGACCAGTTCCGCGGCGATTATCTGCAGCGCTACCACGACCAGTTCGGAGAAGGCGGCTTCCGCCTTTTTCTGGATCACGGAGCTTACTTTGCCGACTGCAACTACGATTATGCCAACACCCGCACTGCGCCCGGTCACTCCACCCTGTTTACCGGAGCCTATACGAACGGTCATGGAATCCTGGCCAACGAATGGTGGGATGCCGACAAGAAGAAGATGGTCACCTCGGTCGAAGACGACAACACCAAACTCATCGGGATCGCCGGCGATCAGCCGGGGGCCTCGCCCCACAACCTGCTCGCCAATACGCTGGGTGACGAACTCAAGCTCGCCACGCAGGGAAAATCGCGCGTATTCTCCCTGTCGCTGAAGGATCGCGCCGCGGTTCTTCCGGGCGGATTCGCCGCGGATGCAGCGTACTGGATCGAGCCGCAGACTGGCGCGTGGATCACTTCCACGTATTACCGCAACGACTTGCCACGCTGGGTGCAGGACTTCAACTCCAGCAACCGGGCGGCGAAATATTGGGATCGCGAGTGGAAAGACGCGGACGGCAACGTCCTCCGCACCACCGCGCATCGCAAAGGCAAAAACGGATCGGAAGCCAGCTTTTATGAAGTGATCGGCTCAACTCCTTTCGCCAACGATTACGAGTTCGAATTCGCCAGAGAATTGGTCCTCTACGAAAGTCTAGGCACCGGCCACGCCACCGATCTGCTGGCCATCAGCCTTTCCGCCAACGACATTCTCGGCCATCAGGTGGGACCCGATTCCCCCGAGATGGCGGCCATGGCGCTCGCCCTCGATCGCGAACTGGCAGACTTCTTCAACTTTCTCGGCCATCAGATAGGACTCGCCAACGTGTGGATCGCGCTCTCGGCCGATCACGGGGTTTCAGTTCTGCCCGAAGCCGGAATCAGAATGCGGATTCCGGCCGCAAATCTGGATTCCCGCAAGCTCAACACCGAGATCAACGATGAATTGACGGCAAAGTTTTCGCCCGGCCACGCCGCCGATTACGTCAGGCTCGACTATCCCGTGGCCTGGCTCGATTCCAATGCATTCACCGCCTTTCATGTGAAAGAGCGCGATGCCGAAAACGCCGCGGGTGAAGCCATGAAACGCGCCGGGCTGCGGGGCTATTTCACCAAATCTCAACTGGCCGAAGGCGAAGCTCCCGACACGCCTCTGGGCCGCCAATTCCTGAACAGTTATTCGCCCGAAGCGGGCTGGTACGTTCTGGGCATTCCCGCGATTTACACGGTAGGTTCGCTCCGCGGTACCGACCACGCCTCACCTTACAATTACGATACGCACGTGCCGCTGGCCTTCTACGGATTGCCCTTTCAGCCTGGCACCTACCGAGAGCACTCCGAGCCGGTCGATCTCGCTCCAACATTTGCCTCGTTGCTCGGCATCAACGCTCCAACGCATTCTGTCGGCCGAGTGCTCACCGAAGCGATCGTTGCTCCGTACCAGAGAGAGAACTCCGGGAGCGGACCACGATGAGCCCGGCTTCCGCGAGTGCGGATCGTCCCGCCAGCGATCTCAGGGTGGAGATTGCCGGGATCGCTCTGAAAAATCCCGTCATCGCAGCCAGCGGAACGTTCGGCTACGGCGTGGAATTCGAAGACGTGGTCCATCTCGGCAAGCTGGGCGGGTTTGTCGTCAAAGGCCTTTCGAAAGAACCGATGATCGGCAATCCTCCGCCGCGCTTGTGGGAAACGGCCGCCGGGATGCTCAACGCCATCGGCCTGCAGAATATCGGCGCGCGCGCTTTCCTGGAAGAAAAACTGCCGCGCCTGCGCCAGCTCAAAGACGTTGTCCTCTTCGCCAACGTTTTCGGCTACACCCGCGAGGACTATGAACGCACCATCGAAATTCTCAACGAAGGCGAGGGCATCGCCGCCTATGAGTTGAACGTTTCCTGCCCCAACACGGAGCAGGGCGGCCTGCAATTCGGGGCCGATCCCCGCGCGCTCGACGAAGTGGTCGCCACCGTGAAGCATTTCGCGCGCCGTCCACTGATCGTGAAGCTTTCTCCCAATGTGACCAGCATCGCGCAAATGGCCTATGTGGCGCAGGAAGCGGGCGCGGACGCAATATCGCTGATCAACACGTTCGTGGCCATGGCCATCGACCCGGAGACGCGCAAGCCGCGCATCGCCAACGTGACCGCGGGGCTCTCCGGCCCGGCGATCAAACCCATTGCGGTGCGCATGGTCTACGACGCGGCCCATGCGGTGAAGATTCCCGTCATCGGCATGGGCGGAATTTCAACGGCTGCCGACGTCGTGGAATTCATGCTGGCCGGCGCCAGCGCCGTGCAGATTGGCACCGCCAGCTACTGGGATCCCTGCGCGACCGAGAAGATCGTCGAAGAGCTGCAGCGCTGGTGCGCGGAACACAGCGTCGCCCGGCTCGGCGATCTCACTGGCGGGATGATGATCGAGTGAGATTCGTGCGGCGGCGATCCTGGTTTACTTTTTGATACCGCCTCCCCCTGCCTGTCTTTGAGCTGGGCGTACTCTTCTTCGACGGGTGGCCCGCCCTTTCCTTTTGTCCCGGTTCACCACGACTGAGTGCCCCGTCCTTGCGTTTTTTGCAAGGGCGGGAACCGCGGACCTATAGTCCCGCTCGCTTGCGGGTTGAGGTTCTTGCTTCCCACCCTTTCGCACAGAACGCGAAAGGATGGGGCACCCGGCCAACTATCTTCCGTGCCAACTATCTTCCGTGGGTGTACCAGATCGATCCGGGGGATTTGTAGTTGCGACCTTCGCCCCAGACGGCGTGGGTCGTGCCCTGGTTGTCGATGGCGATGGAGAAGAAGTTGCCGAAGGGAAACAGAAAGCCGTTGGGCTGGATGTAATCGTAGCCGCGCACGGGATCGGAGAGCTGGGATTCCGGCGACCAGGTCGCGCCGCCGTTGGTGGAAGCGCGGTAGAAAGTGTTCCACAAGGGATGGTCCTGGGCATCTTTCCTGCGCGTATCCATCCAGGCGATGCGCACGTCGCCAGCGCTGCCCGCGGTGATGGCGGGGAAGCAGTGCTCGACTGCGGGCTTGGCGGAGGAAACATCAGTCTTCGCGGTCCAGTTTTCGCCCGCGTTGGAAGACGAGGCGAAATAGATGCGTTCGGCTGCTCCGGTGGATGATCCGGCGTTCCACAAGGCATAGATGGTTCCGGCGTCGTCAGAAGCCAGTGCGATCTGCGAAGCCAGAAATCCTACGGAGCAGGCCTGTGCAGGGCAGCCGGGGGCGGCGCTGGAAACGTCCATCGTGGTTGTGTTCCAGGTGCGGCCGCCGTCGGCCGATTTGCTGATGTAGATATCGACGGGCTGGGTGAAAATATTGCGCCGGGCGTAGGCCATCCAGGAGAAGAAGACGTTGCCGTTGAGATCGACAGTAGCGCCGGCGGCCAGAGACCAGCCGGGCGGGGCATCGGGATTGACTACGGTCGAAGAAAAATTCTGCGCGTTATCATGCGAGGCGGCGACGGAAAGCGTCTGGTCGTGATTGAAGGCGACGTAGATATTGGGGCCGCGCACGGCCAGCACGGGCTTGTCGACGATGGCATCTTCTGGGGAACGCTCGGCGACCGCGAAATACCAGGAGCGGCCGAAGTCCTGGGAGCGGGCGACAATGATGTCGCGATTGTTATCCTGCAGCCAGGAAGCGTAGAGCGTCTGGTGGTCGACAGGATCAACTTTGATGGAAGCGTCGAACTGGCCGGTGGCGGAAACCAGCAGCGGCCGGGCGGGCTCCCAGCTGACTCCGTTATCGTTGCTGGTGATCAGCGCCATGGTGGGGACGGTGCAGGCGGCGCATCCCGGAACTGGGCCGTACTGGGGAAAAAGAATGTAAATGTGGCCGCGGCCGTCGGCGGTTAAAGCTGGTTCCCACTGGTCGCCGGCGGTGTAGCCCATGCGACGTTGAGGAATGAATCCGGAAGCAGCCCTAGCGGCCTGGGCAGTCAGGGCCAGAACGAGGCAGATTGCAAGTTTCTGCACAGTTCTGAAGCGGCTGGCTGTGAGCACCACGGAATCTCCTGAGAGCTGCGGTCGGTGCAACTCGGGTCACAAACGGGGGAGAATGCTGATGGGACTTTATCGCGGTCCGGATGCCGGAGTCAATTCCCCGTGTGGGTCATTTCCTGATTTGGAAGGGGGTGGGCGTGACTTTTTGGCGGTTTCATCATCTAATTGGAAAGCAAGGGGATAGTGGGACTCCAGCCCTGGGGAGCAAGAGACGATGGAAAAAGCTACATTTGCCGCAGGATGTTTTTGGGGAGTGGAGGCGACCTTCCGCCAGATTCCCGGCGTGCTGAACACGCGAGTGGGATACACGGGCGGGAAGACGGAAAGTCCGACGTACAAAGACGTATGCACCGACCGAACCGGGCACGCCGAAGCGGTGGAAGTGGATTTTGATCCGGCCAAGGTTTCGTATGGAGAGCTGTTGAAGGTGTTCTGGGAGAATCACGATCCCACACAGCTCAACCGCCAGGGGCCGGACTGGGGCACGCAGTATCGTACTGCGATTTTCTTTCACAGCCCGGAGCAGGAGGCTGCGGCGCAGGCTTCGAAAGAAGCGCTGGAGAGGGCGCATCGGTATTCGAAGCCGATTGTGACGCAGATTGTGCCAGCGGAGAAGTTCTTCGAAGCCGAGGACTACCACCAGCAATATCTAGAAAAGCGGGGACTGGCGAGCTGCCATATCAAGGCTTGAGCGGCCGCTGTCGCATTTGAACTACAAGCTTACCGGCCGGCGCGGCCCGAAAAAGAGAAGAAGAACGAATCCGCCCGTGTAGAAGGGCAGGCATTGACGGAAGCTGAAGCCGGTGAAGCGCATAATCAGGCCAAACAGCGCCAGGGATTCGCACAGGACGTAAGTGGCGATGTAGCCGTTCCTCCAGTGCTGCAAGGACAGAGCGTCGTCGGGGTGATCGGCGAGAATTTGCGCGGAGCGCAGCACCAGGGTGCGCCGAACCACAAAAATTACACCGACGATGGCGACCGAGATGGTGCTGAAAGCGTAACTCAGGGAAGGATTGGCGTCTCCGGGGGCACGCGCGAGAACTTCCGCGGCACCCGCGTAGAGCGCGATGCTGGCCAGCATCCCCGCCTGCAGGAGACGCAGATTCTGCAATGCCTCCTTCATTCCCCCCTCATTAAGAGAACATTTTCTCGCAATTTCCAGCTGTTGGTACGCACGAGTGCATCGCTGGAATCTGTTTGTGCACTAATTTTGTGCACTAAATTTCTTTTCAAAGTTCTCCTAGTGGAGATGCCTTGATAATCCGGGCCGCATGCGCACGAAAATCTGAAATGAAACGGGGAAGTCACCGTAGGCCTGATCCAGCACAGCAGGCTTCGAGTACATGGTGACATCGGCGCCCAATCCGAGCTGCCATATGCGGTTCTGCCGGAAGTCGTGCTCACCGCCAACCGTATAAGCTCCGATGCGGTAAGCCGGGTGAGTGGCTGCCTCGGGAAAGAGTTCGTCCTTGTCGACCAGTTCCACGCGAGTAAAGGCATAGTTGCGACGCCGGAAGTTCAGGGTTGATTCCAGCAAGTAGCTGTTCAGGTTAGTGTTCTCGGTGATCCTGTGCACCCGACCCCAAATCAGCGTAGTTGTCCAACCCCCGGAGGGTAAAGGCCGGTTGTATTCGACCGAGGCGGTCTCTCTCCACTGGTTCCAGGGCTCCAGCGCCTCAGGATGATCGAGGTGCCCGATGCTGTATTGCGCCGTCCAGTTGACAGAAGGAGCCAAGCTGGCTCTGGCCGACCACGAGTCCAGCGCAGCGGGCTGAATGCTCCAGCGCTCTTCGTTGGGTTCGTGCCCATTGAAAGCCGAGCCTTCCAGCTTGAGTCGATCAATCGTAAGCCCGGTGGTAACTACGCCGAAACTGGTGTGGGTAGAGTCCTGCAAATGATGACTCAGCGGCGCCAGGGGAAGTTCCGCCGCGGAAGCGCGATGCAGGTAGACCACCGGCCCCAGAGCCGGCTCCGCCGAGGGGCCGCCGTAGAGCTCCCATGAGAGGTTCCTGGTCAGGGGAACTGTGTACAGCGCCGCCAGCTCGGCAAAAACATTATGCGGATGTTGATGATCGACCAGGGGCTGGCCGTGGTAGGTTTCGCCGGTCTGGAACAGTTCGGGGAATCCGGGATGTGGCGAGGTCAAAGACTCGGCCGAGAACATCTGCCGGAAGAGAATTGTTCCCTTGCCGAGCCGATGCTGCTCCATGAGCATGCCCCAATTCACCGATTCGGCCTTACCAGCGCCCCGCGGTCCGCCTTGCTGGTTGTAGTCGACGAAGATGACTCCATGGGTCATGAGTTGCCAGCCGCCGCGCATCCACATCCATTCATGCTCCGCAACCGACGCCGGCTCCCAAGCCGTGCCCGAGCTTACGTGTGGCGACAGTATCTGCGAGTCGCCGGATTGCTGCATCGACATTTCGGGCATGGAAGTCTGGCTCGGAACATCTGAGCCCGGCTGGCCGGGAGTCTGGGCAAAGGCGGGCGGCAGCCATGCGCCCAAGAATGCCAGGAACAGAAAGGCTGGTCGCATCGATCTCTCCGTAAGGAGTTCCTGAAAAATTTTGCGGACACAAGTGCACTCGCATCCGAGATTTTGCGAACGGGCGGAAGACCGAAGGATCAGATTCGCAGGGGTGTGTGGCCAGGTGGACTGCTGGAGGAGAAACGCGGAAGCATGGGTGAAACCCCAAGCGAGACAGGCAATGTGGGACGGGGGTCAGCGGCCGGGCGCAAAGCCGAGAGCCCCGGCCCTGAGGAGAACATTTTCGTGGCAAGCCCGGCCTGATGCCCGGTCAGGCAGCACTGGTAACTCCGAGGCTGCGGATGCTCACCAGGAATTTCGCGGCGATGGCAACCGGCAGGATGTAAGAAGGGCTTCGAGGCGGGCGAAGCGAAGCCCGATAAGAAGACGGCCAACAAGCTGAGCGCAACGATGGGCAGGCTGGCCTTCACGAGTCCGTCCCGGTAATTTTCAGGCGCAGTTCCTCGGGCAAACGCTGGCGAATCTCCTCCGGCAAGCGGTCATGGACGCGCCGCGCACCTTCTTTGGCGGCGTCCAGCACCGTGACCGGCGCGGGAGTGGCGACCGCGACGCCCAGCCAGATCAGCGCAGAAAGTCCGAAACCAGCCAGGGCGGCGATTTCCAGCCAAAAAGCGTGGCGCGGCCCAAAGTGACGGATCACGCCAAAGGCCAGCAGGAAAACTCCGGCGGAAACCGAAGCCAGGGCAATCAAGCCGACGTCAATGATGCGATGCATGCGCTGGCGGCTGCGGCAGCGCTCACAGGCGGCGAAATGCTGCTCATAATCGCCACGCATCTCCGGCGCCAGGCCGGAAATATCGTAGCGCCAGCCTGCCAGAATCTTACCCACCATGGGATCGATGCACTGCTGACTCATAGATTGCTACAGTCGAATGGGCGGCAACGCCTGCGACTGCGCCGCCAGCAGCACGCGATTGTGGAACAAGCCACCGCGCAGGGACAGCGCTTCTTCCGCCTCTCTCCGGGCTATTTCCGGCAAATTATTCTGCTCAGAAAGATGCGCCAGCACCACAAACGCTGCACTATTATCATAGTCGTTGGCGAAGAAATGTGCGAGTTTGCGGTTGGAAAGGTGACCCACATTGCTGGCCACCCGCTGCTTGACCGACCAGGGATAAGGTCCCACCCGTAGCATCTCCACGTCGTGGTTGGATTCCATCACGAGAATATCGGAATTGCGCAGATGGTCGCGCACGTTGGCCGGCAAATAGCCGAGGTCGGTGGCGATGCTGACTTTGACGCCTTCCACGCGGAAGGTAAAGCCGACCGGATCGACGGCGTCGTGAGGGATGGTAAAGGGACGCACTTCAATATCGCCGATCTGAAAGCGCTGGCCGGATTGGAAGCGCTCCAGTTTCGCAAGTTTTGGCCGCTCGCCGTTTTCATCGCGCATGGCGCGCGCCCAGGCCGCGTGGGTAGCCCCGGTCATGAAGATGGGAATGCTCAGCCGCCTGGCCAGCATGGCCAGGCCGTAGATATGATCGGTGTGTTCGTGAGTGATGAGGATAGCCGTGAGCCCGCGCGGATCCTCGCCCAGCGACCGCAGCCGCTTGAAGGTTTCGCGGCAGGAGATGCCGGCATCGATCAGCAGGCGTGTGCGGGCGCTGGCCACAAGCGCGCAGTTTCCCCGGCTGCCGCTGGCCAGCATCGACAGGCTTACGCTCATCGTTTCTCCGCGCGCGGTCCGTCCGCCGTCAGATCAACCATTCCCGCAGCATACGCGTGTTGGCTGTGGAACCGGGAGTAACTTTATGGTTATCCGATACCTCGGAACCGGTGCTCGGCTTCCGGCTTTCGGGCTTTCCGGTTTCGGTCGGCGGTGTTGGTTGACGGCGAGAGCTTGGGCAGAACTTTGCAGGCGGGATGCCGACCTTATTTTCCCTGCCAGAGATTATCCACGACGCGACGCACCACCGCGCCGCCGTAGGCTCCGGCAATTCCGGGCAGGAGGGTGAGAAACGAGCCGTAAATCTGCGCCCGGGTGGGCTTGATCGTGGTGAGCAGATAGGCAACCCACTCGGTGAGCGGGATAAAGATGACGACTGCAAGTACCCAGCGCCAGGGCCAGCGCGGCCGCAGCATGCCCAACAACATGCACGCGGCCAGGGCGAGCAGCGCAGTGAAGAGCAGGTCATCGATGACGATGTCGGCGTAACCGGTGACGACGCCCGCAAAAGCAGCCAGGAGATAGAACATCGCATCGTTGCTCTTGAGCGGCGGTCTGGCAAGCGGCGGCGGTAGTGGCGAAGTCATTCCGTGCAAGCGTGCATCATTCAGCGGCAACGAATCGCGGCTGGAAAAATCGGAAACCGCAAAAGCGAAGAATCTTCAATACTTGTAAAATCCTCGCCCGCTCTTCCTGCCCAGCCAGCCGGCATCAACCATCTTGATCAACAGCGGGCAGGGCCGGTACTTCGGATCACCCAGACCGTCCTGTATGACGCGCATGATGTCGAGGCAGACGTCGAGACCGATGAAGTCGGCGAGGGTAAGCGGGCCCATGGGATGCGCCATGCCCAGCTTGAAGACTTCGTCAATCGCCTCCGGCGTGGCCACGCCCTCCATCACAGCGCAAATGGCTTCGTTGATCAGCGGCATCAGCACGCGGTTGGAGACAAAACCGGGTGCGTCGTTGACCTCAACCGGAGTTTTTTCCAGCTTGAGGGAGAGATCGCGCACAGTTGCGAACGTTTCCTGAGAGGTGGCCAGGCCGCGGATCACCTCCACCAGCTTCATCACCGGCACGGGATTGAAAAAGTGCATGCCAATTACTTTGTCTGGCCGATTGGTGAGCGCCGCCAGCCGGGTGATCGAGATTGATGAAGTGTTGGATGCGAGAATGACTTCAGGCTTGGCCAGCCGGTCGAGATCGCGAAAGATTTCCGACTTGATCTCGAACTTCTCGGTCGCAGCTTCGACGATAAAGTCGCAATCGGCGAGTTGGCCGCGGCCGGTGACCGGAGTGATGCGCTTCAGCGCGGAGTCTTTGTCGTTGATTGTGATCTTATTCCTGGCCACTTCGCGGTCGAGATTTTTTGTGATGGTTTCGAGCGCGCGATCGAGGAAGGGTTGCTCCACATCGCACAGGACGACGGAAAAACCGCTGCGGGCGAAAACATGGGCGATGCCATTGCCCATGGTACCTGCGCCAACGACGCCGACTCGATGAATTGCCATAAGCCCTCAGTTCCTGGTCGCGGCTCATCTCTCGAAACGTTTGAGTCTATCACTCCGAAGCGCTTGACGGAGAAACGCCGGCGAACCCGCGATCGGCAAAAAAGTTTTGTGGTTGCTTGGAAAATAAAGCTCGCGACTATTGCCGGAGCAGCGGGTTTTCGCAGGCGAGAGGAGTTGCAGCGGGAGGCGATTATGGGGGAAAAACTGAATTGGAAACGGCTTAGGATTCTGTTGCCAGTGTTCGCGCTGCTTCTGGCGGCGAGTGCGGCCTCGGCCGATGATAACTACTATCGCGGCGACGAGGCCGGGCGGATCGGCTATCAGAACGGTTATCGCGACGGCGTCGAGCACGGCCGCTTCGATCGCACGCGCGGCTACCGCTACAACATCCACAGCCAGCTATACAACGATGCACGCGACGGTTACGACCGCTCGCTCGGCCCCTACGGTTATTTCAAGAAGGGATACCGCGCCGGCTATGCGCACGGTTACGCGGAAGGATACTCTGCGGCGCCCAGATATGAAGACAACCGTTGGCGCAGAGATGACGGCTGGCGGTGAGGCGGGAGGGCAGGCCGCCGGATCGTCGAATCGGCGGCCGCGCGCGAGTCTCTTTCGCTCCTTTGGTGCTGATTCGCTCTCCGGTTCGCCAAGCCCACGGCTCCCGCTGTGGGTGTTGCATTCTGCCGATGCTTGCCGACGATGTGCACAATTCCCGGGGTGTAAAATCAACTGCGTCCTATCTATTTTCTGTCCTGCGAAAGGATTTCCGCCATGGCCATTGCTGAAGCTCCGGTCCGTCCACGCACGAATTTGCACCAAGGCGCGTTCATCAACGAATCTTTCTTTGATTTCACGCGGGAAGAAAACGCGCGGAAGATGCGGGCCGCGATCGAGCGCGTGCGCGGGCAACTGGGCCGCGAATACGATCTGATTATTGGCGGCAAGCGCGTCAGGACTACAGACAAGATCAAATCCCTGAACCCGGCGCGGCCTTCCCAGATTGTGGGCATTCATCAGAAGGCAGGCAAAGAGCACGTGGAACCGGCGATGTCGGCGGCGCTGAAGGCATTCGATTCGTGGAGCCATACTTCTATGGAAGAGCGCGCCGCGCTACTGTTCCGCACCGGCGACCTGCTGCGACAACGAAAGATGGACTTCATGGCCTGGCTGGTTTTCGAAGTCAGCAAGAACTGGGGCGAGGCCGATGCCGATATCTCGGAAACCATCGACTTCTGCGAGTTTTACTCCCGCGAAGCGCTGCGCCTGGCGCAGACGAAACCGCCGGTGCAGATGCCGGGCGAGCGGGATGAGCTGATGTACGTTCCGCTGGGAGTGGGCGCAGTGATTCCACCGTGGAATTTTCCCTGCGCGATCATGGCCGGCATGACGCTGGCTTCCATCGTCAGCGGCAATACGGTCATCCTGAAGCCCTCCAGCGACTCGCCTACCATCGCAGCGAAATTTGTCGAACTGCTCGAAGAAGCCGGGATGCCGGAAGGGGTGGTGAATTTCTGTCCTGGCGCGGGGGCGAGCTTCGGGGACGCTATCGTCGCTCATCCCAGGACGCGGTATATCGCGTTCACCGGC
>Ga0335073_10004467_pt1 | contig 19551 bp, 17 predicted proteins | sample Lox_Sample_22_FD_207093 | JGI IMG/M metagenome (GOLD analysis project Ga0335073, IMG submission 207093) | Soil microbial communities from Loxahatchee National Wildlife Refuge, Florida, United States - Lox_Sample_2.2 | ecosystem: Environmental > Terrestrial > Soil > Wetlands | place: USA...
ACTCCGGCTGCCGCGGCGTCAGGTCGATCGTGCTCAGTACCTGGTTGGTGAAGATCGCCTCGAGCGCGTTCACGAACGTGCTGAGCACGGGATTGTCGCTGAGCTTCGCGACGACCGCATGGAAGGCGGGGCCGGTGCGGAACACACCCTGCGGCTCGTCCCGGACGGCTTCAATCACGTCGATCGCGTCATACAACTCCTGGGCCGCCGCCTTGTGATCGGGACGGCTGGCCGCCATCTCGGCCAGCCACGGCTGGACCACGGTGATCGCCTGCACCAGTTCGCGATAGGTGGCCCCGGCCAGCCGGAAGAACAGCGTCGCCGTGCCGCCCAGGTCGCTGGCGTCGACGGCGGAGAGCATCGTCCCGCCGCCCGGGCCCGGCCGCAGCACGACCAGCCCTTGCGCCTCGAGCAGCCGCAGCGCCTCGCGGAGCGTCGCCCGCCCGACGCCGTACTGGGCGAGCATCACGCTCTCCGGGGCGAGCAGCTCGCCGGGGGTCAGCCGGCGCCGCAGCACGTCCTCGACGATCTGCCGGGCGACGATCTCGGACCGCTTGAGCGACCGCGGCAAGGTGTTGATCGCGGGCCGTATCCACGTCGCGGTGAAGTGCTCCGGGGAGCCGGCCGGAACCGACCCGTTGAAGACCTCACTGCGCGGTTCCGGCGATGAACCGCGATTGGCCACCTCATTCTCCCCTCGGGAAAGGCCCCCGGCATTGCCGATGGCACGAGCATTGTCGCATAATGCGCGCCGCCAGCCGCGGCGGTGCGCGGGCTACGGCGGCAGCCCGTCATCACGCCGGTGCGCGATCACCCCGCCCACCAGCGAGCCGCCGTCTATCACGATCGTATGGCCGGTGATCCACGCGGACTGGTCACTGGCCAGGAACACCGCGGCGTTCGCGATGTCCCCCACGGTGCCCAGGCGCTGCAGCGGCAGGCGCGTCGCGACCTCCTCCTCGCGGCCCTCCCCCTCCCACAGCGCCCGCGACATGTCGGTCTTCACCAGCCCCGGCGCGAGCGCGTTGACCCGCACGCCCGGCCCGAGCTCGCCCGCGAGCTGCCGGGTGACCTGCAGCAGCGCTGCCTTGGTCACGTTGTAGAAGCCGATGCTGGGCTCCACCGTGTAACCGCCGACCGAGGCGACGTTGATCACGCTTCCGCCGGTCTCCCGCATGCCGCACCGCCACGCGCTCTGGGTCCAGATCAGGGGGCCGACCACGTTGACGCCGACCGTCTTCATCGCGCGCGGCACGTCGATGTCGATCATGGGGCCGAAGTAGGGGTTGGTCGCCGCGTTGTTGACGAGGATGTCGATGGACCCGAAGCGCTCGACGGTCGCCTCGGTGCACGCCTGCGCCGCGTCCGCGTCGCCGGCGTTCGCCTCGAACCACGCCACGCGGTCGCCGCCGATCTCCTCGGCGACCCTCGCCAGCGATGCGCCGCGCCGCGAGGAGATCACCACGCGCGCGCCCTCCGACACGAACGCCTCGGCGACCGCCCGGCCGATGCCGCGCGAGGCCCCGGTGACCAGGGCCACCTTGCCCGCCAGCACGACGCTCACGGGTCACGCCTCGGAACGGGACGCGTGGCGCAGCGGCGGCGCGGCGCGCCAGTCGTCCATGCCGTACTCGGCGGTGCCGATCGCGGTCCTGCCGCCGGAGACCTCCGACCAGTGTGCGTGGTTGAGCTGATGGATCGTGAAGCAGGCGTTGAGCGCCGAGGTGAAGCCCATGGCGTCCACCGACTGGTTCACCGACTCCTTGATGAGCAGCGCAGCCATCGTCGGGACGCGCGCGATCCGCTTCGCGAACGCCTCGGTCCGCTCGGCGAGCTCGTCGTCGGGGAATACCTTGCTGACCATGCCGAGCCGGTGTGCGTCCTCGGCGTCCAGCGTGTCCCCGGTCAGCAGCAGCTCCTTGGCCTTGCGCGGCCCGAACTCCCAGGGGTGCGCGAAGTACTCCACGCCGCACATCCCGAGCCGGGTGCCGACCACGTCCGCGAAGACCGTGCCCTCGCCGGCGACGATGAGGTCGCACGCCCACATCAGCATCAGCCCGGCGGAGAACACGTTCCCGTGCACCTGAGCCACGGTGATCTTGCGCAGGTTCCGCCAGCGCAGCGTGTTCTCGAAGTAGTAGTGCCACTCCTGCCGGGTGCGAACCTCCGCGCCATCGTGGGTGGCGCCGTTGCACTGGAAGCTCGGGTGCTGGTCCGGGCCCGCCGCGCGCTCCCGCTGGTCGTCGGCGGTCCCGAGATCGTGCCCGGCCGAGAAGGACGGGCCGTCGCCGCCCAAGATCACGACGCGGACCGCGTCGTCGGCCTCAGCGCGGGCGAACGCGTCGCCCAGCTCGACCAGCATGCCTCGGTTCTGCGCGTTGCGAGACTTGGACCGGGCCAGAGAGATCCGCGCGATCCGGCCGTCGTCGAGGGTCTCGTACCGGATGTAGTCGTAGTCGCTCAACAAGACTCCCTTCGGCGCTGGGCCGGTGCGGATCAGCGGTTGAGGCTGGCCTGCTCGAGCAGGTCAGCGAACTTGGCCTCGGCTTGACTGCGCCGGGTGGGGACGTGCTCGCTGGGCACCTCCGCCGGCTCGTAGCCGCGCAGCACCTGGCGCGCGACGGTGACCTTGTGCACCTCGTCGGGCCCGTCGTAGAGCCGGGACGCGCGGGCGTGCCGGTACATGCTCTCCAGCGGCAGGTCGGCGGAGAAGCCGAGCGCGCCGTGGATCTGGATCGCCCGGTCGATCACGTCGTACAGCACCCGGGTGCCCCAGAATTTGATCATGGCGATGTCGACCCGGGCATCGCTGTACGGGCGGCCCTGCTCATGCAGCTGGTCCATCCGCCACGCGGCCTGCAGGGTCAGCAGCCGGGCGGCCTGCATGCCGGCGTAGCTCTCCGCGACCCAGTCCTGGACCATCTGCTTATCCTTCAGCAGCGAGCCATGGACGGTGCGGCTGACCGCGCGCTCGCACAGCATGTCGAACGCGCGCTGGCTCTGGCCGAGCCAGCGCATCGCGTGGTGGATGCGGCCGGGGCCGAGCCGCGCCTGCGCCAGCGCGAAGCCCGCGCCGACGTCGCCGATCACCGCCGATCTGGGCACCCGGACGTGGTCGTAGCGGACCTCGGCGTGGTTGCCGAACTCACCGAGCTGGGCGTCCGGCTCGGCCATCGTCGGGATGTCGCGCAGCACGTGGACGCCGGGGGTCCCGGCAGGCACCAGGAACATCGAGAACGCTCTGTGCGCCGGGGTGCCGTCGAAGCCGGTCCGGCACATGACGATGTGGAAGTCGGCGACCGACGCGTTCGAGATGAACCACTTGTGCCCGGTGATCACCCAGGAGTCGCCGTCCTCGCGTGCGCTGGTGACCAGCATCGTGGGATCGGCGCCGGCTCCCGGCTCGGTCATCGCGAAGCACGAGTACACCGAGCCGTCGAGCAGCGGCCGCAGCCAGCGTTCCTTCTGCTCGTCGCTCCCCCCGAGCGCCAGCAGCTCCGCGTTGCCCGAGTCGGGCGCGTTGTTGCCGAAGATCGGCGTGGCGAGCACAGACTGGCCGAGGATCTCGTGCATCAGGCCGAGCTTCACCTGCCCGAACCCGGTGCCGCCGAGGGAAGGGGGCAGGTGCGCGGCCCACAGCCCCTGCCGCTTGACCTCTTCTTTCAGCGGCCGGGTGGCCTCGGCCAGCAGCGCCTGGCCGTCCCTGCCGCGCCACCGGTCGCTCAGCACCTCGAGCGGGCGGATCTCCTCCCGCACGAAGCCACGCATCCAGGCAAGCTTCGCCTCAAATTCGGGCTCAGTTGAGAAATCCCAGCTCACAGGCCCGGCCCTCCACTCGGCGTGCCCTGGCAATTCATACGCATCATATCCATACTCTGCCCTTTGACCCAGTGCAGAGACTACGAGTGGCCCGCCGCTATCGCGAGGGCCTGCTCGAACAGGGCCGCCGCCATCTGCCGCATGCGCTCCCCGGATCCGCGGTCGGCCTGCCCCGCCGTGGACCGGGCATGCGTGCCCTCCAGCAGCACCCCGAGACGGTAGCAGGCGAGCGCGTGGTACCAGCCAATGGATTCGAGGTCGCGCTCGCTGCCCGCACCGTAGCGGGCAACGAGTTCCGCCCGGCCCGGGAAGCCGGGCAGCGCCAGGACCGTCGACGCCGACGCCACCCCGCCGTCGTTGCACCAGGTGGCCAGCAGCTGGCCGAGGTCCACGAGCGGGTCACCGACCGTCGCCAGCTCCCAGTCCACCACGGCCGCCACCTGCGGCCCGTCCTGCCTGATCATGATGTTCGCGAGGTGGTAGTCGCCGTGTATGAGCCCTGGCGACCAGGAAGGCGGGCGGCTGGCCGACAGCCAGCCGCGCAGCGCGGCGGTGTCCGGCAGTCCCTTTGCTGACCAGGCGGGGAACTTCGCGTAGGACTCCAGCTGCGACGTCCACCGGCCGACCTGGCGCTCGAGCCAGCCCTCGGCCCGGCCAAGCGTGGCGAGCCCGGAGCCGACCACGTCGATCCGGCCGATGGCGGCGAGCGCGTCGACCACCGCCAGCGCCATCTCCCGCTGGCTGGCAGGGTCGTCGAGGAAGGCGGGCCGGGTGACGGTCGGGGTGAACCCTTCCACGGGCTCCATCAGGTAGAAGACCGCGCCGATCACTGCGAGGTCGTCGCACTCGGCGATCAGGCGCGGATGCGGAACGCCCGAGCCCGCGAGACCGGCCAGCACCCGCGCCTCCCGGCGCATGGTCTCATCGCTGTTGTGCCGCTTGTGCAGCGGCGGGCGGCGCAGCACGAACCCGCGGCCGCCGCGGGAGAACCGTACCAGCACGTTCTGGGTGCCGCCCGCAACCGGCTCGACGTCGGCGAGCGGGCCGGCGCCGAGGCCGACCGCGTCCATCCACCGCTCGACGGCCGCCATGTCGACCGCCCCGGCCGCCACCGAACCCGCCACGGGCTGACCTCTCTGACAAAACAAATCTATAGTTATCATTCGCCGGAACTACGCAGGACGCTACTACGGCCAGAGCTGCCCGGCGAGCAGCGGTCCCGGACGAGAGGCGAGACGGATGACAATCGCGATGGTCCTGGACATGGCAATGTCGATGTACCCGGACCGGGTGGCCGTCGGGCGCATGGCCGACGGCCTTACCTACGAGCAGCTCGCCTCGGCCGCGGCCGGTGGCGGCGCCGTGCTGGCCGAAGCCGGGGCCGCTCACGCCGTGTTCGTCGGCGAGAACGGCCCGGCGCTTCCCGTCGCCGCGTTCGCCGCCTGCGCCGCTGGCGTCCCGTTCGTGCCCCTGAATTACCGCCTCGCCCCGGAACAGATCCGCGACCTCATCACGCAGCTCGAGGCGCCGGCCGTCGTTGCTGACGAGGCCTTCCTGCCGGCGCTCACGGGCGTACCCGCGTACTCGAGCGCGGATTTCCTCGGGCAGGCACGGGAGCACGCCCCGGCCGGGCCCGCGCCGGTGTCGGACGCCGACACCGCCGTCGTGCTGTTCACCAGCGGGACCACCGCGCGGCCGAAGGGCGTCCTGCTGCGTCACCAGAACCTGACCACGTACGTGCTGCAGACCGTCGAGTTCGCCTCGGCCGGCGAGGACGAGGCGGCGCTCGTGAGCACGCCGCCCTATCACGTCGCCGGTTTCGGGGCGATTCTGTCGAACCTCTACGCGGGGCGGCGGATCGTGTACCTGCCCAGCTTCTCCCCGCAGGCCTGGCTGGACACGGTGCGCAGCGAGCGGATCACGAGCGCGATGGTGGTGCCGACGATGCTGGCCCGGATCGTCGATCACCTCGACGGCTCGCCCGCCGGCGTGCCCACGCTGCGCGCCCTGGCCTACGGAGGCGCGCGCATGCCGCAGCCGGTGCTGGAGCGGGCGCTCGCGGCGTTCGGTGACACCGCCTTCACCAACGCCTACGGGCTCACCGAGACCAGCTCGACGATTGCCGTGCTGGGCCCCGAGGACCACCGGGCGGCCGTGGCGGGCGACGCGGCCGCGCGGCGGCGGCTGACGTCCGCGGGCCGGATCGTCCCCGGCGTCGAGGCCGAGGTGCGGGCGCCGGACGGCTCGGCGCTGACCGGGTCGGGCGAGACCGGCCTGCTGTGGGTCCGGGGCGCGCAGGTATCCGGCGAGTACCTCGGCTCCGACGCCGCGCTCGACTCCGGCGGCTGGTTCCCGACCAAGGACCTGGCATCGTTCGACGCCGACGGCTACCTGTTCCTCGGCGGCCGCGATGACGACACGATCATCCGCGGCGGCGAGAACATCGCTCCGGCCGAGATCGAGGACGCCCTGCTCGCGCACCCGGCGGTGCGCGAGGCCGCCGTTGTGGGCGTGCCGGACGACGAGTGGGGCGAGCGCATCGCGGCCGTGGTGGTCGCGGCACCGGGCGCCGAGGTCACCGCGGACGACCTGAGGGCGTGGACCAGGTCACGGCTGCGTGGCTCGCGCACGCCCGATGACGTCCACTTCGCCGACACCCTGCCGCAAACCGCGACCGGCAAGGTCATCCGCCGCGAGGTGATCGCCTCCCTGCGGTCCGCCGAGGAGGCTGCGCCGGCTGCGGCAGGTCCGCTGGCGGGGATTCGGGTGGTTGAGCTGGCCGGGCTGGGGCCGGCGCCGTACGCGGCGATGCTGCTGGCCGATCTCGGCGCGACGGTGCTGCGGGTGGAACGCCCGGGGACCACAGTCGCCGACCCCAGGATCCACATCTGGAACCGGGGCAAGCAGTCGGTCGTGCTCGACCTCAAGAGCCCCGCCGGCATCGAGACGGTCCTGCGGCTGGTCGAGCGGGCCGACGTGTTCATCGAGGGGTTCCGGCCCGGCGTGACCGAGCGGCTCGGCCTCGGGCCGGAGGAGTGTCTCCGGCGGAATCCGCGGCTGGTATACGGGCGGATGACGGGCTGGGGCCAGGACGGCCCGCTGGCCGGGACCGCCGGGCACGACATCGACTACATCGCGCGGACCGGGGCGCTGCACGCGATCGGCCGGGCGGGCGGCCCGCCGCAGGTCCCGCTCAACGTCATCGGCGACTTCGGCGGCGGCGGCATGGTGCTCGCGTTCGGCATCGCTGCCGCCCTGGTCCAGCGGCGCAGCGACGGCAAGGGCCAGGTCGTGGACGCGGCGATCGTCGACGGCGTCAGCTCGCTGCTGGCCACCCAGCACGCCCTGTACGCGGAGGGCACCTGGCTCGACAAGCGCGGCGTCAACGTGCTGGACACCGGCGCGCCGTACTACGACGTCTACGAGACCGCGGACGGCAAGTGGATGGCGGTCGGCGCGATCGAGCCGCAGTTCTACGGCCAGCTGGTGAAGCTGCTCGGCCTGGAGGACCTGCCGGACCGTGACGACCGGTCGAACTGGCCCGCGATCCGGGAGCGCTTCGCCGCGCGGTTCCGGACCCGCACGCGGGACGAGTGGACCGCGCTCCTCGAGGAGTCCGACGCCTGCGCCGCTCCCGTCCTGTCGCTGGCCGAGGCCGGCTCCGACCGGCAGATGTCGGCGCGCAGCAGCCTGGTCACGGTCGACGGGGTGCTGCAGTCCAACGTCGTCCCGCGGTTCTCCCGGTTCACGCCGCCGCCGCTGCCGCCGTCGCCGCCGGCGCCGGGCGCCGACACCGAGCGGGCGCTGCGGGAATGGGGCATCGCCGACGCCGACTAGCCCCATCAGCCCAGAAAGGCCTCGACGGCCCGGATGAACCTCGCTGCATCCTGGAACAAGAAGGCGTGCCCGGCATCGTCAAAGAAAAGCAGCTTCGCGCCGGGCACGCTGCTGGCCAGGAGCCGCTCGTTGGCCCTCGCGATGAAGTGATCCGCGGTTCCGCCGGCGACCAGCGTGGGCACCCGGATATCTCCTGTCAGCCGGCCCGCCGCGTCCTGTCCTGCGATCCATCGCTGAGCCGCGAGGTACTGGCTGTGAAAGGTGGCGGCGGATACCCCGTAGAAGCCTGGGTACTGCTCGATGGCGTTGACGTAAGCCGTGGCCGCGGCGGCTTGATTGTCCGGGAAGAGCTGGGCCACGACCTTCGCGGGTTTCAGGCCGGTCACGGTGCCGGCCGGCGGGAGGGGCACTGCCTTCCCGGTCCCTGGTGCGGTGGCGGCCAGGACGAGCCGGCTTACCTGGCCCGGATGGCTGATGGCCAGAGCCTGCGCGATCATGCCTCCCATCGACCATCCGAGCACGGCCGGGCGGTGCAGCCGAAGCGCGGAGATCAGGGTGCTCGTCTGGCTGGCCATGGCGGTGATGCTCAGCGAGGCCGGCGCCGATACCGCAGAGGTCGGGCCGATCCCGGCGTTGTCGAAGACCACAACTTTGTGATGGGCGGCCAGGGCATCGACGAAATTCGGCGGCCAGCCGTCTATGGATTCGTCCGCTCCGGCGATGAGCAGCAGCGCGGGCCCGCTGCCCAGCTCGCGGTACGCGACGGTCCCGGCGGAGGTGTGGACGACGTGTATGGGTGCGGTCAGCACATCCGGGCCGCTGCCAGACCCGCATGCCGCCAGCCCCGCCGCCGCGCAGCACACCGCCAGCATGCAGCTGACCGGGGACCTCAGATGCCCCGCCCGGGCCCGCATGATCACGTGCCTGCCTAATGAATGAGCAGCTCTTGTCGACATCGTGACTCCCGCGTGCTGCGTTTGGCCTGACAATCTCAAGATATATCTCGTTTCTGCGGATGACAAGATATATCTTGTTCCGGCTGCCCAGATGCCACGCGGCCACACCCATTCGCGTTCGGGGGGACCTGAGAGTCGCAACCCCTGGCTCTTACGGATGGAGCAGCTTGCCGGCAAGATAGGTGATCACCATCGCCAGGCCGCCGATACCTGCCATGCGGGCCATCGGAGCCATAGGCCGGACGTGCGAGATCCGCGCGGAAGCCCAGCCCGCCAGCGCCAGTGCCGCCAGCACGATCAGGAAGGTCACGGGCGCTCGTGATGGCCCCGGTATCAGCACTATCGCCAGCCAGGGAAGGACGGCCCCCGCCGCAAACGCCGCGCTCACCGCGAGGGCATCGCGAAGCGGAGAGGCCAAAGAGGATGAGGTGAGGCCGTACTCGGCCTCGGCGTGCGCAGCCAGTGAATCGTGAGCAGTCAGCTCGGCCGCGACCTGCCTGGCCAGGCTGGGGGAAAGACCACGGGACACGTAGAGCTCGGCGAGCTCATCCAGTTCCGCATCGGGCGCGGTCTCGAGCCTTACCCGCTCCGCAGCCAGCTGGGCCACCTGGTGGTCGTGCTCGGCGCGGAGTTTGGAGTACTCGACGGCACCCATGGCGAATGTTCCGGCCACAAGCCCGGCGAACCCGGCGAATATGAGCACGCCCGAGCCGACGCCGGTGCCGGCGAATCCCTCACAGATTCCGGCCGACGTCAGGATTCCGTCGCTGGCTTCCGGGACCTGCGGACGTATCCACCCGGCGATTCTGCTGGCACCCTTCAGCAGGCTCGCCTCCCCCTGGCCGCGGACGATGCGGATGCCGTCCGGCAAGGATTCCACTGCGCTTGCTTCGCTCTCCGTTCACCCAATTTTAACTTGACGAGCACCCGTGGAGGGCCACTCCACCTGCATAAACACGGATGCAGCCAGCCTCGTTGACCCACCGGAACAAACCAGGATAATGTTTATTATGTTAGTCCCCAGACGTCCTGTGCGGTGAGGAGACAGCCGTGCCCCATGCAGTGACGGTCGGCTGATGGCGGACACCGGTCCTGGCCTGGCCGTGCGGCTGGCCCGGCGGCCGCAGGGCGTCCCGGCGCCGGACTGCTTCGAGGTCGTGCCCCAGCTCATGCCCGAGCTCGCCGCCGGCGAGGTGGTCGTCCGCAACGAGTTCTTCTCGCTCGACCCTTACATGCGCGGGCGCATGAGCGACGCCAGGTCCTACGCCGCCCCGTACGAGCTCGGCGAGATCATGCACGGCGACGCGGTGGGCCGGGTCGTCGCATCCGGCGACCCGGCGATCCCCGTCGGGGCGAGCGTCGTGCACGGCGATGGCTGGCGGGCCTGGTCGGCGGGACCCGCGGCCCGGTACCGCGTGGTCAACACCGCGAAGCTGTCCCCCACCGCCTACCTCGGCCCGCTCGGCCTGCCCGGGTTTACCGCGTACGTCGGCATGAAGCACATCGCCGGGGTGCGCGAGGGTGACGTCGTTTTCGTGTCCGCGGCGGCCGGCGCGGTCGGCAGCGTGGCCGGCCAGGTTGCCCGCCAGCTCGGTGCCAGCCGCGTCGTGGGCAGCGCCGGAAGCGCCGCCAAGGTCGAGCTGCTCACCAGTGATCTCGGCTTCGACGCCGCGTTCAACTACAAGGATGGCAACCTGGCCGGCCAGCTGCGCGCGACGGCCAGCGGCCGCATCGACGTCTACTTCGACAACGTCGGCGGCGAGCAGCTCGAGGTCGCGATCAGCGCGATGGCCCGGTGGGGGCGCATCGCCCTGTGCGGGATGATCTCGGTCTACAACGAGACCGAGCTTCCCCCGGGACCGGGCAACCTGGGCATGCTGATCGGCAAGCGCCTGAACATGCGCGGGTTCCTCGTTACCGACCACGAGGACTTGCGCGAGGGCTTCGAGCAGGCGATGACTGGCTGGCTCACTGACGGCTCGGTGCGCACCGCGGAGACGGTCGTAACCGGCGTGGAGCACGCCCCGCAGGCCTTCACCAGCCTGTTCACCGGCGGAAACACCGGCAAGCTGCTGGTCCGGGTCGAGGACTGATCATGTCCGCTTTCCTTCGAATGGTCATCAGTATTACGCTCCTGGCACCAGCCGGGCCGCGCACGCGGGTGCCGCCCGGCGCGACCGGGAAGGCGGCGCATGACATCCACTGACCTGGCCGACCTCGACCGCCGGCTGCGCCGCATCGAGGACCGCGCCGAGATCCAGGAGCTGGGCCAGCGCTACTGCCGGTACATCGACGACAACGACTGGACCAGGCTGCGCACGCTGTTCACCGACGGCGCGGTCATGGCCGGGCAGGCCGGCGGCGACGCCGTGGTCGCGACGCTGCGGGCGATCCGCAGCGGGTACGGGCGGACGATCCACACCGCCTACGGGCTCGTGCTCGAGCAGCAGGACGGCGACCGAGCCCGCGGCTACGTGCCCTCGAGCGCCCAGCTCGACATCGGCGGCGAGTTCGTTGTGAGCGCGATCCGGTACTTCGACGAGTACGCCAAGGTCGGCGGGGCCTGGAAGTTCGCGAGCCGGGACCTGCGGTTCGTCTACGCGCTGCCGTGGTCACAGTCCGGCCTCGCGCTGGTCGACGACCTGCCGGTGCGCTGGCCCGGCACCGAGCCCGCGCCCACCGACGATCTGTCCGGCGGGCCACGATGACCGGCACCCTGGCAGGGAAGGTCGCCGTCGTCACCGGCGGCGCGAGCGGCATCGGCGCCGGGACGGCCGAGCGCCTCGTTGCCGATGGGGCGAGCGTCGTCGTCGCGGATATCCAGTTCGACGCTGGAGAGGCGCTGGCGGGTCGGCTAGGCCCGGCGGCCCGGTTCGCGCTGACGGACGTGACCAGCGAGGCGGACGTCGAGGCCGCGGTGGCCGTCGCGGTGGACTCCTTCGGGCGCCTCGACCTGATGTTCGCGAACGCGGGCATCATCGGCGCGTACGGGTCGATCGCCAACACCCGGATCTCCGACGTGGACCTGACGCTCGCGGTCGACCTGAAGGGCCCGCTGATCGCGATGAAGTACGCCGCCCGGGTGATGATGGCGCAGCGCGGCGGGGTGATCCTCGCGACGTCCAGCCCGGCGGGCGTCATCGGCGGCGTCGGCGCGCACGTCTACAGCGCGGCCAAGGCCGGCATCATCGGCCTGGTGAAGTCCGTGGCCGCCGAGCTGCGGCCCTACAACGTCCGGGTGAACGCGATCGTCCCGGGCGCGGTCGTCTCCGCGATGACGGCCGATCTGGTGACCGGGGACGCGTCGGCGCTGGACCGGACCGCCGAGGCGCTCGGCAGCGACCCGCTGCTGCCCGGCCCGCCCGGCCAGCCGGCCGACATCGCGGCCGCCGTCAGCTTCCTGGCCAGCGACGACGCCCGGTTCATCACCGGCCACACGATGACCGTCGACGCGGGCCTGACCGTGATCCACGGGCCGTCGCCGATGGCGATCGGCAAGTGGGCGGAGGGCGGGTCCGCAATCGGGCCGGCCGGGCAGCGCACGTGACCGTTCACGGCGGCTGAAAAGGAGTGGATACATGAGCACACTGTCGGTCGACGAGAGCAGATGCACCGGGCACGGCCGCTGCTACACCGTCTCCCCGGAGCTGCTCTCGGACGACGAGGAGGGCTACGTGACCCTGCGCGGCTCGTCGATGGAGATCGCCGACGGCCAGCTCGCCTCGGCCGAGCGGGCCGTCGCCGCCTGCCCGGAGCGGGCGCTCAGCCTCACGCGATCCGGCTGACGGGACACCGCCGCACGTGACCCCCCGTCTCGAAGGCAAGACCGCGTTCGTCACCGGCGCGGCCCGGGGCCAGGGCCGCCGCTTCGCCGTCACGCTGGCCGCTGCCGGCGCGGATGTGATCGCGGTCGATGTGTGCCGCGACATCGGCTCGGTTCCGTACCCGCTCGCCAGCCCGGAGGATCTCGAGCAGACGGTGCGGGAGGTCACCGCGCTGGGCCGGCGCATCGTCGCGCGGCACGCCGACGTCCGCGACCACGACGGGCTGGCCGAGGCGCTCAGCGCCGGCACGGCCGAGCTTGGGCCCGCGACGATCGTCGTCGCGAACGCCGGCATCGCCCCGATGGCGCCCGGATCGGACCTGGCTCAGTGGCACGACGCGATCGACGTCAACCTCACCGGCGTCTTCCTCACCGTCGAGGTCGCGCTGCCACAGCTGCTGGCGCACGGCGCCGGGGGCAGCATCATCATGATCAATTCGACGGCCGGCCTCAACGGCATCGGCGGGCCCGGGGCCGGGAGCCTCGGCTACACCGCGGCCAAGCACGGCGGCGTCGGGCTCATGCGCGCGTACGCGAACCTGCTCGCGCCGCACGGCATCCGGGTGAACTCGGTCCACCCGACCGGCGTCGACACCCCGATGGTGAGCAATCCGGCCATGCAGGCCTACTTCCGCTCCCCCGAGGGCCGGACCAACGCGACCACCAACGCGATGCCGGTGGGGATGATCACCCCGCAGGACGTGGCGAACGCGGTGCTGTGGCTGGCCAGCGACGACGCGCGTTACGTCACCGGGATCGAGTTGCCCGTCGACGCCGGCTACTCCAACAAGAAGTGACGGTCAACGACATGGAGCAAGCCCTGAGCGGCGCCGAGCGCCCGCTGGCCGGGCAGTTCGCCGCGGTCACCGGCGGCAGCAAGGGGATCGGCCTCGGCATCGCGCGGCGGTTCGTCCAGGCGGGCGCCAGCGTTGTGCTGCTCGCCCGCAGCGAGACCACGCTCGAAGAGGCGTGCGACTCGCTCAAGGCCGAGATCCGTGCGGACGAGCAGGTGCACTGGATCGCGATGGACACCAGCCAGCCGGAATCCGTCGCGGCCGGCTTCGCCGCGATGGCCGAGCGCATCCCGCGCCTCAACGTCTTCGTCGCGAACGCCGGCTCGGGCAGCATGAGCCCGTTCGCCGAGATGTCCCTGGAGGACTGGCAGGGCCTGGTCGACCTGAACCTCACGGGCACGTTTCTCACCTGCCAGGCCGCGGCGCGCCGCATGCTCAGCGAGCCCGCCGGCGACAACCACGCGATCCTCGCGGTGACCTCGATCCGCGCGTCTACGGTCCTGCCCGGCCGGGCCGCCTACTCGGCGACGAAGGCAGCGGTCAACCAGCTGGTGCGGATCGCCGCGTACGAGCTTGCCGAGCACCGGATTCGGGTCAACGCGCTGGCGCCCGGCATCACCGCCACCGACATCACGCTGGCGCGGGTGCCCGAGGTGTTCGACCAGATCCGCGACACGGTTCCGCTCGGCCGCGCCGCCACCCCGCTCGACTCGGCCGAGGCGGCGCTGTACCTGTGCAGCCCGGCGGGGCAGTTCGTCACCGGGGCCCTGCTGACCGTCGACGGCGGCGAGTCACTGGCCTGAGACATGCCTGACGGTTTTAACTGGTGGCACGGGGCCTCGCCAGCCATCTACGCTGCGCCGGCCGGGAGATCAAACGCGACGGTCACTTGCTCACCGGCCGCGCGGAACCTCAACGTCAGGCGGCGCGCCAGCGGGTTGAGGCGGGGCAGGAAATTCAGAGCGAGTTCTTCGTGATCAGAGTGCCCGGTGCTGCCGCCGAACGAGCTGACGTACCCCCCGCCGAGGTCGTCCTCGGCATTCACCGAGGCCGGGTCCCACTTCTGCATCGCGTCCTCGCTGTAGATGAACCAGCCGGGCCTCGCACGAAGGTAGAGCGTCCAGCCACCGGGCCCGGCGACCATGCTGTCGAGCTGAATCGCGACGCCGTAGAGCGGGGGAAGCGCGGCCGCGATGTCCACATGGCAGGCCGGTCCGTCGCTCCGGTTCGCCGCGCTCAGCATGCCGGACCAGGCGGGGGGAAGGTCATCGGCCGGGCGCCCCGCGGCGAGCGAGGCGCACAGGCGGGCCAGCTGGTCCGGCAGCTCGCTCGTGGCGTCGAGTTCCCCGGACTCGCGGATCGCCGCGGCCCTGGCGAGCGCGATCGAGCGCTCCCTGAGCCCGGCCGGGGACCCCGCGAGCCCCGTGCCGATCAGCCGGAGGGCCAGGTCTTCGAGGTCGCTGGCAGCCGCTGAGACCGGCGTGAGCTGGCTGACGTGCACGGAAGCTCGCGGCGAGGGCACGAGCCGGGCCGTCGACCCGCCGCGCCCGCGCAGCTCGACCCAATCGGCCTCCCGCGCGGGGGGCGGCGTGAGCCGGAAGTGCACCATGGTGGGTTGGGGCTCCGCGCCGTGCTGGCCGCCCTGGCCTTCCATGCCCGCGACTTTGAGCGCGTAGGCGGCACCCCGGCTGTCGGTCACGGTGACGTCGTCGAACGCCGCGATCTGGTGGATCCGGCGCTCGGTCTCCGCAAGGCGTTCTCTGGCGGTCAGCGGCCGCTGGCGCGGCGCGGCGGGCGGAGCCGGTGTGCCCGGCGCCGGCGGGACGAGCGATGCATCCAGGACGGCGTGATCCGGGCCGGCGACCAGCAGCTCAGGGAGCAGGACTCCCCCGGAGGTCTCGATGGCGGCGGCCCCTCCGAACGACCAGCGTTCTCCGGGCGGCTCCAGAAAGTCTGGGCCGACCGCAGCGGGAAGCGGCGGCTTCGCGCCCAGGTCGATGGAGCGGTCGCGCTCCACCGCGGCCTTCAGCGCGGGCCAGCTCCAGAAGCCGTGCTCGCGGGCCACCGCCAGCTGAGCGGCCGACAGCGCCACGCGGTCGGAGACCGCACGAAGGCGGGCGATGGCAGCGGGTTCGCCCTGGGTCGCGGCACGAAGCAGTTCTCGCGCCTGACGGCGAAGCTGATCGAGGTCGGGTGGGAAGGGAAGCTCGGGCATGACGTCTCCATCGCAGCCCGTGGTCCGCGTCCGGGCTCGAGAGACAGCCGTCCCACCTGCACAACCTGGTAAGCAGTGGAGGTGGACTCGGTCCTGCCCGCGAACCCGGCGGCGCCCCCCGGCGCCGTTCCGGCCAGCTTACCCCGCGGCGTCGGGCCATGACATCAGCGCAGCTCGGTGCGGCGGACCTTGCCGCTGATCGTCTTCGGCAGCTCGTCGCGGAACTCGACGATGCGCGGGTACTTGTACGCGGCCAGCCGCCCGCGCGCGAACGCGATGAGCTCGGGCCCGGTCGCCTCGGCCCCGCGGCGCAGCACAACGACGGCCTTGACGGTCTCGCCGCGGTACGGATCCGGGACGCCGACCACGCTGACCTCGGCCACGGCCGGGTGCGCGAACAGGACGTCCTCGACCTCGCGCGGCCACACCTTGAACCCGGCGGCGTTGATCTGGTCCTTCTTGCGGTCGATCACGAAGTACCAGCCGCCGGCGTCGGCAAACCCGACGTCGCCGGTGTGCAGCCCGTCCGCGGGGAACGCGTGGCTGGTCTCCTCGGGCTTGCGCCAGTAGCCCGGCACGACCTGCGGGCCGCTGATCACCAGCTCCCCGGTCTGCCCCTGCGGCAGCCTCGCCCCCTCGTCGTCGACGACGTGCGCGGACGTCTGCGTGACCGGGAGCCCGACCGAGACGAAGGCCCCGGCCGGGTCGAGCGGCGCGCGAGTCCCCAGCGGCACCATCAGGGCCGGCGAGGTGGTCTCCGTCAGCCCGTACACGGGGTGCAGGTAGCAGCCCATCCGCTTCTCGACGTCGGCGATCACGGCCGCCGGGATCGGCGCTCCCCCGCTGTATACCTTGCGGAACGAAGTGAGGTCACGATGGCGGACGTCCTCATGATCTTTCATGGCGATGAACGCGGTGACAGCCGCCACGGTAAAGCTGGCCCTGTGCCGTTCGACGGCGTCCAGCGCGGCTCCGGGGTCGAACCGGCCGAGCAGCACCATCGGCGCCGGGACCAGCAGGCTGACCGCGAGATGGGCGATCGTCCCGGTGATGTGGGACAGCGGGGCGACGGCGAGGACGACGTCGCCGAGCTCGAGCCGGGCCCAGTGCCGGAACACCTCGGCGCCAAAGACGAGGTTGCCGTGCGTGTTCATCGCGCCCTTCGGTGCCCCGGTGGTGCCGGAGGTGTAGGTGATCAGCGCGACCGAGTCCGGGGTGAGGTCTGGCTCCGGCGCGTGCTGCCCCTCGTACCGCGCGAGCAGCCCCGGCCACGACTGAGGGCCGGTGCCGTCGGCGGTCACCACGAACGGCACGGAGCCCGGGCCCAGCGCGGCTGCCGCGGCCTGCTCTCCGACGTAGGCGCGCGCTCCGCTGTCGGCGATCAGGCGCAGCACGTCAGCCGGCGTGGCCATCGGGTTCACGGTCACGGCGGCCGCGCCTGCCCGCCACGCGGCGATGATCCCGATCGCGTACTCGGGGACGTTCTGCAGCTGGATCGCGACGCGGTCGCCGGGCCCAACCCCGTTATCGGCGAGCGCGGCCGCGATCGTCTCGACCTGCTCTCCGACCTCACCGACGGTCAGCATGCGTCCGCCGAAATAGATCAGCGGCCGGTCGCGGCGATCGGCGAGCGCAGCACGGAACATCGCCAGCCCGGTCGGGTACGCGGTCCTACCGTCCCAGTCGGCGTACCAGGGAACCTCAGTCGCACCGGCCATGCCCGGCCCTCCTCATTGACGAGACTGCGTAACCCGCACCGGTCACGCCCCGCCCCTCATTGACAATTCTGCCGATTCATATTCATCATTATCCAAGTTGATTGGCTAGCGCGCGCCACGGGCGATGCGCCCTCGGAGGATCGCACATGAGCGAAACGATCGACTCCCGCGGCTGCCCGGTGATCCACACGGACTACACGGTCGAGCGCCCGCTGTTCGAGACCTGCACCCTGCTGGACTCGGACCGCGAGCTGGCTCCCTTCCTGCTGAACGACTCGCGCAGGACGCCGTTCTGGATGGTCACCGAGTACGAGCACGTCATCGAGGCGCTGCAGATGCCGGACGTGTTCGGCAACGAGGTGCTGTCGGCGCTCACGCCCGAGCACACGATCGACCTGCTCCCCCAGTACCTGAACCCGCCGGAGCACACCACCATGCGGCGCGTGCTCAACCGCTGGTTCTCCCCGGCCGCGGTGCGGCGGCTCGAGCCCCAGGTGCTCAGCAGGTGCATCGAGCTCGTCGAGGAGCTCAAGCCGGCCGGCGGCTGCGATCTGGTGGCCGACTTCGCGATCCGGTTCCCCACCGACATGTTCCTGGCCACGCTGAACCTGCCGGCCTCGGACGGGCCGGAGTTCCTGTTCTGGGTCGAGAAGATCTTCAGGGGCTTCGCCGGGAAGGATCTCGACGAGGCGGCGAAGGCGGTCGACTGGATCCGTGGTTACTTCGGCCGGGCGATCGAGGACCGCCGCGCGCACCCGCAGGACACCGAGACCGACTTCATCTCGCGGATGCTGGTGTCCAAGCTCGATGGCGTCCCGATCTCCGACGAGGACATCATCACGATCTGCCTGACCCTGATGGCGGCCGGCCTGGACACGACGCGCGCCGCTCTCGGCTACATCTTCCAGCACCTGGCCAGCGATCCTGACCTGCGGCACCGCCTCACCGCCCAGCCGGAACTGTGGCCCAAGGCCGTCGAGGAGTTCATCCGGCTCTACCCGCTGGTCTACCAGGACGGGCGGCTGGTCAAGCAGGACATCAACTTCCACGGCCTGCAACTCAAGAAGGGCGACATCCTGTGGCTTGGCCTCGCCTCGGCGAGCCGCGACCCGAAGAAGTTCTCCGACCCGCTCACCTTCAACGTCGACCGCGAGCACATCAACCACCACCTCGCGTTCGGCGCGGGCCCGCACCGCTGCCTGGGCATGCATCTGGCCAGGCACGAGCTGGTCATCGCGCTCACCGAGTGGCACAAGCGGATCCCGGACTACGAGCTGGCGTCCGATGAGCAGCTCCGCGAACGCGGCGCGCAGCTTACGATCATGAAGCTGCCGCTGCGCTGGGACACCTGAGCCGTCAGTTTGCAGCAGCTACTCGGCGACCAGATCCACGAGACCCCATCGGGCCGCCGTGTCGACGTCGAGCGCCGTGCCTGACAAGGCCAGGTACAGCGTTCGCCACGGCCCGATCCTGCGCGGGATGCTCACCGTTCCCCCGGCTCCCGGTATCAGGCCCATGCTCACCTCGGGCAGCCGGAATGTCGTGCCCGGCTGGGCGATGACCCGGCCGGCGAACGCGGCGAGCTCGATGCCGGCGCCGACGCAGGCGCCGTGAACCCTGACCTCCGCGCGGTCGGCGATCCGGTGCAGCAGGCCCGCCGCTCCCGAGCTGGTGCGGATGAAGTGCGCGGTGGCGATGTCGGGCGTGGTCCCGAACTCGTCAAGGTCCCCGCCCGAGCAGAACGACGGCCCGGCCCCTTCGATGACGACCCGGGTGACCGTCTCGTCAAGGACCGTGACCAGCAGGGCGTCCACGAGCGCGTCGCGCAGCTCGCGGCCGTAGGCGTTGCGCCGGGCGGGGCGGTTCAGCGTCACCCGCACGACCGCGTCGTCCCGTTCGGTGAGCACCGGGGGTTCCGGGCCGGGCGGCGGGACGGGGCGTGCGGGACGGCCGGCCAGCCACTCCAGGAACTCGGCACCGCCGAGCAGGGTGGAGTACGCGAACGACTCGACGTTCAGCGCGCTTCGCACGTCGAGCTCGGCACTGGCGCGCAGCACCTGGGAGAGCACCAGGCAAGCCTGCGGGCGCTCGGCTGCCGCCGTCTGGAGCGAGAGCGCCGCGGCCGCCGGGTCTGGCAGCGCCACGCATGGGCGCGGCGGGTCCCGCGGGCCGCTTCTGGTGAGCGTCACACCGAGGGCGGCGAGCAGATCATGCCACGGCTCGTCGGGAGCTTCACCCGTGCGCACGCCCACCAGGACGCGCCGGTCCGCCTGGGCCGCTTCCTGCGCCCCGGCCAGCAGGGCCTGATCCGCCGGCGCGTCGAGGTCGACGAGGACGAGCGGATCGGCCGGCTGCCCGAGGGCGTCGAGGAGCGCCGTCTGCGTCGCCC
>Ga0335073_10004469_pt1 | contig 19546 bp, 16 predicted proteins | sample Lox_Sample_22_FD_207093 | JGI IMG/M metagenome (GOLD analysis project Ga0335073, IMG submission 207093) | Soil microbial communities from Loxahatchee National Wildlife Refuge, Florida, United States - Lox_Sample_2.2 | ecosystem: Environmental > Terrestrial > Soil > Wetlands | place: USA...
TGTTCCGCCACGCCGGCTTCCACTGGGGTCCGAACCGAGTCTTCGGAGGATGGACCCTTGCCACCAACTGGTTCTGGCGCTCCGGACTGCCGTTTAGCATCGTCGATACCAGCGCCGAGGCGCCCCTGCTCGGACTGAATTTCAACGGCCCGATATTCGCTACTCCGGTCACCAATGTTCCCACTTCCTGCGGCGCCGGCGCGGTCAACACGCCGTGCCTGAACGCATCCATGTTCGCGCCGGCTGCGAACGGCACTCCCATGGGCTTCGGCACGATGGGCCGGAATTCGGTTTACGGCCCGAACTTCTGGGACGTGGATGCCTCGCTGATGAAAGATGTCCACATCACCGAGCGCGTCCTGCTGTCGTTCGGAGCGCAGGCATACAATCTGTTCAACCACGCCAACTTCGATCAGCCCGTGAACGACATCTCCAATCCGTTGTTCGGGAGCAGCATTGCGGCAGTCGGACCGCCGACCAGTCTGCTCGGCTCGTTTGTGGGCGCCGGCAGTTCGCCGCGATTCCTGGAGATCAAGGGAATGCTGCGGTTCTAAAGCGGGCGTTTGTTCGGGAGGGCCCCAGTCACGGCGGGTCCTCCCGATCGCGCAAATTGGGGTAATGTATGAATTCATGCCGCGACAACTCGTTGAGTGCGTTCCCAACTTCTCCGAAGGGCGCGACAGCGCCAAGATGGACGCCATCGTCCAGGCGATCTTGAGCGTTCCCGAGGTGGTCCTCCTCGACCGTGAATCGGATGTCGACCACAACCGCTGCGTCATTACTTTCGCCGGTCCTCCCGCCGCCGCCGCCGATGCCGCCCTGCGCGGCGTCGCCAAGGCTGTCGAACTCATCGATCTCACCAGGCACCAGGGCGCTCACCCTCGCATCGGTGCCGCCGATGTGATCCCTTTCATCCCCATCGAGGGCGTGACGCTCGAGGAATGCGTGCGCCTTGCCGAACGCGTCGCCGGAGAAATCTGGAGCCAGCTGCGCGTTCCCGTTTACCTTTACGAATCGGCCGCCCGGCGCCCCGACCGCGTCAATCTCGAGAATATCCGCCGCGGGCAATTCGAAGCGCTGGTGCGCGAAATGGGCGCTGTGCCGGAACGCCATCCCGACGTCGGCGACCCGGTCTGCCACCCGACCGCCGGCGCCGTGGTGGTGGGCGCGCGCAAATTTCTCATCGCCTACAACGTGAACCTGGGGACGCCCGATCTTTCGCTCGCCAAGAAGATTGCCAAGACGATTCGCTTCTCCACGGGCGGATTCCGCTTCGTGAAATCGATGGGCGTGATGCTCGCCGCGCGCAATCAGGCACAGGTATCGATCAACCTCACAGATTTTGAGCAGACGCCGATGCACCTGGTATTCGAGACGGTGCGCCGCGAAGCGGAGCGGTACGGAGTTCCCGTCGTGGGCAGCGAAATCGTCGGCCTCATTCCCAAGAAGGCCATCGAAATGTCGGCCGAGTATTTTTTGCGCTACGAGAACTTCCGGCCCGAACTGGTGCTGGAGAATCGCATCGCCGAAGCCGTGGGCTCGCGCAGCGGATTGCCGGAATTCCTGGATGCTCTCGCCGCGCCCACGGCGACGCCCGGCGGCGGCAGCGCCAGTGCCGCCGCGGCAGCCATGGCCGCCGCGCTCGGCGCCATGGTCACCCGCCTTGCCAGGCAGGACCCCGAACCTTTCGAACAGGACCGCCGCTATTTCACCGAGGCCGTGGACCGCGACGCGGAGGCGTTCCAGCGCGTGATGGCGGCCTACAAACGCCCCAAAGACGAACGCGCCCCGTTCGTAGAGGAGGCCCTGCATGGCGCCACGCTGGTGCCCCTCGAAGCTCTGGAGCGCGCGCATGCGCTCGAGGCGCGTCTGAATGCCCTCGAGATTCCGGCGCGGTATGGCTCGGACCTGGCGGTCGCGAAGGCGCTGGTTGCCGCGGCCAAGACGGGAGTGCTGGAGAACGTCAACATCAATCTCGCGTCGATTACCGGCGACCCGTTCAAGGTGTCCGTGCGGGCGCGCCTGGCGGCGCTCGGGCTATAGATACCGATCCATGACCAATACCGCCGTTCTCCTCATCAACTGCCCCGACCGCAAGGGGTTGGTGGCCGGCGTCTCCGGCCTGCTCTACCGTTTTGGCGCCAATATCACCCACGCAGACCAGCATCAGGACGCCGAGGCGGGCCTCTTCTTCATGCGCATGGAATGGATGCTCGACGGGTTCGACCTCGACGCCTTCCGGAGGGAATTCCAGGCGCTCGCGGGCGAACTGCACATGCAGTTTCAACTCCGGCTGATGTCGGAAGTCCCGCGGGTGGCCATTTTTGTGTCGCAGCATCTTCACTGCCTCGTGGACATCCTGCACCGGAAGCAGACCGGCGAGCTGCCCTGCTCGATTCCGCTCATCGCCGGCAATCACCGCGATGCCGAGCCGCACGCGAAATTTCACGGCATCGCGTTCCACTACATTCCGGTCACGCCGGGGAACAAGGCGGAGGCGGAACGGGAGCAGTTGGCGCTGTTGGAAGCGGCTGGCGTGGACCTGGTGGTGCTGGCGCGCTACATGCAAATTCTCTCGCCCGAGTTCGTGGGGCGATACCCGAACCGCATCATCAACGTGCACCATTCCTTCCTGCCGGCTTTCATGGGAGCGCGTCCGTACCACGCCGCCTTCCGCCGCGGAGTGAAGCTGATCGGCGCCACCAGCCACTACGTCACCGCCGCGCTCGACGATGGCCCGATCATCGAGCAGGACGTCCTCCGCGTCTCGCATCGCGATCAGGTGGATTCCCTGATCGAAAAGGGCCGGGACATCGAGCGGTCGGTGCTGTCCCGGGCCGTAAAATGGCACCTGGAGCACCGGATTCTCGGTTACGGTAACAAAACCGTGATTTTCGATTAAGGTGTAAATTCCCGCCCGGCGAAATCCGTTCCCGGTCCCGCTTCGTACAGCTCAGGTGAGGGAACGAAATGAGCTTCATTCGCAGCAGCCTGGCGTTCGCCGTCCTGTCGTCGGCCGCCCTGGCCCACCCGATGGGCAATTTCAGCGTGAACCACTACTCCCGCCTCGATTTCCGCCCATCCGGAGTGGTCCTCACTTACGTTCTCGATCTGGCGGAGATCCCCACGTTTCAATTGCAGGGCACGCCCGAGAAACTGGCCGCCGGATGGGTCTCCAGTCTGGCGCTCACGGAGAATGGCCTGCCCGTGGCGTGGAATGTCCGGTCCGTCGCCGCCAAGAAATCCGATGGCGCGGGCGGGATGCCGACTCTGCGGGTGGTGATCGTGGCGGACGCGCTGCTCGCCGCCGGCAAGGTCGAATATCGCGACGGAAACTTCCCCGGGCGCGCCGGATGGAAGGAAATCGTGGTCGATCGCGAACCCGGCGCCGTCATCCATAGCTCGACCCGGGACGCCGCCGACATTAGCCAGGCGCTGACGGTCTATCCCACTGACCCTTCGGTGACGCCGCCGCAGAACCTGGCCGCGGCCGTTGAGTGGTCGCCCGCCGCGGCGGCGCCGGTGACTGCCACGGCGGCGCTGGCCGCGCCCGTTGCCTCTTTTGCGGCCCAACAGCCCAGCGCGCCCGGAAGCGTGGTGCGCGGCGATTTTCTCTCGCGCATGCTCGGCCGCGGGAACCTCGGGTGGCGGCTGGCGCTGCTCTGCCTGGGCGCGGCTTTCGGACTGGGCTGCATCCACGCTTTGTCGCCGGGTCACGGAAAGACCATTGTCGCGGCCTACCTGGTGGGCTCGCGCGGCACGCTGAAACATGCCGGTCTGCTCGGCCTTGTAGTCACCTTCACCCACACTTTCACCGTGTTCCTGCTCGGCCTCGGCGTGTTGTTCTTTCAGCAGTACGTAGTGCCTGAAAAAGTCATTCCCACGCTGGGCGCTCTTTCGGGCATGGCGATCGTCGCGGTCGGAGTGTCGCTTCTGTACCGGCGGACGCAATCGCTCCTCGCGGCCGGCGGAGGCCGCCATCACGAGCACCGCATGCCCGAAGGCGATATCACGCCCGCGAGCCTCATCGCGCTGGGCGTCGGCGGCGGAGTCGTGCCGTGTCCTTCGGCCCTCATCCTGATGCTGAGCGCGATCGCGCTCGGGCGGCCGGCGCTCGGACTGGTGCTGCTGATCGCGTTCAGTTCCGGGCTGGCCCTGGTGCTGATGTCGATTGGCGCCATGGCGGTCTGTGCGCGCAGCTTGCTGCCCGACAGCCGGGGGTCGGGGCAGCATCCGGCGTTCCGCCTGATTCCTGTCTTTTCGTCGGTGGTGGTGATCGTTCTCGGGCTGGCCATCACCGCCGCGTCCGCCGGCTGGATTCAGCCCATGCGTTTTCTTTCTTAAGGAAGCCAATCATGATCAAGACGATTTCCGCGGTGTGCCTGCTCGCCATTCCGCTTTTCTGCCAAACCGACGAGAGCGCTGCGGCGCGATTTCGCGATGTCAAGAACGCCCGCCTTACTTCGAACCAGCGGATCGCCGCCTATGAAAAGCTCTTGCAGAAATCCCCGGCCGACCCTAAAATCCAGGCGGGACTGGCGGAGGCGTTCATTCAAAAACTGCGCGAAACCACCGATTTTGCCTATCTGAATCGCGCCTCCGCGCTGGTGGACAAGATGCTCGCGGCCGACCCCAAAAGCTACGACGCCATCCGCCTGCGCATCGAAATCGAAACTCATCGCCACAATTTCCCCAAGGCGGCGGAGCTGGCGCAGGAACTGGTGGAGCGCAATCCCAGCGATACCGGCATGCTCGGCATGTTGGGCGATTCGCTCATGGAAGAAGGCGAATACGCCGCCGCCGGCAAGGCTTATCGCCGCATGGTGGAATTATCGCCCAATCTCACCAGCTACAATCGGGTGGCGTACCACGATTTCGTCACTGGTAACAGCGGTCAGGCGCTGGCGTGGATGAATCTCGCCGTGCAGGCGGGAAGTCCGATTCCGGAAAACCTGGCGTGGTGCCTGGTGGAATTTGGCGACATGCTTTTTAAGGCCGGGTATTCGGAGGAGGCGCGCGCCATGTACAACCGCTCTCTCGAAACCCTGCCCGGATACCATCGCGCTTATGCCGCGCTGGGCCGGTTCTACGCGGCCACCGGCGAATACCAGCGCGCCGCCGGGAATTTCCAGAAGGCGCAGGAGGTGATTCCGCTGCCCGAGTACGCGGCGGCCCTCGAGGCGCTCGATGGCAAGCTCGGCAACTCCGCCGGGGCGGCGCGCCAGCGCGACCTGCTTGACGTCATCGACAAGCTGGGTGCGGCCAACGGCGAAAAGGGCAATCGCGCGCTGGCGCTCGATTTTGCCGACGAGAATCGCCATTTGGATCGCGCGCTTCAGCTCGCGCAAGGCGAACTGGCGACCCGTAAGGATGTGTACACTTACGACGCGCTCAGTTGGGTGCTGTTTCGCGCCGGACGGCAGAGCGAGGCCGAAGACGCCAGCGCGAAAGCCATGGCGCAGAATACGCCGGAACCAATGTTTTATTACCATGCGGGCATGATCGCCATGGCCGGCGGGCGCATTCCGGAAGGGCGGCAGATGCTGCGCCGGGCGCTGTCGCTCAATCCCAACTTCGCTTTCCCACAGGCTGACGATGCCCGCCGCCTGGCCGGCAATTCCGCCAGTGCTACGATTCCGCAAATCGTAATACACTGAAATTTGTAGCGAGCGCCGGAAATCTCGCCATGCACATCCCCGACGGATACCTCAGCCCGGCCACTTGCGCGGTTGCCTATGCCGCGGCGGTGCCCTTCTGGCGCGTGGCGCTGAAGCGGGTGAAGAACACCATGAACTCGCGGCAGGTGCCCCTCCTCTCGCTGTTCGCGGCGCTCTCGTTCGTCATCATGATGTTCAACCTGCCGTTGCCCGGCGGCACCACCGGCCATGCCACGGGCATCGGTCTCGCCACCGTGGTCATCGGCCCCTGGGCGGCGATGCTCTCGGTTTCCGTCGCGCTGGTGGTGCAGGCGCTGTTCTTCGGCGATGGCGGGGTAACCGCCATCGGCGCCAACTGCTTGAACATGGCAATTGCCGGAGCGCTGGTAGCGTACGTGGTGTATCGCCTGGTGGCCGGCCGTTCGCCGCTGGCTTCCGCGCGCCGGGTGGTGGCGGCCGGCGTGGCGGGATATGTCGCCATCAATTTCTCGGCGTTGCTCGCGGCGCTGGAATTCGGCATCCAGCCGCTGCTTTATAAGGATGCGGCCGGTGCGCCGCTTTACTGTCCATATCCTCTCAGCATCGCCATCCCCGCCATGATGATCGGCCATCTCACCATTGCCGGGCTCGCGGAGCTGGCAGTCTCCGCGGGCGTGGTGGCGTTTCTCCAGCGCTCCGACTTGTCTCTCTTGCGCGCCACGGCGGGCAACGTGCCCGAATCTGAGAATTGCGGCGCGCCGTCCGCGCCGCGATCGCTTCGGCCGCTGTGGGTTGGGCTCGCGACGTTGTGCGTGCTCACACCGCTCGGCATTCTCGCGGCCGGCTCGGCATGGGGCGAGTGGATGGCGTCCGATTACAGCGATGCCGCCGCGCGCCACCAGATCGCGGCCGCATCCTTTCATGCCGCCGTGCCCCCACACGCGCCGCAAGGCCTGGCCCGCCTGTCGGCCATCTGGACGGCGCCGTTCGCGCGCTATGCGCCGCCGTACATTCGCGGCGCCGCCTTCGGGTATCTGCTCTCGGCGATGTTCGGTGCCGGACTGATCGTCGGGGCATTTCTGGTGTTGGGCAGCTTCACGCGCAGCGCCATGCGGGCGGGACCGGACTCGGCATGAGCGATTTTCATCCCAATGCCAAAGGCGGGTTCATCGAGAACACGCTGGAAGGCCTCCATTTCGCCATCGAGCGGGCGCTTTATGCGGAGGTATCCGCGTCTCGCGCCGGCGTGCTCCAGCGCCTCGACCCTCGCGTGAAGGTCGCGGGCCTTTTCGCTTTGGTGGTCTCGGTGGCATTGGCGGCGAAGCTCTGGACCATTGCGGCGATCCTGGTGCTTGCGGTGGCGCTCGTGTGGTTGTCGTCCGTCCCCATCCGCGCGGTCGCCAGCCGGACCTGGATCGGCGCCTTCGTCTTCAGTGGAATGATCGCGCTGCCGGCGCTCTTTCTGACGCCGGGAACGCCCCTCTACGGCCTGCCCATCACCCTCCAGGGCGTGCGCACCGGCAGTTTTCTGGTGATGCGCGCCGAGACTGCGGCCACCCTGATGCTCGTGCTGGCGTACACCACGCCGTGGACGCACATTCTCAAAGCCCTGCGCATTTTCCGCGTGCCGGTGGTATTCGTGGTGATTCTCGGCATGACGTGCCGCTACATTCTGCTCATGCTGGAAACCGCGCACGAGATGTTCGAATCGCGCAAGAGCCGCACCGTGAATCGCATGAGCCCGGCGGAAAATCGCCGCCTCGCGATTGCGAGTTCCGGGGTGCTCCTGCACAAAACCATCCAGATGAGCGACGAAGTCTATTTCGCCATGCAAGCCCGCGGCTTTCGCGGCGAAGTGTACGTCTTGGACGATTTCGCCATGCAGACCCGCGATTGGTTCGCTCTGGCGGCGTTCGCGGCGCTCGCGGCGGCATCCGTTCTGGTGGGGCGATGATGCTGTTCGAAATCGAGCGCCTCACCTACCGCTACGAAGGCGTAACGGCCGTCGACGATCTCACGCTCGCCATTCCCGAAGGCTGCCGTGTGGCGCTTCTGGGCGCCAACGGCTCCGGCAAATCGACGCTGCTGCGCCTGCTCGACGGCCTGATTTTCGGCCAATCGGGCACCATCCTGTTCCGCGGCGACGACGTTTCCGAACAGCACATGCTCGATGACGAGTGGGCCCTGCCCTTCCGCCGCACCGTGGGCATGGTCTTCCAGAATCCCGACGTGCAGCTTTTCAATCCGACCGTCTTCGATGAAGTCGCGTTCGGACCGTTGCAGCTGCGCTGGCCGAAAGATCAGATCCGCGAGCGCGTGGATGAGATCCTCGATCGCCTGCGCATCTCTCAGTTGAAGAACCGCATCCCGCAGCGTCTTTCGGGCGGCGAAAAGAAGCGTGTCGCGCTGGCCAGCGTGCTGGTGCTCGATCCGGCGGTCCTGCTGCTCGACGAGCCCACCGCCGCGCTCGATCCGCGCAGCCAGAGCGAGGTCATCGACCTGATGGTGGAGTGGGGCGGTTCGAAGTCGGTCATCACCGCCACGCACGATCTCGGAGATCTCGAAGACATCGCCGACCGCTGCTATGTGCTCGATGGCGGCAAACTGGTGGCCGAAGGCACGCCCGCTGAAATCCTCGCGGACACCGCGCTGCTTCGCCGCACCAACCTGATTCACGCTCACCGTCACAAGCGCGGCGAAGAAGTGCACACGCACTCCCAGCGCTGACCCGCGCCTGTTAGACTTACTCAATGCCAACCCGCCGGGCCGCCGTCGCCCTCATCGCCGCGCCCTTTCTCAATCTGGGACGGTTCCGCCTCCGCGCGCAGTCGAACGCCCAATATTCGGAGCGCGCCATCCGTCTGGTTCGCGAATCGCTGGTGATCGACATGTTGAACCAGTTCCTGTACCGGCAGGACCAGCAAAGCAAACTCCGGCAATGGCTCTCACAGCCGGGCGCCTTCACCGCGGCCGATTTCCAGCGCTTTCTCGATACCGGCATCAACGCCGCCAGCTTCGGCAATGGCGCCGACAACTTCGAGGACGGCATCCGCCTCTTCGGCAACTGGAACAGCTTCACCGCGCAGTACCCCGACTGGCTGCTCCGCATCGGCGCGGCGTCCGACTTCGAAAAGGCCAAAACCTCGCGCCACTATGGGATTCTATTCGGCATTCAGAACGCCGCGCATTTCCGCCGCCCGGACGACGTGGACACCTTCTACGGCCTCGGCCAGCGTGTCTCCCAGTTGACCTACAATTTCCGCAACCTGGTGGGAAACGGCGCGTTCGAGCCGCATGACGACGGCATCAGCGAGTTCGGAGCCACCATCGTGGAGCGCATGAACCGTGTCGGCATGGCCGTGGATTGCGGCCATGCCGGCGACCGCACCATGCTCGACGCGTTCGAGATCTCCAAGCGGCCCGTGATCATCTCGCACGGAAATTGCCGCGCGCTCAATCCCGGGTATCCGCGCTGTGTCACCGACGAGGCCATCCGCAAGATGGCGAAGACCGGCGGCGTAATGGGCATCAATTTCATCAGCTTCATGGTGAAGGCTCACGAACCTACCACCGTCGACGACGTGATCGACCACATCGACTACGTCACCAAACTCGTGGGGATCGAACATGTCGGCATCGGCAGCGATTTCGGTATCGAGAGCAACGATTTCGCGCCGCCCGAGGTGTTGAACAACATCCTCACACATGCCGACAAGCGCTACCGGGTGCACCATCGCGAGGCGGTCGGCGACCTGGCCGGGCCGAATCGTACCTACGTGCTGACCGACGCGCTGATCCGCCGCAAATACACCGACGCGCAGATCAAGCTGATTCTCGGCGGGAATTGGCGCCGCGCCCTGGACTCGATATGGAGTTCGCCTACTGCCGCTGATAAGTGACGCCGCCTTTGATTACAGCGGCGATGTCTTTTGTGCGGGTGATATCCGCGGACGGGTCGTCGCGCAGGATCACGAGGTCCGCGACTTTGCCCGCTTCCACCGTCCCGTAGGCTTTCTCCATACCCACGGTGCGGGCGGCATTGTAAGTCGCGGCGCGAATCGCTTCGAGCGGCGTGAGCCCGCACTGGTTCACCAGGAACTCCATTTCGCGGTGGATGTTCGGCGCGGAATCGCGATTGGGATTGCCGAAGCTATCGGTGCCGGCGGCCAGCGTGACGCCCATTTCATGGGCGCGGCGAGTCGCGGCCACAGTGAAACGCCAGACGGGATCGTCGTCGCCGTGCTTGCCGGCATTGGTGACGAAAAGCGTCTCGTCCAGAATGGTGCCCTTCTCTTTCATCGACTGGAACAGCGATGTGATCGCATCGCCGCCCACCGGACTTTTGGAATAGTCGATTCCCTGGCCGCGTCGCGCCGCCTCGTACGAATCGGGCGGCGGATTCATCCCCTCCGCGCCCAGATAATTGCTGTGCGACATCACGTCCACGCCCGCCGCGACATCGTCCGACGGCTTGGCTGGAAATACCGCCGAGTGTGCCCAAACCTTCAGACCCTGGCGGTGCGCCTCCGCCGTCACGCGCGCCACAGTGGCCGCTGAAAGGTCGGCATAAATCTTGAGTCCCGTGGCGCCGGTGGCCTTTCCGGCGGTAATTACCGCCGCGAAATCCGATTCGGGAGTGATGGCGCGCATCCACGCCACTTCGCCCGCCACTCCTCCATGTGAAGATGCTTTCGGCCGCGGATCGTTGAACCATTGCGGCCCGGCCACCAGCGTGGAGTAGTAAATCCGCGGCGCCGCTTCCTTCGGGTCGGCGGCTTTCCTGGCCAATGCGGCGAGCACGATATCGTCGCCGCCCATATCGCGGACCGAGGTGACGCCGCCCAACAATCCAAAGCGTAACGTCTTCGCGATCTGCTCCTCGTTTCCGGGGCCCGAAGTGAGATGGACGTGCGCGTCCATCAGGCCGGGAATCACTGTCATACCTTTGAGATCGCGGATCTCCGCGCCGGGCGGTTGGCTCCTGGAAGCGTCTTCCACCGCTGTAATTCGCCCATCCCTGATGACGATCCGCATGTGCGCGCGCGCCGGCGCGCCCGTGCCGTCGATCAGGTTCACATCGTTGAGCACCAGCGTTTGCGCCGATGCGGCGCAGGCGAGGAGGAAGGGCAGAAATCTGGTCATCAGCAGCAAAGTATCACAAGTCGGGCAGGCGGTCCTGCCCAATGCCGCTTGGTTTCGCGGAAATGGAATTCCTGCGTGGAATTCTAGCCGTCCAAAACGACGCGGCATTGGGCAATCGTGCCTGGCGATCCCGCCTGCGGCCGGCTCAACCGCCCCGATCTGGTGACACCGACCCCTCAATCCACCGCCCTGCTGGACGGAAACCGTCCGGCAAAAACCGGCAAGTCATTTATTTTCAACATGAGTGCCTCTGTTTTGGGACGGTTTCCGTCCAGGCGGCTCGCTCCACAAGCGATAATTGACGCATGGGCTACATGGCGAACCTCGTAGTAGAGGGCAGGGAAGCGCTCATCGTGGGCGGCGGAAAAATTGCTGCTCGCAAGGCGGAAGATCTCCTTGCGGCGGGTGCGCGCGTCACCGTCGTCGCTCCCGATATCTGCGACGAAATCGGCGCGCTGCCCGTTCGGCAACACCGGAGGCCATACCAGCCCTCCGATATCGGCGACTCGTTCGTGGTGATCGCCGCCACCGACGACGAAGAACGGAACGCGCAAGTTTCCAGGGATTGCGTGGCGCGCCACGTGCTCGTCAACGTCGTGGACCGCCCCGCGCTCTGCACGTTCACTGTCCCCGCTTCCGTGCATCGCGGCGATCTGACTATCGCCATCGCCACCAACGGGCGGTGCCCGGCGTTTGCCAGCCTTCTTCGTGAGGAACTCGAAGACCGTTACGGACCGGATTACGGCCCGCTGCTGGAGCGGTTTGAGCAGGAACGCAAGCGAATGATCGCCGGCCGCGAACCGGGCCCGCGAATTCGCGAGCGCATCGCCGAACTGTACCGCCGGCACCGGTCAGCGGCTGAACTTCAGCACCCAGGCGGGTTCGCCGAGTAGTTCCGCCGGCAATTCGGGCAAATCCACCGTCAGTGACTTTCCGTCCGATTGGAATCGCAGGGGCGCCGCCGAGCCCAGCAACGTCACCGATCGGATCCCGGCCCCGCCGCCGTCCTTCAGCGTCAACCGCCGGCCCGGCCAGCGTGGCAGAATGGCGTAAAAGTTCCCGCCCTTCGCCGTGAAGAACGCTTCAATCGATGCCTTTCCATCGCGCGGAGCCTCGATCAGCCGGGCGAAATCGTACTCGGCGTTGTATTCCTGCCCGTAGCTGACTTTCGGCTGTTCACCCGCCGTCCACTGCTTCGCTTGCGTCCACGGGCGCGTGCCGTAAATCGCTTCGCCGTTCACCTTGAGCCACGCGCCGATCTGGAGCAGGCGCTCTTCCATGATCGGCGGGATCATGCCATCGGCGCGCGGTCCGATATCGAGCAGCAGATTGCCGCCGCGGCTTACGATATCCACCAGCATGAGCACCAGTTCGCGCCCGGAATGGTAGTGGTCCGCGCGCTCGGCGCGATTGTAGCCGTAGCTGAAGCCCATACCGCGGCTTTCTTCCCAGGGATGGTCCGTGGCGGCCATTCCGGGCGTGTATTCCGTGGTCCAATAGCCGCCATGCTTATGGCGCGTATCGCTGCCCCACCGGTCGTTCACCACCACGTCGTCTTTCACCGGCGATTGGTTATACAACCACGCCAGCAGTTCCGGAGAGCGCCACTGCGCCGAAGTCATCTCCCATTCTCCGTCGCTGAAGATGATCGCGGGCTTATAGCGCGAGACCACGTCCTTGAATTGCGGCATCATGTGCTCGGCGACGTAACGGGGCTTGTCGCGAAGATACAGCGGGTTGTACCACTCGTAGAGCGAGTAATAAATGCCCATTTTGAGGCCGGCGGCGCGGACCGCGGCGCTCAGATCGCCCAGCAGATCGCGGCGCGGCCCGATCTCGACGGCATTCCACGGCCGTCCCCACGTCTTCGACGCCTCCGCGCTCGGCCAGAGCGCGAATCCTTCGTGATGTTTGGAAGTGAGCGCCACATATTTCGCGCCGGAGCGCTGGAAGACCTCCGCCCAATGCGCCGGCTCGAACAGCTCGGCGCGGAATTGCGGCGCGAAATCGAAATAGGGGTAATCGGCGCCGTACAGCTTCTGGTGCATTTCCCAGCTTCCGGCGTCCACCGGGTTCGCGTTCGGCTTGCGGCCCTCGGTGATGGCGTGCCAATACCACTCGGCGTAGGCGAGCTTGCCGGGAATTACCGGTGCGTAGGCAGGCACCGAATAAACGCCCCAGTGGATGAAAATGCCGAATTTGGCGTCCTGGAACCAGGCAGGCGTGGCGCGGCGGTCGAGCGACTCCCAATTCGGCTGGTAAGTCTGCGCGGCCGCGCAGGCAGACAGCAGCAGGGAAAGCACAAGCGGCGTTCGGGACATTCGTGGTCCTCCGAAAACTTCATTACAATGATAAGCCGTGAAACTGCTTCCCACCCTGACACTCGCGTTCGCCGTCGCCGCGGCGCTCCCGGCGCAGGACCATCACTTCGACATTCTCATCACCGGCGCCAAGGTGGTGAACGGGTCGGGCTCGCCGTGGTTTTACGGCGATATCGGCATTCGCGGCGATACCATCGCCGCGGTAGGGCTGATTCCGAATGCCGATGCCGCGGTGCGCATCGACGCCAAAGGGATGGTGGTAGCGCCGGGCTTCATCGACATCCACTCGCACGGCCGCCGCGGCATCAACGCCGTGCCCACCGCGGAAAACTACCTCCGCGAGGGCGTCACCACTTTCCTCGAAGGGCAGGACGGCAGTTCCGCCGTGCCTCTGAAGCCATTTCTCGAGGATCTGCGCAAGACGCCGATTTCCGTGAACTTCGCCACCTGCGTGGGGCAGGGAAGTATTCGCACGAAAGTGATCGGACTGGCCAACCGCCAGGCCACGCCCGAGGAAATCGACAAAATGAAGGCGCTGGCGGAGCAGGCCATGCGCGATGGCGCGTTCTGCCTTTCCACCGGGCTGTTCTACGTGCCGGGCAACTTCACGCCCACCGAAGAGGTGATCGAGATCGCCAAAGTGGTCGGCCGCCTGGGCGGATTCCACATCTCCCACATGCGCGACGAAGCGGCGCACGTGCTCGATAGCGTGAAAGAGACCATCCGCATCGGCGAGGAAGGCGGGCTGCCGACGCAGATCACGCACCACAAGATCATCGGGCAGCCGAACTGGGGACAGAGCGTGGAAACTCTGAAGCTGGTGAGCGCGGCGCGGGCGCGCGGCGTGGATGTGACGATGGATCAATATCCGTACACCGCGTCGAGCACCGGTATTTCGGCGCTGCTGCCGCAATGGTCGCTCGAAGGCGGGCAGAAGGCGACCGCGGAGCGCCTGTCCGCGCCCGATCAGCGCGCGCGCATCAAGGTGGAGGTAGTGGAGCGGCTGAAATTCGACCGCGGCGCCGGCGATGCCAAAAACGTCGCCATCGTGACGTGCGGGTTCGACCGCTCCCTCGCCGGAAAAAATCTCGCCGAGATCACCCGCGCCCGCGGCCAGGAGCCGACGCTCGAAAACGCCGCCGAGACCGCCATGGACCTGGTGGCGAAAGGCGGATGCTCGGCCGTTTATCACGCCATCGCCGAGGAAGATGTGGTGCGGATTATGCGCTCGCCATTCGCCATGGTCGGGAGCGATGGAGAAATCCCGGTATTCGGCCAGCAGGCGCCGCACCCCCGCAGTTACGGCACGTTCGCGCGCGTTCTCGGAGTTTATGTGCGCGAGCAGCACGTGATCTCGCTGGAAGAGGCGGTGCGCAAGATGTCCGGATTTCCGGCCCAGCGGATGAAGTTGTGGGATCGCGGCCTGCTGCTGCCCGGCATGAAGGCCGACGTGATCGTTTTCGACCCGGCGACGGTCGGCGACCGCGCCACCTTCGAACAGCCGCACCAATACTCGGTGGGTGTCAACGAGGTGATCGTCAACGGCAAGCTGGTTCTTCATGCGGGCAAGGTGACGGCGGAACGGCCCGGACGGGTGCTATTGGGTCCCTCGGCGCAGTAACTGCACCGCGCGGTCGAAAAGCCACCGCACCTGTGGTCGCGCCCCGGTTTCGACCGAACGTAGCCTGCGCAATCGAGCCGCGGCTCGAAGACCGGTACGGCGAGGTTTTTACGCGGCTCTCCAACGCTTCATACCGAGCCGGAACAAGGGCGCGGGGCCTTACCTTCCTCTCGCCTCCACCTTGGCCCGATCCATGTACCTCCGCGTGGCCAGATCGAGCCGGATCACGTCGCCGGTCTTCACAAACTGCGGCACCATCACTTCCACGCCGTTCGGCAGCTTTGCCGTTTTGAAGGCGCTATCGGCCTGTTGGTGCATCGGCGGAGCGGTATCGGCAATCTTGACTTCCAGGACGTCGGGGAAAAGCACGCCGATCGGCCTGCCCTCCACAAACTCCACCGACAACCGCATTCCAGGCTCCAGAAACGATGCCCGCTCGCCGACAACCGCGTTTTCGATGTCGGTCTGATCGTAAGTTTGCGGGTCCATGAAACAGCAATGGTCCGCGCCGGAGTAAAGAAATTCGAGCGGACGCCTCTCCACCGAGAGTTCGTCGAGCTTCAGTTCCGAACGGAAACTGTGCTCCCAAAAAGTGCCGGTATTGAGATTCTGGAGGCGTGCGTGTGCCACACCTCCCATTTTTCCCTGTCCGGGATGATAATCTGCTGCGATTACTTTGTAGGGCTGTCCTTCGAACCGGATGGCGGCCCCGGGACGGAGTTGCGAGGCTGCGATCATTGCCGTGCACCTCGAACTCCAGTCTACTCCCGTTATTCCTGCCGCAGCGCAGTCATCGGATCGATGGTGGTGGCGCGGCGAGCGGCCAGAAGTCCCGCGGCGAGCGAAACCGCGGCGATCAGCGCTCCACTGGCGGCGAGGGTGAGCGGATCGCGAGGGGTAAGGCCGAACAGCAGCGCAGTCAGCAGGCGCGTGGTAGCCAGCGCGATGGCGATTCCCGCCGCCACGCCAACGAAGAGCACGCGGGAGACGTCGCGCATTACCAGCCCGAGGATGGATTGTGGTGTCGCGCCCAGCGCCAGCCGAATGCCGAACTCCATCCGGCGCTGCGTCACCAGATAACTCAGCGTCCCATATAGCCCGATCATGGCCAGCACCAGCGCCAGGGCGCCGAAGAACGCCGACAGCACCGCTAGCACGCGCTCGCGGGTAAGCGATTCGTCCACCTGGGCGGCGAGCGGATGGATCTCGATGGGGATGGCGCGATTCACTCCCGCGATGGCGTTCTGGATAGCCTTGATCATGGCGCTTTCGGGCAGCGCGGAACGCACTTCGAAAGTTTCGGAGTCCCATTCGTTACCCTGCGAAACCGGTACGAAGACTGTAGGCAGCGTCTCTTTGCGCACCGATTGGTCCTTGGCGTCTTTGACGATGCCGATGACTTCGACCGGGGGGCCGGGTTTGCGCGCCGCGTCTGGCGTCCGATAGGTGTGTCCGACGGGATTTGCGCCGGGGAAGAACTGGTGCGCCACGGTTTGATTAATGATTGCGACAGCCGGCGAATGTGCGGTATCGGCGCTGGTGAAATTGCGGCCGGCAACGAGCGGTATGCGGAGGGTGGCGAAGTAATCGGGATCCACCAGATTGAAGTACGCCAGGTTGTCACGTCCCACCACCGGGTGCGGCACGTCGCTCCAGACGATCTCGTTCCAAAACGAGTTGCTCAATGGCGTCAGAACCGAGCGGGACGCGGCCTCCACGCCCGGAATCGCGCGCAACCGATCAGCCATGCGCTGGTACACGGCGGCGAATTGTGTCTCTGGAATGTTGGCGACGCCGGGGTACGCGTTGACCACCAGAACGCGGCCGGAATCGAAGCCGATATCGGTGGTGGCGAGATTCCGAAAGGTGCGCAACAGCAGCCCGGCGGCCACCAGCAGCACCAATGAGAGCGACACCTGGCAGGCCACCATCCACAAGCGGAAGCGCAGGCGCGGCCCACCGGCTGCCGCATGGTTCTCCTTGATGGCCGAAGTGAGCGAGGAGCGCGTGGCGCGGAACGCCGGAGCAACGCCGAAAAGCAGTCCCGTGAGGGTAGCGATTGCCGCCGTGAATGCCAGCACGCGGCCGTCGAGTGTGAAATCGAAAAATACCTGGCGGCTGAAGGTGGAAAGCGAAATGGCGAGCATCCTGTCGCCCCAGCGCGCTAATAACAGGCCCAGTGCCGCTCCCGTGAACGAGAGCAGCAGGCATTCCATGATGACTTGCCGCATAAGCCGCAGGCGTGGCGCGCCGAGCGCCTGCCGCATCGCCATTTCCTTGCCGCGTGCGGCGGCGCGCGCCATCATGAGGCTGGCGATATTGGCGCAGGCGATCAGCAACACCATGCCCACCACTCCCAAGAGAAGGTGAAGTGGCTGCTCATAATCACGGCGCAGGTCCGACAGGCCGGTGGCGAGGGGAAACGGCTCCAGGATCCGCCTGCGGAAGTTGTCCTGCGATTTGGGATCCCAATTCGGCGGCACGGCAGCTCCGAAGACCGCTGGAGAAAGCGCTGCCAGGCGCGTCTTCAATTGCGCCATGGATACGCCGGGCTTCACACGCCCGCCGACGTTGAGCCACCACGAACCGCGCGCGTCGAGCCGGTTGTGCGATCCGCCGAAAATCTGTTCCGCGCAGACGGGGACAGCGACATCGAACTTGGAGCCCACGGTCATCCCGTAGAACTCTCTGGGTGTGACACCGATGACCTCGAAAGGGTGGCCATCGAGCGAGATCGAACTACCGACGGCTGCCGGCGCGGCGCCGTAGCGCGATTGCCAAAAGCCGTAGCTGACCACGGCAAGCGCCGCGCAGCCGCGGCGGTCGTCGCCGGCAGTGAACAGGCGTCCCGCGGCGGGGCGGAGTCCGAGGGCGCGAAAAAGGTCCCCGCTCACCCAGATGCCATCGGCATTCTGCACCAGGCCGCCGTGGGAGAGGTCGAACCCCGCCGAACCCCACGCGAACGCGCCCGCGAACATGTCCTGGTGGTCGCGAATCTGTTCCCAAAGCGGATTGGTCAGTGCATACCGGTTCACTTGCACCAGCTCGCGCGGATTCCGAACCGGTAGCGTCTTCAGCAATAAGGAATCGATGAGGCTGAAGATGGCGGTATTGGCGCCAATCCCGAGCGCCAGCGTCAGCACTACCACGGCAGTGAAAACCGGGGCTTTCGCCAGGACGCGCAGCGAATACCGCAGATCGGCCCAAAGAGCCTCGAAGCGGGTTTCCCAGCCGGCGTCGCGGACCCCTTCCTTCACGGATTCCAGGCTTCCCATTTCGACGCGAGCCGCGCGGCGCGCCTCGTCTTCGGGCATGCCGGCGCGCATTTTGCGCTCGGCCGAAGCTTCCAGGAAAGCGCGCAGCTCTTCGTCCATTTCCTGTTCCGTTTCGCGCTTCCGCAGGATCGCCCGCAGTCCGCCGAGGAGTTTGTGCCCGATCGCCATGGCGCCTCCCTAGCAGGCCTCCAGAATGCGCGCGATGGCGGCGCTCTGCCGGCCCCAGGTTTCGGTCTCCGACTGCAATTGCTTGCGTCCGCGCGCGGTGAGGGCGTAATACTTGGCGCGGCGATTGTTGCCGGTGGGCTTCCACATGGGCTTGATCCAGCCTTCGCGTTCCAGGCGCCGGAAGGCGGGGAAAAGCGATCCGGGATTGACGGAAAAGACACCCTGGCTGACCTGTTCGATGCGCTGGGCGATTCCGTACCCGTGCATGGGCTCGAGAGCCAGCGTTTTCAAAATCAGCATGTCCAGCGTGCCCTGCACCAGCGCGCCTTTTTCCGGCATGAAAGTCTCCTCTCGATAATCTAGCTATGCTCCTCTCGATTGTCAAGTGGTCGCCGCTCTGGACGGGACGCCCCGGTGATATCATCTCTGGAAGCCATTCGGGCATGGCGGGAGGGAATTGGATGACGCGTCTCCGTTTGACGGGCGTCTGCATGCTGACCGCGGCGGCATTGACCGCCTTCGCGCAGCCGAAAATCACGTCGTTGGTGGACTTCGAGATGATGACCTGGCCGGAGGTCAAACACGCACTCGAGCAGGGCAAAACCACCATCCTGATCTACAACGGCGGAACCGAACAGCGCGGTCCGCAGAACGTCAATGGCGGGCACACGCTGATGGGCCACGCCACCGTGGTCGCCATCGCGGAGAAGTTAGGCAACGCCATCGCCGCGCCCGTGCTGCCCTATTCGGTAAATAACGCCAGCGCCGCTTTGCCGGGCACCATCGGGATTACCGCTCCGCTGTTTTCGGAAATCAACGAGCAGGTGGCCGAGCAGATGATCGTCAACGGTTTCAAGAACGTGGTCTTCATGGGCGACCACGGCGGCGGCCAGAAGGAATTGGCCGATCTCGCCAAAAAGCTCGCCGAAAAACACACCGCGCAAGGCATCAAAGTGGTCTACTGCGGCGATGTTTACCAGAAAGCCAACGACGATTTCGACAAATACCTGGCGGCCAACAATCTTCCCGTCAGCTCCCACGCCGGCATCCCGGACACTTCCGAGATGCTGTACCTGGGCGGCGACAAGGGCTGGGTTCGCAGGGATGAGATCCCCAACGCCGTGGGACGCCCCCCGCGCAAGCGCGGCGACCCGCCGCCCGATCCCAACGCGCCGCGGCCCCCCAATAACGGCATTCAGGGAGATGCGCGGCCATCGACGGTGGAACTGGGCAAGAAGATTTTCGACATGAAAGTGGATTACGCCGTCGCGCAGATTCACGACCTACTGAAATGAGGAAGCTATGGAACACATCATCGCGAAACTTTTGAACGATTTCGAACGCGGCCGGATGAATCGCCGCCAGTTGATCCAGAGCATCGCC
>Ga0335073_10004471_pt1 | contig 19539 bp, 20 predicted proteins | sample Lox_Sample_22_FD_207093 | JGI IMG/M metagenome (GOLD analysis project Ga0335073, IMG submission 207093) | Soil microbial communities from Loxahatchee National Wildlife Refuge, Florida, United States - Lox_Sample_2.2 | ecosystem: Environmental > Terrestrial > Soil > Wetlands | place: USA...
CTGGTATTTGTTTCTCACGGCGGCTCTCTCCTTTAAAAAGGGATTCTCAACCCGAACTCTATCTGAGTTCGGGCGAGAGCCGCTGCTTCTTGTTCTCAAGTTTCAACTAAACGCGGGGCATCCTCCCGAATCGCTTCGTCAGAATTAAATCTAAGATTCATGGATTGGCTGCGAGTTACCATAACGCTAAGATGAGTTTTTGGCACGGCTCTTTTGCTAGCGGTCCATCTGATTTATCTGATATGTCCACCTGAGAGCCTATGATGCATCTTGTTAGCAAAAAAGTGGTTCGGACGAAACGTGGGGTTTATACCCACGGTCATTCTTATGCTTCGTTACTTCGGCGTTGCTCGGCGGTTCATCGGTATTCACGTAGTAAAATTAGTTCCGAGTGCTCCCAAAGTGCGACGTTAACAGTCTATGGATGTTCTAGCCGCTCGTCTGGAGAGATTTATGAATTCTAATATGAAATTACACCAGCGACCATCACACCGCAAACCATTCTACGGATGAGCCATGATTACTATCATCTACGCCCGGGGCATCAATACATGCAGCGCAAGCGGTGGTTTGTCCGTGTCTAAGGGCAGTTATCAGACTGAACATTCTGCATTGTCATGGTACAAGACTCGGGAAGCGGTGAGGTGGCACAGGGTCTTAGAAAGAGGTCGTTATGGGGTGCACTGGGTCCATAAGTATGGTCTGTTCTGAAACCACTTTGCGGATAGAGAGGCGGCTGCAATGAACGTTGCAATGATTCCTGCCCGTATGATGGATGATAGACGCAGCGGCATCGCTGGGCGTGCTAGAGCAAGACTAGATTGTCCGGTTGCAACATGCTCGGGCTACACCAACAGTGACAACGGAGAACGAGAGCCTTTTAACCGATGGTTAAAAAATAAAGCCTATGAATATGGCATCACGACAGACAATACATGGAAAGATTTTCAGACGGCTGCTGGGTTTGATGACATAAAGAAAAGCGTTATGAAGAAGCGCATGCTCAAAGAACCCAAGAGGCATTTTCAGTTAGGGCGGGAACACCGAAAACTTATTCAGGAGCAGGAACGGATGCCATGACCAAGCTTCCCGTCGAGGATAAAGAACGGATGTTAGAACGGATGTTAGAACGGATGTTAGAACGGCTTGGCTATTTCTAGAGGAGAAACATGACGTATCTTGTTCGCCACAAATTTCTGAAGACGAAAAAGAAGAAGAATGATATTTATCTTGCTCCCCATCATTCTTACGCCTCGGGACAGCACGATTGCTCGGTGGTTCGTCAATTTGGCAGCAGAATTAGTAGAATTAGTTCAAACTGCTCCCGAAGTCAGGTGAACAATTCACTCTTCAGCGCTTCTTATTTCTGGAGAAATACCTAACTGATGATTACGACGAATATATTATGGAAGTGTTTCTATCAGATGTGTAATCGAACCGTCAGGGGGCGGATATGGAACAACCACTATCCGCTGGTTAGTCGAGCATCTCATGGCGCGTTTGGTCTTAATCGCACCAGTGAAGCTTCTAATAAAACCAAAGCATCGTTGATAAGACCGGAGGATTCTTTATGACAGTTCATATAATAATTGTTCCACCCACTAATCCGTGTCCGAAACACCCCGGCGAAGAAGCAGGGAATTGCTGGTTTTGCGGAGAGAAGAAGCTGCCGCCGAAGCGCTACAATGCCGCGTTTGATACGCAGGGTAATCAGCGAAATATAGTTCCGGAGTTCAAACCTCTAATCTGTCCGAAGCATTCGATGCCCAACTTTCCTCATGGTTGTTTTAAATGTGAAGCTGAGCGCTACCAAGAGATGACAGAGGCGGAGGCGAATCGCCGACTGGTTGATGCCATCAACTCAGAATCCAAACAACTCTGGAAAACCATCCGCGACAAGGAATCAGCGGCACGCTGGGCGGGAGGAAAGTGCTCTCACGGACATTATCTCTATGAAGAGTATTGCAATGTTTGCTCAATTAAGAGAATTGACCCTGACTATGACGTTGACTTGTATCGCGACACGATTAACAAGGCGTTGCGGAATGCCAAGGCTGCTTTGGGAGGGTTGTTTCGCGCTGACGTTCGGGATTACAACAAAAATTGCGGTGTCGGCGATGAGATTAAGCTGACAGAACAACAAAAGAATTTTGCCGAAATCGAATCCATGGTCGATATGGAGGTGTGGCGTGCCACAAAGAAGTACGGCTCTGAGATGAACGAGCGTCGTGCCTACGCTGTTGCCCGTAATGTCGCTGGTAAGTTCTTGAGCGACCTCATTGAAGAGACGACGATATTCGAAGGCTTGGATTTCGACTTCATGACTCCAGAGGACCGAGAAGCTGCCGATAAACTGTTAAAGCAGTGCGACGAAGTTCAGGGTCTGGAGCAGTTAGCGAAGGACAGAGATGCCAAGCCTGAGGACCGGGAAACTGCCAAGCGCTTAATGAAGGAATATGGACGACGCTCAGGTAGGTTCAAGTCGTTGGATGAGCGCATCGAGGAAGATGACGACACCAGCCCAGCCGAATGGGAGATTCATCAGCAGGAAGCCCGGGAACGAACGATTGATGTCAGCGATGTTGCCGACGCTTTGGAAGAACAAAGAGAAAAACTCCGCCGATTGTTGCCGTCGCTACGCGGGAAGGAATTGGTCGTGGGCAAGGCCATGCTCAGCCCAGATTTTCAAGTCAGCAAGGTTCCCGGGGTTGATAAATCTTCGGTCAGTCGCATCAGGAAAGTAATCTTAGGGAAGCTAAATCGTCTGTAACCTATTGAATATAAACAGGATAAAATATTTTGAAAATAAATCGACAGTTTATGAGAAATCCGATTTTCAGCATACATATATTAAGTAGGGGCGGAACTCCTTCCGTCTCACCTTCCTGTGTGGACGGAATCGCTTGCTCTCACTCGCGGCTCCGTCCTTTTCTTTTCTGGGCACCCTTTCTGGGCACGGTGCCTGTTTTTTTTAAAACATTGTGAGTGAACGACTTTATTGCACTTCATCTGGACATTGATATGGAGAAATCACTAGCAAACATAAAGATTGAACTGTCTGCGCTAGAAATCCCGCAAAGTACGTTGGCTTACGTTGCCGGAATTCAACCTGCAAAGCTAGCTAGAGCTATAAATGGTGTGCAGGTTCTATCGAAGGCAGAAGAGAGTCAGGTCCAAGAAGCTTTTGAACAGTTGAAGCACGTCGTCGAACACGCCAAGCCTTTCAAGCTTGATGTTTCCGAGGCTGGCGCGTCAGCGCTGCGGGACATTATTAATAGTTTGAAAGACGGTGATGTTGTTGCATATGTTCCTGCGTTCAGGAACGACCAAGCGTTGTAAGCCCAATAAGCAGTAACTAACTCCATTGGCCGGGAAGAGAATCCGCAACCGAAGGAAATCTTATTTATCTTCGGTGGTCGGATGCTAGTTACACACATTTTAAGAGGGCAGTTCCCCGGGGAGTTTCCGGCTTCAGGTTTAGGGAATTGGGTACCACAGAGTTTGTTGCGCTACGGTTTCAGAACAATCTGGGCAGGGACGATACATCGTCAGTTCAGAAGTGTCTTGCGAAGAGGTTGAAGTGAAATTTATTTGTAAGAAGACAATGTCAAAACATATTGAGGCACGCCGCCTTTAGGGTGGGCGCTATGATACCGCCGGGTCTGGGAAACTTAGTCTTTTCGATGTTTTCGACCGCGAGCGACGACTATCGACAAAGTGTAATACTACGACGGTTTAACGTGCAGATATAAGTTTGTTGTAAGACGCAAAGCTGGCTGCTTTGATGTCTAGCCAAGATGGCGTTGGGACTCTCCTGCCTTGGGCGTTCGCCAAATCAATCATAGTCAATTCAATCCAAGTCTTAAGGAGACTTTCAATGAAAGGTTATATCCAAGCCTACTTTTCTAAAAAAGGCTACGGCTTCGTCTGTGTCGAGAACGACAGAGATTATTTCTTTCACGTCAAAGCGTGGCGCGGTAGAAATCTGCCCGTGCTCGGTGAGATTGTGCATTTTACGGTTGAGCCAAGCTGTGTCTTCGGCAAACCAGCATTAGCAGTTGATGTTTACCCGCAGGCGGAAGTTCCAGCGACTCCCGCTGCGCCTGCATCTGCTCCATTAACACCCGAGGCGTTGAAGGTGTTAGAAGGAGCGCAAAATGAGTTTTAATCCACCATACGGCTTCAATGTCAGCCATGATGCCGTGGCTGCGAATTGCGCTGCCGCGAGCGCAGATTGTGCTCCAGCAGTTCCGCCTGCGGCTCCAGCAGCATCTCTTGCTGCAGAAACCGAATCTATCAACCTACATATTGACCCGTTGGATTGGCGCGGCTATCTCAAGGGTTTGTTCGAGCCTAATGACTTCATCGATTTGTTCATGGTGCACGGCTCGAAGATTAATCCTGATACTGATTCAGCTTTTACCGATGACAACTTCGGAACGTTGGAATACTTCCTAAGCAAAGACGCTGATTTAACGAAGCTAAACGAAGAGTGGCATATCTACGTCTGCATGAATCCGTTGATTGGACGCCGCCGTCGAAAGGCGGATGTCTGCGAAATCCGCAACGTCTATATCGAACTGGATTACGACGCTCCAGCGAATTTGGAAAAGATGTGGGAGGATGTCGAAGCTGGTGTCATCCCGCAGCCACACTACATCTTAGAATCGTCTCCGAATCGTTATCAGGTTGTGTGGCGCGTCGAAGGCTTTACGCTGCGCCAGCAGGAAGCTTTGAATAAGACGCTGGCTAAGCGCTACAACGCCGACCTGAAGGCTACAGACGGAACGAGAGTCCTGCGCTTAATCGGATTCAAGAACATCAAAGAGCATTACAACCCTAAGCCTGTCGTTCATCTGACCCATCAGTTTTGTGCACCGCGATTGACTCCGTTTGACTTCAAGGTTGATATTAGTGTTCCAGAAGAGCGCACACCGAATCCAGAAGCTGTTGACAAGAGCGACGGATATCTTCAGCAGGCTTGCGACAAGGCGCACGTCGAAGCCAACCCGATGGAAGCATCCAATGGTCTGGCTTACTCTGTGCTCTGCCCAAATCGTCATCATCATGGTAGCCATGGTGACTATGGCTGCATCTGGATTTCTCCGACTGGAGCATTCCGTTATAGCTGCTGGCATAAGCACTGCACCGACTGGAACTGGGAAAGATACCGTCAGTTCTTGCAGACGGAAGCCGAGAGTCATGGTTTCGTTGGACGTTTGCGATTTGCTGACGAGCAAAGTATGCCTTTCGGTACAGAGGCTCGCGGGGCCAACTATAACGCTGGCAATGCTGGCGAGAATGCTGGCGCGGACGCTAAGACCAATGGTGGCGCGAATAACGGTGATGCCAAGACGGCGAAGCTTGTTACCAAGCGCATGTCTGAATTCACAAAGAAGAAATTGAACTGGCTGTGGGAAAAGCGTATTCCATACGGAACGTCGACAACCTTGGCTGGTGAACCAGACGAGGCCAAGAGTCTTATCAGTTTGTATGTCGCGGCGTGCGTTACTCGCGGGTGGTGTTTCCATGGCGAGACTCAACCTGTCACTATCGGTGATGTCCTGCTGCTGGCTGCGGAAGATGACCCAGAAACTACACTATCGCCGCGCCTAGAAGCCGCTGGGGCTGACCTTGAGCGCGTCCATCTTGTGGAGTCTATCGTCGATAAGAATTCGAAGTTCTCGGAACGCATGACCCAGCTTGGCAACGATTTAGAAGCTTTGATGGCTAAGCTCGACGAGTATCCTCAGATTCGCTTGATTATTCTTGACCCGATTTCATCCTATCTCGGCAATGTTCCTATGAATAAGGAACAAGAGGTTCGCGAAGTTTTGAACCCATTCGTCAAGGCGCTGCGTACCAGAAAGGTAGCGGCGTTATTTGTGGCGCACTTCAACAAAAACTCCGAAACGACTTCTGCTATCGACCGTGTTGCTGGGGCCAAGGCCATCGTTGGTGTAGGTCGTGCCGCGTGGGTTTGTGTCCGCGAGCCTAAGCGCGATGACAATACGGATTATGAGCGCAGAATGTTCCTGAAGCTCAAGGGCAATCTGACTCCATCATCGGTTGGCGGGTTGATTTACACGGTAAAGGTTAAGCTTATTGAAGTCGAAAACGATGGCGGCAAGGAAATGGTTGAGGTGCCGTATGTGGTCTGGCTTGAAAAGACGGATAAGTCCGCTCAGGATGTTGTCATCGATGGTAAGGAGAAGACCAAGACCGCGACCGAAATGGCTCAGGATTGGCTCAAGGAGTACCTCGGGGAGTCAGGCGGGTCGGCATGGTTTCAGAACATTATTAAGGACGGGGCGGAGCTAGGCTACGATAAAAGGACGTTGCAACGTGCTGGCGGCAAGCTCGGGGTCAAGGTGGTTCATATCGGCAAGCAGACGCAGTGGGTCATGAAGGGCGGGAACCAGCAGCCTGAGGATACGGCTCCAGAGCCTGAAGTCAGGGGTCGGAACGGGGTCAAATTCTAATCGGGAAGCTGCCCGAACAGATGACAACCCCGTCAACAGATGACAACAGATGACAAGTGGGGAAATGTTGTCATCTGTCATCTGTTCGACAAATCATCATTTACACTTCATTATAAAAGTTTGTAAGTTATTGATTCTATTAGGGTCTATTTGTCATCTGTCATATGTTGGAAGAACAGATGACAGATGACAAGCTTCCCGCATGTTGTCATCTGTTGTCATCTGTGAGTGGTGATTCGCAGCAGCGAGCTTAGGGGGGTGTAACTATCCGCGAGCTTCGGTCACGCCGAATGTGTCTTTGTCGTGTCCTCAGGGAAGAGACGCTCCGAGAGAAAAATAGGTTAAGTCTTGATTAATTATGCACTTATGATAAATCACATTCAAAGAGTGAGCCACACCTGTCTTGTGAGAAAAATAAAGTCAGCGTTTTGAATCTGTCCACTCGTCGGACAGGTGGTGTCGTGCAGGCTCGCTCTTTTACCATCTGTACCACGATGGGACAGATGGCTGTCTGCAGGCTCGCTCAGCCACGGATACAGTTTCTGGGCGGTAAGTTAACAGCCGTCCTACTGTGGGACACCTGTTGCGATGTTTCGCCGATATCGCCTCTCTGGCGGCTCCTGTGCTTCACCAGTGGTGTGCTGTGATATCACCGTGGATATCACTTGGATTAGAGAGCGGATTTGATTTCGTCCGCCGAGCGGACTTAATTGATGTTAGTCAAGTCCACCGTTGGTAAGCGGTTGATGGTGAGACCTCAAAGCTGTCCCGCGGTAGGACAGCTTCGCCACAGTCTAGGTAAGTGAATCATCGGTAACCAAGAAGATGTTCGGACATGCGTCCAACGGGCGGATAGCGGAGCGTAAAAATTACACAGTCCGAAAATCGGGTGCGAATCTAAAAGAGTTAACTATACCTACAGATAAGGCTTGACGCGAAACTGGCCTTCTGGCATGCTCTTGGTATGGAGAACGCCATGGAGACCACCAGAAAAGCCTTCGGATACCTCAGGGTAAGCGGTCAGAGCCAAGTGGACGGCGATGGCTTCCCACGTCAACGGGAGAACATCTTAAAGTGGGCAGCAGCCAATAACGTGGAAATCGTCCGCTGGTTTGAAGAGGAAGGCGTATCGGGGACGCTGGCGGAACGTCCTGCTTTGTCGGAGATGATGGTTGCCCTGATGTCCAACGGCGTTCGTCTGGTTGTCGTGGAGAAACTAGACCGCATCGCTCGCGACCAAATGGTTCAAGAGACGATTATCCAGTCTCTTATGAAGCAAGGCTTTGAGTTGTTATCGGCGCACGCTGGTGAAGAAAATCTTTGTGGTAATGACCCAGGGCGTAAGTTGATGCGAACGATTATGGGCGCAATCGCCGAATACGACAAGACCATGATTGTTTTGAAACTTCGTGCGGCTCGCAATCGCAGGACGGCGCAGGATGGACGTTGTGAGGGACGCAAACCATTCGGGCACTACGAAGGCGAACAAGCGATTCTTGACCGCATCCGTGAGTTGCAGGCGCAAGGCTTGAATTACGAGCGATGTGCTAAAGAGTTGAACGCTCAAGGCGTCACGACTCGTTCAGGCGGTAAGTGGTATCCAGCGACAATCCGTCGCATACTCTTGGCAACGACCGTCCCGCAATAAAATCGCCAACGCAAACCGTCGGTTCGCACGCAAGCAAATCAGAATTACCCCTAAATCGGACGTACCCCTGTTGGTTCCAGCCGAGATATTTTTTCTCCGACTAGAAAATTTTTCTCAGCCGATTTTCAAAAAGTTGACCCCACGTCAGTGCCATGCCGCACCCGCCCCGCGACCGCCTCTCGTCGGAACGAATGCGCCACGCATGAAGCGAAACTGAACAAGACTTTTTCGGACATTTATTTTTTACAGGAGATTCTATGACTACCGAAGCACAACGCGAGAAATGGGCTGCTGCAAGAAAGGCTCAGAGAGCGAAAGCCACGGAAGACGAAAAGGAATTCCATATGGTGAACCGTGCCTATCTTCAGAAGAAAAGCCCAACGGAGTACGAACGGCTGCTAAATCTGCAGGAGGAAGCTAAGAACGAAATTTGGTGGATGTTGCGTGGGCACCTACGAGACGTTTCCGACCCGTCCTACCTCAGCCTCGCCGATGGACTGCAATCTTTGGACGCCTTCGTTCAGCAGAACGGCTTACTTCACACTGGCTATATCCCCTGCGAAGTTTCCAACGGCGGTATAAAGACAGACTTGTCTATCAACGGTAGAGGAGTTTTTTATTGGGCAGAAGGCGAGAGGTACTGGCAGCACACTCGTTTATTCACATTTCTTTGTGGGTTGTCCAAGCCAACGGAATATTTCGCCAAGTACGGTTTGATTTGCGGAATTCCAGATTGGCGATGGACACAGTACCGCAAGGACGTAACGAACAAGGCGGGGCAATTAGACGAAACGTTATGGCGCAACCTTCCTGTGCTGGACCTACAAAAGTATATGGGAAAGGACGACGCCAGCGGCGACGTAGACAAAAACGATGGAGGAGAAGATGTCACTAGAAAATTCTGAATTTCGCAGAATTATCGGCGAGGTTCACGCACAAACCAAACTGTACCGATGCCGAGAGCATTGGCAGTTAATTCTGGAAAAACTAGAAGCCAACAAGATGGTATTAACGGCTTCCAACTGCGTCGGTATGTATCGGGCGCTGGTGGCGGAAGGTTACCCACTAGACCAACCGCCAGTGGCTCCCGCCCCAAGCCCCGCCCCGGTTCCAACGGAGCACCCTAGCCCAGCACTAACGCCAACTGGCGTGGACTTTATTGACGGGCTAAAAACCAGCAAACAAATTCGCGAGATACCTCCCGAGGAATTCCGAAAGTGGATGCATAACAAGGCGTTCCAGCAGCGCATTGTTGAAATTAAAAACTTAGACGGCAGCGCCACCCGTTGGACGGGGCACGCTGTTCGCAATGGTATGACGAGGGAGGACTAAATGAGTTTGATTGACGACCTAACTAAGCACGAAGAGATGGAAGCACTTGCGGACAGACAACACGTCTGGTGGTCGCACCTGATGTCCGAAATTCGTAAGGACGAGGCTTTCTCGTGGTTACCAAGAAACGTTGCCGCAGAAAAACTTCTGTTGTCTGAACTTGGCGGCGACCCGTTGGCAATAACCTTACCAGCCTTGAAGCGTTCGCTAAATACGCCTGACCTAAAGAACCGCCTCGGGCGTACTCGCCCTGAAGATGAAAAGGATAAAATCATCAGTCGCATTGAAGATATTATCCAGCGCAATCTTGAAAAGCGTACCGCCCAACGCATCCAAACACTTAAGGCGCAACGACCGTATGCCAGCGAAACTCAGTTAAGAGCGGAATTACGTTCGGAAAATGAACGTATTCTTCAGAAACAAATCAGTGAGAAAAAGTTCATGGACGTAGATGCCCTACTACAAGAAGAGCAGCGGCTGCTAGACGCCCAGCGCATGGCTGGCATGTCGGCGGACCAACTTCGTCAGCATATCCGTAAAGAGACCGCCACTGTAGAGCCAACAATCGCCGAGCAAGAAGACGAATCCATGATTGTCCTGAGCGGCAGGAAGACGCCAACACCCATTGCCGAAGGTTTATTACGTGCCCTTCCGACGCCCGAGGTAGAGCGAATCATCCTTAAACTTGGCCGAGGTGATAAGAACGTCGGCATGGAAAAACTAAACAGAATATTAGAAGACGCCCGACTACGTCGCGGCTTGAGATAAAGCGAGGACCAATGGATAGCATCGTACAGCAGTTTCTACTCTTACATAAGAATCTAAATCACCAGCAGAATCTTAAGTTTTTTGATGCGCTGGACAGACCGACGCTAGATAAATGCCTACAGTTGGCGGAACATCTCGGCGGGGCGTTCCTATACATAAACGGGCAGACACCAGAATATCCTCACGTCACCGACGCCACGCTCAAGGAAGTTCTGGAAGATTTTGAGACGACTCTGGCGGCGGCTAAAGGCTTTGACCAGATTATCCATGACACTAAGGCGGCACTTCCAGCAATCAACACTTCCGCCAATGATGATTTCCTTCGCCGAGTCTTGAAGGGTAATCCAACGTGGGGTTTCACGGAACTATTTCAAGCCTGCGATGTCAGCGGTTCCTTACGCCGCTACTTGAAACTAAATCAGGATTTCACGAGGGAGGTTGACGACTTTGTTGACTCATTTTTGCTGGAAGCCCACGCTAAGAAGGGCTTGCTGGTAAACGCCACCAACAAAGAGTTGTTGAAGCAGTTTCTAGAGCGAAACGGGCTGGCTTGCAACATGGACAATTTGGAAAAAGCCAGACAAACACTCGGCGACGTCTTCCAGTACCAGCAACCCGTACAAACTGTTGTCGTAGAGGTTGAGTCAAAGCCAGCGGTACGCCACGACTATGCCTTGAACCAAACGGAATTCAAGGCGCACAGCCAGAAGGAAAGAGAAGCCGAGACCAAGAAGCCGAAGCGATTTGAGGAAACTCAAGAGTGGGCTGCTCGCAACCGTAAGGCTGAGCAAGAATTTCGCCGTCTGGTTTCTAACTATGCGGAGTATTCCCGAGGTACGGGCAAGGTAAACCATTCGCTTACACAGGACAGACGCACAATCCTCTGGAAGACGGTTGACGTTTATATCCACGGCAAGCCGCAGCCCGACTTCCAGCGTTCGCTTGAACGTGCACGTGAACAGGTCAAAGTTTGGGAGCGTGAACGCAGTAAGTAAGTTTGTTCGGATGTCCAGCTACGGCTGAGGCACCCGAGGGCAGCGTGGAGTAGCCTTTCTGCCGAGGAATTCTGAATCTGCTCCATTGCGCAGCCGACAGGACTATGCCAGCGCAGGCAGCACTCGTTGCTTCAACGTCCGTGTCGTCATCACCATTGACAGTTGGCGAAGTCCCGCCGTCGGCTTGCTTGGCGGCTAGCAGTGTGGGGTAATTTTTTTTTCCATTTCAGGAGGAACATGATTGTACAAATTGACCCATCGGTCACGGAGCAACAGCGCAACGACCAACGATTTCAAAACCTACACCGCAACGCCACGGAATTCTTCAACTCCGCCGATTTCATTCAACAGGAACGGCATCTGACTTCCCTCCATGAGGCTGGTCATATCGTCTTCGCTAGACGTATCAGAGCCGCAGACATTGAATTCCATCCTCCAACGATGGTCTGGGATAATCGCCCCGAGTACGACTGCCCAGCCATAAGCAAAGGCTCCGTTAGTTGGGCGACTCCTCCCGACTGCCCTGTCATAGACGCCCTGAAGGCTCACATCGCTGGTTATGTCGTTCGTGAAGCCATCGGTTCGCCGAATGACGACGTAGCCATTGGTTCTGATTTGGACGGAGCAAAAGACTATTTTGACGCCATAGGCGGCAATGCTCAGGATTTTGAATCTGCTGTCGAACAAGCCAAACAGGAAATTCTGGAAGACCTACAGAATCCGCTTGTGACGGCTGAAATTTACGCAGCCGCCAAGGAATTTCAGCAAGCCATTTTTCCTGACCCGAAGTTGACTAGAGAGATTTTACGGAGACGGCGGTTGGGGCATTTAGCTGAACTGCCCCTGTAACTGCCCCCGCTTGCCAACCGTTAGCCAATATAAAAACCATTCCTTCGAGATACTCCATTCCGATGGAAGCCCGATCGTGTCCTTCGCCGACGGTCATAAATCGCACAGATATTGGAATGATTCAATGCCGATGCAGCCTGTATTACACTTCGGGCGTACTGGGAGCAACATCTCCGGTAAGCGCTAATCGAGACTTCGGACTTGTGTTGTAACATCTATATAAGTAGACTTTAGCCATGGCCAAGACCCCGCGAATGTCTCCGCAGACGCTCGTTGTACTTGAGCGATTCATCGAGCAGCCGCGTGTGTGGCGATATGGTTACGACTTGAGCCGTGAGACGGGCCTAAAGTCAGGTACCCTCTATCCGATACTCATGCGGTTAGCCAGATTTCATTTACTTGAAACAAAATGGGTTAGTACGACCGACGGAGTTCCACCCCGCCATACGTACCGGCTAACACCAAGCGGCGCAGAACTGGCCCGTTCACAGTCTGCCACCCGGTCAGTTGCCCGCATTCGGCGCGTCGCCCTAAGTGGGGGCAAGGCATGAGTTCAGGTTCATTTGCTCGTCGGCTCGCCACATTCCTACTGACACGGGCAATCTCGTTCGCACCAGCAGACACAATCGAATGGGGCAACGCCGTATTGGGAGAGCTGTACCAAGTCGAAGGAGATTGGTCAGCCCTTTTCTGGGCTATTGGGGGAGCAAGCATGCTGCTTAAGCATGCCCTCGTCGCCAGCGTCTTCCCGGGCAGAAATCACCCTTTCTCCTCCAGCAGCAATCTCTTCCGCAAAGGAGGTACTGTGCGTAAAACTGTGACCTATGCAACCACTGCATGTATAATCGCCTCTCTCCTTTTTTTGCTCGCCCCCGTTTTCCGTGTGGCCGTTCATGTTTCTTTGGCACAGTGGTATCCCCTATGGCATGTCAATCCCTTTGACCGTCTCGAACCAGCCCCCCAATTGGAAGCGCTAAAGCGACAGGCTATACAAAAACGTGATGGTGAAGCATTTGCCTTTGTCGCAGTACATACACCGGACAAATCCGAAAGCGTCCAGCTTGCGGAAGAGGCGGTTCGCTTGAATCCGGGACTCACTTGGGTCTACGGCGTCGTTGCTGTACGTTGGTCTTTCTTTCCACAAGTTGAGCGTTGGACTTCTGCCTTACAGACATTTGACCCTGAAAATGCCCTTCCCCATCTCATTGCAGCCGAGCGAATCGACATTGAGCAAGAGCACAGGAAGACTTCGCGCAACGCCAGGGACGAATCTGCTGAGTGGAAGAACGCCATGGCGGCTGCTTTTCAATCACCTAAGCTAGAAACTTATTCCAAGCAATTAGAGGATTTGAATCGCACCGTACTTTTGCGCTACCAGATTAATGACCCATTCCTAATTTCGACGGACCAGTTGTACTGGCGCGTGCCCAGCTACACTGCGTCGGATTCCTCACGTTACTCGGAGTTGCTTCTCGGAGACGGGAAGTCACGCGAGGACCAAGGTGACCGCAGTAGCGCTTTCGAGCACTATTCCACTGTGGTGCGATTCGCTCAAACCCTCGGCGAAAATGGCGGCTTCCCCATGGCCAAGCGCCTTCGGGACGCCTTCCAGCGACTGGGGTCGCTTTCGGAGAAGGAAGGCAATCGTCAGCAGGCGGAACTGTACTCCATCCTTGCCGAAACTGCAGACAGCGCTCGGAAGGAACAGACTCTCGCTTTGCGGTCAGGATTACATGCAGAGGTTTCGCGCTGGAATGCTCTATTAGCACGGGCTTCTGGAATAGCGTTGCTTCTTTCGGCTACCGTCGTACTGCTCTGCGTCGTGTCTCTTGTCGTGCGCCACCGGTCCTTGCGCATTGCCACGCTTCAACCAAGCGGAATGACTCTGGCATTTAGTTTCGCCGGAGGGGTGACCGCGCTGTTTTCGAGCATCCTTCTCTACATCAGTTACCGGCCATATCAGGAAATCGCTCAGCGGTTCATTCATACCGGCGACAACACCGGGTTGGCGGACCTGTCCAGGTTTCTCTTCTATACGCAAACCCCGCTCGGTGCGGTTAAGTACCACTCCGTTGAGAGATTTTCCTTCTATTTTTGGTGTGTAGTTGCAGGGCTGTGTGCGCTCATACTTATGCTTTCCATTTTGCGTTTCCTGCTTCGCCCAAATGCCAGAGCAGCAAACAGACTCGCCGGCTAATTTCTTTATCAAATCGTTTGCCACTCCCTGATATGTCGTCAATCGGAAAAGTTCGTACTAGACCGACCCTTAGTAATCAGACGGGCATAGGCCAGTCTCAACGCCTGACTGATGGTGTCTAATAAATATCATGAGCACGCCGCTTGAAATCTGGTTGTCGCTCTCCCTGGTAAATAAAGCGTTCTTCGTGTTCTTCTCAATCGTCTTTGTGTACACCGCCTATGTTTCGCTCCGTGTCGTTCGACAATCTGCAACGCAGCGCACTGATGCCGTGTTAGCAGCATCGAAGATGCACCTCAGAAATCTGCGCCAGCTTCATCTCTTTGCACTGTATCCATTTGGTTTCTGCATCCTATTCAGCCTTCCAAGTGCGTTTCTGACAGCAGACACGTCGAAATCATGGCCCTTTCATTTGTACATTGAGAATCTCCGGTTTCTGTTTTCTTTTGACGCCTCAATTTTTTTGGGATTTCTTGTCCTGCATTCTCTCCAATGGTTCGCTTCGGCTCGCGTGGATTCCTTCCTGCCAAATCACGACTAGGTCGAACCGTCCTGGTAAGTCGCGTTCCCAGACAAGTTCGTTACAGTACCCACTTCGGCGATTAGCGCGTTCCCAGGACTTGAGAAGTACAGGTCGCGCTACCTTGACAAGCAAGCGGTGCCGAGACTAGCGTTTTGAATAACAAGAGCTTCCTTAACTGCATAGTGCGGGCGTTCTAGTGAATACGGCTTTTTGGCTCGAAACGTTGTGGCAAGACATGCGCTACGGTCTTCGCATGTTGGCAAAAAAGCCGGCCTTGACTGCGGTGGTGGTGTTAACGCTCGCGCTTGGCGTTGGCATGAACACGGCGCTTTTCAGCCTGATCGATCAACTCTTGCTGTGGACTGTTCCCGCACGTGGATCGAACCAACTGGTGAAGATAGAAGGTTTTTATAGCAGCAGCTATCCGTTTTTCTGCGCTTACCGGGACCTCAACCAGATGTTTTCTGGCGTGCTGGCGAGTACCGACAATCTTTCTGTTGCTCTCCGCCCCGCGGGTACGCCAGGCGTGGAGGTGGGACGCACGGAATATGTGAGTGGCGGCTACTTTGAAATTCTTGGAATTGGGTCGGCCACTGGACGTGTGATTACGACCTCCGATGACACTGCGCCCGGAGGGTCGCCTGTTGCGGTGCTCTCATATCGTTACTGGCAGCGACGTTTCTCAGGGGATAAGCGGGTGATTGGCACGAGTCTCACCCTAAATGGCTACCCTCTAGTCGTCGTGGGAATCGCAGAGAAAGGCTTCGGCGGCCTCTACAACGGCGACGAACCCGATGTTTTTGTACCGCTTTCAATGTTTCCGGTTACCACACCAACCGAGGCAACCAGTTGGAATACACCACTGGGCCCTCAACTTTCCGTTGTGGCGCGATTGAAACCAGGGATCTCATTTAATCAAGCACAAGCGGGAATGCCGGTGTTGTGGGCAGAAGCAGTCGACAAGATTGGCAGCCCCGGAGTCAATGCTGTCATCAAGGCGCATCTGCTAGAGAAGGACGAGTCCCGGCTGGAGCCCGCGGCTCGTGCAGCTAGGTTCATCCGCAATGAAAGCGTGCTGGATCCGATCAAGGTGCTGGCGATTGCAACAGCGCTTTTGCTGCTGCTGGCCTGCGCCAACGTGGCAAACCTCCTGCTAGCCCGTGCCTCCGAGCGGTGGAAGGAAACAGCAGTCCGTCTTGCGCTTGGAGGATCGCGTGGCCGGTTGATTCGGCAACTCCTAACCGAGAGTCTTCTATTGGCGGTGGCCGGGAGTGCGGTCGGAATTGGTATAGCGAGCGTTGGAGTAAAGGCGCTCGCACAACTTGGGATTCTGGAGACTGATTTTCGTTTTCGGCTCAGCTTGTTTGTTTTGGGCTCTTGCATCGCGCTTGTCCTGTTGACCACGATCCTGTTTGGCTTGGTTCCCGCGTTGCGGGCCAGCCGCATAGAACTCGCAGAAAATTTGAAGGAGAGTGGCTCTGCCACCCCAGCTGCCTCGCGGTTGCGACTTTCCAAACTGCTGGTCGCGACCCAGATTGCGTTGTCACTGACGCTGCTGGTGCTCGCAAGCCTCTTCGGACGCACACTGCGGAATCTGAAGCATGTTGACGTTGGGTTCGCACGAGAGAACGTCGCAGTTTTTGATATCGACCCTACGAACCTCGGCTACCGCGGACAGGCGCTGCGCTTATTCTACGATCAGTTGGTGGAACGGGCGCGCACGGTTCCCGGGGTTCGCTCAGCAGCGCTGTCCGCCGTGACGCCAATGAGCAATTATGTACAGAGCGTCTCTGCTGATAGTACGAGCGGTGCATCCAAGCCAATTTATCTCAACCAAGTCAGTTCGGGGTACTTCACAAGTTTGGGCATTCCGCTGCTATTCGGGCGCGATTTCCAGGCTGCGGACGAACCGCGAATGATTCCGAATGACTGGGCGACGTTTTCGAGGTTAGGTGGTGGGGGGAAATGGAACGATAGCACCGCGGTATGCATCTTGGACGAAGTGCTGGCCCGCCAGCTATTCGGCACTGCAAATGCCGTCGGCCGGCGCTTTTGCTATTCAGATGCTGATTGCCCTGGAGGAAATGGTATCGAAATCGTTGGCGTGGTGAAAGCGGCTCACTACCTAGCGGTAACTCGCTCAGATGATACAGGTATGTTGTATGAGCCCAGTTGGGCGAACGGAAGTGGATCGCGCTGGCTGGAAGTACGATTTACCGGAAGTGCCGCACCGACCATCGCGGGCATACGACGAGCACTACAAGAACAAGATTCAAATGTGCCACTGCTGCGCGTTCGGATGATGGAAGACTACATCAATAGCCAGTTTGCTCGCGAGCGCCTAGTGGCCTACCTTTCGAGTTTCTTTGGGATTGTCGCGCTAGGTCTTACTTCCATCGGCCTGTACGGTGTCATTGGGTCTGTAGTGACACAACGAGCCCGCGAAATCGGCATCCGTATGGCCTTGGGAGCGCAGCGAAGGGATGTGGCTGCCCTTATTTTCCGGGCATCCGTCCTGCCGGTAGGCGGGGGCGTGCTGATCGGGCTGGCTGCGTCATTGATGTGGAGTGTTTTCCTCGGCAGTCTTCTTTTCGGGGTAGGCTCGTTCGATGTCGCGTCCCTATTATCGGGCGTTGCGATGATATTGGTAGCAACCCTGCTGGCTACAGCAATCCCAACTCGGCGAGCGACGAAAGTCGATCCCATGGTGGCGTTGAGATACGAGTGATTCCTCGCTATTCCAACCGGAAACAATATTACGTGCCTGGTAAGTCAGCGTTTACCAGACCCAGTGCTCTTCCGGTTCTCCTCAAGCCACTTCGTAATTGCCGCATTCGCCCTAACCTGCGGACTGCTCATGATTTTTGAGCGCATCTCCATCTCAATGTCAGCAGCAGCTTTTACACACTCATAAAAATGCTGCTCACATAGTCCGATACCACCTCCGACTGGGAAAGTTCTGCGGCGCTCTCGGCCACAGCCCCCAAATTCACATGAACTTGGCGGCAATTGCTTCTCGGGTCTGCCCATAAAGTGCAGCGTAGCAGGCGGTTCATTTGAAATAAAACTACCCGTTGGGTACTGGGAGGTACTTGTCCGCGAACGGCGTTAATCAGGACCCAGCGGTGCATTTAGTCCTTAAGCCAAATCTTTTTCACCTCTACGCCCGACCAAGAGTACAGAACTGCCCAACTGTTGTATCCGCAAAAGACTATGACCTGATGCATCGCTCGAACCGTTTTGTCGCCGTAAACATCGTGATATTTCCCCGCAGCTTGCTTCCAAATCACTGGTGGAGGGCCATCTGTAGCTTCAAGTAGTACGGTTTCCCACCGTGTTGATAGTTGGCGTGCTACCACGAGTTTGGTCGTGGTCTTCGGTCCTTCAACCGCAGTTAGCGCAAGTGCCCACGTCGGTTTGCCGTCACCGTAGAAGTCAACTTCTACAAGCCCGGGGCATCGACCATCGTGGTCCTTCTGAAACAACTCTCTGTCGTCCGCATTCAGGTCAGCTAGAGAAACGACATGCATCTGGGGATATTTTTCCGAGATTTCGTTCCGTAGGCCAGGAAGTAAATCGCATGGGCCGCTGGAGGAGTTCGCAGCCGCATTTTGGACCAAAACAAACATGCAGAGACTTGCCACACATATGAACAGATATTTCGGTCGCATGACAACAATCACCTTGTAGCGATAACTGAGGTAACAACCCAGTGATGGGTTTTGCCACACCTCACGCTAGCACCCTCTTGTTTTCTCGGGAAACTGTTCTACGGTTCAGTTGCGCTTTCGCGGTCAACTCCCGGGAAGTCGCAAATCGGAAAGGTTCTTCCTAGGTACGAAGGGGTTGGTAGGGTCAGTGTTTCGGTGCCGAAAGCCGCCGTATCCACGCTTCTATCGATACACCGAGTAAATACCACCATACGGTACCGACGATTCCCCAGAGGCACCAAGCAATCCAGCCGTTCTTGTCATTGGTGAACATCACTGCAAAAGCAAAAGCTGAAAATGGTAGGTCACCAAAAAACAGAATCGCAAACGGCAGCATGGCCGGCCCGTCGAGAATCGCCTTTTCTGAGACCAGCATAAAGAGACTGGCAAGTGCGAACAAGATGGCGTGTATCACAGGTGCTGTGTTTCTTGCCTGCATAATTATATTTTGCGCTGAGTGATGGTCCAATTCCATTGCGTGTGCGCTGAAGGTCCTGTGTAGTCAGAAAATCGGAAAGTGACGTACTGAAACCAACTTTTCCGGGAAGCGCGTTACTCAGGACCTGTCGGTAAATTATCGACGAACGCCATCACGATGCTCGCGGCCTTTTGCGGCTCTCGTTGCAAGAGCAAAGTGTGGCGCAGGAATTGACCTGAACAGAACATCTGGCCTGATGTGAGAAAACTCCTCTTTGCAAGACGAGGAGAGGAGCCTGTCATTGGTTGCGTCCAAGTACAACAGTGGTAGTGTTGTTCGGCGCAGGTCATCTCGCGCATCACAATCCAGCACTTCGCGCACGCGGCCACTCAAGACAGCGGGACTCACCCCATGCAATGCATGGCGCAGTTTCTGGAGGAGACTGGGAGGCGCGTTCTGTCCGAGGAGAAAATACTCAACAATTGTTCGAGGCAGCTTGAGCCTAAATAGCCAAGGCTTCGCAAGTGCCTTCACGATTTCCGACCAGTCATGGACAGGACTTCCAACGAAACCGGCGCAGATTACGACGGCGACCAGATTGGGTGGATTAGTAGTTG
>Ga0335073_10004472_pt1 | contig 19535 bp, 12 predicted proteins | sample Lox_Sample_22_FD_207093 | JGI IMG/M metagenome (GOLD analysis project Ga0335073, IMG submission 207093) | Soil microbial communities from Loxahatchee National Wildlife Refuge, Florida, United States - Lox_Sample_2.2 | ecosystem: Environmental > Terrestrial > Soil > Wetlands | place: USA...
GGACCTCCGTGGCTGCCTCGTGCCCAGCCCCGCCCAGCGCGGCGTAACGTCGGCGGTCCTGCGGGGGCTGGCCGTCGCGCCGGAGTCGCTGTCTGCGCAGCAGCTCGCCGACCTGCTCGCCCCGTCCGTGCGCCCGAAGGTGACCGACCTGCGCGCCTTCCTGCGCGCCAACGACGCGACGTTCGGCCAGGTCCGCCGCGGCGGCTACGAGCTCGGCCTCCGCTACGAGCTCTGACCTCCGGAACTACTACCTGAGTTCCTGCTCGGCGACACCGAAGGGGAGGGCCTTTCTCGCCGCGGGCCGCCGAGTTAGATCGAACCCGCCGCGCTTTCGCTCCTGGCACCCGCAGACCCCGTGAGTTCCGCGCGAAGAACCTCCAGTCCAGCTGAACTCACGGAGGAGGTGCAGATAAATAAGCCGCTAACACAGGCCTTTCCTGCTACCGGGTCGGGTGAGACGATCGCCGCAGGCAGTTGCCCAATGTCCGCTGGCGAGTGCCTGCCTCTGCGAATGCAGCATTGGCCTGCGGAGATAGTGGAGGATGCGGGAAGCCGGTGCCAGCGAGCCGGGGTGCTTTCCGGTCGGGCGCGGGCCGGGTGCCGTCAGGGTTGTCGCGCCGGGTGCGCTCCTGGCCTTTTGGGGAGCGCGCGTTGAGGGTGACAGCGTTGGCGACCATGGTGAGGACGTCGGAGACGTCGAAGTCGAGTTTGGCGGCGGTCCGCACGGTCTGGAATGCGGCGTCGGCGGGCAGAACACGGGCGATCTGCGGCAGTTCCGGGTTGTCAACGTGGTGGAGCTGCTCATCGAACGTCTGGAGTTCCCGGCCCGCGGTGATGTGGCGAATCTGCCGCATGGTGTCGTCCGGCAGGAGGTCGGCGATCTGCGCGGCGACGTTGAGCATCGCCAGGTACTGCCCGCCCGGGTCGTCCAGCCGTGAGTGCCACGACTCGATCCTGGCGTCGATGAGCAGAGCGGACAGGGGCTGGCGGCGGTCGCGGAGGATGCTGCGCAGGGCAGCAGGGCCGTGGTGTTGCAGGATCTCGGCCGGGTCTTTGCCGTCCAGGAGGGCTGTTTGCAGTTTCCAGGTGAGCGGCTGGAGGATGCCGTGGGCGCGCAGGGCGGCTTTGCGTCCGGCGGTGTCGCTGTCGAAGGCGAGGAGGATGCCGGTACGGTCCAGGTCGGCGGCCTGGCTGATGAGGGCGGCTTGCTGGCTGGTCAGGGCGGTGCCGCACGGGGCGAGCCCGGCGTGCCGGCCAGGGTCGACGGTGGTGACGGCGATGGCGTCGAACGGTCCTTCAACGATGACGGGCGTCGCCCCTTGCGCGAGCGCCGGGCCGGCGTGGTGCAGCCCGAACAGCAGGCTGCCTTTCCTGTAGCCGGCGGTCTCGGGGCTGTTGAGGTATTTCGGCACGTCGGGGCCGGCGCCCGGGCGGGCGCGTCCGATGAACCCGGCGAGCGTGCCGCCAGGGTCTCGGACCGGGAACATGATCCGATCGCGGAAGATGTCGATGAGGGTGCCGCGGGATGATGGTTTGGCGAGCCCGGCTGTCTGGATCTCGCGGTCGTCGTGGCCGAGGCCGCGCAGGTGGCCGGTGAGCGTGCTCCACCCGGCGGGGGCGTATCCGATGTGCCAGTCCCGCGCGGTGGCGTCGGTGATGCCGCGGCCGACCAGGTAGGCAGGTGCCCAGCTTCCGGCGAGCTGACTGGTGTAGTAGGTCTCGGCGTCGCGGAGGACAGCCAGGGTGCGCGGGCTCGGCTCGGCCGACGGCGGGGGTGCGGCGTGAAGCGCGGCCGGGGTGGCGGCCCGGCGGCTGGCGGCATGGTCCTGCCGGCTTTGGGCGTACGCGGCGGCCGCGGGGGTGGGCTGCAGGCGGGGAGCAGGGACGGGCGCGGGGTCGTCGCCATGAAGGATGCGGTCGGTGTACCGGATGACGCTAGCGGCTGCTGTCGCGATGCGGTGGCCGGCGGCGAGGATGGCTGCGGCGGGCTGGGCGCGCGGGTCGCTGCCGGCCCAGTTTGCCGGGTAGGCAAGCTCGCCGCTGGCGGTGACGCCGTGCCGGGCGCAGGTGATGAAGGCGACGGAGTCGGCTTCGGCCTTGCGCAGTCCCGTGCAGCCGGAGGTGGTCGTCCCGGGCGGGTGAGCGCCGGGCGCGGCGTGCAGCAGGACGTGGCCGAGCTGGTGCGCCAGCGCCCAGACGGCCTGCTCGCCGGTCAGGCCGGGCAGGAGCCGGATGCGGCGGGCGGCCCAGAAGGTAGTGCCGTCGGCTGGCGCGCCGTCTTCGCGCTCGACTGCGAACCCTTCGCGGCGGGCCAGCCAGCACAGCGCATCCCACAGGCCGGGCGGGCCCTGACCGGGTGGGGGCAGGCCGGCCGGGACGGTGACCGGCTGCCCGGTGGTCTGCGACAGATCCCAGACATAGGTCACCCGGTCGGCATCCCGCCAGGTCGGCGGCGGTTCCTTGTCGTCACGTTCGTCGCGGTCATGCGGTCGTCCGGGGAGGGGGCGGGGCGGGATGCCGAAGACCTCGATGCCGTTCTCGTGGCGGCGGACCTGCCGCCCGGCCGCGGTCCATTGCCTGTAGTCCCGGACCAGAGTGGCGCCGGGCCGCTGGGAGAAGATGAGCAGGATATTCGCGAAGTCCTCGCCCGGCATGAGCGCGGCCAGGCGCAGCCGCGCGGCCCAGTCACCGGGAGTACGCAATGCCCGGACGTCGTCGTGCAGGCGGGTGCGGAGCACGGCCAGCTTCCGCTGGCGCTCGTCCTCCCGGGCCAGCTCGGGAGCGGCCGGACGCGGAGGCATCACTGGCCTCCAAGAGGCCCGGCGGTACCAGGGCCGGGCTCGTGCCCGGGCAGCCGGGAGGCGAGGGCCGGGTGGCTGCCGTTGACTTGGTGCGCCGCGACGGCGGGTCGGCCTGGTGTCTTGCCTGGCGCGGGCGGTGAGCTTGCTTCGATCTGGCCGGAGGCTGCGGCCAGCAGCCCGCGCAGGCTGCGGTTGGCGACGCGGTAGCCATCGCGGCGAAGCTTGCCGCCGAGCGCTTTCTGGCTGAGCCGCTCGCCGTGCCGACGGGCTTCGGCCAGAATGCCCGCAGCCGCTGCGATGATCTCGCCGTCGTGGTCCGCGTTGCGGCCGGCACCGGCTTGCTGGCTGTCCGCCGACGCTGTTTCCTGTTCCAGGATGGCGCCGGGTCCGAGCAGCGAATGGCTGGGCAGGCTGGGGGTGGCGGGGACGGCAGCCGTGGGCGGGAGGTCCTTGGGCGCGCCGACTGGAACGGCGGGCGGCAGGGCCGGTGCTGCCGTGCCAGGCGACGGGCCGACGGTGATCAGGCTGGCGATGGCATCCCGCGCGGGCTCGGCGGTTGTGTAGTCCAGCCGGGCCAGGTGCGCAGTCCGGGTGAGTACCTGAACCTGGCGCAGCACATCGGCGGCGATGGCCGGGTCGGTGAATCCGGCGCGGACGAGGGCGGCGTGCGCGCGGCGCTCGGCGATGCGGGCGCGCCGGGCCGCCAGGGCTCCCGGCCTGGCCGCCTGGTCCCGGGCGTGCAGTGCGCAGCGGAGCTGGTACAGCCGCCGGGCAGCCTGCTCGATCCGGACGCGGCGGGTGGCGGCCTGCGCCGAGATGTGCTCATCGGCGACGAACAGTAGCTGCACGCGGATGCGCTCGGCCGGGTACAGCCATCGCACCACGGCCATCTGCCGGTCTGCCCGGCCCTCGGCTCGTTGCCGCAGTTCCCGCAGCGTGAACTCGAACAAAACGGCGGCGATGACAGGCATGAGCCCGAACGCCTCAGCCGCACCCGGGCGCCGCGGCGCGTGGGTCGCGTTGAAGCTGGCGGAGGCGGCGACCAGTCCCCAGACGGCCAGGCGGGGCGCCAGACCAGATTCGGCCCGCGCGGCGCGGCGGGTCAGCAGCACCGCGCAGACCCCGGCCGCACCATCCAGGGCGAGGAACAGCAGGTACGGCCAGGGCCCGCGCAGGCCCATATTGTCGTGCGCGAACCCGGTCAGACCCTGAGCGGAGATCCCGGCGGCGACCGCGGTGAACCCGCCGAGCAGCACGTACTGGGCAGCGGATGCCGCTGTTTCCCGCGCGTGCGCCCGGCCGCTCATCGGCTGCCCGCAACGGCCTGCGCCGGGTCCGGACCGCCCGGAAACAGGCAGCCTGGCTTGCGCACGCCGTTTCCCGTCCGGGGGGCCATGCCCGGGTGCCGCCGGGCAGCCGCCAGGGCAGGTGCCAGGCTGTCGTCCCGGCTCATGCCTGCGGTCTGCGGTCGCCGTCCTGTCATTATGTAAGCCTGGAAGAGTAGGTTGATGATCTAGATCATCACTTTCAATCAAAACCAATGTACGACGTGGCAACTGTCGATTGTCAACTCGCATGACAGGCAATGATCTGAGGAATTAACATGGAGTGATGACTGGTTTGGGTGAGGGAGGTTCAGTGATGCCGGATCAGGCCGGACAGGGCGGCGCGGGCAGGCCGGCCCTGCGGACCCTGGCCGATAAGGTCAACTGGCTCATCGAGCAGGCGCACCCGGCCGGCCGCGGACCCCTGTCCAACGCCGAGGTCTGCTTCCTGATCCACAAGGTCACCGGGGAGGAGATCTCGGTCACCACGTTGTGGAAGCTGCGCAATGGCCAGCAGAAGAACCCGCAGCTGCGCGTGATCCAGGCGCTGGCGACGACGTTCGGGGTGAATCCGGCGTTCTTCTTCGACGACTACGACGAGGAAAAGCTCGCGCTGCTGCGAGATCAGGTGGAACTGCTCGCTCTGGTCCGGGATGCGGGCATCACCAGCGCCGAGTTCCGCGCGCTTCTGGGGATGGACGCCGAAGCCCGCAAGACGGTCGCCGGCCTGATTCAGCGCGCCGCGCGCCCCGAGGCGCGGGCACCGGACGGAACCGCCGGTAACGGCTGAACCGCGTCTACCGCCGACTCGTTGCCGCTTCGCCAGGCAGGTGTCCCCCGTACAGGATCTGCGACTGGCACCAAGGAGGCCCAGCAGCACCCGTCCCCGGCGAGTTCATGCGGGGCCTCCGCCGGAGCATAGGGACAGCGGCACGCCGGCAGCACCTGCCTGCGGCATGCTGGTGAAGGGCGCAGCTGACCGCCGGAAAGGCATTGAGTTATCCCGAACGGGCCCGTGGTTCCTGCCCCGGCAGCCACGTCTGTCCGCGGGACGGGTATCCCGTTCCGGCCGGGCACCTGCGAACACGGTCAGTCACTGTGCTGGTGGATGCGGGTCGTCGTCGGCCGGCGGGGCTTCCAGGTCCAGCCCGAGGATCACGCGGAGCCGGGCGCGGCCGATGCCGGCGTCGCGAATGAGAGCAAGCAGTTCCGCATGCTCCTGGAGCAGCCCGGCCCGGGGTTTGCCCCCGCCCCGGCGGCCCTCGTGATCAGCACGGCCACCTGCCGCTCTGCGGGCAGCGCCACCGAACATGAGCTGAACAAGCTCCGGGTCCACGTCAGGCACCATGAGGCTGATCAGCTCCTCACCGATCTCCGCTGCAACCCGCCGCTCGCCGGATTGCTCCGCCATCCTCCTGTCTCCTTCCTCTGTGACCGGTCCTGTCATCTCCCAGGCCCCTAGCTGACGCGCCTGACTCCTGGCTGTCTGACGACACGAGCACTAATGCACTCCCGGCGAACCTCATTAACTTAATGTGTTTAAGCAATCACTCTGGATAATCGGTCACGAACTGTTCATACTGGGTGTAACGGAGCGCAAGCATCCAGGACCGGAAGCGGCGGTGCCGATTTCCCGGTGCGGTGCCCGCATGGTGAACTCGGGAGCGCAGCGAGATGACCCGTCCGGACGACGTGGAGTGGCGGCGCCGCGAGGAACTGCGGTCGCTGCTCACGGCCCTGCGATCACGGCGGGCCGGGAACGGCGGGAAGCGCCTGCGCCAGGACGACGCCGCGATCTTGAGCGGGCTGAGCACGCGCAGGTACGCCGCCCTGGAACGCGGCACTGTGGAGAACCCGTCCCTGGACCTGATCGAGAACGTGGCGAGCGGGCTGCGGATGACCCCTGCCGAGCGAAGCGCCCTCCACGTGCTGTCCAGGGGCCAGGATCCGCCCATGCCGCCTGCCGCGCCGGGCGGGGAATGGCCGGAGGTCGGCCAGGGCCAGCGCGAGCTGATCGCCCGGCTGGACGCCCCGGCTGCGATCACCGACGAGACGTGGACACTAGTGATCCGCAACAAGGCGCTGACGGCATGGACCGACGGCTGGTTCGACCAGGTCCCCCTGCGCAAGCAGAATCTCGCGCTGTTCTTGTTCACGCCCGCGGCTGAGCGACTGCTCCCTGACATCCACGCATACCGCCGCGCTATCGTCGCCGGGCTGCGCTACCAGTACGTCCGCCATATCGGTTCGGACCGGTTCGGCGCAGTGATCAGAACGCTGCTGGAAACCGGGCCGGAGGCCCGCGACCTATGGGGGCGGCACGAGATTGCCCTGCCACGGCGGCACTCCGCCATCCGGGTCCGGCATCACCGAGGCGTGCTCGAAGCCAGCACGCTGATGACCTCGCTGTCACCCCGGACATGGCTGATGGCGGCCTGGCTGCCAGAAGGCCTGCAACCACCAGGCCGGTGAGCACACGCGGTGATGGCCCCACAGTTCTCTCGGTCGGTCGCCCCGGACAGGAACCCCGGGGCTGTCACAGTCCAGTACCGCCCGGCCGACCTGGAGGGCAGCGCCCACCGGGATGGTTACCACGACACCAGTCGATCCGGCGGCCATCAAGCCGGTCATCGAGCGGATGCTTCGCTCAGAGCATCATGCCGCTCGACACACCGGCGGCATGATGGCTGCTTTTGCTGGCCTTGAGCTGGGCTCTACGAACTGCTGACGGCGGCCCGAGAGTGCACCGACGCATCGGTCCGCCAAGGTGCCGCGGGGATATGCGCCCGGCGACTGGCACGGACGTCCGATCCAGTCGGTGCGGCCGCCGCCCTGGCGGGCGAGGCCCGGCGGCGGGCCGCGCAGCTCCCGGCCCGCGCCGCGGACGGTCTTCTTGAGGTGCAAGAATGCCGTTTCCACCTGCCAGCGCCTTGCGTAGCCGGCCCCCATCTCCCGGGCGGGGAAGGCATCCGGGTCCAGCAGCGTCGTCAGGACGCGGCAGGTGCCGCAGGGCCTCTTGCCGGCCCGGGGCAGCGGGACCTTCGGCCCTTTCGGGCCGGGGCCGTACCTGGGAGGCTGCGCGGGTGCATCCAGATGGGCTGGAGGAACTGCCCGCGGCGGAGTGCCTGCGGCTGATGGCGACCGTGCCGGTCGGCCGGGTTGCCTATACCCGCCAGGCGATGCCCGCGGTCGAGCCGGTGAACTTCGCGCTCGACAGCGGCATGATCGTGTTCCGCACCGACCGGGGCGGCAAGCTCGCGGCGGCGGTGCGCCGCGCGGTGGTGGCGTTCCAGGCCGATGAGCTGGACCCGGTCACCCGCTCGGGCTGGAGCGTCACCGTGGTCGGGCTGTCGGAGGAGGTCACCGTGCCCGGGGAGATCGCCCGGCTGCGCCGCCTTAGCCTGGAGGCGTGGGCACCCGGGAATCGTGATCATTTCATCCGGGTCACGCCCGAGGTCGTCACGGGGCGGCGGCTGCACCCGGCCCGGGGCTGACCGGGCCGCCGGGCTGCGGGAGCGGTACCCGCCATTCCAGCGCCGTCCCGGTGCCGGCGGCCTGATCGGCCGGGCTGGTGCGGAAGGTGCCTCCGAGGTGGGCGGCGCGCTCAGCCATGCTGGCCAGGCCGCTGCGGCGCCCGCCGGGCGGGATCCCGGTGCCGTTGTCGGTGACCTGCAGCAGCAGGTCGCTGCCGCCTGCGTCCACGCTTACCTCCACCTGGCTGGCCTGGGCGTGCCGGGCGGCGTTCGACAGCGCCTCGCGCAGCACGGTCAGCAGCTGCTCGGCCTGGTCCGCGGTGACCTGGTGGTCCAGGCCGCCGCCCAGCCGCAGCGCGGGGGCGAAGCCCAGCAGCGGGGCCATCTCCTCGGCGACGTCCACGACCTGGGCGCGCAGCCCCGGCAGGGCGTCCTGGGCGCGGGAGTGCAGGGAGAAGATGGCGGTGCGGATGTCGCGGATCGCGTCGTCCATGGCGTCCACGACCTGCTGGGCGCGCTTGGCGGTCTCGGGCCTGGTGATGGTGGGCATGATGCCCTGCAAGGACATCCCGGCGGCGTACAGCCGCTGGATGACCTGGTCGTGCAGGTCACGCGCGATCCGGTCGCGGTCCTCGTAGACCAGCAGCTGCTCGGCGTCGCGGCGCCGGTCGGCCAGCTCCAGCGCGACGGCGGCCTGCGCGGCGAACGAGGCGGCGACCTCGGCGGCGGGCCGGGGGAACGGGAGCTGCCCGCGGCGGCGGCCGATGGTGAACACGCCCCGGACGCTGCCGGGCGCGCCGAGCGGGAACAGCACCGCCGGGCCGATGTGGCCCGCCGCGGCCCGCGCCGCGGCGGCCACCCGGGGGTCGGCGGCGAAGTCCTCCACCTCCTGCGGCTGCCCGGTCTCCAGGACCAGGCCGGACAGCGACTGGCCGGCCGGCAGCACCAGGCCGCGCACCGCGGCGGCGCCGTCGCCGTCGGCGTGCTCGATCACCAGCCGGCCGCTGTCCCCGTCGGGCAGCGCGACCATCGCCAGGTCCGCGCCGGACAGCTCCAGGGCCTGCGCGGCCAGGGCGGCCAGGACCTGGGCCTGGCTGGTGCCCGACAGCAGCCGGGTGGTGACCTCGCCGCTGGCGCGCAGCCACCGCTGCTGCCGCCGGGAGTCGTCGTACAGCCGGGCGTTCTCGATCGTCACGCCCGCGGCCGCGCCGAGCGCGGAGACGACCGCCTCGTCCTCGTCGGTGAACTCCCCGCCGCCGGCCTTCTCGGTGAGGTACAGGTTGCCGAACACCTCGCCGCGGACCCGTACCGGGACGCCGAGGAAGCTGCGCATCGGCGGGTGCCCGGCCGGGAACCCGGCCGAGGCCGGGTGGGCGGCGATGTCGGCGAGCCGCAGCAGGCGCGGCTCGCGGACCAGCAGCCCCAGCAGGCCCTCCCCGCGCGGCCAGTGGGCGATCTGGCCGATCTGGTCCCCATCCAGGCCGACCGGGATGAACTCGGCCAGCTGCCCGTCGCTGCCGATCACCCCCAGCGCCCCGTACTGGGCCTCGGCCAGGGTGACGGCGGCCTCGGTGATGCGGCGCAGCATCGTCTCCAGGTTCAGATCCGACCCGATCGCGACGACCGCCTCCAGCAGCCCGTTCATCCGGTCCCGCGTCGTCAGCACAACCTGCAGCCGCTCCTGCAGCTGCCGCAGCAGCTCATCCAGGTGCAGCTCCGGCAGGAGATCGGAAATCCCGGCCGCGCCCTGGTCCATCAGCCCGTTCTCCTCCGCACGAACCGCGCTGTTACCCCCAAACGGTAACCCGCGCCCGGCTGCGCGGTCCAGCCGCCCCGTGCCCTGGAAGGCCGTCCTTCCGCGCAGGCGGCGCAGCGCAGCACGGCCGCCCGCGGAACGGGGTCACCCGGGTACGCAGTGCGCGTCGGCCGCGCGGCCGGAGCTGGTCCGGACGAGGGCGGCCCTGGGGATGGAGACCGGGATAAACCGTGGGAGCTCAGGCTACGCAGATACGCAAGCTCCGCGCCACCATCGTCGGCCCCGGGCTGTCAGCCTAAAGGGGGCGATATGCCGTAGTGCCTCGCCGGGCCTTTGCTGCTGCCCGCTTTGGCCTGGTCGCGCCGGCGCTGCGGGCAGGGCCGCACGGCCCGGCAACCGGGGACCTCCGCCCGGTGCGGTGACACCCCCGCACAGCAATCCTGACCGGAGGGGGATTTCCATGCCAGCCGAACTTGACGGCAGCGGCCCAGCGGGACTGAGGAGGTGTCATGAAGGCGCACGCCGGCGACCAGTTCTGGCCCGAGGGCGACGAAAGCCGCGCCGGCCTGATCATCAGCGTGCCAGGCGAAGACGGGCAACCGCCCTACGTGGTCCGCTGGCCCGACGGCCACCTCGCGCTGGTATCCCCCGGCCCCTACTCCCGCATCGTGCCCGGCGGAACCAGCCAGGCCGAGCCGGCACCCTGACCAGGAGCGGCGCCCGGTTACGAACGCAGCACAACGCGCCCGTGAAAGCCACACCACCTCCTGCAACTGGCTCGCAGGCCGCCCAGCCACCTGCTGGGGAGGCGACGGGACAGCCCGAGACTGCGTCGGCATACCAGGCACTATCCCACCTCCCTCGCGCCGAGGGCGCCCGGACAAAGCCATATGCTGGGGATAGGCGCACCTTGCCTGCTCCTTGTCACGACCGTCGCCAGGTACGCCACCTTCACCTGGCATGGCTGTCCGCCCTCATCTTCAGAGCCAGCGAGGGCTCCTGACCGGTGCCTGGCCTGTAGCTTCACCGTCAGATTGCCGGTTAGGTAGTGCCGGAATCACAATGCCTGCCCCGGGTGCCGTTGAGAACTCGCTTGGGAGATGCCATGAGTGATGACAAGTTGTCCTTCGGGATGACCATCCCGCTCGACTCGGACGGGTTTCTTCGCCGCGAGTGTCCTACCTGTGAGCGCGAGTTCAAATGGCGTCCGTCCGAAGACCAGGCCGATGAACATGTCGAGCCTGATGATGCCGGCTACTTCTGTCCCTACTGCGGCGTGCAGGCGCCGACTGATACCTGGCTGACGCAGGCCCAAGTCGCCCTCGCGCAGAACATCGTTGTCCGGGAGGTCATCGGGCCGATGGTCAGCAAGCTCGGTGCCTATGAAGCGCCCGACGAACTCGATCCGCTGATTGAGGCCGATGACATGTCTTTGGTCAGCTTTCCGTGCCACCCATCCGAGCCCCTCAAGGTCCTCGATAACTGGCGCAAGCCGACCCACTGCCTGATTTGCGGGCAGCCAACTCTCTAGCCGTCGGCGGGATCTGGCAGGTGTTCGACGAATACGTCGATGCCTTGCTTGAGTGCCTCCGTGAGTTCGCTAACCGCGTCCTCGAGCAGCTTCTCAGCCTCGATACTGCCGACGGTCGCGGTCCGGTCGCCCGACTCCCAGGCGAAGTAGTTTCCCATGGTCGCCTTGGGGCTGACGAGGACCAGGAGATTGAGCACGATGAGCCCGTTGCCGAGCAACTCCAGCGATCGGCTCAACCTGAGCGTAGTCGAGCTGGCCCGGTCAAACGGAGCGACGATCGTGCAGCGCTGCCAGCGAAAGAGGACCTGCTGGCCGGGGTGATGGCCCCGCACGGTGTTCTGTGTCAACTTGTCGGCCATCGAATCGACCTGCGTGCGAGGGTAGAGATCCTTCAATGCCGCGTTCAGGGGTGTCGTCAGTTCCTGTAGGCGGCGCACGGCTCCATGCGCAAGCTCCTTGTATTGCTCAACCACGTCCTGCTCGGCTATCTCGGATTGGAGTTTCTGCCGAAGCTGAGCGCGAGCATCGGAGACGTCGAGCACGACAGCGTCGGCTCCGAGTTCCTGCCAGGCTGCCAAGTCGCGGGCGACCTGAGCTTTCGATGGCCGTTCTTCAGGATGAAGGCGGGTCATCAGGTCAACTTCTTGGTCCAGGGCTCCGGACCGTGGATGGGGCCGAAAGTCCCCGACCTCAAAGCCACGTGTGCCCACTGGCTGATGACCCTCGGGCGGCCACACCTGACCGGTCGCCAGGACCCACAGCGTCTTCCCCAGCGAGTACACGTCGGCAGGGTGGGGCTTCGCAGTTGTCGGGCTGAGGATCATCTCGTAAGCCGTGTAGTGCGCTGGGCCGACCTGACGACCCTCACGGGTGAGTGTCTCCGCGTCCGGCAGGGCAACCAGGCCGAAATCGCCGATCAGCCACGAACCGTCCATCTCGTAGAGATTGCCGGGCTTGATGTCTCGGTGGGCAATGTCGAAGTTCGCCTGCAAGCGCGCCAGGGTATCCGCGATCGTTGCCACAGCTCCGACGACATCAGCGAGCGACCGACCCGCAAGGGACTGGGCGATCGGTGTAGCGACCGGCATGGCAAGCCACGGCCGGTCTGCTTTGCTCGGCTGGTCAGGCAGATGAGAATCGAGTAGAGGGAGCAATCCTGGCATGCCCTGATGCTGCCGCAAGAAGTTGACCTCACGAACGAATCGCTTATACGACTCATGCTCGATCTTCGTGGTGTTGAGGACCTTAAGGGCGATTGCGATCTCAGCGTCGGAGCGAGCCGCTTTCCAGACGGTTCCGTTGCCCCCATGGCCCAGTTGCTCATGGAGCGTCCACGGGCCTACAGTCTGCTCTCGCGACTCACTCATCAGATCGGATCCTCGGTGCGGTCATCCGTGAAGAACCGTCCTTCGTCCCACAGGTGGCGTCCGGAGTTCGGTGTAGAAGGGACGGGCGCGGCTCGGGTCTCATGGTGATGCTAGGCGATAGCACTGACAATCTACGGCTGTTGGTCGTCTCCGCTGGTGGTGACGATGCGTGGCCAGGCTGGCGGCCGGGTCCAATGAGTCGAAGACTCTACTGAGCCGTTGCCACGTTCACTTCCCGGACGACTGAGCCCGGCTGAAGTTGGCGGTGGTTTGGTGATCCCGGTTGCCTAATCGGATGAGACTGGTCTGCGCAGAACACCCCACCCCAGCATCCAGCTATGACCTGCGCGTTTGCGGTGAAGGGGTTCTGTTCATCGACCTCTAGGGAGTTCCTACCTCTGGTGAGGCGTCTGAATTCGACCGGGACGCCTCATGGCCACGTATCCAGAACTGGTAAATCTGAGCGCTGATCTAGCGTAGCCAGCGTTCCACCGAGTCGCGCCGATTCGATCCGCGTGCCCTACCCGATCCGTGGCATCCTGGCGCGGCCTCACCCACGGTGTCGGTGACACCAGGCACGAGGCCACGGCAGTGCACGGGCGAAGTCAGCATGCTCACGATGTCGCGGTAACTAGGAACGGCCGCCATGGGCGGTGCTCGCGATCGATGTCACAGAGGGCTCACGACGAGCGAACGCATGACACATCCCACCCGGTTTCTCGATGGCCGTTGAGATGTGCCAAAGTACGGCCTCGCTGCTTGCCCTGGGCACAGTCACCGCAGTGAGAGCGTGCGCCGCCAAGACGGCGCACGTTCTCGCCCTGCTTAAACCCAGGTAGTGTTGCGGAACGCCATCGCCCTCTCCCTTCGCCGACGTCGTGCCCCCGGCGTGTTTCCGGCATGTCCGCCTCACCGGCCATGTTCCTCCGCCCGCAGGGAAAGCGGGGGCATTTCACCTGTTTGTAAGAACTTCGCCGAACCCGGGAGCGTGATTCTCCGTAAACAGGTAGTAGCGGCCGAAAACGACCCATTCCGGCGAAAGGGGCGTCATGGCCTTGAGGTCATCGTTGCGGGGCTGGCCGGTGTGGCAGCTGCCCTGGTGGCTCGCCGCGTGCGTGACTGCTGTGATCGCGACCTACGCCGCCGCAGTCGCCTGGGCACTGGCATCCGAGCCGGTGCGGCCCGGCGACCTGCGGCTGTGCGCCGTGTTCGTCGGCTGTGGCGCGGCTTCCGTGGAGCTGACGCGCCGGGCCGGGGAGCGAGAAGGCCTGGCGCGGGACGTGTACGCGATCTGGGACCTGCCGGTCGCGGTGCTGCTGCCACCGCTGTACGCGCTGGTGATCCCTCTCCCGCGCGCGCTGCTCACCGAGTGGCGCATCCGCCGTACTCTGCTGCATCGCAGGGCCTACAGCACCGCGGCTCCCTGCTTGGCCTACGCGGCGGCCTCGGTGGTCTTCAGGTCTGCCATGCCCGCACTGGGCGGCGGTGGCGCGGGAGCGGGCGGCCATGCCCTGGCCTGGATCACGCTCGCTGCCGGATGCGGGCTGGTGAGCATGGCCATTCAGGCCTGCCTGATCCTGCCACCGGTCAAGGCCACTGCGGCTCCCGGCACCCGGCTGCGCAGCCTGGCCCTCGGCCAGGACGCGGTCGGCAACCAGGTCACAGAGCTGTGCCTGGCAGTACTGACCGCGTTCGCGACCGCGCACAGTGCCCTCGCCTTGGTTGTGGCGTTGCCCTTGGTGGTCGTGTTGCAGCGATCGCTGCGTCACGCCTCGCTGGCCGCCGCGGCCCGGACCGACGCCAAGACTGGGCTGCTGAACGCCGGCGCCTGGCAGCGCGAGGCCACCGTGGAGGTAACTCGGGCCGCCCGGGCGCAGGCTCCGCTGGCGGTCGCCATCGCCGACATCGACCATTTCAAAGCCGTCAACGACACCTGCGGCCATCTCGCCGGGGACGCCGTGCTCGCCGCGGTCTCCACCGCCATGCGGGATCTGCTGCGCGACTGCGACCTGTGCGGCCGGTTCGGCGGCGAGGAATTCTGCCTGCTGCTTCCGCGCACCACAGCCGCCCAGGCCCTTGAGATCACCGAGCGGATCCGCCAGGGGATCTCCCGCCTCGCAGTTCCCCGGGACGGCGCCGCGGCAATACGGGTCACCATCTCGATCGGCGTGGCCGTCCCCCGCCAGGCCTGTCGCACCCTCGATGACCTCCTAGCCGCCGCCGACCACGCCCTCTACCAGGCCAAGGGCAGCGGCCGCGACCGCGTCGTCATGCACGCAGACACCTGGGTTCCGCAGGCCAGTCGGCCGCTGCCGCTAGCGGGCGCTAACGCCGTGCTGGGTTAAGTGGTCAGGCCGGTTGCTCGCCGACGGGCGACCTGATGCCGACGGCGTGACCTGGCTGTCTCGGGCCGCTTGCTTCCGGCGGAATGTGGGCATCTAGCCGTAACGGTCCCGGGCACCTGATGCAGCTCGATTGCCGTGATACGGGCATGTTGCCTGCCGTTCTACGGCCGGCAGGCAGGGCTGCGGTGACGTCCGGGCGAGGCCGCTGCGGGACGGGCGGGCTCAGGGGGCGGCACGGCGGCGGTCCGCGAAACCGGGACCGGGAAGCTGGTCCGGGCAAGCGTTACCGGGCTCGGCGCGCCGACTGGCTGGCGGCTGGCTCCGTTGCCGGGAAAGCCCGCAGAATCTGCCGGACCGTCCTGGCGGGCGCCGAGATCGCTGATGATGCGCCGGGCCTCGTCCATTCGGCCGGGAGAACGAGGGGGTACGTAGTTCATGATCCGGTCGGCGAAGTTCGCGGTGGCCCGGTGCAGGTCCCACGCTGCCCGCCAGATCCGGGTGTTGCGGTGCCCAGCGCGTTCCAACCGGATAGCCAGGACGTGGGCGCCCCCGGAGACCGCCAGGCTGACCCTGGCCGCTAGGGTGCGGGCGAAGCCGCGGACGCGGATGTCCTGGCGGATCTCTGCCCAGTAGTCAACGGCTGCTTCGCGGATGGCGCGGATCAGCTCCCGGGCAGCGCAGCCGATCCTGGTGATGCGCTGCCATTCCGGCGTGTCGTTGTACCAACGGGCACAGGCTTGGGCCTCGGCGGCAGCTCGGTCCAGCAGGCGGCTTGCGGCCGGGTCCGGGGTTGCGCAGCCGCGAGCGTGCCGGCCCTGCGGGGGCAGGTCCAGGACGTACCGGAGGTCGGCGAAAGCCGCGCGGATGTCATCAAAGTCGCCGTCCTGGGCGTCGTGGCCGTTACTGGCGGCGTGCCCGTCACTGGCTGCTGACGGCACGCTGGGACCGGGTTCAGCCCGGTACGGGACGGCGAGGCGCGGGCTGCTCCTGGTGCCTGGGCTGGGCTGGTCGAGGGCGTTGCGCAGGAGAGTGAACGCCGCGCGGATATCGGCGAAGTCGTCGGGGGTGGTTTCCTGCCGGGCTGCCGCGCGCCTGCGCTCGATGATCGCGTCTAGCACGCGCTCGAGCTCGGCCAGGAGGTCGGAACCGTCACTGCGGCGGGTCAGCCGGTCAGCGGCGGGCCTGCCGCCGCTGCTGCTGCCGGGCTGGCGTGGTGCCTTCCCGGCGACTGGAGACGTGGCCGGGGCCGGGACCGGCCCGTCTGCTGGTGAAGTCGCTGCTGGCTCTTCTGCCATGATCTCCTCCTGGCTGGGTCCTTCGTCCGTCGGCTGGCTGGCGCCTGTCGTTCCGGCGGAGGGGGCGATGCTGCTGTCCGCGGTATTCGCGATGTTCGGCGCCTTTGTGGCTGGACTGCTGATCGGAGTGCTCGTCTCTGGCATCCCGGCCTGCTGATGTCGCGATGGGCGCGGCGCCTGTGCGACACCGGTTCCAGCGGACGGCTGCGCATCCGGGACGGCGGCGGTGTCATGCCCCGCGGTCTGCTGTCCGGTGTCCTCCAGAGTGCCGACGGCCGGCAGCAGGGTGCGGAGCGAGCGGGCCGGGACTGGGATCACGGAGACGACGGGGTCGGGCTGCCTGTCGGCGGACAGGGTGACGGTGATCTCCCCGGCAGGCTCGTCGCCAACTGGCTCGGTGAGGTTTCCGGTGATCTCCACCTGGGTGCCGTGGTGCCGGGGCGGGGCGGAGACCCGGAATGGCTGGAGCTTGTAGCCGGGGTGCCCGATGATGTCCCCGACCTTGACCTGGGAGACCGGTGTGTGCGGCCGGGGCGGGTGGGAGGGCAGGGCGTTGGCGAGGTCGGTGATCCGTTGCAGTGCCGCTGCCTCGTCATCGGCCGACTGTCGTAGGGGCGGTCCACCGCGACGGCGCGCCCCGGTCCGGGCCACGTCGAGCATCGTGGTGACGGCGGCCTTGGCCAGGTTGCGCAGTTCCCGTTCCGCTCCGACTGCCAGACTGCCTTCGCCGATAGCGCGGAAGGAGGCACCTGCCGCGGCGAACCGCAACTCGGTCCGGTATGTCTGCACGATGGTCTGGCGGCGGCCCGGAGTCAGTCCCGGCTGGACCCGGTCGGCGACCTCGGCCCAGCTGAGCAGGCCTGCCCGGGTGCCATTCGCGGTGGTTACCTGGATGCGGACGCCTGCGGGCTCTGGGGTGACGGTTTCGCGGGCTCCAGCGTCGGGCTCGCCGGCCACCCGAGTCCGGACATCCCGAGCGAGCAGTCGGGATACCGTGTCCAGGGGCCAGCCAGCGTCGATGGCGGAGAAGAGATCAGCGAACACGAAGACGGGGAGCCGGCCCAGGCCGAGGAAGATGTCATCGGCCGTCAGCGGAGTGCTGCTGCTGCCGGGCTGCGGCTGGGCCGCAGGTCCCGCAGCGGGCTGCCGCCGTCGTCCCGCCTGGGCGGGAGCGGGCGTGCCGTGCCGCTCCCGGGCCGGTTCGGCTCCGCTGCGTGCGGTAGCCCCGGCGTCCAGCCCGGGTGCCGTTGCCGGGCCGGGCGCGCCGGTGCCGGCTTGCGGATCTCCCGCGCGGACGTGCTGGTCACGAAGGTCTGCATCCGGGTGACGCACGTCGGCGGGTGCGGGAACTGAGCCAGGTTGCTCGGAGCTGACGGCAGGCTGACTGGCCGGGTCTTGGTGACGGGCCCGTTCTGTCTCTGGAACGGAGGTCTTCGCCATGCGGGGCGGGCCACCGGTCCGCATACCGGGGCCGGAGAGTGCTGGCTGCGGCGGGCGGGACGGCTTAACGCGTGTGCTGTCCTGTTGCGGGGCGTCGAATAGCGTCTGCTCGACGGGGCTCGTGTCGCGGTAGACGCGGCGGGCGTATTCCAACTGGGCGGGCGCGGGAGGTGGCGCCGCGTCGATGGCGGCCCAGGCCGCGTCGATGGCTTCGCGGCGCCGGTGGGCACTTTGCTTGTCTTCCTCCTCGCCGGGTGCGCCAGGGCTGACGTGCGGGTGGGCCGCGGCGGTGATCATGCGGCCGAAGACCGTACTGCGGGCGTCGTCTGCGGTGATCAGCCGGTCACGCAGGCTGCTGGTAATGCCTGGCTGTATCCAGGCGGAGATTGCCTCCCACCGGATGAGTGCAGGGGCGCGGTCGTCTCCGCGCCGGTCGGTGAGCAGGCCGTCCAGGGACGCGCCGTACCAGCGTTCACCGGAGCTGTCGTAGCTGCCCTCGGCCGGGCGGTCCGCCTGGCCGCTGATCCATGTACGCATGGCGCCCGGGTTGTCCAGGGCGCGGACATAGTCCGGCAGGTCATAGCCGATCCACCGCCGGATCGTGGTCCGGGTCTCGGCTGTGGTGAGCGGCTGCGGTTCCCGGATGGTCGTCCGCAGCTGGATGAGGCGTTCCAGGGCCGTATTCTCGGCCTTGCCGGCGCCCCGGCCTGGACGGGTGATCATGGCGGCGGTGTAGTAGGCGGGTTCACCAGGGCGGGCCGCCGGGACAGGCGCGGCGGCTCCGCGGGCGCGGAGGGCCGCGTCGATGACCATCGCGATGGTGGTGTCGCGGATCTGGTCGAGTTCGGTGATGGCGGTGCCCGGGTCGCAGGTGCCCGCGGCGGTGAGCGGATCGCGGTGGGTGCGGCAGAAGGCACTGAGGCGGTCGGCGAGGATGATGATCCCGAGCCGGGCCGGGGTCACCCCCGCGTCGATCCAGCTGGCGGCCTGTGGCCAGGTCACCAGCCCGTGGCGGGTGAAACAGGGTCCGCTGGCCGTGATCTCGATGCCGCGGGCATCGCAGGCCACTATGCGGAGGGCGCGGGGGTCGGGCTCGCCGGGGCGCGGCGCGTCCATGCTCGTCCCGGCGGCTGGCGGCCCGGTCCGGCTGAGGAACCGCGCGATGCCGGACAGGCGGCGCAGACCTGCGGCGAGATCGCTGCTGGTCAGCGGGGACGGTCCAGGCTCCGGGCTGCCGAAGCTGGCGGGCTCACCCGGCACAGGATCCGCCGCGGCTGCAGGCGAGGCGGGGTGGGCTGCTGCAGGCGACGGGTCACGTGCTGCGGACGATGCCGCGCCATCCCCGGCGGGTGCCGACGGGGCGGCGTCCCGGCGATTGGCATCCCGGAAGGGCGTCCGCTCGCCGTGGTCATCGCGCCGGGCGGTGGCCGATGCGGATACCGGGACGGGACCGGCCGTCCTGCGGTCCTTGTCCTGGAGCTCGGCGACGAGCGCGTCCAGGGCGTTCTTCGCGTCAAGCAGTGCGTCTTGCTGCGGGAACGGGGTGCCGATCGCGGACTGCGCCCGGACGATCTCCTGGCGCTGACGCGCGATGACGGCCTGCTGTTCGGCGCGGAGCTTGTCCAGTCCGCTGAGCCGGTTCTCGAGCCGGGTCACCAGCCCGATGCCGCTGGGGAGCTTGCGGTGGTCTAGTCGGACGACGCCGCCGGGCAGCTGCTCCAGCCGCAGGACGATATCGTCCTCGCGCCCGTCATGGGCCAGGTCGGCGGCGAGCTGGAAACCGCCGATCGTCCCGACGGTCCTGGTCTGGCAGGTTCCGGCCGGGACGCGTGCGCGGGCACCGCGGAGGTGCGTGATGAGGTGGTCGCCTGCCTCGCGCCGGGAGGTGAACGCGGCACCGTCAACCGTCATGCTGAAGGCATCGCCGGAGGTGGGGACGATGCGGCCGGCTGCCGCGTCGATGTCACGGATAGTCTGCCCGGCTGCGGAGATCGCGGCGCGGGCCTGCTGGGCGGCGACCTTCAGCGCGTTCTGGTTGTTGGCGTGCCGGCGCTGGGCGCGGGCGAGCTGCTGGAATTCGCTTTCGAGCTGGGCCTTCTGGATCAGCCGGGGCTCGCCGGCGCCGACCGCGGCGACTTCCGCGTAGCTGTGCGTGTCGTCATCGGGTGCCTCGATCGACCGGACGGAGGTGTCGCGGTGCTT
>Ga0335073_10004473_pt1 | contig 19535 bp, 14 predicted proteins | sample Lox_Sample_22_FD_207093 | JGI IMG/M metagenome (GOLD analysis project Ga0335073, IMG submission 207093) | Soil microbial communities from Loxahatchee National Wildlife Refuge, Florida, United States - Lox_Sample_2.2 | ecosystem: Environmental > Terrestrial > Soil > Wetlands | place: USA...
CCACCGCACCGGGTCCCACGGAGAGCAGTTCCGCTGCTGCTGCCAGTAACTGGGCGCCGTCGGTGCGCCTCAGTACTTGCTCGGCCATGGCGCCGCGCGCGTATACCCCGCGACGGACCCGTACGAGCGTGCCTTGCTGAGTCAGGTTGGCGATCTGGGCTGCGCTGTTTCCCTTGGCTCTTAGCTCAGCTGCAGTCCTGACGCCCGCTAACCGCCATTCTGGGAGAGAACTCTTTGCCGTCATGGCGCCAAGGATGCTCGGCCATACCGACGCTTCATGGGTTTGCGCGCACCCTTCATGGGCTTGTGCCGATTCTGCGACCGATATGTCCAGTATGTGGTCACCGAACCCATGAAGCCTTTCGCCGAACCCATGAAACCTTTGAATGCGGGCGAGCGGGCCATCCCGCAAGGGCAGTTCAACCGGCCGTGGCGTGCGGTCTGGAGGCCAGAACTGAAACGTGTTCTACTGTTAGCGCCAAGGCCAGTGCCGGACTGGGCCGCCGGACGCGATCGCGGAGAGCAGATGACAGCCGACGAGCCGGTGTTCGACTTCGTCGTCGCGGGCAGCGGCGCAGCGGGCATGACCGCGGCCCTGACCGCGGCCCGCAGTGGCCTCAGCGTTCTGGTCATCGAGAAGACGGAATACTTCGGCGGGTCCACGGCCCGGTCCGGCGGAGGCGTCTGGGTGCCCCGCAACTCCGTGCTCCGCAAGGCCGGGATAGCCGACACGGCCGAGCAGGCAGACGCCTACCTGGCGCACGTGGGAGCCGAGTCGGTCCCGCCCGGCCTGCGCCGCGCTTATCTCGAGCATGGCCCGCAGATGCTCGACTTCGTTCTCGCCAACACGCCGCTGGGATTCGACTGGGTGCCCGGCTACTCCGACTACTACCCTGAAGCGCCCGGCGGCCGCCCCGGCGGCCGCTCGATCGAACCATCACTGCTCGACGGCCGCGTCCTCGGCCCGGAACTGGCCAGCCTGCGCCCGCCATACTTGCCCGCGCCCGCCCACATCACCGTCACGCAGGCCAATTACCGCTGGATGAGCCTGGGCACGAGCCACCCGCGCGCGATCACGACCACGGCCAGGGTGACCGGCCGGATGATCATCAGCAGATTGCGTCATCGCCAGCTGCTCAGCATGGGCCAGGCGCTGGCGGCCGGCCTGCGTGAGGGACTGATCAAGGCACAAGTGCCGGTCTGGCTCAGCACTCCGATGACCGGGCTGCTGATCGAGGATGGCCGGGTCACCGGGCTGACCGCGACCAAGGCCGACGGGGGGCAGGTCACGATCCGCGCGCGCCGCGGCGTGCTGCTGGCGACCGGCGGGTTCGAGCGCAATGACGAGATGCGAAAGCGCTACCAGCGGAACCCGGTCGCGACGGAGTGGACGGTGGGCTCGCCAGGCAACACCGGCGACGGCATCCTTGCAGGCCAGGAAGCCGGAGGCGTGCTGGACCTGATGGACGAAGCCTGGTGGGGCCCGTCGATCCCGCTCGCCAGCGGGCCGGTCTTCTGCCTGGCCGAGCGGAGCCTGCCGGGAAGCATCTTCGTCAACGCGGCGGGCGAGCGGTTCGTTAACGAGGCAGCCCCGTACGTCGATGCCGTGCACGTCATGTATGACAAGCACACCGAGGACAACCCGCATATCCCGTGCTGGATGATCGCCGACCAGCGCTACCGGAACCGGTACGTGTTCACCGGCATCCCGCCGCGCAAGCCGCTGCCGCGCCGCTGGCTCCGTTCCGGCGTCGTGGTCAAGGCCGACTCGCTCGCGGAGCTGGCCAGCCAGATCGGCGTCTCCGCCGACGGCCTGACGAAGACCGTGCAGACGTTCAACGAGTTCGCGAAGGCCGGCAAGGACGCCGACTTCGGCCGCGGTGACTCCGCTTACGACCATTACTACGGCGACCCGAACTGCAAGCCGAACCCGAACCTGGCCCCGCTCGCCACTCCGCCCTACTACGCGATCAAGATCGTGCCCGGCGACCTCGGCACGAAAGGCGGGCTCCGCACCGACGAACACGCTCGCGTGCTACGGGCCGACGGCAGCGTCATCGACGGCCTCTACGCGGCCGGCAACACCAGCGCGATGGTTATGGGGCGCAGCTACGCCGGGCCGGGTGCCACGATCGGGCCGGCCATGACCTTCGGTTACCTAGCAGCGCTCGACGCCGCGGCCGCCAATACCGCTGTGCCCGGTACCACGGGCATCGGTACCACGGGCATCGATACCACCGGGTCCACCCCTTCAGGACCGGAGATTAACTCTTAGCCGTCTGGGCATAGAGCGATAGCGTCCGGTGAAAGCGACAGAAAGGACAGTCCGGTGTTGAGCGTTGGTCCTGGCGACCACGCCGTTGCGTTCTATCAGGAGCGTGAGCTAGCCGGGCTCGTCGGCGAGTTTTTGCAGCCTGCCATCGCCAGCGGCGGAGCAGCGGTCCTGGTGGCGACGCCCGAGCACCGGTCCGAGATCAACTCCTGGCTCAGCGAGGCAGGCGTCGACGTGGCCGGAGCGTGGGCTGACGGTTCCTACGTGGTACTGGACGCGCGCGAGACGATGAGCCAGTTCATCATCAACGGACAGCCCGACGCGGCAGCTTTCTGGGAAACCATCAGTCCTGTGCTGGCCGCCGCCGGCAAGCCCGCAACCAGCAAGCAGGCCCCGGCGCGCGTCTTCGGCGAGATGGTCGCAGTGCTCTGGGAGTCAGGTCTGCTGGATGCTGCCATCGAGGTCGAGGCGCTCTGGAACGAGATCGGCAGCCAGTACCCGTTCGGGTTGCTGTGCGCTTACCCGGCCACCGTCATGACCGAGGAACGGCACAGTGACTCGGTCGCGCAGATCTGCTGCGCCCACTCGGCGGTCATCGGCGCTCCGGCCGGCTCTGGCGAGACCTGGCTGCCCGGCTGACCGTCCCGCTCGCAGAATCAGCTGTCAGGACCCAGGATCAGCCCGCTCGTCGGCACTCCGGTACCGGCCGTCACCAGCACCGGTCCGTCGCCGGGGACCTGGTTGACGGACGTGCCACGGACCTGCCGGACCGCCTCGGCGATGCCGTTCATGCCGTGCAGATAGCCCTCGCCGAGCTGACCGCCATGCGGATTCAGCGGCAGCACGCCGCCCAGCTCGATCGCGCCGCCCGCAATGAAGTGCCGTGCCTCGCCGCGCGGGCAGAAGCCGAGCTCCTCCAGCTGCATCAGCACGTACGGGGTGAAGTGGTCGTACAGCACCGCTGTCCGGATGTCAGCCGGCCTGATTCCGGCCTGCGCCCATAGCTGGCGCGCCACCACGCCCATCTCGGGCAAGCCGGCCAGGTCTCGGGAGTAGTAGCTGGTCATCGTGAACTGGTTCGGCCCGCTACCCTGAGCCGCGGCCCGGATGACGACCGGCGATTTTTTACCGAAACGGGCACGGTCCAGGCTGGTCACTACGACAGCGACTGCGCCATCGGTCTCCTGACAGCAGTCCAGCAGTCGCAGCGGCTCACAGATCCACCGTGACTCCTGGTGCTCAGCCAGCGTGATCGGCCGCTGATAGAACCAGGCCGCCGGATTGGTGGCCGCGTGCTTGCGGTCCGCTACCGCGACGGCGCCGAAGTCCGCGCTGGTCGCGCCGAAGGTGTGCATATACCGGCGGGCTGCCATCGCGACGGTCGCGGCCGGCGTGGCCAGTCCCATCGGATAGTGCCAGCCGCTGTCGATACCGGACGAGGTGGCTGCCTGGACTGCGCCGACCGCGACCTGGCCGAACCGGCGGCCCGACCGCTCATTCAGCGCCCGGTAGCAAACGACCACGTCCGCGGCACCGGTTGCGACTGCCATCGCAGCCTGGTGCACGGTCCCGCACGCTGCTCCGCCGCCGTACCCGATCAGGCTGAAGAAGGTCAGTTCACCGGCCCCGATCTCGCGGGCTACGGCGATCTCCGCGTTGGAGTCCATGCTGAACGTGACGAGCCCGTCCACGTCGGCCGGCGACAGCCCGGCGTCGTCGAGCGCGGCGCGTACCGCTTCGACGGCTAGCTTCAGCTCGCTGCGCCCGGAATCCTTGGAAAACTCGGTAGCCCCGATCCCGGCGATCGCGGCGGCTCCGGCTGGCAAGGTGCTCATGGCTTGCTCCCCACCGCAGCGAGGCGGACCGTGCCGGTCACGTGGTTGCCGAGGCTGCAGCTTCCGGTCACCGCTATCACCCGCTCGCTGCCGTCTGGGCCGGTGTCGTCAGTAACCCTCCCCGCGAACGTCAGCGTGTCCCCGGCATAGCACGGCACCCCGAGCCGGATCGAGACTGCGCGCACCAGCACCTGCGGGCCGGCCCAGTCGGTGACGTACCGCTGCACCAGGCCGGTCGTGGTGAGGATATTCAGGAAGATGTCCTTGCTGCCGCCGCGCTCGGCGAAGTCGCGGTCATGGTGCACCGGGTAGAAGTCCCGGGTGGCGATCGCGGTGGACACCACGACGGTCGGCGTGACCTGCAGGGTCCACTCCGGTAGGGCTCCCGGCGCGGTCCGCTCGTCGGGCCGCCAGCCAGGCAGCACCAGGTCGTCGTCGATCCGGATGAACTTGGTGCGGACCGGCATGCCGATCTGCACCTTGTCGGGGTCGACCCCGGTCAGCTCAGCCATGACTCGGGGGCCCTCGGTGAGCTCGACCAGGGCGATGGTGATCGGCAGTCGCTTGCCGGGAACGGGCGGGTGCCGGTGTACCACGTAGCTATAGACGGTGCCAGTGCCTGCGGCGGCTTGGTAACCCTGATTACGGACGGTCCCGCAGCTGAGGCAGGCCGGGCCGGGCGGATGGCGGAGCGCACCGCATTCGCCGCAGCGCTGGATACGGAGTTCGCCGGCCCTGGTGCCCGCCCAGAAGAACTCGGTGTCGGGAGACGCCGGCGGCCGCATCGCCGGGCCAACCGATGAAGCCGTCCCGGTTCCAGCCCCGTCTTGCGCTGACGGCTCTGGCTGGCCGGCCCGGGGCCGGAACTTGAGCACTCGCCAGTCCATCTCCGCTACCGGCTCGTCGCCGGAGAACCAGGTGTTCCTGGTGGTCACGAACCACCCCTCGCCGAGCGCGGTGTTCTTGGGTCCGCTGACCTCGGTGAGCTCGGCGCGCAAGCTGAGCAGCTCACCATGCCGGAGGTACCGGTGGTAACTCTGGGCGCAGTTAGTCGCCACGACCGCGGGGAATCCGGCCTGGTCGAGGACCGCCATCATCTGACCGAGCGGATCGGTACCGGGCCCGTTCGCCGGCGGCCGCTGCAGCCCCGGCATTGTCCAGACCTGGACCATGGCGGGCGGTGCCACTAGCTGGCCGTGCACCGAACGCGCGGCGAACTCTGGATCGGTGTACAGCGGGTTCTCATCGCCGATGGCATCAGTCCAGTTCCTGATGGCGGGCAGGTTCACCGGGTCCCTGGCGAGACGGGGCGAGCTCGGACCGGCTGCCCGGACCTTCTCGGCGGCGGCGAGGATTGCCGCAGTCTGGTCGTCTAGCGCTTGTTCGTCCGGGGCCTGCGTCCCGCCTGGTTCTGGCGTCACCGGGGCACCCGCGGCAGCTTCAGGCCAGCCATCGCGATCAGCTCACGCTGCACTTCGTTAACCCCTCCGCCGAACGTCATGACCGTGTTGCGCTTGTTCTGCACATCCAGCCACCGGGCGAGCTCGGCAGTGTCCGGCTCGGCCAGGTCGCCGTGCTTGCTGACGATCTCGGCTAGCTCGGTGCCGATCTGCTGGACCTGCTCAGACCCGAATACCTTGGTCACCGACGCGTCCGCGACGTCGACTGTCTCGGTCACCGCGACCTGCCAGTTGAGCAGCTCGTTGACCCGCTCGGCCGCGCTGGCCCTGGCCAGCGCCCGCTGGACAGCAGGCTGGTCGAGCAACCGGCGGCCGTCTGGCCCGGCCTTGCGCGCGGCCCAGTCGCGTACCTGCCGGTGCAGCACGCCGATCCGCCCCGATGGCCCGAGCATCACCCGTTCATGATTGAGCTGCGCAGTGATCAGCCGCCAGCCGGCATTCTCGGCACCGACCCGCATCGCCACCGGGACCCGCACGTCGGAGTAATAGGTGGCGTTCACATGATGCGCGCCGTCATGGGTGATGATCGGGGTCCACGAGTAGCCGGGGTCGGTTGTGTCGACAATCAGGATGGACAGGCCCTTGTGCTTGGCGGCCGCCGGGTCGGTACGGCAAGCCAGCCAGACGTAATCGGCGTCGTGGCCGCCGGTGGTGAAGATCTTCTGGCCGTTCACCAGGTAGTGGTCGCCGTCGAGGACTGCCCTAGTTCGCAGCGAGGCCAGGTCGGTGCCCGCGCCCGGCTCGGTATAGCCGATGGCGAAGTGCAGTTCGCCGGTCAGGATCCGCGGCAGGAAGAAGTCCTTCTGCTCCTGGCTGCCGTGCGCCATCAGCGTCGGACCGACGGTCTGCAGCGTGACGGCCGGCAACGGGACGTCTGCCAGCGCGGCCTCGGTCACGAAGATCTGCTGCTCGATCTGGCCAAGGCCGTGCCCGCCGTACTCGACCGGCCAGCCCACGCCCAGCCAGCCGTCCCGGCCCATCCGGCGGACGACGTCGCGGTAGACAGTGCCGTGCCGCTGCGTGAGCATCACCTCGCGCTCGGCGGGCGAGATCAGCGTGGCGAAGTATGCACGCAGCTCGTCGCGCAGCTTGAGCTGCGCATCGGTGAGGTCGATAAACATCAGGCACCAGCCGCCTCTCGCCAGCCCAGGCGATCCAGCCGGTCGTCCGCGCCGCCGACGAACGCGACCAGGTCAGTCAGGAGCGCCGAGTACTGAGGAAGCGGATAACTGACGTCCATGCCGAGGCCGCCGTGCAAATGATGACAGGTGCGCATGGCCCGCTGGCCGTGGTCGGCCAGCCAGTAGGCCGCCACGTCGGCGTCCCTGCCAGCGTCCCTGCCGGTGTCCAGCCGCCAGCAGGCCGACACTGTGGCCAGGTGCAGCGTTCGCGCAGCTGCGTAGACATCAGCGATCTGCTGAGCGACGGCCTGGAACGTCGCCAGCGGCCGGCCGAACTGCTCTCTGGTGCGGACGTGCTCGGTGGTGAGCTCGAGCGCCGCGGCCAGCGCGCCGTCTGCGACGGCGCAGGCACCCGCGACAGCGAATTCGTAGAGCGCGGCCGCGTCACACCCGTCGAGCAAGTGCGCCACCGGAGTGTCCTCCAGCCGCAGCGTGTACTCCGGCAGGCCGGATGAGCTGCGGGTGCGCTGGCAGGACAGCCCATCGGCATCCGGCTCGATGACCGCGACGACGGTATCCGACGGCCAGTCGCCGGAACCGACGCTGGCCGGAACCAGGATCCAGCTGGCCGCTGCCGCGTACGGCACGCCGGTCTTCAGCCCGGTCAGTGTCGCAGGTTGCCCGCCGCTGGCCGGCGTCGCGCCCGATGTCAGTGTCGCTCCCGCGGTCAGGGTCGCAACAGTGCCCGGCGCGGCCGGCATCGGGTCCGAGGGCTCGCGGATCGCCGCCGTGAGCACCGTGTCCCCGGTCGCGACACCGGCGAGCAGCCGTCGCTTCAGCCCCGAGTCCGCCGAGCGCGTCACCGGCAGCACGCCAAGGGCGAGGGTTGCCAGCGCCGGTATCCGGGCGGCGTTCCTGCCCGCCTCAGTCAGCACAGCGGCGACAGCTTGCACGCCGAGCTCGTCACCGCCAAGCTCGGCCGGCAGTGCCAGCGCGAGCAGGCCAGCCTGCGCAAGCTGCTGCCAGCGATCAGTGTCGAAGTCAGCGGCGGCCGGCTGGCTGCTGCCGGCCAGGACCTGCGCGGCCAGCTCTGACACTTCGATCTCGGCCTCGCTACGGGTGAAGTCCACTACCGCATCTCCTCCCTCGGCAGGCCGAGCTGTCGTTCCGCTACCAGCGACAGCAGGATCTGAGTACTCCCGCCGGCGATGCTCAGGCAGCGGGTGAGCAGGAACTCGTGGAGGAACTCGCTGCCCTCACCGTCGGCGGCAGCGCCGGCCGGACCGGTGAGTTCCAGCGCGGCTTCCGCGACCGCCTGCCGGTGCGCCACGCCGACGAGCTTGCCCACCGCGGCGAGCGGCCCGGCGTCGGCACCCCGGAGCTGTGCCAGAACCGCACGCAGGTCAAGCAGGCTGACGGCCATGCCGTTCGCGATGAGCCCGCCGAGTCGCTGGCGGGCAACCGGGTCGTCAGCGGCCCCGTTCCCGGCAGTTAGCTCAAGTAGTCGCTCGACCGCCTCGCCTACCGACGAGCCGGCACCCATCGCGACGCGTTCGGACGCCAGCGTCGTACGTGCGACCCGCCAGCCGCCGCCGGGAGCGCCGACGACGAACTCGTCCGGTACGAACACCTGGTCCAGGAATACCTGGTTGAACATCTGGCGGCCGGTCATCTCACGCAGCGGCCTGACGTCGATGCCCGGGCTCGCCATGTCTACGAGGAAGTAGGTCAGCCCCTTGTGCTTGGGCGCGGCCGCGTCCGTGCGGGCGAGGCAGATGGCCCAGTCAGCTTCGCGTGCCAGTGACGTCCAGACCTTCTGGCCGGTCAGCAGCCAGCCGCCGTCGCACCGCTCTGCCCTGGTACGCAGCGAGGCCAGATCAGAACCAGCCTCCGGCTCGCTGAAGAGCTGGCACCAGGTCAGTTCGCCGCGCAGCGTCGGCCCGGCGAACCGGTCTGCCTGGGCCGCCGTGCCGTGCGCGAGGATGGCCGGGATCGCCCACCCGCCGATGACGAGGTCCGGCCGGGTGACGCCGGCCTTGCCGAGTTCGTGGTCGATGACCAGCAGCGCGCCGGGAGAAGCCGCGAGCCCGTGCGGCGCCGGCCAGGCCGGCGACGCGTAACCCGAGTCGGCCAGCACGCGCCGCTGCTCCGCGCCGGTGAGGCCGGTGATCCTGGCCGCCAGCCGAGCAGCCTGCTCCCGGACGGTCTGCAGCCCCCCGGTGATCTCTGAGTCGTCCAGCCGGAGCTCGCGGCGCGCGCCCGATAGCCCGATCCGGGCGGTCCGGTCCTTCCACCGCGCGCTGCCGCCGAGCAACTGCCGCAACGCCAGCGCCCGCCGAAGGTACAGGTGCGCGTCGTGCTCCCAGGTGAAACCGATGCCACCGAGCACCTGGATGCAGTCCTTGGCCACGCCGACCGCGGCATCGAGGTTGACCGCCGCGGCTGCGGCCGCAATGAGCGGCAGTTCGGCGTGCGCGTCGTCGACGGCGCGAGCGGCATCCCAGGCAAGCGCGGCCGCAGTTTCGGCCCGGCAGAGCATCGTCGCGCACAGGTGCTTGATTGCCTGGAACGAGCCGATGGGCCGCCCGAACTGGTACCTGACCGCCGCGTACTCCGCCGCGGTCCGGGTGCACCAGCTCGCTACTGCGGCTGCCTCGACCGAGAACAGCACGGCAGCGAAGTCGCGGACGAGTTCGGTGCTGATTCCTGACAAGATCTGGCCTGGGCCGGCCGCAACGTCGGTTAGCTCGATGTCGGCCAGCGAGCGGGAAAAGTCGGCCGGCGCTCGCTCGGCCAGCGTGACCCCTGGCTGATCGGCCCCGAGCAGGCACCAGGTGCCGCCCGCCGAGCCGCTGACTAGCAGGTGGGTCGTGCTGCCGCCGCCGAGTACCGGGCCGGCCTTGCCGGTCAGCATCACCGCGCCATCGGGCTGCGCGGCCGCGGTGACAGACCCGCGCTCCAGCGCCACCGCGACGGACATCTCGCCCGTCGTCAGCGACCGGAGTGCGGCCCGCACTGACGACTGGTCCGGGCAGCGGCGCAGCACCAGGCCGGCGATCAGGGTAGGCAGTACCGGGCCGGGTACCAGGGACTCGGTGAGCTGAGCCAGCGCCGCTGCCAGGTCGGCAGTGCTGCCGTCTGCGCCACCGGCGGCGGACGGCAACCCGATGCCCAGCACGCCAAGCTCGGCGAGCGCGACCCAGCGCTCTGTGCCTGGTCCGTCACCTAGTGTCGTGGCCACCTCATGATGATCGTCCCCGCCCGGTTCCAGCCCCCGGACGACGTCGATCGCGCCTGCACGCTTCGCCCATTCGCGGATGGAGGCCTGGAGCGCAAGCTGCTCGTCCGTGCTCGCGATCGGCAATTGCTCCTCCTCGTCCGTTAGCAGACAAAATTAGAACACGTTATAGCTGTAGCGGGCCAGCGCGCCGGAGCGAGCTCCCACCCACGGCTCATTCGTCTGGCCTGGTCACGCACTCCTAGCAGGCCAGAACTGATCCCGTTGCTACGCTTCTGGCAAGCTCGACAAGGACGGAAGGCCGCGATGGCAACGCCGAGAACACGTAACAGTGGCGCGGCTGACCAGCCGGCCATGCCTGCCGCAGCCGACCCTGATCTGGGCTCGGCCGCGCAGCGCGAGCGGCGCAAGCGGATCCTGGACGCGACGCTCGCGCTTGCCTCTAAGGGCGGCTACGACGCGGTGCAGATGCGGGCCGTGGCCGAGCGCGCCGACGTGGCCCTCGGCACGCTCTACCGCTACTTCCCGTCCAAGATCCACCTGCTGGTCTCCGGCCTCGCCAGGGAGTTCGAGCGCGCTCAGGAACGGCTGGACCGGTCGCCGCTGCCGGGCGACACCGCATACGAGCGGATGCTCTACGTGCTAGGCAGGGTCACCCGGTCCATGCAGCGCGAGCCGCTCCTGACCGAGGCGATGACCAGGGCGTTCATGTTCGCGGACCCGAGCGCCGCTGCGGAGGTCAACACGGTCGCCAGGCTGATGGAGGAGATGCTCACCAAGGCGATGCATGACGGTGAGCCGACCCCGGACGAGCGCGCCATCGCACGGGTAATCGGGGACGTCTGGCTATCGAACCTGGTGGCCTGGGTGACCAGGCGGGCATCAGCGAACGACGTCGCTTCGCACCTGGAACTGGCCGCCCGGCTGCTGCTGCGCTGACCGCAGCCCTCCCGGGCCGTGCGGTGAACCGGTGTACCAGGAACATCTACAGCACTGATAGCGTTGACCATCGTTGGTGCATGTTGCACCATCTCGCGAGTTCCGCGCGCCTTGCAGGTGCAGCTCGCGCGGTCGCTATGCGAGCTGTCCGCTTCTCGGTGAACCTGAATTTCGCCGCTGTCGTCGACTCTTGACATGACGCGGCCCAGGATTACCGATTGGAGCCTGGCAGCTAATGCCTGCAACTTCAGGGCGCCGCCGCGCGCCCGCGCACTATCACGGCAAACCGCGGCGTCAGCCGGCCGGTGGCCAGCGCATGACCAACGGGCAGCGCCCGGGAAACGGTCAGTCCGGCGGCGGTCAGCCGTCGCGCCGGCCTGACGACACCAGATCCCAGCTAGAGCAGGCCCTGGCTGCGGCAGCCGCGCTGCCGCAGTCCACAGCCGACTTCACCGAGCTGGGCCTTGATCCACGGCTGGTCTCCGCCCTTGCCGCGCGTGGCATCCGGGTGCCGTTCGCCATTCAGGCTCGCGCCCTGCCCGATGCGATGGCTGGCCGGGACGTACTTGGCCGGGCCGAGACCGGATCCGGCAAGACGCTCGCCTTCGGGCTGCCCATGCTCAGCCGTCTCGCCGGACTGCCTGGCCGGGTGCGCGAGAAGGCACCTCGCGGTTTGATCCTGGTCCCGACCCGGGAGCTCGCGCAGCAGGTAGCCGCCGTACTGACGCCACTCGGGCGCAGCCTGGGCGTCAGCGTCACGACCGTCTACGGCGGAGTCCCCATCGGGCGGCAGATCAGCCGCATTGCCGGCGGGGTCGACATTGTCGTCGCCACGCCCGGCCGCCTCATCGACCTGCTCGAGCGGCGTGCGTGCACGCTGACCGACATCGGGATCACCGTCCTGGACGAGGCTGATCACATGGCGGACCTGGGCTTCCTGCCATCCGTCACGCGGATCCTGGATGCCACTCCGGCCGGCGGTCAGCGCCTGCTGTTCTCCGCGACCCTGGACCGGGGCGTGGACACCCTGGTCCGCTCATATCTCGCCGATCCGGCGCTACACGCGGTCACCCCAGAGATCGCGGCCGGCAGCGCGGCCGAGCACTCGCTGCTGGTCCTCGACGACGGCGATAAGGTCGCCGTCGCCGCAGAGATGGCCAGCCGCCCGGCCCGGACTCTGTTCTTCGTCCGTACCAAGCACGGAGCCGACCGGCTGGCGCGGCAACTCGACAAGGCGGGAGTGCCCGCCGCGGCGATCCACGGCGACAGGACCCAGGGTCAGCGGCAGCGAGCGCTCGACAGTTTCTCGGCCGGGCACCCGCGAGTGCTCGTCGCAACTGACGTGGCGGCCCGGGGCATTCACGTGGACGGCGTCGAGCTAGTCGTGCACTTCGATCCGCCGAATGACCATAAGGACTACCTGCATCGCTCCGGCCGCACTGCGAGGGCTGGCGCTACCGGACTGGTGGTGACCCTGGCACTCCGCGACCAGGTCCGCGAGATTCAGCGTTTGCACGCGGCGGCAGGTGTGGAGTCGGCCAGGCATCACGTGACAGCCGGTCACCCCGTCGTCCGGGAGATCGCGACGACTGGCACGCCGGTGCCACCCCCGCCGCCGGTGCGCGAGGCGAGGCCGCGGCCCGCGGGCGCGCCGCCGCGAGCGCGCAGTCGCCCGGGCCACTCATCCCGGTCGACCGACAGGCGCGCGTCCCGTCGCCGTCCGGCCGCCTGACCGGAAGCGTTGCGCTAGCGGGGCCGGAGCGACTCAGCACTTGCCGTCAGGCGGCCCGCTAGCGTGACTTTCCTCACATAGCTCGCAGGCGCGTCGTAACCCCCGCATTGCCGCAGTCCGGGTTAAGTGGTAGTCCGCAAATTCCGCAAAACTGCTACCTCGGCTTCGGATGGGACGGCAGAGTTCCGTTGTGGCACTCATACGGGAGGATCAAGTTTTGAAGCCTGCACACTGGCGGGGGCGGCTGCGCGCCGGGTCACTGCTCGCCGCCGGGACGGCCGGATCGCTGCTGTTGCTGTGCGCGGTAGCGCCTGCGGGCGCCGCTACCGGCCCGAGCTCGGGGAAGGTCGCGGTACCGCAGGACATCAGCGTCGCGGGGCTGACCGGGCACTCGGTCTTCCCGGTCAACGGCAGCACAAAAGAGCGGGTGTCCTTCGTGCTCAAGCTGCGCCAGTCGGCCGCCCTGGAGTCCGCCGTCGAGGCCGGGATGCCACACGGCTACCTGAAAGTGGGCACCTTCGCCGCCCAGTACGGCCAGACGAAGGCCCATGTCGCGGCCCTGGAGAAGTACCTGAAGCAGTACGGCATCAAGACGACCGCGTATGCTGACCGGCTCGACGTCAGTGCCACCGGCACGGCCAGGGAATTCAACAAAGCGCTGTCCGTCACCCAGGGCGAGTACACGACCAAGGCCGTCCCGGCCCGCGGTGCCCAGCCCGCGCGGCCCGCAGTGACATTCCACGGGACGACGGACAAGCCGCTGCTGCCGGCCAGCCTCGCCGCCTTCGTTTACTCCATCCTCGGCCTGACTAACTACCCGATTGCCAGCAGCGACGCCGTGCACACGCCAGTCGCTGAAGTGCACTCGACCCGCAAGGGCCTGCAGGAAGGCAACCGGACCCCGGAGAACTTCGCCAAGCAGTACGGGCTGGACCCGCTGTACGTCAAGGGCGCCAGGGGCCGCGGCCAGACCATCGGGATCATCACGTACGCGAGCGTCACGCCATCAGACGCGACCCACTTCTGGTCCAAGGTCCTCAAGATCGGAACGAAGGCTAACCGCATCAAGCTCGACAACGTTGACGGCGGATCCGGCAAGGTGAGCTACGGCAGCGGTTCGGGTGAGACCACGCTCGACGTCGAGCAGTCCGGTGCGGTAGCGCCGTACGCGAACATCCTGGTTTACCAGGCACCTAACACCGACTACGGCTCGGCGGACGCCTGGTTCGGCGCGGCCAGCCAGAACATCGCGGCCACGATCTCCACCAGCTGGGGCGAGTCCGAGATCCTCAACGAAGCCATCGCCGCGCACCAGATCGAGGCGACAACGTACGGCGGCATCTTCGACGAGGCCGGCCTGGAGATGGCGGCGCAGGGCCAGAGCGCGTTCGACGCCTCCGGCGACTCGGGTGCATACGACGACACGGAGGATACACCGGTCGCCTATACCGAGCTCTCGGTCGACAACCCCGCGGACAGCCCGTGGATCACGGCCGGCGGCGGCACGACCGAAGCCGGCACGATCCAGCTCTACGACGAGTACGGCGACCCGGCCACGCCGATCACCATCACGGCCCAGCGGACCTGGGGATGGGACTACCTCTACCCCTACTACAACCTGTTCCCGCAGAGCGACAGCGCGTTCTTCTCGACCGAGCCGCCGTTCGTGGATGATCCGTATTACGCCGGCGGTAGCGGCGGCGGTTACAGCGTCGTCGAGAAGCAGCCGACTTATCAGAGCAAGATCAAGGGCATCGACAATTACAGCTACGTGCCGTACGTGTCGTACCCCGACTGCCAGACGGACACCGGCGCGTGCCAGGAATATCAGTCGGTCACGAACGAGGCGGTAGCCTGCCCGCCAGACACCGGGGCGGATCTGTGCCTGCCGACGACGTGGACCGCCTGGGATCAGGAGACCAACTCGCCTACCCCGCCGGCCGTGGAGACCGGGACCTTCTCAGGTCCGGGCGGACGGGCGGTGCCTGACATCGTCGCCGACGCCGATCCGTACACCGGCTACGAGGAGTACTTCAGCAAGTTCCCCCAGGCGGGTTACCCGACCCTTGACACCGGCTGGGGCGGCACAAGCTTCGTGGCGCCGCAGCTGAACGGCTCGGCCGCGGTGATCGACTCCTTCCTGCATCACCGGACCGGTTTCTGGAACCCGGCGATCTACCAGTTCGCTGTGCATCCGTCCTACACGCCGTTCACGCCGCTGGACTCGGCCAGCGCGAACAACGACAACCTCTACTACACCGGCACCGCGAAGGCGGTTTACAACCCTGGCTCCGGGCTCGGCGTGCCGAACCTGGACAAGCTTGCGCTCGACTTCCGGCGCCACCCGATGTAGCCGGGCCGCTCAACGCCGATGCCATTGGTGCAGGTCCCGCGTCCCGGCACTAGTCCGGGGTGCGGGACCTGCCCGTTTCCGGCATGTTGAGCCGGATCGCGGTGATCGGTCAGCTTTGGTCCCGGCCCGCAGGCGGGCCTGCGCCACCTCACCGAGATGTCACCCACAGTTCGCCAGGTCGTCACGGCGTGGCGTACGTTTCGGGCATGAAGATGACCGACGGTGTGAGCGTGCGAATTGCTTATGTCACAGAGTCATTTCCGCCCGCAGTCAACGGCGTCGCGCACACTGCGGTGCGCGTGGCGGAACACCTTCTGTCCAGAGGCCATCAACCGGTCGTGATCGCGCCCGAGCCGGAGAGCGGCGTGCCGCTGCCGGACCGGGGCTTCGATTTTCCCGTAGTCCGGGTGCCGTCGGTGGGGATCCCGATCTACAAGGGCTTCCGGGTCGGGCTGCCGGGCTCCCGGGTGAAGGACGCCATCGCGTCCCACAATGCCGACCTGGTGCACCTGGCCGGGCCGTTCGTGCTGGGTGCCAGGGCCTGCTCGGCAGCACTTGAGCTGCAGTTGCCGATGGTCGCGGTCTACGCGACCGATCTGCCCGCCTATGCCCACGCCTACCACACCGGCACCGCGGGCGAGAAGCTCGCCTGGTGGTGGCTTCGCAGGATCCACAACGCAGCCGAACGCACTCTGGCGCCGTGTACTGCGACGGCGAGCGAGATCCGCGCCCACGGCATCGAGCGCGTCGCTGTCTGGGCCCGCGGTGTGGACTGCCGCCGGTTCGACCCGGCCAAGCGCAGCCTGAGGCTACGCGCTGAGCTAGCGCCCGAAGGCGAGACTCTCGTCGGGTACGTCGGGCGGCTGGCCACCGAGAAGCGGGTCGATCTGCTTTCGCAGGTAGCAGCTCTGCCCGGGGTGCGGCTAGTCATTGTGGGTACCGGGCCTGCCGAGGCCGCGATCCGCCGGGCCGTTCCGACGGCCCTTTTTCTTGGGCAGCATGGCGGGGAGGAGCTCGCCAGCATCTACGCCAGCCTCGACGTGTTCGTGCATAGCGGCCCGCATGACACCTTCGGCCAGACACTCCAGGAAGCAGCCGCCAGCGGCCTGCCGGTGGTGGCGCCGGCCGCAGGCGGCCCGCTTGACCTGGTGCGGCACGGACTGACCGGGTTCCTGGTGGAGCCCGGCAGCGCAGCGGCACTGGCCGGCGCGGTAGCGATGCTCGCCGCGGATCCGCAGCTGCGGGCGGCGCAGGGCGCGGCCGGCCGGCAACTGGTGCTGGGCCGGACCTGGCCGGTGATGTGCGATGAGCTCATCGGGCACTACGCTGACGTGCTTGAAGCGACTGGTTTTGCGAACCGGGAAGCGGTGGCAGCATGACGACGTTCGTCGCGCTCGGCGATTCGATAACGCTCGGCATCGGCGATCCGGTCCGGCTCGCTCCGGAGCCGGCCGAGCGCCCTGGCCGGGGTAAGGGCAAGCGCGGCTGGCGCGGCTGGGCGGCCCTGCTTGCCGACGGGCTCATTGAGCCGGATCTGCATATAGTCGCGGGAAACGGGGCTCTCTGGGCCGATGTGGAACGGGACCAGCTGCCTGCTGCGCTGCAATTGCGGCCGGATATCGCGAGCGTTGTCATCGGCGTCAATGACACTTTGCGCCCGAACTTCGACACCGACCGCATCGCTGCGTCGGCCGCGCACACGATTGGCGCGTTGCGCGCGACCGGTGCTCAGGTGCTGACGATGCGGCTACCCGATCCCGGGCGCATGCTGGGCATGCCGACTGTGATAGCGCGGCCGCTGGCGCGTCGCGCGCACGAACTCAACCTCGTCATGGACGAGGTAGCTCACCGGTTCGGAACGCTGCACTTCGACGCCGCTCGTGACGACGAGGCCTATGACCCGCGGATGTGGGCGGTGGACCGGCTGCACCCGAGCGAGCGCGGGCACCGCCTGATCGCGCGCAGGTTCCATGCGCTGCTTGCCGAGACTGAGATCCCGGTTGCCGACGCACCTGGCGCTGAGCCGACGAACCAGCCGCCGACCAAGCTGGAGCAATTCGCCTGGATGGCTACTAAGGGGACAGCGTGGGTTGCCCGCAGATCGACCGATCTGGTGCCGAACCTGCTGGCCATGGCGTACACCGAGTGGCGATCCGGCCAGCCGCCTGAGGTAACAGCTGCGGCCGAGTCGGAATGTGATCTGGCTGATGCCGTTTAGCTGCTGGCATTAACGGCCGGTGGCCAATTGGCGAATTGCAGGTAAACAAAGCCTCGATCAATCCGGCAATTCGGCGACCAGTTCGTGAACGGATCTGACCCGTATTCGCTTTGCCACGGATGCCAGTTATAGTTCGGGCATTGGGGAGGATGTCGTTCTTCTGCCGGAGACTGCCGCCCTGTCCGACGCGCGAACCCCCGAAGCCACGCGCGCAGCCATGCAGAAAGGTACGCCGGTTCATGAGCGACGTGCTGCCGTCTGGGCCGACTGGCCAGAGCCTTTCGCAGCCAGCCGGTTTCGAGCTCCCTCAGATCAGCGGTATCCCAGGCTGGGGTGCGCCGGACGCGGCGATGATCGCGTCGCCGCCGGCCGCCGAGACGATGCAGGGGGTCGCAGTGCTGGGCGGCGCCGGCCTGCAAGCCGTCGACATCTGGGCGTGGTTCGGCAGCCGCCTGGTCTTGCAAGGCGTCTCGCTGAGCATGCCGCCGGGCATCGTGACCGCGCTGATCGGGCCGTCGGGCTGCGGCAAGTCAACCTTCCTGCGGATCCTGAACCGGATGCACGAGACCGTGCCCGGTGCTCAGCTGGCTGGTGAGGTGCTGCTCGACGGGCAGGACATCTATGCGCCTGCCGTGCGGGTCACCGAGAGCCGGAGCCGGATCGGGATGGTGTTCCAGAAGCCCAACCCGTTCCCGGCGATGTCGATTGCGGAGAACGTGCTGGCGGGCTTGCGCCTCACTGGCGCCAGGGCGAGCCGGGCCGAGCGAGCCGAGCTGCTGGAGCGCAGCCTGCAGCGAGCCGGCCTCTGGGACGAGGTCAAGGACAGGCTCGCCCAGCCGGGCGGTGCGCTCTCCGGCGGGCAGCAGCAGCGACTGTGCATCGCGCGCTCGCTCGCGGTCAATCCTGACGTCCTGCTCATGGACGAGCCGTGCTCCGCACTCGACCCCGGCTCGACGGCGCGGATCGAGCAGACGATCGCTGACATCAGGCACGACGTCATCATCGTCATCGTCACGCACAACATGCAGCAGGCTGCGCGGGTCTCGCAGCAGTGCGCGTTCTTCCTTGCGGAGCCCGGAATGCCGGGCGGCATCGTGGAAGCGGGGGACACGCGCCAGATCTTCGGCGATCCAAAAGACCCGCGTACATCCGACTATGTCCACGGCCGATTCGGCTAACGCCTAACCCGCATTCACGACCAGTTCACCCACGCGTCTGATCGCAGATACCGCCCTAATCTATCGTCAATGCCGATGAAGCCAGCTGGGCCAGTCAGGAATGGGGGGAGATGAGCGCGGCCATTAGCGGCCCAGGCGGGCAGGCTACCGGGCCTTCACCCCGGCGCATCTTCCGCGGGCTGATGCCGGCGGACCGGGTGTTCTTCGGTGTGTCCTGGTCTGTTGGCACTCTAGTGCTGATCATCTGCGGGTCGATCGGCCTGTTCCTGCTGCTCCAGCTGATCCCGACAGTGCGCGCTTACGGCCTGCATTTCTTCACGCAAGTCAACTGGGACCCGTACATCGGTCAGATCGGCGTGGCCGCTGCGCTGCTCGGCACGTTCGAGGTGGCCCTGGTTGCGATTGTCGTGTCGGTGCCACTGGCGCTGCTCACGGCTCTGTACATCACCGAGTACGCGCCGCAGTTCCTCAAAAGCGGCCTGGTGTCGCTGATCGACCTGATGGCGGCGATCCCGAGCATCATCTACGGCCTGTGGGGCTTCTTCCTGTTGACGCCCCGCGCTGAAGAGGTCAGCCGGTGGCTGAACACCTACCTGGGCTGGTTCCCGCTGTTCAAGGTGGCTGGCGCTAACCCGCGCGCCGCGGTCGTTTCGATGGCTTCGACCTACTACGGCTCAGTCGCAATCGCGGGCGTGGTGGTCGCCATGATGGTCATCCCGATGGCGTGCGCGGTCATGCGCGGGGTCTTCGCTCAGGCACCGCCAGGCGAGCGGGAAGGGGCGCTGGCACTCGGCGCGACCAAGTGGGGCGTCATCCGCACGGTCGTCCTGCCATTCGGGCGTGGCGGCATCATCGGCGGCACCATGCTCGGGCTCGGCCGCGCGCTCGGCGAGACGATCGCGGTCCTCACTGTCATCGCGGTGGTCTTCGACATCAATTTCCGCATCCTGCGCAGCGGCACTATCACTGTCGCCTCGCTGATAGCCGACCGGTGGAATGAGGCAACGCCCGGCCAGTTGTCCGCGCTGCTGGCGGCGGGCTTCGTGCTTTTCGTCATCACCATGGCAGTGAACTTCATCGCGGCGATCTTCGTCACGCGCAGCCGCAGCGGCGCGAGTACGGAGATCTGAGTCATGACGGGCACCTTGTCGCAGCCCTCGCCGAGACCGGCAGCAACAAGTCTGAGTTC
>Ga0335073_10004474_pt1 | contig 19535 bp, 15 predicted proteins | sample Lox_Sample_22_FD_207093 | JGI IMG/M metagenome (GOLD analysis project Ga0335073, IMG submission 207093) | Soil microbial communities from Loxahatchee National Wildlife Refuge, Florida, United States - Lox_Sample_2.2 | ecosystem: Environmental > Terrestrial > Soil > Wetlands | place: USA...
ATGAATCACGAGTTTGAAGCGGTCAGCCAAGAGCGCCTGCAGCATCTTCTCACGCACGGGCCTCTGCTCATCGCGGGTGAGCTTGCCCAGCGCTTGAACTTCGGCGCCATCCATTTTTGCCTCGATATCGTATTTGTCCGATTTAACCCAGCCGGGCTCCCCCGTGAGCTGATTGTCGTCGAGGCCGTAGGCAGACTTAATCAGCATATCCAGCGTCGCGCCGTTTGAGCTGAGCCCATCGGGAGTGAACATCATCAGAGCCATGTTTTCCCCAGATTTGTTGGGCTTGATCGAAGCCACCTCGTACACCGGCGCGGGCCCGGTTGTGTCTTGCGCCTGCGGACCCGCTCCACTTTGCGTCGCGTCCAGTGCGCCAAACAGGACAGGCGCGGCAACAGCCATCAGTCCTGCCGCGCCGAGCAACAACTCCTTGTTGAAGTTCAGCTTGCGCACGTCGCCCTCCCTCATGACACGAATAATTCGTGTCTTAAGATCGGCACCCGTAACCCCGGATACGCAAGCCAGCCGAGAACCTACGCAGAATTCGCAAGTCTTCAAAATGCTCTCTGCATAAACTCGCGCTTCGCTGCCCAACTCCAAAACTGCTTCGTCGCAAGCACGTTCACGTTCTTCCACCAGCCGCGCTCCCATCCACCAAACGATCGGGTGAAACCAGAAAATCGTTTCCACTAGCATGTGCAACACAGCCATCAGATTGTCGCGGCGGCGCACGTGTTCCAACTCGTGTGCGAGAATCGTCTCCAAATGCGCATCGTCAAGCCGCTCGGAGATCCCCGCCGGCCATAGCAAAACCGGTCGCACAATGCCGAAAATTCCAGGCTCCAATGAGGCAAGCGACAATCGCACCTCGATCTGCTTCCGCACTCTTCCAATATGCTCTGCGCGGTGCAGTGCTTCCACTTCGCGCCCCTCCCGCAAGAGTTCTGCCTCCCGCACCACCGCGGCAATCCGCCGCCAGCGCACAAACCACACGGCCAGCACAACCAGAAACCCACACAACCACACCGCTGCAAGCAACCCCGGAATCAGCGTGTTCGAGTTTGGAGAAACAACCGGCAGAGCGGTTGTGTGGATCGTCGGCGTCACGGGCCGCGTGAACGGTTGGCTAACCTGCTCCATTGCAAAGTAAAATCCACCAGAAGTCTCGGCCGCGCCGCTTGACCACGCCAGACGGCTGCCAATCCCCACCAGCAACGAGAAGGGAACTAGGAATTTCATCGACGCCACCAGCCAAACCCAATAGCGCGCTCGCGCATGGTTCTCCCGCAAAATCAAAGTCAAGAATCCAGCCGCAGCCGCACAGAGCGTCGACTGCCACAAGTGATTACCGACCGCTGCTCCGATAGCCGTCCACGTCGCGGTCCAATAGTTCGGACTCATTGAGATTTGTCCTTTCTCTCAAGTCTCCGCAAAATCTTCTCGGCTTCCTTTACGTCGTCCAACGTGAGCTTTCTGGATTCAATCAAGTGCGCCATCACCGGCTGCGTCTGCCCTCCGAATAACGCCAGCAGCTCGTCAATTAACCTCCGCTGCGCCGCATCGCGGGAAATCGTCGGTTCAAAAATATGGAAATTGCCGATCTTTCTGACACGGCGCACGGCTTTTTTCCCTTCCAGCCTATAGACGGTCGTCTGAATGGTTGTGTAAGCAGGCCTGTTTTTTTCGGGAAAAGTTTCCTGAATCTCGCGGATGGAAGCCTTCCCCTGTGTCCACAAGGCCTCCATGATCTGCAGCTCCAGCTTCGTCAATTTCGGTTTGCTCATGTGTCCTCTACTATAGTCGTATGCGAATCTACTATAAGCATAGGAACTGTGCAAGCTTTTCTGCCCGCAGCGCCATCGCCGCCCAAGGTCCTCAATTGTGTGGATCTGGGATTTTCAATAAAGAATTTTGTCGGGTCTCTCAACCCACGCCTGAAACCCCGCCAGCGCTTCCTCGTGCATCATCTGAATCGTGGGTATCCGCCGCTGCGAATGGGGCTGCTTGAGTTCGCTGTAAATGAACGAGTCGTCAAAACCAATCCTAGCCGCATCCTCCGCGGCATTCGCGAAATAAATCCGCGCCAGCCGCGCCCAATAAATCGCACCCAAACACATCGGACACGGTTCGCACGAAGTATAAATCTCACAATCCTTCAATTCGAACGCACCGAGCTTTTCGCAAGCCTGCCGTATCGCCAAAATCTCCGCGTGTGCCGTAGGGTCGTTCGTCGACGTCACGCGATTTGTGCCTTCGGCCACAATCGCTCCTTCTCTCACAATCACTGCGCCGAACGGGCCGCCCCGCCCCGATTTCACCGACTCGATCGAAAGCTCAATCGCACGCGCCATGAAAGCATTCTTCATCTCTCAGAGCCGCCCATCCTCCGTTTGTGTCTCTTCGACCATGGTTGTGCCTGCTTGTTCGCCGACTACCGTTAACTCGTCGTAGTTCAGTTTCTTAGCGTGACCCGTCTTCGGCGCGAAAATCTTCGCCAACACCCATCGTCACGCGCAAGTATATGCCCGTAAATCAGCCCCTTAGCACTTTTTTCGCGCCGAATTATCGATTTTGCTGACTTGAAAACATGAAGATATAAGTCTACGCTCGGGTCTAATTCACACAAGATTCCCGCGGACATATCAACAACGATGACCCTGCGCGCCTTCCTTTCAAGCCGTGTTGTGACGCCCGCCGGCGTCCGCCCAGGCGCTTTGCTAGTCGAAGAAGACGGCCGCATCCGCGATCTCGTCGACCACGATCGAGTTCCCGCCCACGCCGAATCCCAAAATTTTGGCGACGCGGCCATTCTCCCCGGCCTCGTCGATTCTCACGTTCACATCAACGATCCCGGTCGCTCTGAATGGGAAGGCTTCGCAACCGCCACCCGTGCCGCTGCTGCCGGAGGTTACACGCTCCTCGTCGACATGCCTCTGAATTGCCTCCCCGCCACTACGAATGTCTCTGCTCTTCAGGCCAAACGTGAAGCCGCGCAAGGCTGCTGCCGCGTCGATTGGCTCCCCTGGGGCGGCGTCGTCGCCGGCAATCACCAGGACATCGAGCCCCTAGCTCACGCAGGAGTCCCCGGCTTCAAATGTTTCCTCGTCCATCCCGGCATCGACGGTTTCACCATGGTCACCGAACCGCAGCTTCGCACCGCTCTTCCGCTTCTCGCTCGCACCGGCCTCCCCTTGCTCGTCCACGCTGAGCTTCCTGGCCCCATCGATTCCGCCACGCAAAAATTATCCAGCGCCGATTGGTCTCTCTACCAAACCTATCTCCAATCCCGCCCCGAAGAAGCTGAACTCTCCGCCATCCGTCTCCTTCTCTCTCTCTGCCGCGAATTCAAATTCCGTCTGCACATCGTCCATCTCTCCGCCAGTCAAGCCCTACCCGATTTGCGTGCCGCCCGTTCGGAGGGCTTGCCCGTAACTATCGAGACCTGTCCCCACTATCTACACTTTGCCGCCGAAACAATCCCCAAAGGAGCGACTCTCTTCAAATGCGCCCCGCCGATTCGCGGCCGCGAAAATCGCGAACAACTCTGGCAAGCTCTCCGCGACAGAACGATTGACCTCGTTGCCACCGATCATTCTCCCTGCCTGCCACAAATGAAACGCCTCGACGAAGGAAACTTCCGCACCGCCTGGGGCGGCATTGCAAGCCTTTCCATCGCTCTGCCCGTGATGCACACCGAAGCCTTCAGCCACGGCTTTTCATTCAACGACATCGCACGGTGGATGGCCGAAGCTCCCGCAAATCTAGCCGGCTGCGCAAATCGCAAAAGCCGCATCGCCCCCGGATACGATGCCGACTTCGTCGTGTTCGATCCCGAGAGCGAGTTCACAGTCACTCAAAATCATTTGCATTTCCGCCATCCGTTTTCTCCCTACCTAGGAGAAAAACTCCGCGGCGTAGTGAGAGCAACGTATCTTCGCGGCAAGCCCGTATTCCAAGATGGCAAATTCCCCGGTGACCCCATCGGCAAGGAGTATCGCCCCCAATGATGCGGCCCGAACTGCGCTTTCGTTTTGTCTGTCATACACTATTCAAAGCAGGCCAGCCACTGGACAAATGTGGATGATTGCTCGATTTATATGAAGAATTCCCGCATCGTCGGTGCCTCTGTCCCCCGCATGGAAGGCCGGGCCAAAGTCACTGGCCAAGCACGCTACGTCGACGACATGACTTTGCCCGGCATGCTCTACGGAGCAACCGTCCGCAGCCAAATTCCGCGCGGCAAAATAAAACAAATCACCTTCAGCCATGGCATCGATTGGAACGAATTCGTGATTGTCACCTCCGCGGACATCCCCGGGACAAATTGCATCGCTCTAATCGAAGACGATCAACCCTGCCTCGCCGATGGTCTCGTTAATCATCCCGAGGAACCCATTCTTCTCCTTGCTCATCCCGACCGCCATCTCCTTCCCAAAGCCGTCGAAGCCGTCACCATCGATTACGATCCCCTCCCCGCGATCTTCACCATCGAGGAAAGCGAAAACTTCTCCCAAATCATCTGGGGTGCCGACAACACTTTCAAAACCTATCTGATCGAAAAAGGCGATGTCGATGCCGCCTTCCAAACCGCCGCTCACATCGTCGAAGCCGAATACACCACCGGCGCGCAAGAACAGCTCTACATTGAAAACAACGGCATGATTGCCGCTTTCGATCACCAGCAAGGCCTTACCGTCTGGGGTTCGCTCCAATGCCCCTACTACGTTCACAAAGCCCTCATGAAACTTTTTGATCTTCCCGCCGATCAAGTCCGCGTCGTCCAAATGGAAACCGGCGGCGCTTTTGGCGGCAAAGAAGAGTATCCCTCCATGATCGCCGCTCACGCGGCGCTCCTCGCCAGAAAATCCGGCAAACCCGTCAAAATCATTTACGACCGCGTGGAAGACATGACCGCTACCACCAAACGCCATCCTTCACGCACTCGCCATCGCACCGCCCTCGACAAGAACGGCAAGATTCTCGCCGGCGAAATCGAATTCACGCTCGACGGCGGCGCCTACAAAACTCTCTCGCCAGTCGTCCTGTCTCGCGGCGCCATTCACGCCGGCGGTCCTTATTATTGGCCCAGCGTTCGCATTCGTGCCAAAGCCGTCGCCACCAACGCCCCTCCTCACGGAGCTTTTCGCGGTTTCGGCGCGCCCCAATCTCTCTTCGCGCTCGAGCGCCACATGGACCGCATCGCCCATGCCCTCGGCATTTCTCCCGCCGAAATTCGCCGCCGCAATTTTCTCCAAGCCGGCCAAACTACCACGACCGGACAAACCATCAACGAGCCCATCGATCTCCCCAAACTTCTCGACCGCGCTCTCGATCTCTCCGACTATCACGCGAAAAAAGAGAACTTTGCGCAAACAAATCAGCACGCAAACATCAAGAAGGGAATTGGCATCGCTTCTTTTCTTCACGGCGCCGGTTTCACCGGCTCCGGCGAGCGTTATCTCGGCTCCATTGTCGGCCTGGAAGCCTGTCCCGACGGCACCGTCCGCATCCTCGTCTCCAGCACGGAATTTGGCCAAGGCACTAACACCGTCCTCTGCCAAATCGCCGCCGAAGCGCTCGGCCTGCGCTATGAAGATGTCGCCATCGCCCAGCCCGACACCCACGAAGTGCCTAACAGCGGCCCAACGGTAGCTTCGCGCACCGTCATGGTCGTCGGGAAACTCGTCCATTCCGCCGCACAAGGAATCAAAAATACTTTGACCGCTTCCGGCAAGCTCCGCGAGCCGTACTCGCCCCAAGAATTTCGCGCCGCCTGCCGCGCTTATGTGGCGGAACACGGTAAATTCCGCAGCCTCGCCCAGTACGAACAGCCCGAAGAAATCGTTTGGGACGAGGAAAAATACCGCGGCTCAGCCTACGCCGCGTTCGCTTGGGCTGTTTACGTCGTGGAAGTCTCCGTCGATCTATGCACGTACGGCGTCTCTATCGACGATTTTGTCGCTCTCCAGGAAATTGGAAAAGTGCTTCATCCCGTTCTCGCCAAAGGACAAATCATCGGCGGCGTCGCCCAAGCCATCGGTTTTGCCTTATATGAAAAAGTAGTTTGGCAGCAAGGCCGCATGCAGAATGGCCAGATGACCAACTACATCATACCCACTTCCGCCGATCTCCCGCCGATCCGCGTTTATTTTGAAGAACTCGGCAACGCTCACGGCGCTTATGGCGCCAAAGGAATCGGCGAACTTCCTATGGACGGTCCCGCTCCAGCCATCGTCAATGCCGTCGAAGACGCGCTGCAGGTCCCGTTCAATTCTATTCCTTTGCTGCCAGAAGATATTTTTGCCGCCCTCTCCGATGGTGTAACCGCCGATGCAGTAACCGCCGACACTGTAACCTCAGAGGCTCGAGGGCGGGAATGACCAAATCCGACCCTGCTTGCGCCAAATCTGAAATCTCCTTTACGGTGAACGGAGAGTTGCAAACTGTTTCCGTCTATCCGATGGCGCGGCTATTAGATGTCCTCCGCCACGAGCTTGCACTGACTGGAACAAAAGAAGGCTGTGGCGAAGGCGAATGCGGCTCATGTTCTATTCTTATCGACGGAACTCTGGTCAATAGCTGCCTCATCCCTGCGCTCCAGGCAAATGGCGCAAACATCGTCACTATCGAAGGCTTGGCCCCGGATGGCCGTTTGCAAATCCTCCAGCAAGCCTTTCTCGATTGCGGCGGCACGCAGTGCGGCATTTGCACTCCCGGAATGATCCTCGCCGCGTATCATCTTTTAAGCAAAAAGCCCGCGCCCACTCTCGAGGAAATCTGCGAAGGCCTATCAGGCAATCTCTGCCGCTGCACCGGCTATATGCAGATTGTCGAAGCCGTCGCGGATGCCGCGCGCAAGGGAGCCGCTACGTGAGGGCCAATCCCGCCGATTATGAACTTGTCGCTCCTCCTACTCTGCCTGCCGTCCTCTCGCTTCTCGCGGAAAATACCGGCGCATGGCTTCCCATTGCTGGCGGCACCGACGTCATGGTCCAGTATTCCGCGGGAAAACTCGCAGCGCGCAATCTCGTCAGTATCTGGAATCTTCCCGAGCTGCGTCGCATTGAAGATCTCCCCGGCGAAGTTCAAATCGGCGCCGGCTGCACCTACACCGATCTGCGCGAAAGCGAGTTGATCAACCGCGAGCTCACACTGTTATCCAGCGCGGCAAGCTGGACCGGCGGAATCGCCAACCAAAATCGCGGCACGCTTGGCGGCAATATCGTCAACGCTTCGCCCGCCGCCGATTCGCTTCCAGCTCTCCTCGTCTACGACGCGGAACTTCTTCTCGTTTCCGCTCGAGGCGAGCGCCGTGTACCCTACGCGAACTTCCACCTCGATTACCGCAAGACGCAACTTGCCCCCGATGAGCTCATTCGCGCTGTCTGTCTCAAGAAAACATTTTCAGGTTACTATGCACACGCGCGAAAAGTGGGCGCTCGCAATGCGCAAGCCATCGCAAAAGTTTGCCTCGCGGCGTTAGGTCGCCTCGCCGATGGCCAAGTCGAGGAGATTCGTCTCGCGATGGGAAGCATTGCGCCGGTTCCTCTTCGCTTGATGGAAACAGAAAGAATCATTAAAGGAAAACAAATCGGCCCAGAACTCATCCAGTCCGCAAAAAGGGCCGCAGCCGCCGAAATCCGCCCTATTGATGATATTCGTTCTACGGCCCGCTACCGCGCCGCCGTTGCGGGGAATTTAGTCGCGGAATTTCTCGAGCAACTCAACGCATACGGCGCGCAGAACGAAAAGAGAAACGATTTCCTCGCGCGATGGAACGCCCTTGAATCGGGGGAAGCCGCGCAAGAAATCTTGCCCTGTTGCGGCTCCAAAAAATGGGCCGCCGCAATGGCCGCTCGCAGGCCGCTTCTTGACGAAGCCGCTTTGTTGTCAGCTTCCGATCAAGTCTGGAACAGCCTCCCAGAATCCGATTGGCTCGAGGCCTTTCGCAGCCATCCTCGGATCGGCGAATCACGGTCCCCGGCCTCCAACACAGCGCAGTCCGCCTCCTGGTCTGGCGAAGAACAGCGAAACGTTGGAACGTCCGCGGAAGACGTCAAAACTGCTCTGGCCGAAGGAAATCGCGCCTACGAAAAGCGCTTCCACCGCATCTTCATTGTTTGCGCCACGGGAAAATCGGCCTCGGAAATCCTGGCAATTCTTCAGCGCCGACTGCAAAATGACGATACCACGGAACTTCGCGAAGCAGCCGAAGAGCAAAGACAGATCGCTCGCCTTCGGCTCAAGAAATGGCTCTCTTCATGAATCGCATTTCAACGCACGTGCTCGACACCGCGCAAGGAAAGCCTGCCGAAGAAGTCCCGGTGCGCCTCGAACGGCGCGAGCTCGCAGGCGAATGGCGCATGCTTTCTTCTTTTCGCACCGATGAGGAAGGCCGCTGCGCTCAATTGCTGCCCGAGGGCGAAGCCCTTCGCGCCGGGCTTTACCGTCTGACTTTTGACACTGCCACCTATCATCATGCGCAAAACGTTGAAGGTCTTTATCCCGTCGTCGAAATTACGTTTCAAGTCCATGACGGCGAATCGCATTTTCACATTCCCTTGCTCTTGAGCCCGCACGGTTATTCGACGTATCGGGGAAGCTGATCCGATGATGGCGCTCGCCGAAAACAGCTACGGCAAGTCGCGCGTCCGCCTCGTAAAGGTGAAGCGCCACTCGGACCATCACGATTTTCGTGAGTGGACAATCGACATCCTCCTCGAGGGAGATTTCGGGTCCTGTTTCATCTCCGGCGACAACAGCAAAATTCTTCCCACGGACACGATGAAAAATACCGTCTACTCGCTCGCCCGGGATTCCTCCGCCGACTGCGTGGAAGAATTCGGCAAGGAACTTGCCGCGTTTCTTCTAAAGCGCAACTCGCAAGTTTCAGCGGCCCGAGTTGCGCTGTCGGAGAAATGCTGGGAACATCTTCCCGTCGGCGGAAAACCTCATCCCACAACGTTCGTGCAACCGAGCGTCGAATCCCAGACGTCGGAAATTGCGGCGATCTGCAACGGCGCGCCCTCCGTTCATTCCGGGCTGGAAAATCTAGTCATCATGAAAACGGCAAACTCCGAATTTACGGGATTCCTCAAGGATTCGCTCACCACTTTGCCCGAATCCACGGACCGCTTGCTCGGGACTTCCGTCCGTGCCCGATGGAAATATTCCTCGTCTACCCTCCCATTCATCGCTTTGCGCTCCACAATCCGCGAGATCCTGTTAAGCGTTTTTGCGTCGCACATCAGCAAATCCGTGCAACACACTCTATTCGCCATGGGCGAAGCCGTGCTTTCGCAAGTGCCGCAAATCGAAGACATCGAATTGGCCATGCCGAACAAGCACTGTTTTCTCGTGGACCTTTCGCATTTCGGCCAGGACAATCCCAACGAAATCTTCGTCCCAACGGACGAGCCCCACGGCACCATCGAGGCACGCCTCAAACGGCAAGGTTGAAACTCCGTGCCAACCACTTCACACGCGCAAATCCCCGCGGAAGAAATCGTCGCTCGCTGCAAGAAGCTGGCGACTCTTTCCGAGGACGCGCATGGCACGCGCCGCACTTTTCTTTCTTCGCCGATGCGCCATTGCCATCAGGAAGTTTCGAGCTGGCTGCGCGCGGCCGGAGCCGAAGCAAGCGTAGACGCGGCGGGAAATTTGCGCGGCCTCTATCCCGCCGGGCAATCCGCTGCGCCGCGTCTGCTCATCGGTTCGCATCTCGATACCGTCCCGAATGCCGGCGCCTACGATGGCGTTCTCGGAGTTGTTCTCGCGGTTGCCATACTCGAATCCCTCGGAAAACGCCGCCTCCCGTTTGCCATCGAAGTCGTCGGATTTTCCGAAGAAGAAGGAGTCCGCTTTGGCATTCCGTTCATCGGCAGCAGGGCGCTAGTCGGAAGGCTCGATGAAGATCTTCTGGGTCGCAAGGACGCCAACGGAATCTCCGTTCGCGCTGCCATCGAACGCTTCGGCTTGCAGCCTTCTGAGATTCCGCGTGCGGCGTTGAGCGAGGATTCGCTCGCCTACCTGGAATTTCATATCGAGCAGGGCCCCGTTCTCGAATCGCTCGGCCGTCCGCTTGCCGCTGTCGAAGCCATCGCCGCTCAAACGCGCTCGGAATTCGTCTTTATTGGCCGCGCCAACCACGCAGGCACCACGCCGATGCATCTTCGTCATGATGCCGTTGCCGCCGCGGCAGAGTGGATCGTCGCCGTTGAGCGCACCGCTCGAAATTATCCGGGCCTCGTGGCGACCGCAGGCCAAATCGAAGCAAAACCGGGCGCCGTCAATGTAATCGCCGGAGAAGCCTGCGTGAAACTCGATCTTCGCCATCCGTCGGACGCCGAACGCGACCGCGCGATGACGATGCTCGCTCGTGCGGCGGAGGAAATTACCGCGCGCCGCGGTTTGTCGCTTCGCCGAAATGCTTTGCTCAGTCAGAAAGCCGTCGCGATGGATCCATTTCTCGTCGATCAAATCGAACAAGCCATCCGCGCGGCAGGCTGCCAGCCGCATCGCGTGGCCAGCGGCGCCGGCCACGACGCCATGATCCTCGCCGAAAAAATTCCCTCGGCTATGATTTTTCTCCGTTCTCCCGGAGGGATTAGCCACGACCCCGCGGAGTCCGTCGAACTGGATGACGTCGCCAAAGCGCTCGAATGTGGCCTGTTGTTGCTCGATCAACTTGCGAAATCCTCCGAGTTTCAAAAAAGGATATGCCGTGCATAATCTTGGCCAAACGCGAAGCGCCCAAAAGCACAATCACATGCTCATTACTCCAGATACATTCGTCCGGACCACGCTTCCGGGCATGAAGTCCTGCGCCGCTGTCGTCCACGCCGGCCCGGCTTGCGGCGCAAAATTCACGCAATACACCGCCGAGTTCGAGACCGGCGGCCATCTCGGCGAAACCCCCGCGCAACGTTTTCTGTACGTCCTCGAAGGCCAACTCACCGTGGAGGTGGGCGGCAGCAAAAGCGAATTAACCGCCCGCGGCTACGCTTATTTCCCCGAAGGCGCGTCGCATCGAGTTGTTGCTGCAACTGCCAGCCGCGCCGCCGTGATCGAAAAGACTTATCAATCGCTCACTTCGACCAATTCGCCGCGCACTTCCTTAGAATCGTCGCACGCAACCCTCGAACCGCCGCGGGCAATCATTTCCAGCGAAGATTCCGTCGCATCCACGGCGCTCAACGATGACGCGAGCCTGCGAGTGAAATGCCTCCTTCCTGACACGATGCAATTTGATTTCGCCGTAAACACGATGGTCTATCAACCCGGCGCCGCGCTCAGCATGGTCGAAATGCACATCATGGAGCACGGTCTGCTGATGCTTGAAGGCGGCGGCATTTATCGTCTCGGCGATTCCTGGTACTCCGTCACCGCCGGCGATTTCATCTACATGGCGCCGTGGTGCCCGCAGTGGTTCGGCGCCATCGGCAAAGTCCCGGCGAAATATCTCATATATAAGGATGCGAACAGGCATCCGCTGCAGAATGCACATTTGGGGGCGACCTCATGAAACGGCGAACTCCTTCTACGGGCAAACCGTCGAAGAACGCGAGCGGGCGCGAGAACATTCAGGGCCGCGCACTGACCAGTAACACAACGATGAAATTGCAAGTGGATCGAGGCCGGCTGCAAGCGGAAATCGAGGAGTTGGCGAAGATCTCCGACGGGGAGCCGCCCGCGGTGACGCGCATTGTTTTTTCGGAGACGGATGTGCGCGCGCGGGAGTGGTTCATCCAGCGCTGCTGGGAAGCCGGGTTGGACGTGGACAGGGACGGGGTTGGAAACATGTTCGCGCGATGGAACGGCAGTGAGCCGGATGCGCCAGTGGTGGGTACGGGCTCGCATCTCGATGCGATTCCCAACGCGGGAAAATACGATGGGGTCGTCGGTGTACTTGGCGGGCTCGAGGCGATTCGTGCGCTGAAGCGCAGCGGCTTTCAGCCGAAACATTCCATCGAGCTGCTTCTCTTCACCTCGGAGGAGCCGACGCGGTTTGGAATCGGATGTCTCGGAAGCCGGCTGCTTTCTGGCACGTTGACTCCAGATTTGGCGCGGAGATTGGTGGACAAAGATGGCGCGTCGCTCGAAGAGGTCCGTCTCAAAGCGGGATTCGTCGAACCGCTCGAAGACGTAGAGTTGGGGCGCGATTACTACAAGGCGTTTGTCGAGCTGCACATCGAGCAGGGACCGCTGCTGGAGAAGCAAAAAATGCCGCTGGGAATTGTGACCAGCATTGCAGCGCCTGCTAGTTTCCGTTTTACGATTGAAGGCGCGGGTGGGCACGCAGGCGGAATGCTGATGCCGGATCGGAAGGATGCGCTGTGCGCGGCGGCGGAATTGATTCTCGCCATTGAAAACGCGGCGAAGTCGAGCGGCGCAATCGATAGCGTGGCAACCGTGGGGATTTGCGACGTATTTCCTGGCGCGGTCAACAGCGTCCCTAGCCGCGTGAATTTGACTTTGGACATACGGGATACGAGCCTGGAGCGGCGCGACGCGGCGATGCGGGCGATCGAAGCGGCGCGGCAATCGATTGCGGCAAAGCGTGGAGTCACCATTCGCGAAGAACTTGTCAACGCGGATGCGCCAGCGCAATGCGCTCCCGAGGTAGTCGAAGCGCTGACGCAATCCTGCGCAAAACACAAGCTGGCTTTTGTTTCCATGGTGAGCCGCGCTTATCATGATTCGCTTTTCATGTCGCGCATTGCTCCCGTGGCCATGCTGTTTATTCCTTGCCGCAATGGGTATAGCCACCGGCCGGATGAATATGCTTCGCCGGAAGATATCGAGCGCGGGGTGCTTGTGCTTGCGGAAACGCTGGCGAGTCTCGCCGCTTGAAGGATGCTGAGCCCCGCACTTGGCGTGTTGCTTTTTGCGCTCAGCAAGACGGGAATGGTATGCCGTGACCCGACACGAGAGTGGGCCGTGATTCGCGACGTGCAAATCACTTTCCCTCCAGAAAACTGCGATGCCTGGCGTAGCCGGGCTTGATGACTTTGTAAATGAAATCGATGCGCCGGTCGTACGGAAGGAAAGCGCTTTTCATCGCATTGATGGTGATTTTCTCGAAGTCGTCCAGGCCGAGGCCGAACGTGCCGGCGGCGGCCTCAAATTCTTTGGTCATGCAGGTGTCGCTCATCAGACGGTTGTCGGTGTTGAGAGTGACGCGGAATTTTTCCTGGTAGAAAATCTTGAAGGGATGCTCGGCCAGGCTGCGGGCGGCGCCTGTTTGCACGTTGCTGATGAGGCAGATTTCGAGCGGAATCCTTTTGTCGAGGACGTATTGGGCCAGATCGCCTAGCTTTACGACTTTGCCGTCCTCTGCGACTGCGATGTCTTCGATTAAGCGAGTGCCGTGGCCGATGCGGTGCGCTCCGCAGTATTGGATGGCTTGCCAGATGGATTCTTTGCCGAAGCCTTCACCGGCGTGAATGGTGATGTTGAAATTCTGGCGCTGGATATAGTGGAACGCTTCGACATGTTTCTTGGGAGGATAGCCGCCTTCCTCGCCGGCGAGATCGAATCCCACGACGCCGCGCTCGCGGAAGTCGACGGCGAGCTCGGCCATTTCGAGCGAAACGTCCATATTGCGCATGGCACAGATGATCAGACCGCTCGAAATTCCAAAATCCTTGCGTCCGCGTTCGAGACCTTTCAGAACGGCAGAGACGACTTGCTGATGCGTCAAACCCTTGCGGGTGTGGAAGATTGGCGCGAAGCGAGTCTCGAAATAGACGACGCCGTCCTTGCTCAGGTCTTCGGCCTGTTCGTAGGCGACTCGTTCGAGAGCATCCTCGGTTTGCATCACGGCGATGGTGTGGACAAAGCCTTCGAGATATTTGGGCAGGCTGCCCTGATTTGCTCCCTGATGGAACCAGTGAGCGAGTGCTGCTGGATCTTCCGTGGGAAGCTGTTTATAGCCTTCGATACGCGCCAGGTCGATGACGGTCTCTGGCCGCAGGACGCCATCGAGGTGTTCGTGTAGGAGCACTTTGGGGAGACTCTTCAATGCCGAGTGATCCAGGTTCACCATGCGCTGAATTCCTTTGGGTGGCTATAAGAAGTCCAAGAGGACAGCCAGGATTGGCTGTCGAACTGGTTCGTTAACAAGAAGAACCTCCCCCCCGGGGGTTTTTTCGTAAGTATTCATTCTACAGGGTTTTAAGTCCTTTGTTTTGGAAGTGCGGATTCTAAAGGAGTTATACGCCTGTTTTGCGGAACTGCGCATTCTAAAGGACTTAAAGGCTGGTATCTGTTGAGTCGTGAGGGGTGGACAAGAATAATACGCCTGGGTCGGAGCGGGAGTTTGTTTTAACGGAGCCGCGCCTGCCACTGTGGCGGCACCTAGAGCGAATGAAAAAATCGGCTGACAGCTCACGGCTGATAGCTGACAGGTAGAGGACCACTTTTGTTTGGATGGCAATTGGCAAGCAGTTATTTTTGGGGCAGAGAACGCAGAGGAAGAGGCGGGCACGGAGAGGAGAAAAGCAGATCCCTGACTGCGTTCTGGAAGACAAACCAGGTGGAGGGAGAGGAGGCGGCGGGGAGAGAAGAGCTGGGCAGATGACCCGTGCACACCGATGCTGGACATGTTATGGCGGGCTGAAGCCACGCCGCTACGGGCCATGCTGCCGCAGGCCAAAGTGAAGGTGTGGCGTGTGCCGCGGGGCTGAGGGTAAATCCGAACCATGGGGAATGGTAGCAGTGAGAAGGAGGTACTGTCTAGCAGTTTATTAGTTTACTGGATGCTTATTCGAATGGATGGAGAGGATTCGAACGGGAGGTGCGCAAGTCGAGAGGTTTGAAGGGTTTGGGTGCGGGGTAATGGGTTTGCCATGGCTGTGGAAATCTGTGGAAAAGTGGGCGAAGGATGTGGACAGTGAGCGGTGGCCTGTGAATAGCTCGGCAGGTAAAAAAACCGCCCTCGCCAAGAGGCTCTAGTTGTGGCCAAGCCCCTTGCTGAATCGTCAGACAAAGAAGCGACCGTCGCGGTTGTCACGCTAAATCGAGACCTGTGGGTATCTAACCGAATGAATGATCCTATGCTCTAAATTAAGGCGTCTAGATCGTTCGGGCGTGTTGAAAGGGGTCCCATGGCGCAGACTGTTTTGGTTACAGGCGGGTCGGGATTTATTGGAAGCTATTGCATCCTGCAACTGCTGGAGGCGGGGTATCAAGTGCGCACGACGGTGCGAAGCTTGCAGCGCGCGGGCGATGTGCGGGCCTTGCTGAAGGAAGGCGGAGCGGAACCAGGAGAGCGTCTCTCTTTTGTGGCCGCCGATCTGGAGAAGGATGCAGGGTGGGCAGAGGCTGTAACGGGATGCGAATATGTGCTCCACGTGGCATCGCCGCTACCCCCGAAAGTACCGAAGAATGAGGATGAATTGATCGTGCCGGCGCGGGAAGGGACGCTGCGAGTGCTGCGTGCTTCGCGGGATGCGGGCGTGAAACGGGTGGTGCTGACTTCTTCGTTCGCGGCGATTGGCTATGGGTATAAGGAGCGGAAAGAGACGTTCGACGAAACGACCTGGACCGATCTGAATGGCGAATACGTGCCGCCTTACCAGAAATCGAAAACTTTGGCGGAACGCGCGGCGTGGGAGTTCATCCGCACGGAAGGCTGCAAACTGGAGCTTTCCGTGGTGAACCCGGTGGGGGTTTTCGGGCCGGTGCTGGGGCCGGATTATTCGGCGTCGATCTTAATCGTGCAGAAAATGATGGATGGGACGATGCCGGGCGCGCCCCGGCTCTATTTCGGGGTAGTCGATGTGCGAGACGTGGCGGACTTGCACATCCGCGCAATGACGAGTCCGGCGGCGAAGGGCGAACGGTTTCTTGCCATTGCGGGGGATGCCATGTCGATGCTGGAAATCGCCAATGTGCTGAGAGCGCGGATGGGCGAGGCGGCGAAGAAAGTGCCGACGCGGGAGCTGCCGAACTGGCTGGTACGGCTGTCGGCGTTGCGCGATCCAGCGATAAAACTGATTTTGCCCGAGCTGGGGAAAAAGAAGAACGCCGCAAACGAAAAGGCTCGACGGGTGTTGGGCTGGACGCCGCGCTCGAATGAAGAGGCTATTGTGGCGACGGCGGAAAGTTTGGTGCGGCTGGGGTTGTTGAAGGACAGCGCGAAAAAGGCTGCTCAATCCAGGCAAGAATTCCCTTCCTAACAGGCCAAGTCATCTTTGAGGATGTTCTCGAGTTTGTATTCCTGTGCCCCGTCTGGCGCGCCTCTCCTCGTGTGTCTCTAGAAGATGAATCGGAGAGTCATTTGGATTTGGCGAGGGCTGCCGATGGTTTTGTTGACAATGCCGATGCCGCTGAGAGTGGGGGAAGAATAGAGAGGCTGGCCGTAAAGAGGGAAGTCGTTGAAATTGAGATTTTGAGTGACGTCGTCGATGGGGATATCGAAGCTGGGAGTATTGGTGAGGTTGAAGACCTCGAAGGTGTACTTCATGCCGACGCGTTCGGTGAGCTGGGTCATTTTGATGAGAGAGAGATCGGTCCGGCGCTGCCAGGGCTGACGGAAAATGTTGCGCTGACCAGTGGTGTAAGTGGTTTCGTAGGTGTCGCCAGGAGGAATGGCGCCGTTGAGAGCGCCCGGGCTGAGTAGAGGAAGGGTAAAGCAGTTGGGATTGAGAGCGGGCTGGCCGGGGTTGGTACCGCTGGCGCCGGTGACGGCGCTCGACGGAGTGCAGCCGGGCGCGAGTGGGACGATGGGATTGGTGATGCCATCGCTGGTGCCATAGTAGATGCTACCGACCGCGCCAGAATAGTCGATGACGCTGTAAGGCTGGCCGCTCTGGATGATGGCGAGGCCGGAGACGGCCCAGCCGTCGGCGAAGCGGCCGCGCAGGGAAGTGAGACCGTAAAACTGGGGCAACTCGTAAAGATAGGTGAAATTGACGACGTGCTTGCGGTCAAAGTCCGAGAGGCCGTAGCCGCTGCGAAGATCGGTGGCGTTGTTGCCGTTGTAGAAGAGCCCCATGGCGCTCTGCTCGTCGGTGGCGTGGGAGAAAGTGTAGGAGAAGCCGACTTGGAGGCCGTGACTTAAGCGTTTTTCGACGTGAGCTTGGAGGGCGTTGTAGGCGGAAATGCCGGCGGCGGTGTAGGACTCGGATTCGGAAGAGTAGCCTAGGTAGGGGACGCGAAGGTCGATGTTGCCGCCTTCGTAGTTGGACATCATGGTGGTGCCATCGGGAAGGCCCATGGGTGCGCAGCCGGAGGTGTCACCCGCCGGGCTGCAGTCGGAGGTATAGGCGCAGTTTGCGGGAGACAGGGTTGGATTGCAGCCGGAAGGGGCGAGAACGGTGTACCCGTACGTGTAATTCTGGCCGTGGATGGGATGGCTGGGAGTGGCGATACCAGCTTGGTTGAAGGGCACGGGAATGATTTCATGGCGGCCGAGATTTCCGACGTAGCCGATGGTGATGGCGAGATCGTTGCGAGGCTGCCACTGAATGTCGAGAGTTTGGTTGAGAGTGTAGGGCAGCTTGTTGGCGCGATTGTAATCGGCGAAGGCGAAGAGGGGCGCGCCGTTCTCAATAGCGGCGGCATTAGGGAGAACGATGTTCGCGGGATTGCCGGTGGGAGGAGCCTGGAGAGTTGCACCCCAGGGATTGGAGAAGGAACCACCGTTTGGCTGGGTGGGATCGCAGGTGGGAATGAAGTCCTGATAATAGCTGCCGATTGCGCTGCAGGTCTGGGAATTGACGAACGGTGGAGCTTGGTTGACGCCGAAAGGGCCACCAGGAATTACGCCAGCGGCAAAACCGGGCGAGAGATAAGTAAAGAGTTCGCCGCGGTCGTAGTACATGCCCCAACCGGCACGGACGACGATTTTGTTGTTGAAGATTTTGGGGCTCCAGGCGGCACCCAAACGAGGGGCGAGCCCCCATTGGCGGCCTGTGAGAGTGGAATCGCTGACGCCTTTGCTAGGGAACTGCTTGTTATTGCCGGCGATGAGGAAGCCGGCGTTCACGATGGTGTCTGTGGCTTGGTCATAGTCGTATTCGGAGGGATCGAAATTGTAAAGGCGGCCGTACTTTTCGGTGAGGCCTCCGTGATCGTCGAAGCGCAGGCCGGCGGTGAGGCTGAGATTCGAGCGGAACTGGTATTTGTCCTGGAGATACAGGCCGTTTTCCTTGGAACGGTAGTAGCGATTGGCGTCACCTTGGAGGAAGGCAGTGGTGATGAAGCCGTCGGGAGTGTAGGGGACTACGAGGCCTTGGAGGAACTGGGAAAAATCGGCGAATCCGATAGTGCCTTTGTCGGTGCGTTCGTCGCGAGTGTTGAGCTGGGTATAGGCAAAACTGCCGCCGAAGGTGAGGGTGTGCTTGCCGAGAGTCCAGATGGCGTTAGCGGAGGGCATGAAGCGATTTTGGAAAACGCCGGTGAAGGCGCCCTGGGAAGCGGCGCCACTGCCGATGTTGGTGGCGCCGTTGAAGACAAAGTTCTGGTTGTAGGGCGCATCGTTGCCGTAGTCGTCGACGATGGAGATGCCGGGGAAGTAAGGAGAGCCGAAGGTGTTGATAGTGGAGTCAGCCAAGGATGCGCCGGTGAGTTGCTGAACGTAGGCGCCAAATTGCTGAGGAGTGAAAGGCTGATCGATGGTGCTGTAGACTTTTTCGCGAATGAAGCCAAAGACTTCGACGAGACTGAGATTGGGTTTCAGTAATTGCGTGTTGGTGATGGAAGCGACCTGGCTTCCGGCGTCGAGATGCTGCGTGAAGCCGGGAGAGCCGGAATAAGCGTAGGGAGCGGTTGTGGGGTCATGCTGATAGTAATACTTGAGCGAGAGAGTGTCCTTGGAAGTGGCGATCCAATCGAGATCGGAGACTGCTTGATCAGCGCGAAAGTAGGCGGTGCCTGGAGTAAAAGTATTTTCCGGGAAGCTTATGGTGGGAACGAAACTGTTCGCGGAGGGAATGAGATACTGGCCGTCGGGGAGTTTGTAATTGAGCAGACCATAGGCGATGGGGCTGATGTCGCCGGGGGCCGTGCCGATCGTGGGATTGACTTGGACTGAAGCCGGGAAATTGCAGGGGAGCGCGAGGCAATCGGAAGAAGCGGCGCCGTTGACGAGGGCAGCCAAGGCCGCGGGGCTGCGGTCGTCGGTGAGGCCGGGAGGAACGGCGACGCGGGAGCTGCCGATTTCGGCGTCCGAATCGTCGATGTGCTGATAGGCGATGAAGCCGAAGAGTTTGTTCTTGATGAGTGGGCCGCCGAGAGTGGCGCCCGCAGTGTAGCGATGGAGACCGGGAACTTTGTCGCTATCGGGGATGTTGGGGTCGGCGTTGTAGAAGAAGGGAGCGGCGTTGAGGGCGTTCGAGCCTCGATCGAGGTAGGCGCTTCCGTGGAGATTGTTGGTGCCCGAGGCGGTGCTCATATCAATGTGGGCGCCGCTGGTGGAACCTTGCTGGGCATCGTACATCGAGGTGTTGACGCGAAACTCTTCGATGGTTTCCGGGGCGGGAGTGGGGAGAGCCTGGCCGATGGCGAGGTAGGGGGAAGCGGTGGTTTGA
>Ga0335073_10004475_pt1 | contig 19533 bp, 17 predicted proteins | sample Lox_Sample_22_FD_207093 | JGI IMG/M metagenome (GOLD analysis project Ga0335073, IMG submission 207093) | Soil microbial communities from Loxahatchee National Wildlife Refuge, Florida, United States - Lox_Sample_2.2 | ecosystem: Environmental > Terrestrial > Soil > Wetlands | place: USA...
GGCCTTCACCTCGTCCAGCGTAACGTTCGGATGGTAGCGGATGCCGCCTTTGGCCGGTCCGCGCTGCGTGCTGTGCTGCACGCGATAACCTTCATAGCGAACGATCCGGCCGCTATCCATGCGCACCGGAATGCTTACCGTAAGGATTCGTTCCGGGTACTTGATTCTTGCCCGGATACCTTCGTCCAGACCCAGCGCATTCGCCGCCAGATCGAAATTTTCCAATGCGACTTCGTATGCGTTCTTTTCTTGTACTGCGGTTGCTAACATGGCCAACCTCTCATCTGGAGGATTTCGAACTTGGAAATCCTGTTCCAGACGAATGGTAGCCCCATTTAGACACCACGTCAACGGGGTGCTTTTTGAGTAGATAAGAATTTTTTATTGGAGGCGCCGCCGGTCAGGCTGGTTGAATCACTCTTCCGATGGCCGCCATTACGCGCTCGAATTCGCTGATTTCGGCAGTCAACTGCTTCCGACCCGCCGCGGTAAGGTGGTAATAGCGCGCGCGGCGATGGTTTTCCGATTGGCCCCACTCGGCGATTACCCACCCTTTGATGAGCATACGCTGCAGCGCCGGATAGAGCGATCCCTCTTCCACTTGCAGGACGTGTTCCGACTGTTGCTGGATATGCTGCGCGATGCCGTACCCATGCATCGGCCCCAGCCGCGCCAGGCTCTTGAGAATGAGCATGTAGAGCGTGCCGGGCGGAATTTCGCTTCGTTCCATAGTCCGCCTATTGGTAGTCTCCGCCAGCCCGCTCACCTGTGTCAAATGCTACTTAGCTCGCCGCCGCAGGACCGTGGTGAGGAGGTCGAGCCGTTCCGCCCGGAAGTGCTGCCGCACCGCGATCGGCGTGCCCCATTCGAGCAGACGATCGGCCGTCGCGGTATAGGCGGGCCATTCCGGAAGTCCGGCGCCATTGGGATTGCCGGTCTTGGCGAATTGCACCCACGCGGAACTCACCTTGTCGGCCATGACTTGATCGGCCGCGGTCACGAACGGCTTAAGGAGCGCAGGAAAATGGTCGAACACGAAGGGGATTTCGCCGCCGTGCGGCACGCCTGGATACCGGTCGCGCAGCCGCTCCGCCGCATACGAAAAGAAATACAAGAACGCCGGCTGATTCGCCTTTTCCATCTGCGCGGCCAGATAACGCGCCGGCGCCAGAAACACCGCGTCGGTAAAAATCCCTTGAGCCGCTTGGCGGGGGTCTTCGCCGTAAAACTGCCGGATCTTGTCGCGCACCGGACCGCTCCCAGCCAGCATTTTCTCTAATGTGATGCCCAGAAACGGCATCAGTGACGCCTCGAAGCTGTTCGCACCCAGTAAAAACGGAACTGGCGCCGGCTTTCCGGAAGCGAATCCCTCGGGAATCGGCTCGGGTAGGAATTTCCCATCGACTACCGGGCCGGCGCGGCCGGCGCCGCGTCCCGGCGTGTTCTCGATTGTCTCCGCAGTAAGAGCGCGCATGGCGGCGAGATCGCTCGCGTGCCACTCCCGCGCCAGGCGCTCCCCTTCTTTTTCGAGATCCCTCACCGTTCCGGGATCGGCGTCCGCGCCGCCGCTCTCCGCGATGGCTCGCTCGAACAATCCCCGCGCCGGAGGCGAAATCATCAGACAATCCACCGACTCCCCGCCCGCCGATTCGCCGAAAATCGTCACGTTCCCGGGATCGCCGCCAAAGGCAGCGACGTTGTTGCGCACCCAGTGGAGTGCCGCGATCTGGTCCTGAAGGCCGAAGTTGGTTTCGCCTTTTAATCCGGGACTCGCGAAAAACCCAAAATTTCCCAACCGGTAATTGAGCGTAACTACAACCACGCCCTTGCGCGCCAGTTCCGTACCTTCGTAAAATGCCTGCGCGCCCGACCCCTCGATGAATGCCCCTCCGTGGATCCACACCATCACCGGGGCTTTGCGGGCGTCTTTCGCCGCCCACACGTTCAGCGTGAGGCAATCTTCGCTCATCGGTGTGGGCTCGGGCATGTTCCTGGATTTCGGCTGCATGCAAATATCGCCATACTGGTCCATCGCCCGCACCCCTTCCCACGATTTCGCTGCTTCCGGCGGCGCCCAGCGGAGTTTGCCCACGGGCGGTGCGGCGTATGGAATTCCGAGCCATGCCTCCACGTCGCCCAAATCCTTGCCCGTGATCCGGCCGGTGGAAATCGCGATCGGCTGCGCGGCGGCGCACACTGTCGCGGCCAACAGGAAACCCGCTGCTCTCATCGTGCAACCCGTGATTCTATTGTAGGGGTACGGAACGCTGATACCTGTCGTGTGGCCGGGCGTCGAACTCGACCTCCGGTTTCCACTGTTCGTAGGCCTTCCCCCAACGATTCCGGTGCGGCATAGCCTGCCTCGTGACCAGGTGCGTCAGCGCGCCCATCGCGCGGTGAACAGGAGGCCCGCCGGTCTCAAGGCGCTACGGAACGCTGATCACGGTGGTATAGCTGGTGGCGCCGAGCTCGACCTCGGCTTTCCCGCCGCTCACCGGAATGCGCGGGCCTTCTTCCATCCCGCTCGTGCTATCGGTTACCCACACGCGCAACTCCTTGACGTTCGACGGGAACCCGGTGATTGTCGCCCGCCGCGATGCACCGTTGTTCACGACGTGCATACAATAAATTCCGCCGGCAATATCGCCGAACGCCGCGCAAGTGAGGTTCGCGCCGCTGCATGCCGCCGGCAGCGCGAACGACCTCTCGGGAGTCGACGCCAGTTGCTTGAAGTTCCAGAATCGGCGCGTCGGCCGGATGGGTCCGTTATCGCCGAAGGCGCCCCCGCCGGCAGGAAGCGAATAGTCCGACGTCAGTTGCCATTGCAGAATGGAGCGCGGCTGCGCGCGCGCCAGAATGCGCAGGTATAAATTGATTTCGTAGAGGGCGAATTGCTGCTCCGCGAAAATCTGCGGATACTTGTAGGCTGCCGCGTCGGTGCTGCCCTCGGCCACGATCAGCGGCACGTTGAGTTGCCGCGCAGCCGCGTACCACCGCGCCAGGATCTCGTCCGTACACCCGCGCCAGGAATGAAAATCCACCGCGGCGATGTACTTGGCGGCTTCGGCATCGCGCAGAGCAGGCTGGATAAAGTCGACCGCCGTGGCATCGGACGTGTCGCCCAGCGCCAGTTTAGTAGCCAGGCCTCGGGAAGCGAAGTACGGCCCGAACGTTTTGATCATCGCGGCGTGCTCTTCCGCCGTCTGGCGCACGTCGATTCCGAGATCCGACTCGTTGAACGTGAACATCGCCGCCTCCACGCCGTATTTCTCCTTCAGCAACACCAGGTAATCCGCGATGGACTTCTTGATCTGGTCCATCTTGGCCGGGTTGAGCGGATTTCCACGAGTGCCTTCGGGGCGATCCGGCAGGATGGCCCATTGCGGTGGGAACCAGGCGCTCACAATCAAGGGCATGCCTTTTGCACCCAGCCGCCGGGCGATCTCCATCGCTTGCCGCACGCGCTCGTCGGCTTGGCCCTGGCTGTTCTCGTCGGGTTGCCAGTTGCGCCACGGCATCTCCACCCGTCCCCACGCCACCCGTAGATTGCTTAGGTTGTAATCGATAATTCCCGGGTCCGCTTTGCCATTTTGCAAGCGGAAATTCCCGCCCATGCCATCGAAAAGCTGCCCCGGATGTGCGGCGTCGATCGCGATGGCCACGGCATTGTGGTCGATCTCGCCCGTCACTTTAATGGCGAAGCTATTGCGCCCGGCGACGGCGATCATAACCTGTGAATCGCCGCCGGTCTTGACCTGTGCCGGCTGGCCGAAGGCGATTTCGACTATCGACGTGCCTTTTGCCAGCCGCACGCTCGAGACTTTCTCGCCGCCGGCCGGCACGGCCGAAACCCGCGGCAGGTCGAGGCACCAGTAAGTGGCAACGCTGTTGGACGAGCCGAACTCTACATCCACTTTTGCCGTGCCGCGGCCGGTATCTTCCACGGTTTCCTTAGCCTTCGAAGACCAGCCCGTACCGCCCATTTGTACGGCAACGGTCTCGACCTTGCCGATTCGGGCGTAGCTATTGGTCTGCCTTTCACGGCCGGTATGGAAGATCTTTCCATCCGGTTCCGCCACGCACAAGCTGCTGTTCAGTTCGAAGAGCTGTCCGTCCACGCGGATGCCGCTGATATTGCCCCATGCCATGGTTTCCGGTTGGCCATAGGCTGGGCCAACGCAGCTTGCGAGAAGCCCCACGCAAGCTGCGAGATTGCGATATTGCATCAGGTCAATTGAGAGGTGCACTGCGGACAGCGCTTGGCCGCAAGCGGGATCGCCATCGTGCAAAATGGGCAATCCTTTGTGGTAGGCGCGGCTGCAGCGGCGGCAGGCGCGCGGTGCAGCTTGCTGGCAGTCCGCACGACCAGGAAAACCACCGCCGCGATGATCAGGAAGTTGATGACCGTGTTCACGAAGTTCCCGTACGCAACCACCGGAGCGCCGGCCTTTTTTGCGGCATCGAGGCTCGCGTAGCTCTGTCCGTTCAGGCTGATGAACAGGTCTTTGAAGTCGATATGCCCCAGGAGTTGGCCGATTGGGGGCATGATTACGTCGTTAACCAGCGATGTGACGATCGCGCCGAACGCAGCGCCGATAATCACGGCAACGGCCAGATCGAGCACGTTGCCTTTCATGATGAACGCTTTGAAGTCTTTCCACATAGGCGTGCTCTCCGTGGGGCTATTGTAACTCTTAATTCCGAGAGATAACGTCTGGAAGCTCGGCACTATGACACCAAAGTGATACCAAGAGCAGTTTGGGCAATTCTCCTCGGGGTGGCCGCCTACGCCCAGGCGCCCCCCGATCCGGCGTACCAGCCACTCGACAAGGCATACGCGGCTCTCCGCTCCCGGTCATATGACGAGGCGATTGCGTATTTCGAAAAAGCCCTCGCCCTCGCGCCGAGGCGCGCCGATATCCGCAAAGACCTCGCCTACACCTATATAAAGATTGGTGAAAACGAGGCTGCGCGCGACCAGTTCCGCGCCGCGATGGATCTCGACCCGGCAGATACCCAGGTGGCCATGGAATTCGCCTTCCTGGCGTACGAGACGAAACAGCAGGCCGAAGCCCGGCGCGTGTTTGATCGCATTCGCAGGCTCGGCGGGGCCTCCGCGGCCACGGCCGAGAAAGCATTCCAGAATATCGATGGTCCTCTCGCCGCCGGAATCGAGCGCTGGCAGAAGGCAGTCGCCATAGGAGCCGATAATTTCAGCGCGCATTTCGAGTTGGCCACGCTCGCGGAACAGCGCAACGATTTGCCGTTGGCCGCCGAACACTACGAGAAGGCATGGCGCCTCCTGCCCGACCGGCGATCGGTACTGGTGGATCTCGGACGCATGTGGAAAGCCATGGATCGCAATGAAGATGCGATGGCGGCGTTGCTTGCGGCATCCCGCGGGGGCGAGCCGCGGGCCGCCGAAATGGCGCGGGGATTATTGCCCGACCGGTATCCGTATGTCCCGGAATTTCGGGACGCGCTGAGGCTTGATCCGGGCAACGTGGAACTCCGCCGTGAGCTCGCCTTTCTGCTATTGCGCATGGAACGCCAGCCTGAAGCCGAGGAACAATTCGGCATCCTGGTGAAAGAGGCGCCCGACGACCTGCTGGCCGCAACGCAGCTCGGGTTTCTGCTTCACGCTCGTGGCGAGAAGGACGCCGCAAAACCGATGTTCGACCGCGTGCTGGCCGGTAATGACGAGGATCTGGCCAATCGCGTGCGCGCGGTGCTCCGTCTTCCGCAGAAACTGCGGGCCCGCGCCGAATCGCAGCCGCCGCCCGCGCCTGATGCCAAGGAGATGGCCGAGCGCAGCATGCAAGCCGGCTACACGAAGGACGCGCTGAAGTATCTCCAAATCGCCCACGAATCCGATCCGGGCGATTTCGACGTTATGCTCAAGCTCGCCTGGACGCTGAACATTCTGCATGACGACCGCGATGCGATGCGATGGTTTGACCTCGTGCGCCGTTCGATCGATCCGCAGCTTGCCGCGCAGAGCGCGAAGGCCTATCGGGGGTTGCTCGACGCCAACCGGCGGTTTCGTACCACGGTATGGTTTTATCCGATTTACTCGACCCGCTATCGCGATCTCTTCGCCTATGGCCAGGCGAAAACCGAATATCGCAAATACCGCTGGCTGCTTCCGTATGTCTCGATCCGCTTCATTGGCGATACCACCGGCCCAATCGGCATCGTTTCGCCGGTGTACCTGTCGGAAAGCTCGCTCATTCTCGCCGGCGGTGTACGCACAGAACAATACCACGGCATGAGCGGGTGGTTCGAAGCCGGTTCGGCGATAAGCTACCTTACCGGCCACATGCTGCCCGACTACCGCGGCGGATTCTCGGGCCAGTGGCGGAAGATGCCGGAGACAACTGGTTTTTTCGCTGATACCAGCGCCGACGCGATCTACGTCAGCCGGTTCGGAAAGGACTTCCTGCTGTACGACCAATCGCGTGCCGGGTACGTCGCTTCGCGGCACTTCCAGCTGTATTGGAATGGCAACCTCACCGTGGACGCCAAGAGCCAGGCTTGGGCCAATTTCGTGGAGACCGGTCCCGGAGTGCGCGTCCAGCGGATTCCCCTGCCTGGATCGATGTGGATCAGCGCCGATGTGCTGCGCGGCATATACCTGACTACGCACGTGGTCTTTTCGGATATCAGGGTGGGGGTTTGGTATGCCTTTACGAGCCGCTAGTCTTCTGCTTTTGGTCTCCACTGTCCTGCACGCTGCCGCCCTTCCTTACTTTTCGGTGCTATCCGACGATCCTGGCTCCTGGCCCGATATCCTTTCTTCCATCGGTCTCGAGCGACAACCGGCGTCCCAGGCGCACATCTTCGTAGCGAGGGCCGGCGCGCCGGCGTCGGCCGAATGGCCGGCACGCATCGAGCAAGGTGCGATCCTGATTCTCGAAGGCGAATCGTCGCTCGCTGAGATGTTCGGCTTCCAACGCGGCAAAGACAGTGTCCGCGTCACGAGCCTTTCCGACATTCACAATCCCAAGCTGTCGATCGTGTGGGAGAAGAGCGTCGAATTGCCGGCGTTCACCATTCCCGCCGGCGCCGAAGTGTTCGCCCGCGAGCGGTGGAACGGAGTACCGCTCTCGGCCGGCCTCCGTCGAGGTGCGGGCGGGGTGCTCTGGGTCGCCGTTCCTCCTGGCGATCGCGGATACGAGAGGTTTCCCTACCTGCTCGCAGCGCTGTGCGATCTCGGAATGAACCCGCCGTTCCGGTCATCGCGGCTCTGGGCGTTTTTCGATTCCGCGTACCGTTCGCGTGTGGATCTCGATTATTTCGCCGCGCGCTGGCGCCGGTCGGGTATTGCTGCCCTGCAAGTCGCGGCGTGGCATTTCTACGATTCCGATGCCGAGAGTGACGCGTATCTGAAGAGGCTGATCGAAGCTTGCCACCGGGAGGGCATCCAGGTGTACGCATGGCTGGAACTGCCCCATGTCAGCGATAAGTTCTGGGCCGATCATCCCGAATGGCGCGAGAAAACGGCACTCCTGCAAGACGCCCAGCTCGATTGGCGCAAACTCATGAACCTCACGAATCGCGATTGCTTTCGCGCCGTCTCGGCGGCGGTAATCGATCTGATCGCGCGATTCGACTGGGATGGGGTGAATCTCGCCGAGTTGTATTTCGAATCTCTCGAGGGCATCGGCAACCCATCACGCTTCACGCCCATGAACGACGACGTGCGTGCGCTCTTCCGCCAAGGGGCTGGGTTCGACCCAATCGAACTCTTTGGCGCGCGAAAGGACCCGGCGTCCCGTAAAGCATTCCTCGACTTTCGCGCCGCTCTCGCCAGGAAGATGCAGGAAGAATGGCTCGCCGAGTTGGAGAACGTCCGTCGCCAGAAGCCGCAGCTGGACCTGGTATTGACCCATGTTGACGACCGGTTCGACACCGGCATGCGCGATGCCATCGGCGCCGACGCCGCGAGCGTGCTACCTCTGCTCAATTCGCACAGCTTCACATTCCTGATCGAAGATCCGGCAACCGTCTGGAATTTGGGCGCGCAGCGGTATCAGGCTATCGCGGACCGCTACCGGCCGCTCACGCCACATGGCGGAGAACTGGCCATTGATCTGAATATCGTCGATCGCTATCAGAATGTTTACCCCACTAAGCAGCAGACCGGCACGGAGTTATTCGAGTTGGTGCACCAGGCCGCCGCGAATTTCCACCGGGTGGCGCTGTATTTCGAAAACTCGCTCCTGCCGCCCGATTTGGGCCTGTTGCCATCGGCAGCGGCCAAAGTGGCGCGTATCGAGAAGGTCGGTCCTAAGACGGTGGTGGAGTCGGCAGACGGGTTCGGCCTGCCCTGGAGGGGCGCGGCGATAGTAGACGATCTACCATGGCCAGTCAGCGACGGCGAAACCGTCTGGATGCCTCCAGGCACACACGTCGTGGAAGCAGCGAAAGACGCACCCGGGGTACACGTTGTCCGCCTGAATGCCGACCTGCGCGGCGCGCGATGGCTAAGTTCGAATACGGTGGAGTTGTCATACGAATCGACGGCGCGGGCTATCGTCATATTGGATCGGCGGCCGGTCAAGTTAACTATGGATGGCGCAGAACAGTACCTGGATCTCGCGGGCCCGAAGACGATTCTCTTGCCGCGTGGTCAACATGTCGTGACAATCACGAGCGAGTGAGCTAGGATGTCGGATGGCTCATGACCGATGTCGCGTTACAAGCCGCGCCGGAGATTCCGGATAAGCTCTACTTCAAGATTGGCGAAGTGAGCGAATTGCTGGGAGTCGAGCCCTACGTGCTGCGCTACTGGGAGACGGAGTTTCCGGTTCTCTCGCCCAAGAAATCAGGCACCGGACACCGGCTGTACCGCCGCAAAGACGTCGAGTTGCTCCTGCGCATCAAGCACCTCCTGCGCGACCGGCGCTTCACCATCGAGGGCGCGCGCCAGACGCTGCACGCAGAAGCGAAGGCCCCAAAGCCTCGCGTCGTGAAAACCCGCGAATCGCAGCAAGAGTTGTTTAGCAACGACCCGTTACCCGAAATACGCCGCGAACTCGCCGACATCCTACAATTACTAAAGTAGGAGGGCGGAATGCCACTGGAGTTCACCACGTCGTACCTAAAAGACTCTCTCGATTTGTTCCAGCATTACAAAAAGCTGGCGGAGCGCGCCATGGCGCAGGTGCCGGACGAGCAACTCTTTCTGGAACTCGATGAGGGCGGGAATTCAATCGCGATCATAGTCAAGCACATGGCCGGCAACATGCGCTCCCGCTGGGTGAATTTCCTGACCAGCGATGGCGAAAAGCCCGACCGCAATCGCGACAGCGAATTCGTTGACCCGCCAGCGACACGCGACGGGCTCATGCGACTGTGGGAGGGAGGTTGGGCGCATGTCTTTGCCGCCCTCGCGCCGCTATTGGATTCGGACCTCGGGCGGAAGGTGACCATCCGTGGAGAGGCGCATTCCGTTACCCAAGCTATCAATCGCCAGATGGCGCACTACTCGATGCACGTCGGCCAAATCGTCCTTCTGGCCAAGCATTTTGCCGGCGATCACTGGGAGTCCTTGAGCATTCCGCGGAACAAATCGGCGGATTTCAATCGCCAAGTCGCTGCTGGCGAAAGCAGTCAGCGATAGATCAACCGAGCAGGGGCCACCGGCCGCCTCCTTCGAGATATGCCCGCAGTTGCCGGCACTCCTGGCGCACATTTTGTGAAAGCGGTCGCCGATGGCCGGGGCACAGAAAATCCGGCTCCTCCCGCAGGCACTTGATGGCCGACCGCCTCGCTTCCGTTAAGTCGGGCGTGACCGGCCTCGCCAGGAGTCGGATTCGGTGCTTCACGACTGCGAGTGCATCGCCGCAAAACAGCGCACGGGTTGGTTCATGGAAATAGGCCACGTGACCAGGGGTTGTCCGGGTGCCGTCAATACCCGAAACACTCCTTCGATCGCTTCACCGTCACTGACCAGGCAGTCGGCTTCAACCGCCTCCGGCGAGGCGTCCTCCAGCAAGCCGCGAAGCAGCACCAGAACGCCCTCTTCGGGAATGTGACGTCCAAACCACGCGCGAATCGAATTGGTAGCGGTTCGCCTGGTTAGCCAAGGGATATCGCTGTTGTGGTAATAAACTCGAGCAGCGAACCGTTCCTTCAAAAATGCAGCGCCGGCAGCGTGGTCGTTGTGCCAGTGGGTCAAGAGGACGGCACGCAGCAGATCCGGAGATAGACCGGCTGCCTGCATGCCTTCCAGAAAGTCCCCGGCGTGCGAATCCATTCCGGCGTCGATTGCGATCACGCCGGAATGATCCGCGACAACGTAAGAGCAGGCGAAATAGGAAGGCCGGCGGAAGCACCATACGCCATCGGTCACCTGAATAACCTGAGTTTTAATTCGCTTCTCCCACAATCACGTCGTAGATGCGATCGAGGTCTTCCGAGGAATAATAATCGATCTCAATCTTGCCGCCTTTTTTGCCCTTTTCCAGTATGCGGACGCGCGTTCCGAGAACGCGCTCCATCTCCTGAATGGCGGCTTTTACGTTCGGGTCGACCTGGACTTCATCGACGTGCTTAGCCTGGCGGTCGGCCGTCATCTTCTGCGTGGTCCGTTCCGTCTGCCGGACGGACCATCCCTGCGCGACGGCCTTTTCGGCAACTTCGCGCTGAAGAGCTACGGTGGGAAGGGAGAGCAGGCACCGGGCATGCCCGGCCGAGAGCCGCCGCTCGGCGACTAACTGCTGGAGATCCTCGGGGAGCTGAAGCAGGCGCACAAAATTCGTGATGGTGCTCCGGTCTTTGCCGGTGCGAAGACCAATCTGTTCGGCGTTGAGTTGGAGTTCCTCCGCCAGACGGGAAAAGGCGTGGGCAGTCTCTATCGGGTTTAACTCTTCCCGTTGGATATTCTCAATCAGCGAGATTTCCAATAACCGCTCGTCCGGCACATCACGAATTACAACGGGAACTTCCGGAACTTCGGCCAACTTCGCCGCCCGCCACCGGCGCTCGCCCGCCACAAGCTGATAACGTTCCCCCACGCGGCGCACAACCAGCGGCTGTACGATTCCGTTCGTGCGGATCGATTGCGCCAGTTCCGCCAGCCGTTCGTTTTGAAAGATCCGCCGGGGCTGAAGCGGATTCGGGTCGATCAGATCCACTGGTAGCGCTTGTGTGGCATCGTGGGGTTGCGGCTGGGGAACGGCCGATAGCTGTGCGGGCGGACGGGTGGGGAGCAGTGCTCCGAGGCCTCTACCGAGCGCCTTGCGCGGATTGTCGGGCTTGTTCATGGTCCAGAATTTCTTTCGCTAGCTTAACGTAGCTTTCCGCGCCCTTCGACCGGGGGTCATAACTCAGGATGGTCTTTCCGAAACTGGGCGCCTCCGCGAGGCGAATGCTACGTGGGATGATGGTTTGGAAGACCTTATCGCCGAAAAATTCTGCCAAGTCATTCGCGACCTGCCGAGTGAGGTTGGTTCGGTCGTCATACATTGTCAGGAGAATGCCCTCCACATCGAGATCGTGTTGGAAGGAGTTGCGGATGCGCTCAATCGTGTCCATCAACTCGGAAATCCCCTCAAGAGCAAAGAATTCGCACTGGATTGGGACCAGGACGGCATCGGCGGCGATCAGAGCATTTAGGGTGAGCAAGTCGAGGGCAGGGGGGCAATCGATCAAAATAAAGCGGTATTGCTCGCGGATGGAGTCAATGCGATCTCGAAGCTTGAATTCGCGTTCCTTTACTTCCACTAGTTCGAGGTTTGCGCCAATCAGGTTTTTGTCGGCGGAAATGACATAGAGACCCTCGAATTCGGTAGCAACCACGGCAACCTCGGGCGCAGCGTCCTCAAGCAAGACATTATAAAGGCTGGGCCGATTTGGGTCTTTGATAACTCCCAGCCCTGTGGTGGCGTTACCTTGAGGGTCCGAATCGATGACGAGCACCTTGAAGTCATTGGCCGCCAAAGCAGCGGCCAAGTTGATGGCGGTCGTGGTCTTGCCTACCCCGCCCTTTTGGTTTGCAATCGCGAAGACTCTGCTCAAGCGGCCATACTAGCACGCTTGATGTGCGACATGGCACCTCGATCCTGTTTCGGCACGGTCGATCTGGTTGTTTCGGGTGAACTCCCGGCTTCTGGGGTTCGTCGTGGCCGTTATCACGTTCCGGGTTCGGGGTCCGGCCAGTTGTTTCAGGTGAAACTCCCGCCTTCTGGGTTCGCAGTGGCCGTTATCACGTTCCGGTTTCAGGTACTCTCGGCTTCTGATGTTTCGTTTTGACCGTTTCACGTTCCTATTTTCGGGCTCCGTCGATCTGGTTGTTTCGCGTGAAACTCCCGGCTTTTCTGATGGTTCGTTGTGGCCGTTTCACGTGAAACAGGAACTCCGCCGTCCGCGGCGCAAAAACCGATTCTTTCCCCAGGGGAGGGCCACAGCTTCCCAATCGAACCCGAGATTTTCCGGCGGAGCTTCCGCCCCGGTCAATAGATCGACATTCGGCGCCAATTCCTTTAGAAACGAAGCCAAATCGGCGTAGCTGACAGCCCGAGAAACTACCCAGTCAAAGGTCTCCTCGACATCCTCAGCCCGTTTCGCTAGAACGCGCACATTCGGCAGACCGCGCGATGCCTCCCGCAGAAAAACTCCTTTGCGCTGATGTGACTCGATTAAAGTCACCAAACATTCCGGCCGCACGACGGCGATTGGGAATCCTGGAAAACCCGCGCCCGACCCGACATCGGCAATTCGCAGCACTCCCGGCGGCAACCTCGCGGCCAGGAACAGCGACTCGCAGTAATGCCGCTCGATCGCCTCTTCCCTGCTCCGGATTGCCGTCAGATTCACCTTTGAATTCCAACGCATCAGCAGGTCGAGATGCGCCACGAGGGCGGCCTCCTGGGCGGGCGTGAGCGCAAACTCAGCAAACACGTCCGGCACTCAGATAGCAATCGAGGATCGCAACTGCTGCCGGGGTGACACCCGGAATGCGCGCTGCCTGGCCCAGCGTCCCTGGACGGACCCGCGTCAGCTTGTCCTGGATTTCCCGCGATAGCCCCGGAATTCCTGCGAACTCGAAATCAACGGGAATCGCGCGCCGCTCGGCGTTCTTCAACCGAACCATCTGCCGTTCCTGCTGTGCGATGTAGCCGCTGTATTTGACTTCGGTCTCTACCGTGTCCAGCATTCCGCGCGCCGGCTCCTCCCCCAGGACCTCGCGAATCCAACCATGCAGTTCACCGATCGATGATTCCGGCCGCTTCAGCCACTGAGCATTGCGATGGTTCTCTAGCGCCGCCGTCAGACGTGCTTTCTGCAACTGCTTTCGCGTGAAAACTTCCCATCGCTCGTCCGTCACCAAGCCAACCCGCCGCCCGATCGGCGTCAGCCGTTCGTCGGCATTATCGATTCGCAGGTGCAGGCGGAATTCAGCTCGCGAAGTGAACATACGATATGGCTCGTCCGCGCCTTTGGTAATGAGGTCGTCGATCAGGATCCCCGTATACCCTTCAGAGCGGCCGATCACCACTCCCTCCCCGCCCCCAAGTTTGCGTGCCGCGTTGATCCCGGCCACCAACCCCTGGCATCCAGCCTCCTCATACCCTGAGGTGCCATTAATCTGCCCGGCGAGGTACAACCCTTCGATCGATTTCACCGCCAGCGTGGGGTCCAGTTCCCGCGGATCGATGGCATCGTACTCGATGGCGTATCCAGGCCGGATCATTTCGGCGTTCTCCAGACCCGGAATCGACGCCACCACCGCCGTTTGAACATCTATGGGCATGCTCGTGGACATGCCGTTGACGTACACTTCGTGGGTGTCCAACCCTTCAGGCTCGAGAAAAATCTGGTGCCGGAGTTTATCGGGAAACTTGACGATCTTGTCTTCGATCGAGGGACAGTAGCGCGGTCCGACGCCTTCGATCTGCCCCGAATAGAGAGGCGACCGCGGAATGGCCTCCCGCAAGATGCGCGCCGTTTCTTCGGTCGTGTACCCGATATGGCACTGGATCTGTGGACGCCCGATTTTATTGGTCAGGAAGGAAAACGGCGTCGGCTCGGCATCGCCCGGTTGCGGCTCGAAACGATGCCAATCGATGCTCCGGCCGTCGAGTCGCGGCGGCGTCCCAGTCTTAAGCCTGGTCCACGGAAGCCCCAGCGAGCGCAACTGATCGCCCAGCAACTGCGACGGCGCCTCGCCATTGCGCCCGCAACTGTACTGCATTTCGCCCACATGCGCCAAGCCGTTCAAAAATGTGCCCGTCGTAACGACCACCGCTCCAGCCTCGATCTTCCGGCCGTCGCGAAGATGCACCCCCGTCACGCGCCGATCTTCGAGCGCGAGCGCCGCCACCTCCGCCTGCTTGATCCGCAAGTTTGGCTCACTCTCGAGCACCTCGCGCATGTGCACACGGTACATACGCTTGTCCATTTGCGCGCGCGGCGACCATACCGCCGGACCGCGGCTAGTGTTCAGCAGCCGAAACTGAATGCCAACCGCGTCTGCGACTTCGCCCATCAAGCCGCCGAGCGCGTCGATTTCCCGCACCAAGTGGCCCTTGGCAATCCCTCCGATCGCCGGATTGCACGACATCTGCGCGATGAGGTCTAGGTTCATGGTCACCATGGCCGTTCGCAGACCCATGCGCGCGCACGCGCGCGATGCTTCGCAGCCCGCGTGACCCGCCCCGATGACCACCACGTCGTACCTCTCGTGCATTGTTATGATTGTAGCGAAATGAGAATCCTGGTCCTCGGAGGCGGCGGTAGAGAGCACGCCTTGTGCTGGAAGTTGGCGCAGTCCAAAGGAGTCGAGGTGTTGGCCTCACCCGGAAATCCCGGCATCGCGCAAATGGGGCGATGCCTGCCGGCACCACGTTCATACGCGGAAATGGCCGAAGAAATCGGCGCGGATTTGACGGTCGTGGGACCGGAAGCGCCCCTCGTCGCCGGAGTCGTCGATGAGTTCCGCGCGCGCGGAAAGAAAATCGTCGGCCCGGATCGCGCCGCGGCGCAACTGGAAGGCAGCAAAGTTTTTGCAAAGCACTTTTTTCAGCAAATTGGAATTCCGACGGCGGCATACATGACGGTCGACACTCCGGAAGATGTCCGCCGCGCTATTGATCGCTTCGGTTTCCCCGTAGTTCTAAAAGCCGATGGGCTGGCCGCGGGCAAGGGCGTGGTCATAGTACACGACCGCGCCGAAGCAGAGTCCGCGCTCGCCGCGCTCACCGGCCGCCTGGTGGTCGAAGAGTTCCTGCGGGGCGAAGAAGTCAGTTTTATCGCGCTTTGCGATGGCCGCAATGTCGTTCCGCTTGCGCCCACACAGGACCACAAAGCAGTCTTCGATGGCGATACCGGACCGAACACTGGCGGCATGGGAGCCTGCTGCGATGCCGCCATCCTCAGCCAAATGCAAACGCAATTCATCGTGGACCGCATCATTTATCCCACCGTGGAGGCCACTCGCTTTACCGGCTTCCTCTATGCCGGCCTGATGATGACCGATTCCGGACCCAAAGTGCTCGAGTTCAACGTGCGCCTTGGCGACCCCGAGACGCAGCCGCTGATGAAGCGGATGGCGTCCGATTTCGTGCCTGTCCTGATGGCTGCTGCCAGCGGTGAACTTGCCGGCGTTACACTCGACTGGCAACCCGACCCGGCGGTGTGCGTGGTGCTGGCATCCGGCGGCTACCCAGGACCTTTCGCGGCCGGCAAACCGATTCACGGCATCGCGGAAGCCGAATCCACCGGCGCCGCGGTTTTTCACGCGGGAACCAGGATTGGCTCAAACGGTCTGGTCACGGCCGGCGGCCGTGTGCTCGGGGTGACTGCCAGTGGGCCCACACTAGCCGCGGCGGTCGACAGCGCCTACCGCGGAGTCCGCCGGATCTCGTTCGAAGGCATGCACTACCGCACCGATATCGGGCGCAAAGGATTGCGCCGCTCTAGTCCTCCGGCAGCGTCCGCGTGAGCCGCTTCGGCGCGAGCAGCCGGTAGCTGGTGGTCGCCAACTCGGCAACCTCCGTCCAGTCGACCTTGCCGCGATCCAGCCGCAACCCCACCCAGCCGCTCGATGCCAGATACGCCGGGCGATAGAACTTCGCTGGATGAGTCTCGATCAAGCGCTCGTTATCGCCGGGCAGCACCTTACAGGCAATCCCGACGATGCCATCGCCGTGATGGTCGTTCAGGAAATAGGCAAACTTCTTCTTTCGCACCATGAATCCGGCGTGCGCGCCGCAGAGGAAGCGAGTGGTTTCCGGCAGCGCCAGACAGATCTTCGTAAATCGCGCCAACCTGGGGTCGTCCGCCATCAGCCTTTCAGCACCTCAGGTTTGCGGTCCACTGCTTTCGGACCCCACGCGCCCGGAACGAAGAAATCCTCCCATGAGAGCTTGCATTCTTCGACCATTTGCAGGCCGTACTCGCAGCGCAGCAGGTCCGACGGCCCGGTGTTGTTCGTTCCGAACGAGAATTTGCACCCCTCGGCCTTCGCTATGCGGACGAATGCGGCGCCCGGAAGTTTGTAGCGATTGTTGATCTCGATCGCCACGCCGCCGCGCTTCGCCGCGGCGATTACCTTTCTCATGCGCTCCTCCGTCCACAACTTGTCATAATCTTTCGCGATCGCAGCCGGCAGGAAGGTTGGGTTGGCATAAATATCGATCGGCTCTCGCTCCAGAATTCCCACCGTGCGGTCGAGCAGCAAGTCCATGAACTCCTGAGCATCGGGAATCGGTCCCACTTCATCGGCCAGCCATAACCGCCGCCGCCGGCCGTTGTTGTCCGACCACGTCATGGAGTCCGTAAAGACATAATCGAACCCCGCCACCGAACTGCGCGACACGATTTGCGTCCACTCGCGGCCCTCGCCCTGCATGGCGACAAACATCGGTTGGCCTTTCATGCTCTCAAGATACTGGCGCACGCCGGCGTCGCTGTTCACCGGGAAGCCCTTGCCGCAATTGATCGCGATCCCATATTCGATGCCATCGCGCCGCGACTTCGCCAGCGCCTGTTCGAGCGTCAGCCCTTCTTTCAGGTGGACGTGATAATCCACCATCGGGACATTATGCCGGCCGATATTGATGATCTGGCGGTACGTCTCGTCCACGACGGGCGCAACGCCGCCCATCATGTCCATGACGTCAGACAGCGGGCGCACGCGAACGCTCCGGAAAAACACCCGCGATCCGTTATTGTGGCATTGCAAGGCAAATGTCCCGCGATCGAGGAAGCGCTCGCGCTCCCCGCCTTCCGGAATCACCGGCGGGGCTGGTTCGATGTAGTCCACCACCAGCATTCCGTTTAGACGGATCTGCACGTTCTTGCCACGAACCGCGACGGACATCTTGAACCACTCGTCGTCCGCGATGAACTGCTTGTAGACATTGCGAACTCCGTACAACGACCCGGTCTTCTTGCGCTCCTGATAGCCGCTCTCACCGCCCGCGGTATTGGCGATCTGAACCTCGAAGCCTTTTTGCGGAAAATTGGTCTCCTGATATCGGGTATGGAAATAGACGCCGGAGTTGCATCCCGCCCGCGCCATCGCTTCGACTTCGAGTTCGAAGTTGCGGAAACTGGCGCCGCTTACGGGACCATCGTAGAAGAGATGCGAGCGAGGACCCTCCGCCGCCAGTTTCCCATCCACCACTTTCCACGAGTTTTTGTTCTCGCTGGGCAGCCAGCCGTTAAGGCTGTGCCCGTCGAAGAGTTCGATCCAGCTTTCGTCTGTCCGTGCCACGGACACCGTTGCCGCCGCGAGCGCACCGGCGAACGCCCGGCGGGTCAAATCCAGTTTCATTGTCCAGTGCCAGTATAATAGCTATCAAGTGGGGACGTAGCTCAGTTGGATAGAGCGGCCGCCTCCTAAGCGACAGGTCGGCAGTTCGAATCTGCCCGTCCCTACCACTCTTCCGTTCTTGGACTGGCGAGGGCCGCCACGCTTCGGGCGATGCACCGGCCGGCCGCATTTCTTCGATTATCGCCCCTGCTAGAGTGAAACTATGACGGAGGGTTATACCGCACTGCACGAACGCGCAGCCTGGCTGGATCTCGATTCGCGCGGCCGCATAGTGGCCCGCGGACGCGATCGGGCCCGCCTGCTCCACAACCTCACCAGCAACGAAGTCAAAAAAATGAATCTCGGCGATGCCTGCTATGCGTTCTTATTGAACCCGCAGGGACGCATTCAGGCCGATCTTCACCTGCTGTGTCTCGCTGACCATTTCCTCATTGATACCGATCCCGGTCTGCGCGAGAAGGTGCGGCAATCGATCCGCAAGTACATCATTGCGGACCAGGTGGAGCTCGAAGATGTCACCGAGCAAACCGCATCCATCGGCGTCGAAGGCCCCAATGCCGAGGAGCTTAAACCAACCGCTGGCGACTACACCGTCGCGCCGTTCACTGTCACGGGACAGCCCGGCTATCGCATCTATTGCTCGAAAGAGAACAAACTCGCGCTCATCGCGCAACTCGAATCGCTCGGCGCGCGGCCGGCCACGGAGGCGGACGCGCGCGCCACGCGCATTGAGAACGGCAAGCCGCACTACGGAGAAGACATTCGCGACAGCAATCTGCCGCAGGAAACCCAGCAAATGCAGGCCATCTCTTTCACCAAAGGCTGCTACCTGGGGCAGGAAATCGTGGAGCGAATCCGGGCGCAGGGTCATGTCAACAAGAAGCTGGAGCGGCTGGAGTTGGAAGGATCGGAGCCTCCAGCCGCCGGTACGAAACTGCAAATCGGCGGCCGCGACGCGGAGATCACTTCGGCGGTCTACTCGCCAAGTCTCCGCAAAATCGTAGCGCTGGCGTACGTGAGAAGTGCATAGAAACCGGGCTCGAGAGTTTAGTGCCCTCTCAGCCTCTGCACCAGGTCCTCGGGCACGTGCAGATTTCCCTCGTAGCCGGTGCCGAGCAATACGCCTGGTTTGACGTCGCCGTGGAAATCCGAGCCGCCGGTCACCAGAAGTCCGTACTGCCTGGCGAGTGCCAGGTACAACGCCGTATGCTCCGCGTCGTGATCGCTGTGGTAAGCCTCGATGGCATTCATGCCGGCATCGCGGAGCTCCGGCATCAGTGCCGGCACATCGCCATTTACGCGGATGGGGTGCGCCAGCGATGCGATTCCGCCGGCAGTCCGGATCCGCTGCACGCTCTCCGCGAATTGCGGCTCGCGGCGGAAGACGTATCCCTTCGCCGATTCGTCCAAGTATTCGTCGAAGGCTTCGCGAAATCCGCGAACATAGCCTTTTTCAACCATGATCTGCGCAAAATGCGGCCGTCCGGTCATGCCGCGGCCGCGCGCTTCCGCTTCCTCGATGGTGATGTCGAACCCGAGCTCGCGAAGACGCTCCGCCAGACGCACATTTCGCTCCCGGCGCGCTGCCTGCAATTCCAAAATCCATTCGCGGAATCCGGCCAGGCCGTTCGAGTCGAGGAAATAGCCGAGCAGGTGTACCGAATGCCCATGGAGCTTGGTGGAAAGCTCGATGCCGCACACGACTTCCAGACCGGCCGACGCTGCCGGCACGAGCGCCTGATCGTAGC
>Ga0335073_10004476_pt1 | contig 19533 bp, 17 predicted proteins | sample Lox_Sample_22_FD_207093 | JGI IMG/M metagenome (GOLD analysis project Ga0335073, IMG submission 207093) | Soil microbial communities from Loxahatchee National Wildlife Refuge, Florida, United States - Lox_Sample_2.2 | ecosystem: Environmental > Terrestrial > Soil > Wetlands | place: USA...
CAGGGTATTCTGAACCAGGACCGCGTGCGCGGCTGAAAAGCTTCGCCGGTCCGCATACTCGCGCCAACGGCGGGCAGCCAGGTCCCGCACGCCGGGAACCTGATCGAGCGGCAGTTCCTGAGCCAGCGTGATGTGCGGATGATACGGAAACGGCTCCTGGAAGGCGAGCGAGGTGGTATTCATCGCCGCGTGCATACGCCGTAGTTCGTCGCTGCCACGGCCAACTTCCAGGTAAACGACGCCGGTCACGGGAAAGACCGATATCTCCGTCAATTCGACGTCGAAGGGAGCCCAATCGGCCGTCAGCGCGGCGGCCTCCGCCGATGCCGTTTGCCAGGATACCGCCAACGGCCGCGGGGGCAGCACGCTCACGTGGGCGTGAGGATCGCAACCCGGCACCAACTCGCGCCGCAGATGATCCAAAAACCACCCGAGAGGATCGGGAATGTAAATAACCAGTGCAAAAATATTGAGTCGTTGCTCGGCGGGAATCCGGCTGCAATCCCCGTCCACGTCGGATGCCATTCCCCTCTATGGTATCGTGGCATCGGTTCTGCGCAAACGGGACCAGGATTGATACCCTCAAAAGGAATGATTCCCGCCGATCAGAATCCCCTCCTCGAGATCCATTTCCGCGTTCCGTTTGACCGTATCCGCGCCGAGCACGTGGAACCAGCCACCGGCGAACTGCTGCGCGACGCGCGCGAGCGGCTGGAGTCGGCCGCAGCCGCGGCCGGCAGCCGGACCTGGGACAACACCATGCGCGCCCTCGATACCCTTACCGAACGGCTCGATTACGCCATGGGAGTGGTGCGGCACCTCGAATCACCTATCCGGAGTTGCGCGCCGCATTCAATGCCGTCCAGCCGCAAGTCAGCGCCTTTTACTCCGGCATTCCGCTGCATGCCGGGATGTGGCAGGCCATCAAGTCGTACGATGCCACCGCGGAGAGCGGGTCGCTTTCGGGCGAGCGCCGCCGGTACCTGGTTAAGACGATGGAAGCCTTCCGCCGGGCCGGCGCCGACCTTGACCCGGCCAGCAAGAAGCGGCTGGAAGAGATCGACGTCGAGTTGAGCACCGTCACCACCAGGTTCGGCGAGAACGTGCTGGACTCGACCAACGCCTTCGAACGCATCTTCGCCAGCGAAAGCGAACTGGCGGGCCTGCCGCCCAGCGCCGTGACGTCGGCGCGCCAAAGCGCCGCGCACAAGAATATCGCGGGTTGGCGGTTCACTCTGCAGCAGCCCGACTATTTCGCCATCATGACCTACCTGGACGATGCCGCGGTTCGCCGCGAATTCTATCAGGCGCACGCCGTAAGAGCCACCGAGCCGGAGCGGGACAACCGGCCTCTGATCGTGCGCATCCTGGAATTGCGCCGCGAGAAGGCCAGGTTGCTGGGATTCGCCGATTTTGCCGACCTGGTGCTGGAAGATCGCATGGCCCACGACGGCGCTCGCGCCCTGGGGTTTCTGGAAGACCTGAAAGCCCGAACCGAAGCCCGATTCCGCGCTGAAAATGAGGAACTCACCGATTTCCGGCGCTCGCTCGAAGGCTCTTCGGCCCCCGCGCTGCAACCCTGGGACGTAGGTTATTACGCCGAAAAGCAGCGTGCCGCGCTTTACGATTTCGACGAAGAGGCGCTGCGCCCCTATTTCCCGGTTGACCGCGTGGTGGATGGCCTGTTCAGTCTGGTGAATCGGCTCTACGGAATCCAGGTAACGGAGGTTTCTGGCGTTCCCGCCTGGGACGCCCACGTGCGTTTCTACAACGTCCATGACGCGGGCGGCGCATTCCTGGGTGGTTTTTACGCGGACTGGTATCCGCGCGAGAACAAACGCGGCGGCGCGTGGATGGATGCGCTGATCACGGGCGGTCCGGCGGCAGGCGAGTTTCATCCGCACCTGGGATTGATCTGCGGCAATCTGACACCGCCTGTAGGCGGTAAGCCCGCGCTCCTGACCCATCGCGAGGTAGAGACGATTTTCCACGAGTTCGGCCACCTGCTGCATCATCTGCTGAGCCGGGTGGAGATTCGCAGCCTGGCCGGCACCAATGTCGCGTGGGATTTCGTCGAATTACCGTCGCAGATCATGGAGAACTGGTGTTGGGAACGCGATGCGCTCGACCTGTTCGCCGCGCATTGGGAGACCGGCGAGCGGCTGCCGGAAGATCTCTTTCAGAAAATGCGCCGCGCCCGGACCTTCCGCGCCGCCAATGCGCAGATGCGGCAACTGGGTTTCGGCTTTATCGACCTGCTGTTGCACACACGCTATTCGGCGGAGCGCGATGGCGACCCGATCGCCTACAGCCGGCGTCTGTTGCAGGAGTTCAGTCCGGCGCCGCTGCCGGAGAATCATGCCATGATCGCGGCCTTCACCCACCTGTTCTCGAGTCCGGTGGGTTACGGCGCGGCCTATTATTCCTACAAGTGGGCCGAGGTGCTGGATGCCGACGCCTTCACGCGGTTCCGCAATGAAGGCATTTTCAGCGCCGCGGTGGGCAGTCAGTTCCGCGAGAGGATCTTGTCGAAGGGAGACAGCCAAGACCCGGCGGTCTTGTATCGGGATTTCATGGGGCGGGAGCCGGATCCGAATGCGTTATTGGTGCGGTCGGGACTAGCGTAAGTGGAGCACGTGGGGCAGACGATCGATTTTTGTCGTCGGCCACCGCGTCCGCGGACGAAAGCGACGCCGGCGCCGGCGCTGCACGCATGAGCGCGTGCGCCACGGGCACTCGCTAAACCACCGAACTCCACTTCAGCAGGCTGCCGCAGGGGCGCGTCAGCGGATCGTCGAAGTGATTGGGGCTGACGCGCAGGGCATACCCCAGCCGCCCGGTACGCTCCGGCACGATCTCGCGTCCGAAAATCGCCACGCCATCGTGATTTTCGACCGGCGGCAACACCACGACCTCGGTCTCTTCCAGATGGCCGTTGTTGTCCACATTGCCAATCACCACCTCGACGCGCACATCGGTGGGATCGAGACCGGCCAGGTTAATCGCAGCCCGGACCGGCACGGGGCGTCCGCTGAACACCGAACCGGCGAGTCCCTGGCCGGAATCCACGAACCTCACGCGATCCCATGCGCCGCGGATTTTCTGCGTCCAGACCACCTTTTCCTTCAGCCGGCTGTAATCGCCACGAAGCAGCCGCATGTGCTGTTCGTGCGCCGGGTCGTAGAGTTCGGTCATGTATTCGCGGACCATGCGCCGGCAATCGAACCTGGGCGTGATGTACATCAAGGACTGCTTCACCCGCCGCATCCACTCGCGCGGTGTCTGGTCCTTGCGCTCATAAAACATCGGCACGATCTCGTTTTCCAACAGATAATAAATCGCGCTGGCGTGCAGGCCGTCCTGATCCTCGGAATACGGCTCGCGCTCACCCAACGCCCACCCGCCTGAATACTCGTACGCTTCGTCGAACCAGCCGTCCAGGATACTCAGGTTCAGCACGCCGTTGATGGCCGCTTTCATGCCGCTGGTGCCGCAGGCTTCCTCGCCGCGGCGTGGTGTGTTCAGCCAGAGATCGACGCCCTGCACCAGCTCGCGGCCGACCTTCATATCGTAATCTTCCACGAATACCAGGTACTTCCACAGCTCGGAGTCGCGTGAAAGCTGCACGATTTCGCGGATATAGCTCTTGCCCGGCTGATCCTTGGGATGCGCCTTGCCGGCGATCAGGATCTGCACGGGCATTTCCTTGTTGAGCATGATCCGCTTCAGCCGTTCCACGTCCTTGAACAACAGGGTGGCGCGCTTGTAGGTGGCGAAGCGTCGCGCGAATCCGACAGTGAAGGCGTTGGGGTCGAGCACTTCACTGGCGCGGCGGACTTCCGAGGCCGACGCCTGCCGTTTGACCGCCGCCGAGTGCTGCCGCGCGCGCACAAAATTCACCAGACGGCGTTTGCGGCGGCGATGCACTTCCAGCAATTCCTCGTCGGGGATCTCCTGCACCTGCTTCCAGATCTCGTCGTCGTTGAAACGCTGGCGCCAATCCGGCTCGAGATATTGATCGTAGAGCTGCCCCAGATCGCCGTTGAGCCAACTGGGGACGTGGACGCCGTTGGTGATCGAGGTGATGGGCACCTCCCATACCGGCAGCTCCGGCCACATCTCGTGGAACATCTCCTGCGACACGTGGCGATGGAGGCGGCTCACCGCGTTGCGATAAACCGACGTATTCAACGCCAGGACGGCCATGGAAAAGCGCTCATCGCGATCCTGCGGCCGGCGGCGGCCGAGCGCCATCAATTGTTGAAAATCGATGCCGACTTCCGAGCAGTACTGCGAGAAGTAGTGGTACATCAGCCCCGGCTCGAACAGGTCGATACCGGCGGGCACCGGGGTATGGGTGGTGAAAACATTGCTGGTTCGCGACGCGACCAGGGCTTCATCGAAGCTCAGCTTGTGGTCGCGCATGAATCCGCGGATCTGTTCCAACGCCAGGAAGGCCGAATGACCTTCGTTCATATGAAAAACCGTCGGCGACAAGCCCATGGCCTGAAGGGCCCGCATGCCGCCGATCCCCAGCACGATTTCCTGCCGGATGCGCGTATCGATATCGCCGCCATAGAGCGAATCGGTGATGTCGCGGTCCTGGGGAAGCTGGTTTTCGGGAATATTGGTGTCCAGCAGGTAGAGCGCGATCCGGCCGACATCAATTTTCCAGATGCGGAGGTAGACGTCGCCGGTGGGGAGCTTCACCGATACCTTCAAATCCTCGCCGCGGGCGTCCTTGACGGTCATGAGCGGCAAAGTATAGAAGTCGTTCATCGGATAGCGTTCCTGCTGCCATCCGTCGGGGTTCAGGATCTGCCGAAAATAGCCCTGCTGATAGAGCAAGCCCAAAGCAATCAGCGGATAGTCCTGGTTGCTGCACGATTTCAAATGGTCCCCGGAGAGAATTCCCAGGCCCCCGGAATAGATTGGCAGGCACTCGGTCAGGCCGTATTCGGCTGAAAAATAAGCCACCAGCTTGCCGTCTTGCGAAGGGACCATCTTATGAACGCGGCCGTCGAAGGTATCGCAGGCCGTCTTGTACAGACCGACGAAGCGCGGATCGGCGGCAGCTTTTTCAAGAGTAGCTTGCGACACACGGCCGAGCATCAGGACCGGATTGTAGCCACACTCCCGCCATAGGGTCGGGTCGAGGCGCCGGAAGACGGCGCGGATAACCGGCTCCCAGCTCCAAAGCAGGTTATAGGCTAGTTCGCCCATGCGTGCCAGAGCAGCGGGTAGTGCGGGGCGAACCAGGAACTCGCGCAGCGGCTGAATGTAGAAAGGCATCGCCGAATGGCTATCTTCAAGATACCAGATCGGAATCGGCGAGCGGCCTTCACCCCGCCGAAGGAGCGTACCAGAGGGGCTAATCGCATGAAAGCATGAAAGTTTCATGGCAGGAATTTTTGGGCCCACGCCCGGCCGCAAGCGTACGTCATAATGAGTGAACAGACCGATGCGAATTCGTGTACTTTTACTGCTGGCAGGCCTTTGCGCGGTGTCCGCGCCGGCCGCTGAGGACGTGATCTTCACCAGCGGGGCGCGGATGAGGTTCGACCGGCACGAAGTTATCGGAAATAAGGTCCGGTTGTACAACAGCGACGGTTTTTTCGAGATGGATCTCTCGCGGATTCAAGGGTTTGAACCCATACCTGCGGATCCGCCACCAGCTGCGCCCGCGGTTGCGGCGGTAGCCGCGCCGCCCGCCGCTCCTCACCCGGCGCCGACCCCTCAGGAACTCGCCGATGCGGCCGCGGACAAGTACGGATTGCCGCGCAATCTGGTGCGCCTGGTGATGGAGGCCGAATCGGGCAATCAGACTAACGCCATCTCGCCGAAGGGCGCCATCGGCCTGATGCAGTTGATGCCGGAAACCGCTCACGCTTTGGGTGTCGATCCCAATGATCCGGTTCAAAACGTGGACGCCGGGGCGCGGTACCTGCGCGATTTGCTGCAAAAATACGACGGCGGGCTGTGGCACGCCCTGGCCGCTTACAATGCCGGGCCGGGCGCGGTTGACAAGTACAATGGCGTTCCCCCCTATTCCGAGACCATCCAGTACGTCAAGCGGATCGACCAGCGATTCACGCAGGGAAAGAGCCAGACGGACCCCACACCGGCAAGGACTGGCCCGGCCGGCGGCAGCGAATAGCGCGGAGACACCTCAGACCCGGGGAGTCAGAACCGGTTGCCCCTTGTGCCAATTCGCGGGGCATAGTGCGTCTGTTTGCAGGGCATCCAGCACGCGGAGTACTTCCTCCGGGTAGCGGCCGACCATGAGATCGTACACCGCCACGAAGCGGATGATGCTATACGGATCGACAATGAAGGTTGCCCGCTGCGCGACGCCCTCTTGCGGGTCGAGAATCTGCAGCGCGCCGCACAACTCGCGCTTCACATCGGCCAGCATCGGGAACGGCAGATCCTTGAGCTCCGGTTGCTGCTGCCGCCACGCGAGATGGGCGAATTCCGAATCGGTGCTGCATCCGATGATCTGCGCATCGCGCTCCTCAAATCCATGCTGCAGACGCGCGAACGCTTGCAGTTCCGTTGGACAGACAAACGTGAAGTCCTTCGGCCAGAAGAAATAGATTTTCCACTTCTCCTTGAAATCCTGGTCTGTAATCGTTCGAAACGTCTTACCTGGCTCAAGACTCACCGTCGCTTGAACCGAAAACGCGGGGAAACGGCTCCCAACTCCCAACATATGGACTCTCCATCAAGAATGACTTCCGGAGCCCACACTGGGGTCCGCAAAGTTCTTATCCCTTGGCCTGGTCAATTTTGTCGGCCAGGATAAAATCACTCTCGGTTAAACCATCGACCTTATGCGTCCAAATCTTTACATCGACTTTTCCCCAGGCGAGGAAGAGATCCGGGTGATGACCTTCTGCCTCGGCGATGCCGCCGACCCGATTCACAAACTCGAGGGCCGTCCGGAAATCCGGAAAGCTAAAGGACTTCGTCAAGTGATGCTGGTTCACGACCTGCCATCCGGAAATCTGCGTCAGCATTTTTTCCAGTTCATCCCCCTCCAATGCGGGTACTCCACCGCGACACGGCACACAGTGCTTCTCGGCCAGACTCATGGTTGATCTCCTCTCCCCTTCGAATTCTACCCTCACGCCGCACGCATCGGGAGGTAGCATCCCCCGCATGCGCGGGGATTTGCGTCGCACCCGCATAAGACCATTTGAATCAACAGGTCAAAGGGGATATGGTTTATCCATGAAGCGCCTCTGCTTGACCTGCAAAAACAAGGGATGCCTGCATCTTTGCCGGTTCCAGGAAAAATCGGTGCCCACACCCAAGATCGTCCAGTTGAAGGGGTGAATATGGACGCTTGTGGAACCTGCCATCGCAGCCTGACGCCGCGCGCGCCCGCGCCTTTGTTCGAAATCCGGCGTGGCTATCGCGCCGAGTGGAATGGGCTGACGTTCAACGTCGAGACCGACTCCGGCGATTGGACCCTCCGTGTCCGCGATCTGGCCGACACGAAAACGCTCTACACGGCCCGCCGTTCCCAGGCGCGCGCGGCTCAGCTTGCGGCGGCGGAGTTCGCCGTCTTCCGGACATTGGGCGGTGACGCCCCCGTCAATCCGGAGCGGCTCGCCCGCGACCTGGCGTGGCAGGAGTATTGGTAATGAGTGCAAGCAAATTCCCAGACGAGGAAAGGGTATTCTATGCCGGTTGAACTGATGTGGCTGGGCGGCGTTCTGCTGGCCGCCCTTGGAACGTTGATTTTCGCCCTGGCCGCCCCAAACCGGAGCGCGATCGAGTCCGCGGAGCGAAGCCCGGTCAGACCATCAGAAATCCGCCGTTGACCTCGATGACCTGGCCCTGGATGAACCGGGCGCCATCCGTCGCAAGAAACACGATCACGTCGGCGACTTCCTCCGCGGTTCCCAAACGTCCCATCGGGGTCGCCGCGCGGACCCCATCCAGCATCTGCGAAGTCGAGAAGGTCTTGTGGTAGTCGGTATCGATGGTGCCCGGCGACACCGCATTCACGCGAATGCCCTGCGCCGCGAATTCCCTGGCCAGATTCTTGGTGATTGCTGACAGGCCGGCTTTGGCTGCCGCGTAAACCCCGGCCCCAAGTCCGCCGCCGTTGCGTCCGGCCACCGACGAAATGTTGATGACGGCGCCGCTCTTGCGCCCGGCCATCCCCGGCAGCACGGCCTGGGCCAGGAAAAAGGCGCTGGTGAGATTCAGCGTCATCACCTGATCCCAAAGCTCTTCGGTGAAATCGAGGGTGCGGGTTCGTCGGATCAGCCATCCCGCATTGTTCACCAGCACATCGATGGCCCGCCCGCCGATAGCCTTCGCCATCTCGCGGATTCCCTCCATACGCGACAGATCGGCCTGCAGGATCTCAGCCTCGCCGCCGGCCGCCTGGATGCGCGCAACCACGTCGCGGGCTTCGGCCTCGCGATGGTGGTAGTGCGCGATGACGCGCGCGCCCCGTTCACCGAATGCCAACGCCGTGGCCAGTCCGATTCCGCTGCTGGCTCCGGTCACCAGAACTGTCTTGCCTTGAAAGGTCTCCGCAATCTGTTCCATAGGTCGTCGATTCATCCTAATATAGACGGCGAGGTTGCAATGCGCTGTCTGTGTCTACTCACCCTTCTTGTGTTCGGCTGGAGCCTGCGGGCCGGACCGGTCTCTCTGGAATACCTCGGAACGGCCGGATGGCGGGTAACCAGCGGGAAGCTGGTGATCCTGATTGACCCATACCTGTCGCGCGTCAAATATCCTTCGCCCAACGACAATGTCGACCCCAACGACCCACGGCCGCTGATCGACGGCCGGTCGATTGTGGAATCCGACAAGGCGGTTGTCGACGCGCATATCGATCGTGCCGACTTCATCTTTCTCACGCATTCCCACCCCGATCATTCGCTCGACATGCCCTACATCGCACGCAAGACCGGCGCCAAAGTGATCGGCACGGAAAGCACGGGCAACCTGGCGCGCGCCGAAGGCGTCCCCGAGCGGCAGATCCAGGTGGTGAAAGGCGGGGAGCAACTAACATTCGACGGCTTCTCTGTACGCGTGATTCCCAGCTTGCACGGAATCTTTCGCAAGCCCGCGCCTGGTGCTCCGCCGCCGCAAATCCCGCTGATCCCGCGCGATCTTCAGGCTCCCGTCCGCTTCGGCCAACATGTCGAAGGCGGCACGCTGGCGTATCTACTCGAGATCGGCGGCCATCGCATGATCTTTTTCGGATCGATGAATTACATCGAGAAGGAAGTGAATGGGTTGAGGCCCGACGTGGCGATGATCGGCGCCATGCCGGAGCGCAATAACATCGAAGACTACACGCCGCGCCTGATGCGCGCGCTCGGCAATCCGCCGCTCGTGATTCCGACACACTGGGACCGTTTCAACGTGCCGTATTCCGTTTCGCAGCAGCCGGCGGTCGATCGCCTGCAATCATTCATCGAGGAGATCAAGGCGGTGTCGCCCAAGACGCGAGTAATCGTGCCGGAGTATTTCAAGCCGATTCCGCTCGAATAGTCAGTTTTCGGACGCCACTCTCACCACGTGATCGATTACGACCACTTCCACCGACGCTTTCTAATCCGGTCCGGCCAACTCACGTGAATCTCCAATGTCGTAGGCCCAGTGTCCCTTCATAAGGCGATCATTGGCGAAGGCCTTCGTCAATGTCGATGATGCGAGAGATTCGGGCCGCCTAACGGCGGTTCATCCGGCTGCGACCGCTTCGCATATCAGGCTCTGAAACCAGTCCCGGTCGCGCACGCTCTCCAGGTGCGGTTCCTCGGCCAATTCGTCGCGCGTGACCAGTATGCCGGGCTCCCGGCTTTGCGCGAGCCACTTGCGGCACTCGTCTTCGTCACCCAGCCGTGCCGACACGCAAGCGGCTCGATAGGCGCCGCTACCGGGTTCGCGGGATTCGGAAGCCACGAAGTTCTCGCGTGCTTCACGCAAGAGACCGAGCCGCTCTTCGCCCGAGGTGCGCATCGCCTGCGCAAAGAGAATCGCAGCCTTTCCGCGCATCACCTGGGCCGGGTGAGTGGTGCTGCGCGCGGCGGTGTCAAATGCGTCCAGCGCCAGGGCGAGATAACCGTCGATGCCTTCGCTGGAAGCGCGGCGAGCCTGCTCGGACAGCACATGAGCCCAAAGGATGCGGGCATGATCGAACGAGGGCTGGGCGCGGAGAGTGCTTTCCAGAACCTCGCGAGATTGCGCCAGAAATTCCACGCCCGCCTCGCCGGGCGTCAGCAGCCCGCGGCGCAGCAGCACGTGCCCGAGTAACGTGGTCACGTTGGAATCCTGAGGCGCGATGGCGGCCGCCGTCTCGATGATTTCTTGCGCCCGCACATAGAGACGAAGGGCCTCCTGCCGGTTCTGGCTCATCGACCGCGCGAACAGGACTTGGGCCAGTACCCTCAGCCCCTGAAGTTGCCGCGGATTCGACGCCAGAAGGATTTCGCACGATTGTTGCGCTTCGGCCAACAGGCGTGCCGACTCCTCGCCCCGCACTCGAAGCGCGCGTCGCGCAAGCTGGCTGGCCTGCACAGCCATGGCTTCTTCGGCGCGCATCCTGTCGGCCAGTGGCATCTGTTGGTGATACGACGGCAGCACATTCGCGCTGACCGGCAATGGTGGGGGTTCCGGCGGTGCCGGCGGCCGAATTAGCGGCGCTCCTGCCGGCGGCGGTGCGGCAATCTGAGCCACGGTGCGCCGCCTGGCGAGCAGTCCCGGGATCAACATCGTGCAATAGAGAAATGCGGCAGTGAATGGCGCCCACTGGTACCACCCGTTATCCGGCAGTAGCGAACTAATAACTGCGCCGATCACGTATTGCAGAACGGGAAACAGCAGCAGACGCCCCAGGGATCGGGCTTCGGGCGTTGCCCGGGCTGGGATGGGCGGCAAGTTGGCGGGCGGGAATTCGCCGGGCGCGCCGCCATTTGTGGCGTGTTCCGCCGCGGTCTGCCTCATCCACGCAAGCCACTTCTTCGCCAGTTCCTCCGCGCGGCGGCGCGATGTGGCCCGCAGCGCCTCCCGAATAACAAGCGCGCCGTCCTGCGTGCGGATACGGACGCCGTAGACTCTTCCCCACCCCAAGCGCTTGTGGAACGCCTCGATAGCGGCGATCGCCTGGCGCGGCACGGAGAAGCTGGTCTTTTCACCGAGATAAACCAGACGATCGCCTCGCGCGGCCAGTCTGCCGAAATCCCACGCGTAGAAGCCGTCGATGGGTTCGAGGTCGGGTCCGGGAATCAGCGTCACTATATCGCCGCGCGGCTCTTCGGGCAATCGGCGGCTCACGGCCATCGCAATCCGATCGAAGAATCGCCGGTGCAGCCAGCCTACCCCCTTGGTCGCCAGCCACAATACGCACGGCAGTCCGAGCAGGAAGACCAGCAGCCCACGCTCCTCCGGCAGCATTCCCGCGCCGGCAGCCAGGAGAAACGTCAGGAGCAGGATCAGCGCGGGAAACGCCAGGGCCGTTCGGCCGAGATGCAAGGTCTTCTTCGCGTTCGAGAATTCGATGGCCTCCGGCGGGCACTCCGCCTCGAGCGAATAGTGTTCGTCCTGGATTCCACGAACCAGGGAGACGGAATCGGGATCTTCCAGGGCCGCCATGGCCAGCCCCTCCGGCAGATTGCAATGCCGCGCCAGATGCACCGCTCGCCGGCGCAGCGAGGGATGCGTGAGGATGCAGCCTTCCAGGCGGCTCCAGTCGAGCGGCAGGCCGCGCACCTTCGCGATTCGTCCCAATCCCGAGATCAGAGCCAGCGGGTCCTGCGTGCAATAGGCGGACCATTGATCCGCGCGGAACTCGCGGCGGCGGGTGATGCGAACGCCCGCCAGCATGAGTCCGAACGCCAGCAGCGCAAGCAGCGACTCCATCCAGAGAGCATCGCCGGGGATAAGGATGTGGCAGGGGAGGTACACCAGCAGGAATGCCCATCCCAGGTTCGCCGCGAACGCGCCAGGCCCCTGCCGGAAGTGGCCCACCTCGTGCGCGAGCACGGCGTCGGTCTCCCGCCGCGTGCAGATCTTTAACAGCGAATCGGTCACGAGGATCCGGCGCGATGGCAGCAAAGCCCCGGCATTGGCTTCACCGTCGCTCCAGTCCCACAGAATGCTGACCGATTTGATGCGCGCGCCGGCGCTCCATGCGAGTTGCATGACGCGATCGTGCAGCCGTCCGCGTTGCAGGGTGCGAGTGCTTCCGCCGCCACGTCTCCTGGAGAACCACAGAAGACCGATGCCGGAGACCAAACCCAGGAATAGACCGCCAGTCACCGCGTGGACGTTCAGCGAATCGAGCGCCAGGCCGATCACCAGAAATGCAAAGATCAGCGTGAGCGCGACCTGCGGAAGAAAATACCGGCGAAGAAACCGGCCGATTGATCGGGATTCGGGTTCGGGAACCAGCCGGTCTCGCAGAATGAGGAGGGAAGTCCCCATGGACAGCAGCGGCGGACCACAATACGCCAGGCTCCCGACGAGGAGCAGTGCGAGCACGGACAGGTGAAGCCGCGCCAGCAACTCCACGATGCGGCCCGGGGGCCAGGCGACCAGCCACACCAGCGCGCTGCTCATCTGGATCCAGCTCACCCAGACAATCGCCTTCGACCCGGTTTGTTTCCGCGAGCGGCGCCGCAGGATCAACGTGATACATGGGGGAATCAGCAGGATGGCCAGCAACGGCGCTGCAAACCACGTCAGCTTGGGCGGAGGGATCGGCTGAACCTGCACCAGCAGCGGAGCCGTCTCCACGGATCGTGAGGTATATTCGTACTCCAGGTCGGAGAAGTCGCTCACAGTCCAGTTTCCGATGGTCCGAATCGTGAACAAACGGGGACGCCGCGGAAGGTACAGGGCGAGCGTGACATTCTCGACGCCCGACGCGTGCAGAGCCATCACCAGTGCATTGAAGAAGAGCGTTCCGCCCGCTGCGCCGTCGCCGGGCTTCAGCAAGTGGCGGCAAGTGCCGGCGGATTCGAGCCGCTGCTCGGCATGGGGCCGCCAATCGCATCCCAGTGTGCCGCGCAGAAGCCCGGGAAAGTCCAGGTGGCTGCCGTTGAGGAACGGGAGGAATTCCACGTCACCGGAGGGCAGAAGGTGCATCTGGATGGTGGCATAGGTCGGCGGTTCGGGCAGCGACAACGCCACGAGTTCCGAAGCGTCCTGAGCCCAAGCGGCGGGGCTAAGAATTGCGGCCAAAAGGCTGAGAAAAACGATCGCCGTGCGCCGGCACACCGGTGATGGAACAACCGCCACGTACCATACTGGCAGGTCGCCCGCTTGCCGTTAAATGCTCTCTTTGGTGTTAATCGGCACGGACTGTGGGCGGCGGATCAGCCGCCCGGCCCGCTCCCCCACTATGCCGCGGCGTTGCGATAGCTGATTCCGGCGATCTGATAATTCCTGACGATAGCCATCTGCACCTGGGTTCTGAGTTGCGCGGCCAGGGCTCCCTGCGGATGCTTCGGCATGCTTTGAAACAGCTTCATCTGGGCATCGGCGCTGGTCGACCATTGCATGAAACCCCACATGTCCATGAAGTCGTAGTTGGCTCCGAAAATATTGACTTTCTGCGTGATCTGATTGCGCGGCGCCCCAGTCTGCGTCAGAGCGTCCAGAACCGGCCTGAATGCCTGCGGCTCGGTGTTGTAGTTCACGATGAACTTGTTGTGCGCCGCGTTGCGCCAGTACGGGACATCGCGGATCCAGGCCCACCCCAGCCAAAGCGCCATGCTGGCATTTTTGGCGAGATCGTTCGTAAATTGGTCGTCGTCCGGGTCTACGTCGGGCGGATACTTCACGAAATCGGATTCCAGCATCGATTCCGTAAGGCTTCGCGCGCTTTGCAGCGTCATTCCGGCCGAGCCGTTTGACTGAAAATTTTCGACTGATCGGAACAACGCCGCCGCCGTGGCATGGATGCCTTTCTGCACCTTGTTGCCATACTGGTCCGGCGGAACACCAGGCGGCCGGAACGCCTCCTCGGTCGACGGAGCCTTGAACAGGTGTTTGCCGGCCCACTCGCTGCCCGATTTGATCGGCTCTGTAGCCTTTTCCTTGCCCCATTCGCCGGCCTTTTCGATTGCCGCCTTCGTCAACTCCGCGGTCTCTTTCGCGATGATTTTGCCCGCGACCTTCCGGACCACGGCGCCCGCGATCGGTCCGCCCACCCCCACGGTGAGCAGAGAAAGCGCAAATGTCAGCACTTTCTCGCGCTGCTCGGCTTCCTCTTCCAGTGTCTTTTGGACCTTCTTCAGAACCGCGTACTGCGTGCTATAGGCTTGCGAATAGGCCTCGGAACACGCGTCGCCATATGCTTCCCAGGCAGACTTACAACGTTCGAGTTTGGTCAACAGGAACGTAATGTACTCTCCTGGGGTGTTGAAACTCGGTACGGCCATCTTTCATCCTCCTCTCGGGTGTGCTCCCCTTTCCCTACCTACGGGATTGAGCGGAGAATTTGCGCGCCGGTGCGGCTATTCCGGGGGCCGGCCTATGAATTTACAGGTGGCATCGCGCCTACCAGATCTTCAATTCCACCGCCGCGCCGACGTCGCACGCCACCCGGCTGGCCGCCGAGCCCTGATTCATGGAAATCTCCAGATACCCGCCGCTGCCTGCGATCACCACCAGGTCGCCCGCCACCGCTTCCGCGTAGTGCCGGACCATCACGCTCAGTTCGAAGGCTCCAGCCATCAGCGAAAAGTCGCGCTGCTCCAGGCCGGGGAACTCGTCGATGTGAAAACTGGTCACGACGTTGCCGAAGCGATCGATCTTCAGGATCTGGCCGACCCAGGTGTGCTTGCCGGTCCGCTGCGTGGCCAGCGACGCCGGACGGAGATAATCCTTGATCAGCGGACCGATGCGCGCGGGCGCGACACCGCTCGCGACATGTGCGGCGGCGGGCGAAAAGATATCGCGGCCATGGAAGGTCTGGCTCACGGGATGGCGGAAGTATCGCGACTGCGAGATCAGCCGCACCTTGTGCTTTTCGCGCGGATAGATCATGCCGAGCACCCCGTTGTCCGGCGCGACGAAGAATTGCCCGGCAGCTTCCATCAGAATCGGGCGTCGCTGGCTGCCGACGCCCGGATCGACCACCACGACATGGACCGTCTTCTTCGGGAACTCACGGTAGACCTGCGCGATGGTGTACGCGCCCTCGGCAATCGCGAACGCGCTCACCTGGTGAGTGATGTCGACGATCTCCGCCTGCGGGCAGATGGCGAGAATCACGCCTTTCATGGCGGCCACGTAGTGGTCGGAAAGACCGAAATCGGTGGTCAGAGTCAGGATTCGACGGGCCATATTCTACAGGCGATTGCTAAAATGAGTCTACGTGCAGCATTTCTACTTCGACCACAACGCCACGACACCCGTCGCTCCGGAAGTGATGGAGACCATGGTGTCGTGTCTCGGTCAAGTGTATGGTAACGCTTCGAGCATCCACCATTTTGGACAGGCGGCCAAGCAGAAACTCGAAACCGCGCGGCGCCAACTGGCGGCATTCATCCACGCCAATCCTGCCGACCTGATTTTCACGTCGGGCGGCACCGAAGCCGATAACATGGCGATCCTCGGGGTGGCGCGCGCGGCTGCCGGACCGCAGCGGCACATCATCACGACGGCCATCGAGCACCCGGCCGTGATCTCGGCATGCCAGCAGTTGGAAAAGGAAGGCGTCGCGCTGACGAGGCTGCGCGTGGGCGCGAGCGGAGTCGTGCAGCCGGACGATCTGGATCGCGCCATTCGGCCCGGCACGGTGCTGGTCTCGATCATGCACGCCAACAACGAGATCGGCACCGTCCAGCCGATCGCCGAGATCGCGCGCATCACGCGATCGCACGGCATCCCGCTGCATGTGGATGGCGTACAGGCGCTGGGCAAGATTTCCGTGGATGTGGAAACGCTCGGCGCCGATCTCTACAGCATGAGCGGCCACAAGCTCTACGCGCCGAAGGGCGTGGGTGCGCTGTGGGTGCGCAAAGGCACACGCCTGGCGCCGATCACGTTTGGCGGACATCATGAACGCGACCGCCGTCCCGGCACCGAAAACGTCCCCGGCATTGTCTCGCTGGGCGCGGCCGCCGAACTCGCCGGACGCAGTTTGGCGGCGGATTCCGAGCGGCTCTCGGCCCTGCGCGACCGCTTCGAAACTGCCGTGCTCGAACGCATCTCCGGATCGGGCGTCAACGGCGCGCGCTGGAACCGCGTCCCCAACACCAGCAACATCTATTTCGACGGCGTGGATGGCGAAGCGCTGGTGATCGCGCTCGATCTGCGGGGCTTCGCCGTGTCCACCGGCGCGGCCTGCTCGAGCGGCGCGCTGACGCCTTCGCATGTGCTCACCGCCATCGGTCTTTCGAGCGATCGCGCCCGCGCCAGCATGCGATTCTCCCTGGGCCGATCGAACACCGCGCAACAGGTGGACGCCCTGGTGGAAGCGCTGGAGGCCTCCGTAGCCCATTTGCGGCGGATTTCGGTGCATGCCTGAAGTGCTCAGCGGAGCCAGGCCGCCGATCGCCGTCGCCATGTCGGGCGGCGTCGATAGTTCGACCGTCGCCGCCATGTTGGTTCGCCAGGGCAACTCCGTGGTCGGGCTGACGATGCAGCTCTGGAACCAGCGGCGCCTGCCCGAACTGGTGCCCGAGGGGGGCAGCGCGGGCCGTTGCTGCTCGCTCGACGATGTCTATGACGCGCGCCGCGTCGCCGAACAGATCGGCATTCCCTACTACGTGGTGAATTTCGAGCAACAGTTTGAAGAGCACGTGGTGAAGCCCTTCGTCGAGGAATATTTGGCCGGGAGGACGCCGATTCCTTGCACGCTGTGCAACAACTACATCAAGTTCGACCGCTTCCTGGAGATGGCGGATTCCGTGGGCGCCGGTAAAATCGCCACCGGGCATTATGCCCGCATCCGCTTCGACGAATTGTCCGGCCGCTATCAGATGCTGCGGCCCGCGGATACCTCCAAGGACCAGACGTACTTCCTGTTCGGCCTGACGCAGCCGCAGCTCGCGCGGACGCTATTTCCGTTGGGAGATCTGACCAAGCCGGAAGTCCGCGAGATCGCGCGGTCCATGGGGCTGGCGGTGGCATCCAAGGGCGACAGCCAGGAAATCTGCTTCGTGCCCAACGGCGACTATGCCGCCTTTCTCGATGCCTACCTGCGGGAGACTGGGGCGGAGCCGGGGGAAACGCGCGGCCAGATTGTATCGAAAGACGGCCGTGTGGTCGGCGAGCACGATGGCGTCCATCACTTCACTATCGGGCAGCGGCGCGGCTTGGGCGTCGCCGCGGGCGAGCCTCTCTACGTGATTGCGACCGACCCGGCGTCGCAGCGGGTCACGGTCGGTTCGGGCGATCAACTGTTGCGCGAGCGGTTCTTCGCGCGCGAGGTCAATTGGATTTCGACTGCCGCGATCGATCGGCCGATTCACGCGGAGGTCAAGATCCGCAACAAACACGCCGCCGCCGGAGCGATGCTACAACCGGCCGGCGACCCGGCGCGCGTGGAAGTGATCTTCGACGAACCGCAGCGGGCGGTTACGCCGGGGCAGGGCGCGGTGTTCTACCAGGGCGATCTGGTGCTCGGGGGCGGCTGGATCGAGTAGGGGGGCCGGCAGCCTGCGGACCAGTTGCCAACTGCTCCAGGCGAGCGCGCCGTTTTGGAGATCGACGAACGGCAGTGCTTAATTCTTGACTCCGACGCTTTCCGTGCGCCCCGCCAGCGGCAGCACGCCACCCGTGCCGCACACCGCGACACCCGTCCGCATCAGTGCGCCCAGAAAATTCGAGAGCAGATGATAGAACACCTGCTCGGTCAGAGTCTGTTTTCCCGGCAAACGAAATGTCGCCGGCAGTTCCTTGGCGATCGACAATTTCACCGACCCGGGCACCAGCTTCCCACCGCGGTCGCGCTTATTGGCAAGCGTCATCGGCGTCTGCATGACGATCCCCGACCGGCCATCGACATAGAACTGGCAGCGCGAAAACCAACCCAGGTTCGAGGGATCGGCTGCGTCAAACAGCAGCAACGGCGCCTGGCGCCCGGGCGAACTCAGGTCGAGCTGCAGCGCTCGCGGGTTCTCCTTCACCTTCACCTCGAAACCGGCCTGCTTGGCCACGGCGGACACCATCTCCGTCTGAAGCTCCAGGTAAATCAGTTTGTGTTGCCCCGCCTGCAGAACCTGCATTCGACCGTCATTGTAACGCACGGTATGCGACCAGCGATTTGGTCCACCCGCAAAATCGCTCGCGGATCAGCCGCGCGCCGGGGAATAATGCCCGCAACGCGGCCGCGTCCAACAACCGGATGTCCTCGAGATAGTGGCGGATGTAGAAGTCCCGCTGATCGGGCGAGAGACGCAGAACGGTATGCACCAGGTGCAGACGGGGCGCCAGCGCGCGCTGCCAGGCGGGCGGCAGCCAATGGACGGCGGGCATGATCAGGTGTTGCTCCAACGGGAACCAGCGATTCGGTGTCTGCACCCAATACCGCCGGCCCACCCGTTCGACTTCGGCGGCGAAACGGGCCTGACTTTCACGATCGCCCACGTGCTCGATCACGGAATTGCTGAAGACCACGTCGAACGATTTGTCGCGAAACGGCAGCGCGCGCCCGTCGCCCGCGACCCAGCCCGGAACGCTGCGGAGCGTCTCGCTCGCCATCAGGGTGTTCAGCAGGGTTACACGCGGCGGATCCGGCAGGAGGCGCCAGTAGTCGAGGGTGCCGCCGACGTCCAGCACGCGCGTCTGGCGGGTGATTCCCATCGCTTCCACGAAACGCCGCATGCGCCGCCTGCGGAAACGATCCGTGAGGGCGAAGAACCAGCGCTTCATGCCCGGCTGATTGACCGGATGCGCGGCCGGCCATGGCGCAGGCACTCCTGCCTGCCGCATCGACACTCGTGTCGATGCGCTCTTCTGTGCGAATGGCGACCACATGCGTCGAGATGAGTCCCGGCGCGGCAAGCACGAGTGCTTGCGCCACGATGACAGACCCTCACGCGGCCGTGCCCGTTTCCGCCGCCCCCGCGGTCACCCAGCCATCCGCCAATTGGATGATGCGATGGCCGTACGCCGCGTTGGCTTCCGAGTGCGTCACCTGCACGATCGTGGCGCCTTCGTCGTTGAGCCTCTTGAACAGCTCCATGATCTCCTTGCCCTGGCTGGAGTGCAGATTGCCCGTGGGTTCGTCGGCGAGAATCAGCTTGGGATTGGCGATCACCGCGCGCGCCACCGCCACCAGTTGCTGCTGGCCGCCGGAAAGCTGGCTCGGATACAAATCGCGCTTGCCCACGATGTGGAACCGGTCGAGCTGGTCGCACACAATTGCAGCCCTCTCGGAGCTCTTCACGTTGCGATAGGAGAGCGGGATATCCAGGTTCTCGTAGACCGTGAGGTTGTCGATCAGGTGGTAGCTCTGGAACACAAAGCCGATGTACTTCTTGTTCAGCTCCACCCGTTCCTTGGGCTTCATGCGATGCACCAGATGGTTGACGAACTCGAACTCTC
>Ga0335073_10004477_pt1 | contig 19530 bp, 18 predicted proteins | sample Lox_Sample_22_FD_207093 | JGI IMG/M metagenome (GOLD analysis project Ga0335073, IMG submission 207093) | Soil microbial communities from Loxahatchee National Wildlife Refuge, Florida, United States - Lox_Sample_2.2 | ecosystem: Environmental > Terrestrial > Soil > Wetlands | place: USA...
GTGAACTTCGCCCCGCTCGTTCGCGCCTGACGCTGCTCGGGATCCGTTCCGACAAATCCGACGATGGTTACTGAGTTCAAGTACATGGTGTTTCTCCTTTTTTGCCCCATTTTCCTGGGGCACCCCAAGCGAGAGGCCTCTGCTCCCAAAGCGAGCGTCTGCTTTATGGGAGGGAACCGTGGCGTTCGGGAGGAACCGGGAAAGCAGAAGACGCGAAGCCTGCCACGGGCAGGCGGGCTGCCGGGCGCAGGAATTGGCCCGAAGCAGTGCCCAGGAAAACGAGCGGCAGACAAAGGGACACGTACGCGACTCCGTAAGAATCGCGGGATAGTCAGAGGAATGGGACGTACACGGCGATGCACAGCGGAGCCAACTGAAACGACGCAGGACGGCGTCGAACTGGAAATCAAACGGTACGGGGGTGTCCAGGGAGTCGGGAAGAATCAGAGGCGTGCGAACAGGCGGCTCGGACGGGAGCCTGATTGCTACGCTTCCGGCGCTCTGATCGAAGAGTCAAGAACCCGCCGAGAAATTCTTGGCTGCTTCTTCTTCCGGGTCTTCGAGCAATTCTGACTGCGATTCTTGTATCTTGCCGCGCGTGGCGTCGATCAAAGCGGCCGCTTCCGCGGTTTCGTCGTCCGGCAAAGGACCCCTAATCCAACCTCGCTTTAATATGCCCGCTTCCTGTTAAAGCATATGCCTTCTGGTTCTAACAGTGATTTTGGACGAGATTCATCATCAATTAGCGCTCTGTAGATGCGGGCCCTCTTCCGACCGGCGTCGCCGTCCATTTCAATCGCCTGTTCCGGTGGCGTCTCATGAACGACGATATCTATCGACCGCGAAGGTTGAGATCGAGAAACGCCGGGAGTAGCTGGACTCCGGTCAACGCATTTTCTTGCACCCGCAGAACAACTTTTGTTGGTCCGGAGCTTTCGGATGTTCTGGGTAAAAGTCACGAGTCTTGCATTTACCTGGATAGACTTGACGGAAGGATCTTTCCGGGACATCGCCTGAAGATTTACGATCGGACTCTGGACTGGCTTCGCTTCTGGCTGGAAGGTGAAGAAGATCCGAATCCGGGGAAGGGCCAACAGAATGTTCGCCGGCGAGAACCACTGAAGCCAGAGCAAGAAAGCGAAGCGAGAACCACGCCGAATTAATGCCCCTTCGAGTATCGTCAACCTGCGGATTCGAAGATTTCTAACCAGCGTTCCAAAGTCTCGTCATGCTGTTCGAGTGGTCCAATGAGATAACCCCTCAACTCCCGGTGATACCGCTCTCGAAGAATTCCGCCTTGCAGTTTTCTCGATCGGAATAAATACAAGGCGTCGTCGAAATCCTTCAACCCTGCCCTCTGCAACTTCGACAGGATGTAGTCATACGGATCGGGCACGAAAAGCCTAAGCCGTTCGAACTGCCCAATCGCCATTTCGGAAAGTCTGTCTTCGTAATCTTCGGGCAGGGTAGCGATCGTGACGCGATGGAGATGGATCTTATATTTGTGGTGCAGGGCGGAACCATGGCCAGCGATTTCCTCGAGATTAAGGTCCGCAGGCACAGCCGTATAGTAGTCGATGTCTCCGGTCGTGCGCCGGATCCCATAATAAAAGACGAGCGCAAAACCCCCGATGCAGTGTATTTCGAGCGGCTTTTCTAGTGCCTTGTCGATTTCTCCCAGGAAATCCTTCCACGGCGAAGGAAGAGAAGGGTGAGGCGTTTCACCGGGCATAGGAAAGCTGTTCCGGCCGCATGTCTGCCAGCAGATTCCAGTGCGCGGCGTCGGCGGTGCGATTCTTCGAAAGCCACTCCCGTTCTTTTTCAGTCATGGGAGGGCGATAGAAAAAGCCCTCTTTAGCGAGGCGGCTTTCTTCAAGCGTCTCTTCGAGCTCGCCGAGTTCCTTCGATCTGGTTTGGTTGCCATGGCTCTCGGCCACGCGGCGGGCAAGAGTGACGACAAAGCCCAGCTTGTTTTGAAGATTGAATTTCCGTGCCGTCTCGACCAGCCACGCATCCGGCCGCGCGTGCTTCATCGCGACCCACGGCAGAGCCTCCGCAACACGGCCATCAAGGCTGGTTTGTCCCAATGCAGCCAACAACACCTCATGCGGATTCTTCCTCGTGGTATGGGTCTTGAGGTAGGCGAAGCCCGGATATTCGAGCCTTGCCAGCCATTCCACCAAGTGGTCACCGCTCGTGTGAGCCGGGACGAAATCCTCTCCGACAGGAAGGACTTCCGGTGAGAGTCCGAAGACAGAAACCGCCCGGCGGACCACCCGAGGTGTCAACCGCCGCTTCCCGTTTTCAAGCAAATTCAAATACGCCTGGGTCACCCCCAGACGAGCAGCAGCCTCTTCTTGCGTCCAGCGTTTCTGCTGGCGCGCCTGTTTGAGTTCTAGTGATTTCATAGTCTGAATTTATAACAGACTTGTCATATCCTGTCAATGGAACGCCACAGGGCCTGCCAGGAGCCCAAATTCGTGTTTCCGATCCGCCACGGAAGTGGGCTTTTCGAGGACAAACGAATCGATTCGGCCGGCTTGCCGTATTGCCCACCTGATCCATGCGTCGTACTCAGGCTGCCTCCCGACACTCCCGGACCGAGTTCCGTTCCCCATACGCGGCTGCCTGACGGTTCCACGACGGCTTAGGGTGGATATGGTCCAGTTGAGCACTGGCTCCCGCCCATACGCGATGGACGACAAGTCGTAGAACTGTTTCGAGGGGGCTAGAGGCCTTCGATGTGCTTTCGCGGTTGACGATATCGGGCAAATCCTCCACCCGGTGGGGCGGCACTACCGGTGAAGTTGGCCGCAGAACTATGCCAACTTGATCGTTGGGATGAATGGGAAGAGCCGACAGGAACGAGAAACGGAAGTGCGAACGGCCTTCCGGTCGGGGAGCGCGGCTTGCTGTCTATAAATTGCACTTCAAACTAGACACTAATCCTAGGGCCTTGCCGGCTGAAGTGAATTACCTCTGAATCACAATGCTTGGGTTCGAGATGGCCTCTTCGAGCGGATCTCTCGAGCCCTCCGCGTGCCCGAGCACAGCCAAGAGCTGTTCTTGAGTGATAGGTTGAAAGAGCAAGAATAGAACACCAATCGATCAACCGGGTGTGAGTTCGAATTCTATTTGGAATGCCCTCGATTCGTACGGCTCATCGGACCGTGGTGGTCAATTCTTTCGCGAGAGAGTCTCTCTAGTGTTCCCGGCGTTGGCGCCAGCGTGCGTGCTGGTCAGCCTCAGCATGGTCCGGATTTTCATGCCCATAAAGCCAGAAATCGAACCAGCCTACATTTCCGTCTGATGAGATCATTCAGTCGAGGCGTTTTTCCAACTCGTGAACTCCATCCCAGAAAACAACCACGACTACCAGTTTTCCGAACCGCTTCGTTACGACTAGATCAGTTCCCTCATGCTTCTAACGCGATAATGTATTTTATCGGGTTAGGAAATCAAGCATGCCGAGAGCTCGAATCTCATTACCTTCCAGCATGTTGCACGAACGCATCAGCGCGCTTGGCTCATCGCCAGCAAGATCACGGCAAAGCGCAGGATGGTTTGAACCAGCGGGTAATCAAGGGTTAAGCGGTAGCGGAAGGTTTTACCGGGACGGAATAATTCAAACGACACATCGAACTCCTAGTGCGAGATAAAAACTACGCACACCAGGGCTTGAAACGGTTTTTATCGAGGACGTAGAGTACGGATGGCGGCTGACTATCAATCCGTATCCGGGCCGGTTGCCGCGGCGCTCCGATTACCTAAAGCCGCAAGGCGAGAGCGATGAGACCGCCAATGCGGGGCCATATGAGACCTCAACTGTCACCTTTCGACGAAAGGCGTTCATATCTGGTCCCGCCGATCATCTTCTGGTGCACGGATGAACTGCGCTCAGCACAAACGCAGCCCGGCCGCCGCTGCATGCCAGGCGACACAAATCGCACCGGCCCAGCAGGGTGTGTATAAAGAACCGTTCGATTGGGAGAGAAAGGATATCCGAGGAGACCGGCCTTAACTATCTCGGCAGCGGCCATAAGCCCCGCGCCGAACGAAAGAAATGGCAGCGATGCATCTACCGTTTCGCCCGTAGTTGGCTGGATAGTTTTTTCTGTCGCGCAGGCCGTCACCGCTTGCGGTTCACCCGGAGGAAATAGACAGCAGGAGCATGGATCGACCATCGGGACATGCCGAACAACAGAGGCCTCCCAGTTGCCGCCCGTTGTGCCATAAATCTGGAGTGGCGGGGCAGATTGCTCGACAACGTAGCGGACATTCCTCTCATTCGCAGCAGAGACCACGATGTCTGGCGTCCCCATTTGCCGGTTTGACCACACGCTTGATTCGTCGAGTGCGAGCGGCTCATTCAGCACCTTCTGCACACCAACCGAGCGTAAATACCATTCTGTGGCATCGACCTTTTTCTTTTCACTGTCTTTCTCGGCGTCACATGCCTTGAAAATCGGCGAACGATCGAGATTTTGTATCTTTACAAAATCCATGTCGAATAAGGTTGCCGAGAGCCGCCGCGTCACAAGTGTGAGGAAGTACAGTACCGCGGTCCCGACTGACCCGAGGCCCACCGCCCAAAGGGCTCCGAGATCCTGATCCAACCCGATTGGCGGGGTGGCACCATCCGCAAGCATTCGGTCTCGCCAATCAAAAGCATTGAACATATGGGGACCATCCATCGGCCCCATCTCGAGAGCAAAGATGCGACTCACCGCAATGACAGCGGCCAGAGCCGGTCCAAAGGGATTCGCTTGAACACTGTCGGGGAGAGGAGACGGCCCTCGTCCGACGAACGCATTCCAGCCCGAACCATGAACAGTAGCGTTTCCTCCGTCACGGCCGAGAAAAAAGGCATAGTCACCGTCGCGCGCGCCGCGTAGCTCGAAATGGCCGTCAGGATCGGCCTCGAACGCCGTCTCCCGCAACTTGGTTCCAAGCGTTTTGCCTTCCCACGGTAACGGCGAGAGAATCTCGACCTCGGGGATATCAAATATAAGCGCGGGAGTCATCCTGGCAAGCAGATTACCTATCACGATAGCCGCAACCTGGCCGTCGTAGCGGGCTGCGAACTTTTGATCCACCTTGATAGCGATCAGGCGGTCCGCCGGCAAAACTCTGCCTGCGTACCGTAACGTCCTGTCGTTCCGTTCCTGCCGCCAGGTATCATCCATGATCTAGAATTTCTCTGTGATCAGCCGGAGATTCTTCGACCCCAATTTTGAAAAAGCACCCGCCCGGTAAAAGTAGATGGCGGCTCCGGCGAACGAGGGCAGCTTTCGCCCGTAATCGGGCACAACAACAGACACATAGCCGTCATAGGCTATGCGCGCGCCGTCGATATCGCCATCGCTGTGATAGGCCTGTCCCGGATGCGTATGAATTTGTCCGACCACCTGCAATCCGGCATCGCTCGCCGTTCTCACCACACTGGCCATTGCCCGGGCCGAGACGTTGAAGCTACCTATCGTTGTCTGCGCCTCGGGGCGAATTGATCCGACCACCAGCGTGGATTCTCCGTTCGTCTGTCCAAATAGATAAGCAATGCCTTCGTGTCCCATGACAATTTCGGGGGCCATGCACTCGCGAATCGCGAGGGCTGCATTTTCGGTTATCACTAACCGGCGCGGAGGAGGAATGCTTACATCCCGGTAGCCGCCGGCGTTCTTTTTATTCAGCGAACCTAGGAGCCCTCGGATTTTCTTAAGCATCAGCCGAGCCTCTTACTGCTATATCGAGGGCCGTTGAGTTCGACGTAGACGCGCAACGCCATGTGGGCGAGGGTTGTACACCCTCCTGTATTGGAATTCTTCTGCCAGTCACCGATCGTCCAATCCCCGTGCGGCCCCCTGCTATCGACTGAATTGTATGCCAGCCGGTTCCATGGAGCGCAGATCACACCCTTGTCGTGCAAAAAGCCAGATCCTTTGGGCGTGTCTGCCGGGCGGTCGGTCAACTCGCCGGCAGCGTCGCACCAGCGCCAGGCGGGGGGCTGAACCTTATACTGATCGCAATCAACAAGGAGATGAAATAAAGACTTATCTTTCGCCGGCAGCGTCAGGTGGAACCGGGTCGAACTCAGTTCCTTGAGCTTCCATCCGCGGCCAGGCGCGATCTCCCGGACAGCCGCAAGTTCCTCGGCGACCGTAAGCTCGGCCACCGTCGCCATGTTCAGACCCCTGAACCCGTGGCGACCAGTTCCAGTTTCGCCTTCCGCTTCAGGCCGAAACTTTCCAGCGTGCGATCTGCAGGTTGCAACGGGGTTTCGCCGTGGAAGAGCTCAAACGTATCCTTACGATCCAGGTCCTTCTTGGCGACGATGACCTCGATGACGGGCGACACCTTGGTGCTCTCACGAAAAACGCCCCGGAACAATCCTTTTGGTGTCGCTACGTCCAGCAGGATTTCGTCGTGCTTGAGTCTCTCCAATTCACGGATTTCCTCAATCGCCTCATCGACCTCATGCTCGGCTTTCCGTTCCGCCGTTTCAGCCACCTTCAGATCAGCCTCGGCTCTCTCCAGATGAGCCTCGGCTTCCCGCAGTTCGTCCGAATTATCCATCACTGCACCTCCTCTTCCGCCGTATACTCGGGCTGACGTGGGCTGCCCCACTGTCGGCACGACTCGCTTCCAGCGTCGCACAGCCGACGCGCGACTGTCAAGTATCACAGAGCCCGTATATTTGTGAGACAGTATTACTGTCCTGCGGGCTGATTGGCACCTAACCTACAGGGAGGACAGCATTACTTGACACGTCGGCGGCGCGGTAGTATACCGATACGCGGAGGCGTAATGGCAAAGGCGATCGAACCCTTTTATGGACTTCTGGGATCGAGAATCCAGGAAACCCGTGAAGAGAAGAAGATGACTCAGGCGCAGCTAGCCGTCGCTCTGATCCCTCCGACCACGCGAGCCTCGGTCGCAAACGTTGAAAATGGAAAACAGCGTGTTCTTGTCCATACTCTGGTGCAGTTTGCGAAAGCTATGGGAGTAGAGGTTGGCAAGTTACTGCCGCCGGCCGAACAGTCCTCTCCTGCCCCAACCTCAAAGGAAGTCGAACTCGAATTGCGTCGAAAACTCAAGTTGCCTTCCCCTCAGCTGAAGAAGCTTGTCGGCACAGCCCGCCCGTCAAATCCCAAAACCAGGAAGAGAGGATGAGCTTAAGAACAGCAAGGTATCAGGGCGAAGCCCTGGCTGAGACGTTTGGCTTTTCCAAGCCTCCGGTTGATGTCGAACAAATCGCTCGCAGATTGAAGCTGAAAGTCGTTGAAGTTGATTTGGGCGAAGATATTTCTGGTCTTCTCATCAGCAAAGGTCACTCTACAGTCATCGCCGTTCAGGAAAGCGACCATCCGAACCGAAAGCGTTTCACAATCGCTCATGAGATCGCTCATTTCCATCTCCGGCATCAGTTCGAACCGGGAGAGCACGTTCATGTTGACCGGGGCCACCTTATTACACCGCGCAATTCGAGATCGAGCACGGGTCTTGACGTGAAAGAGATCGAAGCCAACCAGTTTGCCGCCTGCCTCTTGATGCCGTCGAAGCTGCTTATGCGGAGCATCAAATCACTCAAGGCAAAATCACTTCGCGACGACGACGTCGGGAAGCTTGCCGATGATTTCGGCGTGAGCGAGCAGGCTATGACCATCCGGCTTTCGACCCTCGGTTTTCTCTGATTTCGTTCGAGACTCGCGTTAGAGCCCCGGCGAGCCTCGCTCTTCAGATTGCATATCTTTCCCTCCCCGAAATCGAAGTGCGATACATAAGGAGTAGCCCTCCTCTCTGCCGAGCTATCGCTCAAGACGCACCCGCAGCCTCCTCGCGCGTTCGCGAAATGCCTCTTCGCCTCCCTCCAGAATATTGCACACCTCTTTGCGAATGTTCACGTCTTCCAAGCCACCAGCCACATAAGAAATCGGAGGCAAACCCCCTGCTGCGTGTGACCCGGCGGTGGCAATAATAATTTGATCAGCATCTGTGTTGATGACCAAATTTGCGTTATGCGTCACGATGATTACTTGTCGCCTTGCCTTGGCGTCAACAAACAATGAAACCAGTTCGTCAAAAACCGATTTGGGGTCGAGGTTTTCCTCCGGCTGGTCAATAATGAGGGGACGATCGTCAGCGTCGTCAAGTGCAAGATAGAGGAGCAGGAGAACAATCCCGCGCGTACCCGGTGACAATTTGCGGATATCGACCCGGTCATATTCGATTTCGTACCGCACCTTGATGTGGTCCGTGCTGTACAACCAATGTGCAAATTGCTTGAGCCACACTCGGTATTCCGACTTTTCGGTGGTGGCAAACGGAGCGTGGGCGAGAAAATCCTTCCAATACTTCGTGACAAACGCCGCCATGGCTGCCTGAACCTGGAGCGCATCGCCTTTCTCCCAGACGGGTTTGAGCTCGGCGTTAGCTTGACTGATTAAGGTGCCACGTCCGCTGAACGGCCCACTCTTTCGACGGTCGATAAGCCCCTCTTCCGCAACCTCGCCCCAGGCGTCTGCGTCCACCACTCGCGTAACTGTGAAACTCAGCTTGCGCAATGTCCCCGAGGATTTCTGAAGGTGTGCCAGAAGCGGCGCATACAACGCAGTGAGCTCGTTCTGCTGGCTGACGATCGCACTGAACACACGACCGTACGAAGCCTCCCGCTCCGCCTGCAATGTCTTCCTGCGAACCGCCGCTCCCTGCACATCCAGCAATCGCTCTTCTAGCGCCTTGAGTGCAACATTTTCCTGCGAAATGCGTGCCGACAACGCGATGTATTGCTTGCGAACCGCAGCGTCTGCTCCGATGATCTGCTCCAGTCGCGCCATCTCGGCTTTAAGCCGGCTCAATTGCACCGTCGACAGGTCCTCCGTGTCAGCAATTAGCGGAGTGTTCGGATCGCCTACTGCAGGTACCGCCCCCTGCAGTTTGGCGACCTCACTGTCTGCCCAAGCGATGTATCCGGTAAGGGCCTTATCGACGTCTCCTTTGTAAATCAAAAGGAAGTCATCCCATTGCGATGCATCGAGGCCGTTACCCGGATACCTGGCCTGAACTTGGCGCAGCATCTCAGGAGCTTTTGTCGAACGCATATTGCCGACTTCGTCTTGCATCGTAATGAAGATACGGCGTTGGTTCTGGTAGCTTTGGACCTTCGCCGCGATCCGCTGCGCGACTTGATTGAGTTGCGCATGGCGGTTTGCCTGTGCCTCTGATCCCTTCACGACCAGTTTGGAGAGATCGGCGTTATAGTTCTTGATCAGCTCGCGCTTCTGTACAGTCTGCTGCAGTAAGCCCTCAACCAGGCTTTCCTTTTCGAGCTCAACTGCGATTCTATCGGACAGGGCGATGATCGCCTCGACTTCTCGTCGCCGCGCTTCCTGAAAACGCATTGTGCGTGCTTCAAGCAGTTCTTGGAAATCGGTTGCCCCATCGCGTTGATCGTCATCATGTGCCTCGAAAATTACGCGCTCTATTTCCTTGACGAGCCCCTCCGACGCGCCTTGCGAAGAGCACAATTCTTCGACGAACTGCTGCGAAAGATAGCGCGCTCGCGGGTAGGCGGCCGGTCCATTGGCGTCGCTACCGTCCAAGGCGCGCGTGACGGTGCCACTTCCACCCCAAGTAAGCGTAGCTTGCCCCTGGCCCATCAGGCCTCGGGCCCTCACCAAGAAGGACGGACTGATACTTTCGTCGGCGTCGTCGGGCGGCCATGTAATCGCATCGCAGCCAGCCGCGATCACATCGACCAAAGCGGTCTTCCCTGATCCGCGAGCTCCGATGATAGCGATAAGTCCCGGATTGAGTGGAATGATCGGTGTCGCTGCCCAAGATGCGTTCGTAATTTTGACCTGGGATATTACCTGCGAAGGCAAAGCATGGTGCGGCGGCTCCGCCCCGACAAAAGCACGGTCAGCCGGATCGATAGAGGCTTGCCGAAGTGCATCGAACGTGAGGGCACCCTTGATCCACGAAAAGCGGTCGCCGGCTGGCTTTCCCGTTGACGCCTGATCATGCGCATCGCTGCCGTGGAGACAGGGCTTACAACCGTTGTAGCGCGCCCGAAGCTCTTCCACGGTGACAGAACGTTGCCCAAGCCAGAACTCGCGTTGTGCTGGACTGCTCGCAAAAATGACGTGCGAAAACTTCTCGATCTCTTGCCGTACGGTCGCGTCTGCGGCCTGGCGTACACCGGATGTCCCGTCACCCTCGTTACCAGCTACAGCGATGAGGATATTCTTTTTGGCCCAGTCGCTCTCGCTGAAAGCCTTTCGCAGTTCGGCAAAATTGACTTTGAACTGGGTGGCACCGTGTGCGAGGGCAGCTCTGTCGTCCACTATTTGGGGATCGGCACGTCTACCGAGCCGGATCAAGCCATCACGGGTACAGTCAAAGGAGTCACCATGCGCATGAAACTGAAGTCGCGTTTGGAAGCGTCGGAGTTCCGCGAGGTGATTGGGATCTTCGGGGCTGATAAGGAGGTGGAGATTCACAAACCCCGATTTCGCGGCCACATCGAGCCTCACCTCGATGTTTGGAAAGATGAGCTTAACATCCGGCAGTCGGCCGGCAGCTTTCTGCCGGATCAGCTCCTCATAGGTGTCAGTGACGTAGTAGTCCGTAACACCTATGGCTTCGATCTTAGGTGCCAGGGCTTCGAGTGTTGTCAGATAGCTGCCCCAAGGATTGCCGCTCCCAAACTGGTCGTTCAGGAGGGTCCCCGGCGCGTGAATGTGAGGCTCCCACCGGCGCCACTCTGATCCGCGATTAAGCATAGCTACCTCTACCTGCGCGTGCCTTTATACCCGCTGAGTGTAGTTAAACTCGTAATGTATGTCGAAGACATCTACTAACCCAGTAGGCTTAAGGTATGGAAAAGTACAATGGCCTTTTCCCTCGAAAATACAGCGTTAGAGGTTTGCCGGTTTCGCGCTGGATCACTTGATCCTGGCTAAGGAGTACGACGTGCTGCGTCCGCCAGCAGCGTTTTTCACCAGCACTTTCTTGTGAATCAGATCCTCGATGTCGCGCAGCGCTGTGTCAGGCGAACATTTGGCGAGCTTGGCCCATTTGGATGAGGTCAGCTTGCCCTCGAATCCGTTGAGAAGGCGATTAACCATATCGCGCTGCCGTTCGTTGAATTCCACCTTGGAAAACCGATCCCAGAAACGCGCCTTGCCAAGTACCGTCGCCAGGATCGTCTCTGCGCGGTCGAAGGCGCGGCTGAGGCACTCAAGAAACCATTCGAGCCAGCGGGTGATATCGAGATCGCCCTTCTGCGTCGCTTCGAGGATTTCGTAATAGGCTTTGCGTTCCTGACGGATTTGCGCCGACATGCTGTAGAAGCGCTGCGGGCTGCGCTCCGAACGCGCGAGTACCATATCTGCGATCGCGCGGGCGATGCGCCCGTTGCCGTCGTCGAACGGATGAATAGTGACGAACCACAAATGCGCAATGCCGGCCTTGAGCACGAGATCGCTCGAGCTGTCCTTCTCAAACCACTCCAGGAATTTCTTCATTTCATCGCGCACGCGATCGGCCTTAGGAGCCTCGTAGTGAACACGTTCCTTGCCTATTGGACCTGAGACCACCTGCATCGGGCCTTTCGCATCGTCGCGCCAGGCCCCTACCCTGATCTTCGACATCCCGCTGCGTCCGGTAGGGAACAAAGCGGCGTGCCAGTCGAAGAGACGCCGCCCAGTGAGCGGCCGGTCGTAACCCTGCGTCGCATCGAGCATCATCTCGACCACGCCTTCCACATTCCGGTCGGCCGACGTCAGACCGCCAATATCGAGCCCGAGCCGTCGCGCGATCGACGAGCGCACCTGGTCGCGGTCGAGCATCTCACCCTCGATTTCGCTCGATTTCAGAACCTCTTCGGTGAGTGAGTCGAGAACGGCTTCTGCCCGCAGCTGAAAGCCGAGACCCTCCATGCGGCCGATGAGACGACCCTGCCGGTGCCGCACATCGACGAGACGTGGGGAAATACGCGCGTTGTCCCAGCGGAAGCCCGGCCACCCGGTCCGCTCGTGGATGTAGGTCTCTCGTTTTATTCTCCGCACCATATGCGTCGAATCTAGCGTCTATCCGCCGCAAAGGCAAGAATAATCTCCGCACAATATGCGGCGATTAAGGCCCCTATTCGCCGCATTGTCATTACCATCGCAACGAAAATCTTACTAGAATTGTGGCCATGACCGACCGCGGAATCCCTGCCTCCGACGACCGCCTTGTCTGGTATGCCGTGTACGGCTCCAATCTCCTTCTGAGCCGCTTCGAATGCTATATCCAAGGCGGCAAGCCGGATGGAGCGGCCAAGGAATATGCAGGTTGCCAGGATAAAACCCCTCCCCGCAATTCGCGTCGGTTCATGCTCACTCGCAGCCTTTACTTCGCCGACCATTCCGAATCGTGGGGTGGTGCGATCGCCTTCATCCGTCGGACCGTTTCGGACGCACGCACTTACGGGCGCATTTACCTAATTACTTACGGCCAATTCAATGATGTTGTCCGCCAGGAGAACGGCCGGAACGTTCCGGGCCCTATCGTTGTCCCCTCCTTCGAGACTCTTGCCGATGGCGACCACTGGGAGGTCGCCGATTTCCGGCTTTACGGCGGCGTCATCAAAATCGGCGCGCGCCGCGGCCATCCGATCCTCTCGCTCACCGCCGCTCACGAAAATCACGTGGTCGCAGCTCCGAGCGAAGCTTATGTGAAAACCATCATTTCCGGTCTCAAAGAAACCTATCTCTCCATGCGGAAATCGAAAATCCTTGCCTATCTCCGTGGTGCCGAGGGAATCCGCGAAGCGATCCCCGGCGATACGCTCAACCGTTGGGTACTGGACTGCTAGGCGTGACTCGCACAAACTTCGTCAACGCCTTCGGACTTCGGCGCAACGCGACAAAAGTTCGGGGCTGTGCTACATTATCCAAGTCATGAGCGCACCGAATTTTATTAGCGGTTTATTGGCGGTTTTGGCAGGGACAGCTGCTACCGCGGGCAACGCTAGCGAAACGTGCGCAGCATGCAAAACTTGCAAAGGCCTTATCCTTTAAGGTTTTACGGCAAGTCGTAGAAAACACGGTTGGGGACGTAGTTCAGTTGGTTAGAACGCTGCCCTGTCACGGTAGGAACAACAGCTAATTGAGGTCATCCCGCGCGAGCACGATGGGTATCCCGGCATGTGCTTGATCTTACACACTCGGTTGTGTGCAAAGGGAGCGAGGGCTGATCGAAAGCCGATTCCACCGCATTAGCTGATCCGACATCATCTTTATTACCTCTCAGAAGCACTCAACCATTTGCATCGCCGGGTGTTACGCACCGCAAAACCTGGGGCGATTCGTATAGAAGGTCGAGAAGGGAATTCTTACTCTCCCAGCGAGTTTTCGCGAAAAAGCGAGTCGTCAGTGGAATGAGAAACTGCGACCTCGGTGGACGAGGGCAGGTCCTCGGCAACTGCTAATACGCATTCGTCCCCCCCGATAACCATCAACTCAGCGGAGTACAGCGTACTGACCGCCTCGCCAGATTTTTTCCGGAAACGAGTGATGCGACTCCTTACGCGTCCATGAGTCCGAATCTCCTTCACCATTTGGGCCCGTTCACCCGAATCCCCCCAAATTCCAATGTCAAACACGGTTCGACCGATAAGTTCTTGACGCAAATATCCGTATTGGCGCTCAAACGCCTCGTTGACCTCGATGAAGCGCCCTTCCACGGCCGTCGTAATGGAAAAAGCGATGGGGCTCGAACGGAACACCTTGGTGAAATTGTCTTCCGAGAGTTTGCGGCCCCGTTCAGCTTGGCGCAATGCATGTTCGGTCCGCTGCAATTCAGCGAGACGCTGCTCGAGTTCCGCCCCGTAGATTTCCGCTCGTTCATACAGCCGTGCATTCTGAATCGCGACGGCCGCAGGTATTGCGAGCGATGTGGCCAGCCGGAACTGTTCTTGTGAGAATGCACCTTTTCGGGTGTCGCCAAGTGAGAGGAGACCGACGACATTTTCGGAAGCGATGAGGGGAACACAGAGCCAGGAGCGAAAGTGAGAGTTTCCTTTGAACTTTCCCCAACCGCGCTCTTGAGCAGAATTGAAAACGAGCACGCCTGCTCTAGAAGTCAGAACTCTCATCAAAAAGGAGTTATCGGTGGCATCCCAAGTGGTGGGAGTCTTCTGCAGACTTCGGGTAGATTCGTGGCCTTGTACTTCTCGTGCGAGGAAAAGCTGTGTGGGAGTTTCGAGGAGAAGGACCCGAGCTGACTCGCAAGGGATCAGTTTCAGGAGAGACTCAAGCAGCGTGTCGAGCACGTTGTCCATGCTGAGATCTTGTGTAAGAGCGAGAGTTGTCCTACGAAAAGCATCCGCCTCCTCTCGCGCCGATTCCGCAAGCCTGTAATTTCTCGCGATTTCTTCTTCCGCGATCTGACGAGCTGTCTCAGCCTCCCGTCTCCGTGTAATGTCACGGAGGACTGCGACATGCCGGCCCGGCAAGTAATTGGCTTTAGCGGTGTATTCAAGGTAAAGAAAATCGCCGTTTTGAAGGTCGATCCGCATTTCGCAACGTTCCTGATTGCGAACCAAAAAGTGCTTCCAGTCGCGCTGAAAATCACCCGCGGACGAGAGGAATGCTTGAAAGGAGCGGCCCACAAGGTTTCTTCTCTTTACGGAAAAAAGCGCTAGAGCCGCTGGGTTCGCTTCGAGACAGGTTCCTTCGTCGTCCAAAATCAGTATGGCATCGAGGGCGCTATCGAAAATCGATTGGAACTCGCATTCCGTTTCATTGAGGACACTCGAGGTAGTGCGGTTGTGACGGCGAGCTCCAACTAAGAACCGAACCTCGTGGACAATCGCCGCAACAAAAGCAATCGCCACGAGCGCAAGAAGGAGCGGCGGGAGGGATCCTGTCAAGCGCTGAGTCAGAAAAGCCGCCAGAACCAGTGTGATTGAGGCGACACACACAAGGATCATGCTCGCCGGCATCGGGAGCCGGCGCAGATTGTCATTCCCGAATGGGAGAGCCGTCTTCATGGTGCCATTCCCTCCCCGAAGATGTATTACTCCCGACGTGCGACCGTCGTGCTTCGGGAGCAAAACGGTATTTATAGATTAATAAAATCGTTGCTCCGCTGAATGCTACGCTTGAGATGCGAGGAGAGTCAATGTGGGACGCGAGGATGGATGAAGGTTAGGGGACTTTGATCACGACGTCAAAGGCAACCGCTATAAATCAGTGTAGAGTGGCAATCCCGCTCGAGTCGGGCCAGCTGCTGCCAGCCGGGATTCGAAGAGACGCAGTTGACTCTTCGAATCCGACCAACTGGCAGAAGCGCTTAGGGTCAGATCGATGCGGCGCCTGCTGCCCCTCTAAGGAGGCGTAATTCGGGAAAGGATCTCCGTGCTCACTTGTTGGACATACCCAAGCGACCGAGCGAGCGTGTCCTTGTCGCCATCGTACATCCTGACGTAATCCCACGATGCGGAGTTCGTTTCCAGGCCGATCGCGTGGCTAACGACAAAAGCGACTGCCTCTGCTTCGGTTTCCCGAATGCACTTGGTCGTATCGGCGCGCCGCGCGGAAAAGTGAAGGCGCAAATGTGCAATCTCGTGGGTCAGAACATGAAACTCTTCAGCCGGTGACATATCGGGAACCAAAACGATTTTTCCCGTAGAGCACTGTCCTTTCGCAGGAAGAATGCTCGTCGAATATTCAAGCGAGCACCCGGTCTCTTTGACAAATTCCTTGAGACGCATGAGGTAGTCACCGGGATTCCCTTCAATCTCGGTAAGCGATGGAAGGGGGTCCCCCGAGGTGTCCGCAACGTCAAATACGACCGCGGCACGAAAACCAATCACGCTTTTCTGGAACGTCTTGATTTGGCATTCATTTTCATCAACCGTTCGCCGTACGAGTGGCGCAAAGATCAAAATCCCCTTGGCACCTCGCATCACGTGGCGATGCAGCTTCCGCCAGGTTTGATAGCCCGCCACGCGGGTCGCTCTCGGCCGCTGCGCGATGATCAGAAGAATATTGCTGGCGCTATAGCGATGGAATTTTCCCATGGCGGCAAGATAAGTGCGCAGCACCTCGCTTTCTCCGTTTTCAAGGCAATCCGACATCTGCTGAAGAGCTTTGCTTGCAACTTCTCTGGCTTCTTCGATTTTCATCTTCTTTCTCCTGTTTCGGGGACTTCCTGCCCCCTTCACAGCCAGAAGAGGGGGCAGGGGCCGAAACAGGAGAAAGGCGAATCAGAGGCTTTGCCCGTCGCAGCGGGCTGCACGTCCGAGTGACACTTCTTTTTGTGGCGCGAGACGTGCTAGCGGAAGACGGCAGATGGGGATAATACTGGGCGTGTCAAAAACGGTTTTTTGAGAGCGGTTCTGGCAGGGGGGCGGATTGTCTAGAAATGGTTCAGGGTTCGATGACGACGCTGACGACTCGCAGAATGAGTTCAAGTTGCGTCGGTGAGGACTTATCGAGGAGGGCGTGTATTCGCTTTCGGATATCGTGCTCGTCATCCTCTCTCTCGAGTGACAGAAGAATGCGCGGAGAAAGACTGAGTCCTTTGGCCATGGCAACGATCGTGTCCAAACTTGGGACTTTTTTTTCTCGCTCGACGTCGCCCCAAAAATTGGCGGTTATGCCGCCGCGCTCCGCAGCCATTTCAAGACTCAATTTTGCGTTCTTTCGAAGCTTGCGGATACGCTTTGCGAATTGGGACCGATGCTTCAAAGTCATGAATTGCTACAAGATAATGCGGTTTGCAAGGCCATGACACAGTCAATGGCGTTAGTTTATGGCAAGAAAGAAACTCTATGGAGTGGCTTGCGTGTTCTGACCTCCGCGGACAAGCTTTGGCGAACCGAAATCGTAGACCGCTCTAACGAGACGAAGACTCAATTCGATCTGGACAGAATCGCAAAGAGAAAGGATATCGTTTAGCTGGACTCTCGCGGAATTGCCGGAAACACGCTCGTCGAGATCCATCAAGGCGCCGGTCGAAATGCCCAACCCTTCTGCTATTCCACCAATCAGATTAAGGCAAGGCTCCATTTCGCTCCTTTCGACCTTCCCCCATGAATTCGGGGAAATACCGCCCCGGTCACAAGCCTCTTGAATGCTCAAACCGGCAGTTTCCCTAAGCCGACGAACGCGGGTCGCAAATAGGTTGAGATACTCCACACCCAATTACCAACACAAACGATAGAGGCTGATTGGAGCCAAAACCACCATCAATCGGGTGTATTTCTCTTGATAAAAACACTCTATAGAGTTATAAACTTGGCAAAGTTGCACTCTAAAGAGTTGAGGGACGAATCCCGACCTATCTACGTGCTCAGATTCCAGGACCCATGGACCTTTATGTATCAGATGGTCTGATTACGGTCTCGTCGCCCAACGAAGGAGTAGGCGACGCTGGGATCGCCGCGAACGAACAGCCAGCCAGGAGGGACGTGTCGGACGAATTTCTAATCGGTCAAATGTGTGTTGGGGACGGAAATGCTCTGGCCCTTCTATATAACCGCTACGCCCGGATCGTGTCGAGTGTGGCAGAGAGAATTTTGGGGGATCGGGCTGAGGCAGAGGATCTGGTTCAAGATCTTTTTCTCTACATCCAGCAAAAGTGCGGAATCTTCGACAGCTCCAAGAGCACAGCCCGGTCCTGGATAGTGCAGATGGCCTATCATCGGGCCTTCGACCGCCGGCGCTACCTGAAGACGCGACAGTTCTACGGACAGAGGGCCCTGGAAAGCGAAGCGGTTCACGCGGTCGGAACCCCGACCACAGAAACCGATTATTCCGCCGAAGCTGTCTTTGGCCGTAATGGTCTAGAAAAAGTTCTGAGCTCGCTGTCCATCGATCAGAGGGAAACCTTACGCTTGCATTTCTTTGAGGGATACACACTTGGGGAGATCAGCGAGAAGCTGGGCCAGCCGCTCGGAAACATCCGGCATCATTACTATCGAGGGTTGGACAAGCTGCGAAAGCAGATGGTGGCAAATAATCCGCAACCATCCGCGCCGTGTGCTAAATAGGTAGCGAGATCGCGGGACCGGGAAGTGGTTCACAATGGAATCGCACGATGAATTCCTCGAGCTGTGCGCCTTATCGACGTCGGGGGAGCTGACCGAACCAGAGCGAAGCCGCCTGCAAGCGCACCTTGCAGATTGCCCCGAGTGCCGGCAGGCCTTGAAAGAGTTCGAAGACGCGGTTGGCATCGGGATTCCTTTCCTGGCTTCGGGGCTATCCGTTCCTCCACAACAAGATTCCCTTCCTCTCCAAGTGATCTCGAAGAAATCTGCCCGCAGGATCTCATCTGCGGGAGAGCTGCCGATTGATACGGGCACGGGCGATCCCGACTCCGCGCCGGAGTCTGGCGAGAGGGGATTTGTATTTTCTGGGGCAAAAGGGGTGGGACAGTCCCCAATAAATTGGACCTACGCCTGGTTGCCGATTGCGGCTTGCATATTGCTTACGATCGCCCTCGGCGTGTATGCATATCGAATTGGGAAAGGCCGCAGTGAAGAGATGGCTAGGACGGTCTCTCCGTCGAGCGACGTGCAAATCGAGGCCCTGGAAGGGCAGATCAGCGACGCCAGCCACGAGCGGGCAGAACTGCAATCTCAGCTTCGACAGCGGGACAAGCTGATCGCGGACCTGAAGCACGAGCTCGAAGCGCAGTCTGCTTACTTGAATGAGGCGAAGAGTGCGCAAGCCAACCTCGCGCAATCGGTCGAGACCGACGAAACGGAGAGGCAGCACGAGGACGAGAATCGAAGCCAACTCGAGCAGCGGCTCAGCGCCGCTCAAGCTTCTCTTGCAAGAACACACGCCGAGCTCGACTCCTTGCGGGAGCAAAGCGCCCAGGACAAATCCCGCGCGGACAGCCTGGCCGCTCAAGTGAACGATCTGAACGGCGAGCTTCGAGACCGGGAGCATACCATCGGCAAGCAGGACGACCTTCTGGCCCACGACCGTGACGTAAGGGAATTGATGGGAGCGCGCGACCTTTATATTGCAGAGATCTATGACGTATCCCGCGACGGCGTGACTCAAAAACCCTACGGCCGCGTCTTCTATACGAAAGGGAAGTCTCTCGTCTTTTATGCCTATGACCTGGACCAGGAAGCGGGAGCAAAAAAAGCGCGGACGTTTCAGGCTTGGGGGCAGCGTGGTCCGGACCGGGAGGAGGCTTTGAACCTGGGGATTTTCTACGAGGATAGCTCGGCCAAGAAACGATGGGTACTGAAGTTCGACGACGCAAAAACTCTCGAGCAAATCAACGCCGTGTTTGTGACGATCGAGCCGAATGGGGGAAGTGAGAAGCCCAGCGGCAAACCTCTGTTGTTCACCTACCTGAAAATCGAACCAAATCACCCTTAGTTACTTACTTCTTTGCTATCGTCAGCTCCTATGCTGGCGACTGGTACATTTTCGTTTTCTCCTTCGTAAACGTTACGAAGACGGAACGCGTCCTGGCCGGAGGAGAAACCGAATGCGGCTGAGCAGAATCGCTGTTTCT
>Ga0335073_10004479_pt1 | contig 19523 bp, 14 predicted proteins | sample Lox_Sample_22_FD_207093 | JGI IMG/M metagenome (GOLD analysis project Ga0335073, IMG submission 207093) | Soil microbial communities from Loxahatchee National Wildlife Refuge, Florida, United States - Lox_Sample_2.2 | ecosystem: Environmental > Terrestrial > Soil > Wetlands | place: USA...
TCGAGAGCTCGCACGTCACCCGCCGCAGGCGATACATCGTGGTGATCAGCGGAGAAGCTGAAGTGACGACCACTGACGGCGAAAAGGCCAGGCTCGTGCCCGGGCACCTCTATCTGACCGAGGATATGACCGGGAAGGGGCACACTTTCCGGGTTCTCGGGAATCAGGAATGGGTAGCACTCTTTGTCGATTTCGCGCCTTAAACACCCTGGGATCCGAGCGGAAGCGGACTTGCAGTCGAGGGTCCTGATGGAACAGACTGGTCCCTCTCCCAGGTTTCAAGTCCCAGGCTCTTCTTCAGGCTCAAGCGGGGGTCTTTGTTCAGCTACTTAGTTCGCTCCCGCAGAGGTGTTCCGTGTGTAGGTTTTTTCTGCTGGGTCTTTTCACGATCGTCTTTGGGCCCGCAATCCATGCACAGACCTTTGACGCCTCGTCCGCCGGTGGCCCCGTCGCCATCAGAGCGCCCTGGCGCTTCCACACCGGCGACAAGCCAGCCTGGGCCTTGCCCAGCTTCGATGATTCGCACTGGTCGCTGCATCTGATCGAAAAGAGCTGGGCCGATCAGGGTCTGCCGGAATACTCCGGCTACAGCTGGCTCCGCCTTTGCGTGAAACTCCCGGCAACGGACGAACCGCTGGCTCTGCTGGTCTACCCTCTCGCCGATGCGGAGGAAGTCTATGCCGATGGGAAACTGATCGGCACCATCGGCCAGATGCGGCCGCCGCTGACCAAACTCGCGAATGAGACTGCCGAGGTTCTGCCCCTTCCGGCGACGGCGGATGGCCGCGTGGTCGAGATCGCCATCCGTGCATGGACGTCCCCGATCTATGCACCCTATTACGGCTGGGGTGCGAGCCGGCCTCCCATCCTGGGTACGCGCGCGGACCTGACGCGCATGGTGCGCCTTATCCAGATGCAGAGCGCCTTCGACCACGCCGACAGCTGGCTGCTCAGCGCGGTGGCCGTTGTCATCGGACTCTTCAGCCTGGGACTGTTTGTCTTCCGGCGGCAGGCCACCGAATATGCCTGGGCAGCAATTTTCCTGCTCGGCACCGCGGCCCAGACGCTCTTTCTGCTCTGGCTGGGAACCATCCCGATTCAGGGCGGGCCCTCCACTTACCTTCAGCTTTTCGTTGGAGCCCTGGTTGAAACTGCGTGGCTCCTCTTCATCTGGAGCTTTCTCGGATCGAAATATGACTGGCTCTTTTATGCGGCTCTGGTTGTCAACTGGATTCCCACCCTTTAGTTGCTTTTCTGAAAGGGTCAACCCGATAAGTTAAAAACCATGTAGCCGCTGTAGCTCATGCTTGCGCTCAGGAAGCGCTGACAGGCACTCCTCCAGAGCGGGCAGCGAGAGAGTCCAGTAGCCGCACGCCTGTAAACACGCGGGTGCTCCGACCCTCAACCTTGCGGACCGAAAAACGCGGGCTTTCGAAGCGCTCGAGATGGCAGTCGTGAATTCACAGGCGCTGGTCGCCATTGGCTGGCGGAATGGGTGAGAGCGCTTCGACGTTGTCGATTCTGCAGCGACGATCCCTATCCCAGGGGTTCAAAGCTTGCTAACCCCTTAGGCTCTGAAGCCGATCTGGCTCTCGAGAAATCTGAGTCGCATCAGCAGACCGTCGAGTATGAAGTCCACCCACGCGCCCTCGACGATGGTGGGAGAAAGAGTTTGCCGGCGTTGCAGGAGCGCTTCGTATTGTGTCTGGCCGCTGAGAACGGCATCGGGCAAATAAGAGCAATGGTTTCGCGTGTGCAGACTATCGAGGCTCGACGCCAGATCTGCGCAGTCAAAAATGAACTGTTGGGTGGGGGGAAGAGGCACGGGGGACTGAGTCGTCAATGCTGCACCTCCGGCAGGCTCTGGTTGATTGAAGGGAGCTACCGTCTCGGAGGATAGTGTGGGGGGACACGCGTCCGTATCGGAAAGCGGTGAAAATCGCCGGCGGTAGATGCAGGGGAGCGTTAGCTCCCGATGTAGAGCTGGAAGGGCGCCCAGAAAAATGGGCGCTGAAAGTGGCCGTGCAGGAGGGTTAGCTTGGCACGGCGCAACGCCGCTCCTGGCGCAAGACCGTTTTCAATACCCTGATACATCCCATCCATCAGAAGCGGCGTCGACTCGTCGCTCACCTCCCAGAGCGCGCCGATGACACTGTGAGCGCCGGCATAGAGAAAGGCCCACGACAGGCCAACCAGTCCTTCTCCGGCAAATGCGCGCGTGCCCCCTCCATAGCAGGCCGCAATCGTAACCAGTCGGGCGTGGATGGGGTGCTGCATGATGTCGCGCGCGCGAAGACGGAAGGAATCCTCGCTGCCTGGAACCGTGGAAAGGATGATGGCGGAATCCATGGGGTCGGTACGGCTGGCAACGCCATGGGCGACAAAGTCGATATAGGCGAATCGCTGCGGAGCCGATTGCAAATAGGAGGCCGCGGTTGCGCGCTGTCCCTCGAAGCTGGTCACTTCCAGCGCCGCGAAATGTCCGCGAATCTGCCGCATCTCAGAACCCGCATTGGGTAACTCGGGATAATCCGGTCCGGGCGAGAGCGCGTTGCCGATCAGTAAGAGGTTGCGAGTCCCATTTTCCGCTGGCTGGGAAGCGGCAAGCATCCGGAGCGATGGGAGGGAGACAATTTCCGCGTCTTCGATCCAGTAATGCGGCGAAGGCCGGGAAACGATGAGGGTTTCGAAGTTGAGCCCACTCAGCACTCCATCGCAGAGAATGTCGACTTTTCCGCCCGCCGGCAGCCATTGCTCAGCGGGCGCGACGAGAATGCGATAAAGCGCGAGGCCATCCTCATTGCCGGATGCGATGGGATCCTCAGGTCCCTGCAGGGCTCGGCGATACCGCTCGACGCGGCGGCCGATTTCCGCCTCCGCTGGCAATTGCAAGACGGCGGTCTTCGCCGGAGTAATCACCCACAGCCACGATTGCCGTGCGCCCAGCCAGTAAAACAGCAGAGTCGCTCCAGCACGAGAAGCAAGTTCACCGGGCCTCAATGCGGCAGCATGAAGAGACGGCTGACCGGCGTCGAGCCCCAGTCCCTGCTCGAGGGTACGGGCACGGCTCTGGTCGGCGGCGGCGAGAGCTTCCTCGGTTTTGCCCTGGGCAAGGAGGAGGCGGATGTAGTCGTCGTAGATCGGTGTGGCGTTCGCGAAGTAGGGAAGCTTCGAGTCCTCATTTTTGATCTGCGCGCGAGCCGATTCGAATCGGGCGAGCGCGGTGGAGTACATCGCCAGCGCGCCGTCGATGCGGCCTTCGGATTCGAAGAGCCGGGCCAGCTCATGCTCAGCGCCGAGGCGCATCGTGGTCTGGCTGGCCGCGTCGCTTTCGACCTGGCGGAAGAGCGCCTCGGCCTGGGGATTCTGACGGCGAGCGGCGGCGACGCGAGCGCGGGCGAGCAGGACATCGAGCGCATCGAGACGATTGCCGCTGGCGGCGACCAGCGGATCGAGCTGGCGGAGGTAGGCTTCAGCCTGGTCGAGCTGACCGAGCTGAATGGAGATGTGGGCGAGATCTTCGCGGGAGTTGACGATTTCTTCGGTGTTGTTGATCTGCACGGCGAGATCGAGAGCGTGGCGATAGGAAAGGTCTGCGCGGGTCCAATCGCCGGAATCCTGCTGCACGAAACCAGTGGTCGTCGACCAGAGGATTTCGGCGTCGGTGTCACCCAGAGTGGCGGCACGGCGCTCGGCAGCCTGGAAAAGCCCGAGCGAGCGCGCTCGATCCCCAAGACTGTAGTATGCCCAGCCCAGATTACCGTCGTTCATCAGCAGAATGTCTTCTGCCTGCAGCGATCGAGCAATCTCGTTGGAGGCGTTCAGCCAGTCGATGGCTTCGTCGTAACGCTCCTCGGGCAGGCAGGTTCCTGCCAGATTCATGAGAGCGGTTGCTTCGCCAAATCGGTCGCTGAACCTGCGGGCAACGGCGAGTTCCTGCTGATAGAACCGGTAAGCCTGATCGTTTCTGCCTTGTTCGGCCTCCAGGGTGGCGTGCGCATCCAGAACGTGACTGCAAACAGATCGATCGAGAGCCGCGCACTGCCGATCGGCTGCCGCGAGGTAGCGTTCAGCCTCGTCGTAACGATGCAAATAGATGTTGGATCCGGCGAGGAGAGACAATCTGCGGATCGTTGCGTCGCCGCCGGGCGAGACGGGAAAGTCAGACAGCAGGATTTGCCGTTCCTCCTGCCTTCGCCCGCGCCATGAGGCGGACTCCGCTTCGAGCAAGCGGAATCGGGCAGACCATCCGGGGTTGCTGTGGCGATAGCGCTCCGCTAAACGAGCCGCCGTCGTCTGGCTCGCAGCAAGACTCCCGTGCTCGAACAGGAGCGCCGCTCTCTGATATTGCTGTGCGGGTGTCAGCGCGCGATCCCCCGTTGCAAGCAGGACCACACACAGGGAGAAAACCGCCGCGGCTAACCGCCGCCCTTGGTGCCGCCGTTGGTGATCGTGTTGCCCCCCGAAGCCGATCCGCCGGCGATGCAGCCCATCTTTGCCTCGATCATCGTCAGGCGGAAGAGTGTGCTGATCGTGCCCGTTACTGGATCGGGTGTCTCCACCAGTCGCACGGTCGCCAGATAGACCGTGCCAAAGTGAGGAATATGGATGACGTGTCCGAAGCTCCGCCCAGGGTAGGAACCCTCCGCTCGTTGAATCAGCGAACATTCAATCGACTCCTGGGAGTTGGGACCTGATGGAAGTCGATTGTAACGTTCGGCAATCTCCGCGGGAAGATTCGATTGCCGGCGGATGTTGTCGTATTGCGCAGCCACGCGGTCACGGAAGTCCCTCTTGCTCGACCATGGGGCGTCGTTGCCAGGTTTTGCTCCGAAGCAGTCGAGATCGAGATCGAGGCGCACGGGGTGGCCGGCGATGCGGAGGTTGTCAAAGCGTGTGCCCAGGAAGGTGATGTCGGGAATCGATCCATCCAGAGGGTGTTCCGTGGAGACCTGCGCCACCACACGATCCGCGGTCACGACATCCAGGATGTTGAAGTCCTCAAGCACGGCCGTTGCCAGGGTCACATAGCCGTGGCTTCCGGTCGAGATTGCCGGCGACCTGGGTGTAAGCCGAGCGAAAGGAAATTACGCCTTCGAGACGGTAGTCATGAGCCCGCTCAGAAAGATAACCACCCGCTGCGGGGAGATCGACAAACGCTTGCGGTTTGATGTCAGCGCGCAGAGGCAACTGCAGATCGCCTTCGAGGGCAAAAGCCTGCGCATCATAAACGTGTTCTCGGGGTGAGGAATCGCCTGGCACGACAGGTAGGCTCACTTTCGGGGAGAGTTGCACTACTCATTGAAGCGAACATCCAATACGCGCCGGTCCAGCTGGGTCCGGCCGCCCTGTGCGGTGATGCCCGTGATGGTAAGCGTATACGCTCCCATCTGCAAGCCTGCTCCTGGAATGACAAGGGAGAGCGGTTGCTGGCCATTTTGCATGGCTGTCGTTTCGACGGTCTTTGTCCAGAACTGCTTTCCCCGTGGATCCGTAAGGGAAAAAGCGAAGGAAGACCAGGTTGCCAGAGCGGGAACATCGATGAAAAGTGTGGCCCCGGAATTGCGATCGGCCACGAGCGGCATGGGCGCGCCGTCCCGAGTTCCCACATGCAGCATGGCCAGGGGAGCCAGGCGCGGCTGACGGGCGGCGGACCTTAGCGAAGGAATTGTATTGAAGTTCTGGTATCCAATAACGAGGAGCAGGGCCGCGAATGTCGGCACCGCGAATGCGGGCTTCAACCAGGCAAACCAATCGCGCCGCGACGGCTCCGTCCTGAGAGGAGCGCCCACCGGAACCGACCTTGGCGCAACGAGTTGATGTTTCGCCTCATCGATGAAGGCCGCCGCCGCACGCACGTCGTCGGCGCACTCCTGGCATTCAAAGAAATGCTCCTCAAAGGCATCCCGCATATCCGCGGACAACTCGCCGATGAGGTAGCGTTCCGTGGCCATCATTTGGACTGCTTCGCTATGATCCATCGGCCCGTCTCCTGTGCCGCGTCGCGCAGCATCGCAATTCTCCCACCGTCACTGTTTCAGGCCCTTCCTCTGCTCATGCGCTTCAGATATTCACTCTTAAAGCTTCGTTTCGCGCGAAACAAAAGGACGCGCAGATATTCCCCGTCCACTCCCATCTCGCGGCAAACTTCTTCCCGATCCTTCTCCTCGAGAAATACCGCCTTCAGCAAAGCGCAATCGCGCGGGGACAGGCTGCCGAGGATTTCACTGACTTTGTCTTTGAGTTGCCTTGCGGCAACGACGTCGTCAACGCCAGCCTGAGGAGCTGGAAGTTCCGGCTGGTCGTCTGAATCGAGCGACTGCTGGCGAGAGGAGGCTCGGTAATGTTCCAGAAGAACGTTATTACAGACCGTGTTGACAAATGCTCCCAGCCGATCGGGCTGGCGCAGGCCGTTCTCCTTGCGAAGAGCTTTCAGGACACGAGCGAAGGTCTCCTGGCGCACATCATCCTGAGCCTGCGGCGACTGCAGACGGGAGCGGACCTTCAGGCGGATCAGCTCCGAGAAGTAGCCGACAAAGTGCTCCTGGACGCGAAGGTCTCCTCCGCAAAGAGCCTCGATGTATCTGGCATCGAATGACTGAAACTGCAAGTGGATCCCTAACCCTGCTGGAGTATGCATGTATAGTACCGCGCTCGCGCGCGTCGAGTGCGGACCGTGATCGATCGAAGCCGGACGCGATCGCCTGGGTACGGGAAGCGTTCGCGCCCGAGGTGATGTTGCCTGGATGTCGCAAGTCATGCTGTTCTCCTCAGGATCCGCTGGCGACGAAATACTCTCTCGATCATCCACGCGCCACCCGAAGCAACCTGGAAGTGGAGGAGCAAACCGAGCCAGCGGCTGGTACCCCATATAGACCAGGGAAGCGAGAGAATCAGGAAAAAGTAGCAAAAGCAGTGGATGAGGCGAATCGGCGCTTCGCCAGCGGAATGTGCCGCTTTGCAATCCGGTTTCATGGCTGTTCCTTTGGGAGAGCGGTCGGGATCACAGTGAAAGCCTCTGCAGGTATGGTGCGACGAACGAGCAGGGCGTTTCACGAGCACGCGGCGATCGCGAGAAGCTTTGCGTTGAGATACTGGCAACCCCGTAACGAAGTCGCCCCCGGCTTCACGAACCACCAAACCGCAATCGCCGGGAATCCGGAGGGCAACACGAGCAACGCAAATCTCGCGAATCGCGCAGTGAACCGGCTGATGATCGCAGGCCGAAGCTTACTCTTCTCTCGCCAGGCTCATCCAGAGCATTTCGTTTCAGCAGGATGCCGCCGATGACAATCTCGACAATCTGATGGACACCATGAGTTTCAGCTCAGCGCTGACATTTACAGACTGGACTGCCATTCTTCCGGAGCGGCGCTATCGACGATCTAGCTGGCGTGGACGATCAGGTGTTGATTCGATCTCAGGTCATCGGCAGAAAAGTGAATCGCGTCGCCGGCCAGGGTGCCCGCCGACGCCTGTCGCAGGGGCTGACCGTCTGGCGGGTGGATGTGCACCAGGAGGTCGCCGGTAAACGGCTGCGGAAACTCGAGGGTGATCTCCCAGGACCTGTCACCGTGCGCCACCGTCGACCAGCTAACATGTCCGAAGCGCGTAGGACAATTTCCGACGCGGATCGTCTGCCCGGCAGCGAACCAGTGCTTCGGCGCGGCCTTCTGCAAATGGCAGACTTCGCGATTGTTCTCTTCGTAGCAAAGAAGCCAGCGCAACCCCAGGGCTGGCTGCAAAACGCTGTTCACGACCGCCGACCAGCCATAGCGGCTACCCTGGCCGGGCGCGCCGCCTGGGATCCAGGCATCTTCGGGCGCGTAGCGATTGCCGGAGTCGGCCGCGTAGCAGGTGAGCGCGTAGAGCGTGAGCAGGAATGGCCGGTAGTCTTCCTGCCGAATGCGGACGGCCAGAGTTCCGTGCTCCATGAAATTCGAAGTGCGTTGCGAAGCGCCATCAGTGTGGAGACCCGCGATTTGCATGCCCGCCAGCTCGCGGTGGCGCAAGTGCCCGAGATCCAGGGCTTCGTCGCCCCAGTCGGCGGTAAACCAATCCATCATGAAACGGTGATTCTCATAGCTTTCCAGTTGTCGCGGATCGTGATGCGTATCTTCGGGCGTGAACGGTGTTATGCGAGCCGCTTTCATCTCTGGTGAACAGGCTGCCAGCGTCGTGGCCAGAGAACGCTGAATGTAGCCCCGCATCTCCTCAGCAACGCCGGCGTAGCGATCGCCAAGCGCCTGACAATCGCTCCGCTTGTGCTCGCGCGCCACGCGATGAAGACAGCGGGTATGTTCCGCCAGCCCGCGCCAGGCCCACACCGCATTTTGAAAGTAGTACGGATGCGACTCAGGGAAATCGTTCTGCGGATCGCCGAGATCCGCTTCCGGCGAGCCCCAGATGAGGCCGTAATGCGGATCGTCGACCGGAAATCGCGCCTTGCTGTATTCGTATCTCGCCAGGACGAAGGAAAGCATGCGCTCCAGAACCGGAAGACGCGCGGAAAAAGCTGCCAGATCGCCGGTGTAGTCGTAGGCACGGGCGGAGTTTGCGAGAAAGACACCGGCATTCAGCGGAGCTTCGACCTGATCCTGGGTGTTGTAGAGAAAATTTCCGTCGGAAAGGATGTACTGATCGAGGTAATACTGGAAATACGGCTCGACCTCGGGCGTCAGATTCCATAACTGCTGCGCCCAGACAAACTCATAGTGGGCTACAGGAAACAGGGCATGGCTGCGCTCCGGAATCTTGGTATAAGCGCCTTCCCCGATCTGATATGTCGGCCGAAGCCCTCTGTAACTAACGCGGGACAGAGTTATCCCCGCCCGAGCGGCATCGAGCAGCCAGGGATCCGGAATTTCCACCGGCATCGCGGTTTCATAGAAATCGCGCCAGCGATTCCAGATCCCAGCCAGCGCGCCATAGAACTCGTCCGGAGAAGTATTCATGTAGCGATCGTGCTCTTCGACCTCGGCGCGGTCCGATGCCATGGTTGCCCGGACGCGACCGATTACGCGGCCATCTTCACCGGGGGTGACGAGAACAATACACTCATAGCCCGCTTTGTAGTGAGGGTTCCAGACCGCAATATCAGCAACCGGGAGATATCCGCCGAGGAGGGTGCGCTTGCTGTAGCCTGGCAAGTACTCATAAATGATTGAGTCTTCGCCGGGGAGGAAGTCCGTCGGATCGAAAAGTGCCCCGTTGATGTCCGGATCCCACAGATATTCGTCGTTCGTATTCAATTGCCGGCTCAGACCGTCGGCGCCGAGGTAGATGGACTTCAAGGGCCCAGCTTGCTCATTTCCAGCCAGAGTCCAGCCGATGAACTCCGCGCCGAGTGCGGCGACATTCTCGTAGCAGGGATCCTCGCCGGAATGAAGGATGTAATCGCCGGAAACATCGGGCCCGGGCACATAGTGGGCGACGCGCTCGAGGCGAACATTCTGCGGCGCAGCGATGGGGCGCGGTCGAATGCTCGACAGCTTGCCGACTATTTTCGGAATGCAGGCGATGACTCCGCCATCGGCCGTGACGTAAGCGATGGCGCCGCGATGGGTTACGTGCTTCTCGAAAACCGCGGTCGTTGTGCCGTTGAAACCGGCGACTGCCAGGAGCTTCCAGCCATTCTCCGTTTCGCCGATTTTCAGGGTGCGTGCCGCGCCAGAGCCGGCGAGTACGGCGCCGTCGCGGGAGAAATCGGCAACGAGCGGCGGATGAGCGATCGCTTCCCGCTCACCCGGCAAAAACAGGCTGTATTCGTTCTCGATGCGCGCGGGCGAGTAGCCGCTGTCGGCCGGACGGTCACCGGCAAGGGCATGGGCGAAGGGAGAAAGGCGAATGAACTCCAGCGCGCCCGCAGAAGCGACGCCCTGAAGAAATTTGCGGCGATCGAACTTTCCATTCAACATTGGCATCGGCTTGTCTTCCCTGCAGCTATCTCGGGCCTCCGGCGTCGAAGCCCCTTTCTTCACGCGCTAATGCGGGCCGCCCGGCGAGCTGAGCGCAATGCCGGGCTCCTTCTGTTCGTAAAGGTGGTAGTAGCGCGCTGGTGGCTGGTTCACTCTTGAGTGCGCGCGCAGTTCCATCAGCTGCTTCACCAGACCGCGCGCTTCGTCATCCTGTCCGGTTTTGCGCAAAGCCAGCATCAGGTGGTAAAGCGCCGCTTCGTCGCTGGCGTTGATTGCGAGCGCAGCGCGGCTCTGATCAATGGAGTCCTGCATGCGACCGGCGGAATAGTAGGCCGAGCTCAATAGATCGTGCGCCTCCACAAGCTTTGGATCGAGTTTCACCGCGGTGGTGGCTGCGCGAATCTCCTCGGCATAATCGGAGCCCGCGCTGGGTTTCCCTTCCCCTGCGAGCGCTTCGGCCAGCAAATACCAACCGTAGGCTTCGTTGGGATGTGCCTTAACCGCGGCGCGAAAGTGCGCGAGCGCCTGTTGCGAGTTGTGCTCCTGCGACTGAACCAGCCCCTGAGCGACACCAAGAAACTGCAGACTCGGATCGAGCTGGTTCGCCCTGTCGAAGTCGTCGGCTGCCCGAGTGAACTCTCCCATCTGCGCCAGCAAAACGCCGCGCACCAGAAAGAGGCGCGGCTCACGAGGCATTTGACCGATACCGGCGCTCACGATATCGACGCCCACCTGCGGTGAAGCATGATCAAAGGAAAGCGTGGCGAACTGGAGGTAGGCTTCGATGTCCTTCGGTTTGGCAAGAATCGCGCTTCGAAGCAGCGTAACTGCCTGAGCAGTGTCGCCTGCCGACTCCGCGATTTCTGCAGCGAGGGTGAGAGCGTCGGGGTGGGGAGGGCTGGCATCCGTCAATGGCCGCAGCGTAGTCAAGGCTGCCTCGAGGTCGTGTGCGTTGTGCTGCGCGAGGGCCAGGTTGTAGCGCGCGGCAGGACTGGCCGGATCGATGGCAAGAACCTGCGTGAAGGCAGTAACGGCATCACCCGCCTGTCCGCTGGCAGCCAGACACGTGCCCTCGTCCGTCAGCGCTTCAGGCTGCCGCGTTATGACAGGGGCGGCGTGGTTGAAGTGGTCCAGAGCTTTCGCGCAGTCGTGATTCCGGAAATCAAAAATCCCCAGCAAGAGATGCGAAACCGGGTCTTCGGGCCTTTGCACGAGAATCTTCTCCAGGATCGGCCGGGCATCCTGTCCCAATTGGAATTTCGTCTGCGCCGCTCCTTCGAGAGCCGGCAGATAAGTGGGTTGCAGCTGGAGCGCGCGCTGATAGGACGAAAGCGCTCCAGACAGATCGTGAGTGCCGGCGGCGGCCATACCGGAAAGCGTCCAGATGCGATAGTCGCCGGGATTCGCCGCGAGCGCGGAGCGGCTCAGCTCCCGCGCCTGAGAGAAATCATGACCGCGAAGAGCGGTAATGATGGGCGCGACGACGTCCTGCGCGGCCTCCTGCGGGAATGCCGCGGGCGCTGCAAGACAGAACGCAAGGAAAAACAATCCAGCCCATGGAAACCGGCAGACCGGCATGACGACCCGGCGAGAGTTTTGCCGCCTGGCCCGTGACCTACGCGATCTCATCATTCAGCCGCGCCTCTACCTCTGGATCCGCACTTGGTTCAGTCTGTGCGGTTGATCCCTCTGCACAGCGCCACGACAGGATAAATCTGCCGCTTTCGTTCAGACCTCATTCCCCGGGTCTGATGGAACTCCGAAATCAAATTGGCGGGAGCGACGATCGCCCGGCTGCCGGTCCAGGATGCGAGCGTGAAAGCGGCAGGCTCAGAAGTCGAACCTCGCTCCCAGCAGCAGATTGCGAGGAGGCAGGTTGCCGGTCGTTGTCCCGAAGTACGCGCTTGCATCTCCGTAGTTGGTGTCGACTCCGTTCAGGTTCACACGGTTAAACAGATTAAAAATGTCGAGACGCAGCTGGAAGCTGAGCCGCTCAGTGATCGCAGTCGTCTTCTTGATGGTGAAATCCGTATCGGCGTATCCAGGGTTGCTGAACTGATCCGGTTTTTCGTTGCCCTCCGTGCCACCGGGACTGAAGGCAGGCTGAGCGAACTGGCCGTGGGTAACAGTACCGCTGTCCACGACTCCGGTGTACTCGTAGGCTTTGCGGCTCTTTTTCTGGCTGTAACTGCTTGCGTCGGGCATATTGAAGTTGTCGCCGTCCGCCGCGTAGTTTCCGCTGCTGGGCGCGAAGGCGATATTTCCAGCGCTCAGCTCGCTCTGGTAATTCGACTGTGTAACGGTGACGCCTGTGGTGTCGACCAGGGAGAGCGGGTTGTAGTTGGCCACAAAGAACGGAGTGCCGGATTCAAGAATCGTCGTTCCGGCCAGGTTAAAGCCGTTTGTGAGACGACGGACGAACCCGTTATAGCCGCTGACACCAGGGATGTCGTAGCTCCAGCCCAGCGAAAAGCGATTCGGCACATTCAAAGCAGACGGGCTGTACCACTGATTGACGTCGAAGGATGTGCCACCGCTGGCGACGTAGCCCTCGGGATAGTTTCCCCAGTCGTCCATCGCCGACGAGCGCGTATACGAGGCCGTGAGGAATCCGCGCTTGCCCAAGCGTCCCTTGATTCCGGCAATGAACGCGTAGTAGTTAGCGCGAGCCCCGTTGAATGCGTAGGTGATAGAGCCGAAGCTGGTGTTGAGGCGTGTTTGCGCCCCCGTTCCCGTCCACACCCCGCTGGAGTTGAAAGTCGGGTGCTGCACGAGATCGCCGGGAAAGATGTTGATGTCGACGCCGTAACTGGTGTTATTGGGATTCTCGCCGCCAAGGACCAGATCCCAGGAGTGAGTGCCCGAATAACCGAAACTGGCCACCAGACTTCCCGTGAGCTGGCGCTCCACGCCCGCCGACCATGTGATGGTGGGCTGGGGTGACATGTTCACCGCCGTTCCGCCAACACTGATTTGAGAACCTGCGATGCCGCCCTTCGAATCGAGAGGCGCGCCGACGAACGCGGGCACAGTAAAACCAAAGGGAACCGTGTTCGAAGTCCCATAGCTGAAGATAGGGGCAGCCGTCGACCCGTTGTTATAAAAAGTCGGTTCGACGTACCCTGGCGGATTGCCCTTCAGGCCGTTCTCAGCATTGCCCAGCGTGTATTCGTTGTGGAACAGACCGACGCCGCCGCGCACCACCCACTTGCCGTTGCCGGCCGGATCCCAGGCGACACCCATACGGGGGCTGAAGACCCAGTTGATGTCGTTTTTGAAGACGTTGTTCTGCTGCGTCATGGCGCCGTTGGCAACCTGCTGCGCAAAGTTCGATCCCGTGCCCAGGTGGAAGTTGGCGAGCACCGTTCCCTGCAGGGCAACATAGGGATTGCCGAAGTTGTCGTAGCGAATTCCGTAGTTGACGGTCAGCTTGCGACTGGCCTTCCAGGTATCTTCCGCGAAGAGGCCAAAAGTCGTCTCCTTATATCCGTAATTGGCAGGATCGTAGGCGCCGGTGACCGGGTTGTACGATACGCCTGTCTCGTCGTAGGGGTTGTTGGCGATGAAGTCGATCATGTTGTTGAAGTAGAGATTCGGCTGGTCGTAGGCGCCGGCAAACAGGGCGATGTCATCGCTGCGCCACGCTTCGAATCCTCCCTTGACGCTGTGCGATCTGACCACATGGGTCAGAACGTCACGCCAGTGGTAGCTGTGCTGGATGTAGTCGCCCTCGGCAAATCCGTCGCCCCATCCGGTGCCGAGTTGGTTGACTCCGACGATGGGAACATCGAAGAGACCTGTCTTGGGAGAGATCCCTTCAATCCGGTTATAACCAAACATCGCTTCGTTCAGGGTAGAAGGAGAGAACGTGTGGGTCTCGTTGCCCTGCAGGGAAAACGTGTAGTAGTTGTTAGTCTCGTTGAAGGCCGGCCGCAGCGCGGGGCCGCCCGAATTGATGGTGTCGCGAAAGAACTGACCGTAGGCGCGATCGTTGTGCCAGTACTTGTCAATGCGAATGTTGTACTGCTTCGCGTTGTTAAAGCTGGAGGAGTTGAAATTGCCGGAGTCAAAAACCGGCGTGGAACAGGGGATGGAGACGCCGTCGTAGGCAGTCACATTGCCGGTGCCCTGGGCACATGCCTGCTGCGCCGAGGATCCCGACAGCGTGTTGCCCCAGAGTTGGCCAGCCGTGGATGCCACCTTGACGTTCACCACATGCGCAACCGGATACTTCGTCATGAGCTCGACCTCGGGACTGTTGGGCTCCGCTCCCTGTGCGAATGTCACGAATGCCGGATCCTCAAAGCCCACGAGCGACGTTCCGTTCGACGATAACGAGAGATACGGTTCATATCCCGCGAAAAAGAAAAACTGCTTGTGGGGGATCACCGGGCCGCCGACCGCGAACGACATGTTGTCGCTGTGATAGGGGTTCAGCGGTGTGGGCTGGGGAACACCGAATTCGCCGCGCGCCGTGAACCCCTGATAGGTGTAATAGTCGCTGGCCAGTCCGTGGAACTCATTCGAACCCGATTTGGTGGTCATCACGGTTTGAATCGAGCCAGCACGACCGTAATCAACGGTGTATGTGTTGGTCTGCACTGTCTCTTCCTGAACCACGTCGACATTCGGAGTTAGATTGAGAACGCCGGGACGGATCGTGCTGGTCACGTCCATCCCGTCAACGACGTACTGGTTTCCGTTTTGACCCTGACCATTGGCGCTGACGGAAATGTAGTTTTCAGGATTGAAGTTGAGGGCGCCGCTGGAACCGATGCCCGTGACGCCGGGCGTGATGTAAATCTCCGAGGTAGGATTGCGCCCCGGCATGGGCAGATCCTGCAGCGCCGTTGTGCCCAGTGTTTCTTCGAAGCGGCTGTCCGAGGTATCCAGCAACGGCGCCTGGGTAGTGACGTTGATGGTTGACGAGACCTGGCCGACGGTGAGGCTGAGCGGAACATCGCGCACCTGATCGGTGGTGAGTTCGAAGGAGACCTGGGCCGGTGAGAACCCCTGCGCGGAGGCTGAAACGGTGTAATTGCCAGGAGCAAGGCTGTCGAAATGGTAGACCCCATCGGCGCCGCTTGTGGATTTTTGTGTTACGCCAGTATCGACTTTGGTCAGCGTGACCGCAGCGCCGGCGACGACAGCTCCTTTCGGATCCTGCACGGTTCCCTGCACGCTTGCATTGAACTGTGCGAAACATGCCACGCCTGTGAGCAGCGAGCACAATACCAGAGCGTGGAGAATCACTCTTGCGAATCGTGTCATGACCCCGGCCTCCGTCAAATGGTCAATTCCAGCGTTTTGAAACCGCTTACATGCTTATCCCAGAACACCCGTGAGAGTACTCACGCCGATGGACAGACGCATGAGCCATTGGAACCAGAGGCGAATAGTTCATATGGACTATCGAGGATTGATTCGGTTGAAGCTGCGTTGGCAGGAAGCGTAGACTCCAACCTGCCCGGTGATGGAAATCCGCAATCAGAGCAGTCGTTTAAGGAGCGTGGTGCGCCAGGGCTGGTTCCCGCTGCTCGCCGCCTGCACGGTCGCCGCTGCCGGCCTGAGCGGATGCAGCGGCCCTGCCACGGAAAGAATCGCGGTGATCCCGCAGACCGAAGGAACGATGATCTGGGAATCTGTGCACGTGGGAGCCGAGGAGGCGGCCCAGCGGCACAATGCATATGTCTATTGGAACGCCCCCACGCGGGAAGACGACGTGGAGGCGCAGATTGCGGTGGTCGATCGTGTCGTGGGCCAGGGATACAACGGTCTTGTGCTCGCACCCGACCAGGCGCTGGCACTGATGACGCCGGTACGTCATGCCGTGGCGGAGGGAATCCCAACGGTCGTCATCGGCTCGCCGCTCGCGATGCCGCCCGGAAGAGATCTCTCCTACATCCTGAACGACAATGAGCGCGGCGGCCGCCTGGCGGCGCAGCGCATTGGCGAACTGCTTCACGGGACGGGCAACGTCGCCATACTCGGCATCGATCCCGATCTGACCGGAATCATGACGCGCGCACGGGTGTTCGAGGAGGATCTCAGCGAAAACTATCCTGAAATTCACGTCGTGGACAGGCGGATGGGTTCCTTCAATATTCCGCACGAACAGCAGATCGCGCAGGACACTTTGAGGAAACACCCTGACCTCAACGCGATTGTCGCCCTCATGGCTCCGACGGTGGAAGGTACCTTGTCGGCCCTTCATACCGTGCCTCAGAGCGAGAGAATCAAAGTGATTGGATTTGACATCGAGAACTGGCCACCGTTCGACCGCAATCCAAGCCTCGACTGTCTCATTCAGGAAGACACGAGATCGATGGGAGAAGAGGCGGTGGAGCTGATCCTCGCTCGACAGGCAGGCCGCTTCGCGCCCGCGCAAACCATGATCGAACCGCACGTGATCACCCGTGAAAATATGAATTCGGCCGAGATACAGCGGATGCTCTCGCAGGACTGGACGCTGGGGCGCAATCTCTGGAGTCCCATCCAATGAGCCCGCTCCGGCCCCAGGTGCGGTGCCTCGCAGTCGGATCGATCGCCTGCCTGCTGCTTGCCGGCGCTTTATTCGGATATCGCGCGTGGCTGCGCCGGCCGAATCGCGGCCTTCCCTATCGCGACTCTTTTGCCGCGGGCAAAGCCGATGAATGGAGGGCTTTCGGCGGCACCTGGGAACTGGTGAACGGCACCATGCGCAACGATTCCGACGAACGGGGCGCGAAGCTGCTTTCCGGGTCCCCCTGGTGGCGAAATTATTCGGTGGAAGCCGATGTCTATCTCCTCGGGATCAGCGGTGACGCGGGACTGACGATTCGCTCGAGCCGGGAAGAAGAAGGCGTGAACGCATACAGCGGCTACTATGCGGGCGTGCGCACGCTCGACAACGCGCTGGTTCTTGGCCGGGCCGATCACGGATGGAGCGAGATCGTTAAGCCGAATCCGTTGCCCGGGGGTATTCTGCCGTTTCAGTGGTATCACCTCAAAATCGTAGCGGTCGACTGCGACATCGCTGCTTCCGTGGGCAGCGGAAGTGAACCGGACCAGGCCGCAGTCGGAATCAACGATCCCCAGTGCATTGCTGAAGGACGTGCAGGTCTCCGTTCCTATTCTTCAGGCGGCATCTGGCGCAACGTGGTGATCCGCGCCGCGACCCGCCAGGATCTGATGAATATGCTCGAACGAGGCAGCGGGCGCGGCACCCCTGTTCCCAGCCGCGCCGCCTCGTTCGAGCCGGAGTCGCCGGAGGTGCGCCAGAGAATGGAGCGCGAACAGGAGCAGGAAGCGCGCGCGGAGCAAAGCATCGCCGGCGTGAGCACCCAAAGCATCGGCAGCCTGCGCATCAGCTCCTATGCCACACCCGCCAGCGCGACCGTCCGAGGCGTTGTCGTGTTGACCGCGCCGCGGCTCTACGTTCAGGATCCCAGCGGCGGGTTATATGTCGCGCAATACACAGGGCCGCTGCTGAAGGTCGGCGACGAGGTGGAGGTGAAGGGCCTGGCGCACCCCGGTGACTTCAGCGCGGTCATGGATCACGCGACAACGCAGGTTCTGTGGGCTCGCAGTCCAATGCCACCTCTGTCGGTGACCGCATCCCAGGCGGCCACCGGACGCTACGACGCAACGTTTATCGAGTTGCGCGGCACGCTGGCGGCGAAAGAGCGCGGCCCCCACAACAGCCTGATTCTCGATCTTGACGACGGCGCTCAGTCGTTTCGCGCGATGCTCAATCCGGGACGCAGCGGTTCCCTGCTCGCGGCATTGAAAATCAACAGCCTGCTGCGGTTGCGCGGCATCTGCGTGGTTGATCCTGCGCTGACCCGCAACCTCACCCCTTTCGTCCTGCTGCTGCCGTCGAATGAGGATCTGGATGTCATTGCGGGCCCCCCCTGGTGGAGCACTGGCCATATCATTGCCCTCATCATCGCAGTCCCGTTCCTCGCCATGATCGGAGTGATTCTCTATCATCGCGTCGAAAGCTGGCGGCTGCGCGCGATCCTCGACGAGCGCGGGCGCCTGGCCCACGAAATGCACGACACGCTGGCCCAGAGCTTTGCCGGCATCGGATTCCAGTTGCAGGCGATCAGCAATGGCGTCCCTGCGAATCTGCGGGATCTCCATGAGCAACTCGACCTCGCGCGCGATCTGGTTCGGCATAGTCATGAGGAGGCGCGCCGCAGCATCGCCACGCTGCGTGCAGAGGCCCTGGAGTCGGAAGATCTGGCGATTGCGCTCGAAAGCTGCGCGCAGCGCATGGTTGGCGGCACTGCGCTGGAAGTGATTGCCGAGACAAAGGGCGATCCAAGACAGATTCCTCTGCGCACTACGGACACTCTTTTTCGCATCGGCCAGGAGGCTGTCGCCAATGCCATTCGACACGCAAGCCCGTCGCGTCTGATCATTCAGGTCAACTGGTCCGACGATCATGTTTGCCTCCAGATCGAAGACAACGGCAGTGGGTTTGAGCTGGCGGCGCGTCAGACAGGATTTGGAATTCGCGGAATGCGGCGCCGCGCGAAGACGATATCGGCTGAGTTCGACGTAGAGAGCCGGCCCGGAGCGGGAACGAGAATACGAGCGGATGCGCCGCTGCCGCCGCGCGTCACGCCGGCGGAATGGCCGCGAATCCTGTGGAGATTGGTCCGTGAGCAATGGAACCATGCACGATCAGCGAGAACACCCAATTCGAATCTTTATCGTGGATGACCACCCGGTTGTCGTGGCCGGCCTCACGAGTATGCTCGGGACGCAGTCGGGGATGATCGTCGCCGGATGGGCGGCGGGCGGCGAGGAAGCGGTAGAGATGCTCCGCGCAGACTGCGCGGATCTGCTGCTTCTGGATTTACGCATGCCGGGGATGAACGGAATTGATACGCTGCATGCGCTCAACCGCGCGGGTATTTCCATTCGTGCGATCATCCTCACCAGCTACGAAACAGATGAAGACATCTATCGCGCAGTCCAGGCGGGTGCTCAGGGATATCTGCTCAAAGATGCTCCGCAGGCCGACATGGTGGAGGCGATCCGCGCCGTCCACGCCGGGAAACGCTATTTCCCGCGCCCCATTGCCGAGCGGCTTGCCGAGCGAATGACCCGCAGCGAGCTCACGGCCCGCGAGCTCGAAGTCCTGCGCATGCTGGCGCGCGGCCTTACGAACAAGGAAATAGGTTCGGCCCTTGAAATCAGCGGCAACACCGTGCGGAATCACGTTAACAGCATCATCGAGAAGCTGGAAGTCTCCGATCGAACCGAAGCCGCAACATCTGCAATTCATCGCGGCATCATCGATGCACACAACTGAGTTGCATTGAGACTTGGGCGCTTTGGGACGGATATCCATCGCCAAGCGGCAGCGTGAAAGCGAACCGCGGCAGGCAACAGAGTTTGGGACAAGAGGGCGGAAGGCTAATTCATTTGAAGCGATTCGAGACTCCAGTTGCCATCAGTTCTCAGGCGACTCGGAAGCGCGGTTCGGAACCAGAGGTCCGCTATTGCAATCCTCTCTCCCCGACCGTTTTGTAGTGCCAACCGAGCTGAAGTGAGCAGAGGGATCGCACTGAGCCCCAAAGTACACGCAGTCAGGATTGCGTCTTTCAGACCTGG
>Ga0335073_10004480_pt1 | contig 19521 bp, 16 predicted proteins | sample Lox_Sample_22_FD_207093 | JGI IMG/M metagenome (GOLD analysis project Ga0335073, IMG submission 207093) | Soil microbial communities from Loxahatchee National Wildlife Refuge, Florida, United States - Lox_Sample_2.2 | ecosystem: Environmental > Terrestrial > Soil > Wetlands | place: USA...
AGGAAAAGACCGATGCCGAAGAACAGGAGCCGCTTGCGCCCATAGATATCGGCAAGGCGGCCATAGATCGGCACCGTCGCCGCCTGGGTCAGAAGGTAGGAGGTGAACACCCAGCTAAAGAGATCGAAACCGCCGAGCGAGCCCACGATCGAGGGCATCGCGGTCGCGACGATCGTGCCCTCGACCGCCGCCATGAACGAGGTGACGAGGGCCGCGACGAACACCCAGGGGCGGTTCGCATGCGAGACACCCGCGGCCGGTGCGGGGGCTGCGATGGCGGGATCGGACATGGCGGCCGGGTATAGCGAAGACCATCGCCCTGCGCCCACGCCCAAAATCGCATGCCCGCCATCAATCGGCCGGCGAGGAGAGGGTTCAGTCGCGCCGCGATTGGCGCTAAGCCTCGCCGGTTCCTCAAGGAGGCCCGATGCGATTCGGTCTTTTTGGCAGCGCGCAGGCCCGGCGCGGCACCGATCGCGGCGCCCACGGGTTCGGCGAATTCGTCGACTACAATGTCGAGGCCGAGGCGCTGGGCTTTCACGGCAGCTTCGTCGTCGAGCATCACTTCACCGCGATCGGGCAGGTTTCCGCGCCGCTGGCGCTTCTCGCCTGGGTCGCCGCGCGCACGACGACGCTGCGGCTCGGCACCGCTGTGATGGTGCTGCCGTGGCACAATCCGGTCCTGCTGGCCGAGGAAGCCGCGACGCTCGACCTCATGTCGGGCGGGCGGCTCGATTTCGGGGTGGGCAAAGGCTATCGCCATTCCGAGTTCCATGGCTTTGCCATGGCGGTCGGCGAGGCCGAGGCGCGCTTTGACGAGGCGCTCGACATTATCCTCGAAGCCTGGACCAGCGACCGGCGTTTCTCGCATCGCGGACGGTTTTGGCGCTATGACGACATCCTGGTCGAACCGGCGCCGCTCCAGCGACCGCACCCGCCATTGTGGATGGCGGCCGGAAGCGCCGATTCGATCGAGAAGGCGGCCCGCCGCGGCGCCAACCTCCTGCTCGATCAATTCGCTGATACCGCCACCCTCATTGCGCGCCGCGATCACTATCGGCGCGCGGTCGCGGCGCATGGCCGCGCGTTCGACCCCAGAGGCGTCGCGGTCGCCCGCAATCTCTTCGTTGCGTATGACGGCGCGGAAAAGACGGCGGCGCTCGAACGGCTGCATCGCCAGCATCGGACGATGCTGGACCTCTCGCGCGATCCCGCCCGTGCCGTCCGCTCGCACATCCTCGCCTATGACGGCGCCGATCCAGGCGCGGCGGCGCTTTATGGCTCGCCCGATGAGATCGCCTCGGCACTCGACGAGCTTGCGGCCGCGGGGATCGACTATGTGCTTCTCAATACCGGCGGCACGTCGCGCGAGACGTTGCGCCGCTTTGCGCGTGACGTGATGCCGGGTTTCAAGGAGGCCGCATGAGACCGATTTTTCGAGCCTCGGCCGGCGGCCTTGCCGTGCTGGCTCTTGCCATGACCGCGCAGGCGGAAACGGTGAAGATCGCCGAGGTCAAGACCACTGCCGCTGGCGCGCTCTATATCGCCGACGCGCGCGGCTATTTCGCGGCAGAGGGGATCGAGCCCAAATTCATCGATTTCGATTCGCCCGGGCCGGTTCCGCTGGCCGTGGTCTCGGGCTCGGCCGATATCGGCTCTACGGGCGTCTCGGCCGAGCTTTACAGCCTCGCAAAGCAGGGCGTCGTCAAGATCATCGCCGGGCAGGCGCACGAGGCCAAAGGCTATCAGGTGAACGCGTTCCTGGTCTCGAATGCCGCTTCGGCCGCTGGTCTCAAGCGCTTCGATCAGCTCGCGGGGCACACGGTCGCGATCTCGCAGATCGGCTCGCCGGTCCATTACGCGGCCTCTCAGGTCGCGCTCAAGAACGGCGTGGCGCCGGAACGGCTGCGGTTCCTGCCGCTGCAATCGAACTCCAACATCATCTCGGCGGTAACGGGCGGCACCGCCGACGCCGGCGTCGTGCCGGTCAATGTCTCGGCGGCGGCACTCGCCCGCGGCGATATGAAGCTGCTCGGCTTCGTCGGCGACCAGGTCCAGTGGCAGTCGAGCGCCGTCTTCATCGCGCCCAAGACAGGGAGCGATCGGGGCGACATGGTGCGGCGGTTCCTGGTCGCCTTGCGCCGGGGCCTCGTTGATTTTCACGCCGCCTTCAGCGCACCCGACGGGACCCGCCGCGACGGGCCGACGGCGCCCGCGATCCTCGCCATCCTCGTGAAGTGGACGGGGCTCACCGAGGCGCAAGTCCGCGCCGGCATCCCTTATGTCGATCCCCAGGCGCGCCTCGACTTCGCCAGCATGGCCGATCAGCTCGACTGGTTCATCCAGCAGAAAATGCTGAAAGGCCCAGTCACCGTCGACGACGTGATCGACCGGCGCTTCGCGCGCGGGCTCCCGGATGATTAGTCCGGAGCACGGCGCCCGGCGGTCCGCTACTCTTCTCGGCGGTGGTGGCGGACCATGGCCAGCGTGAGGTCCCACGCGTTGCGGATATTGACGATCGCCAACAGCAAAAGAGCGCCCGCCAGCGCGTCGAGCCCGAAGTCCATTCCCAGATAGATCGACACGGCGGCCCCGAGCAGCGCGAGGTATCCGAGGCAGGGCAACACGCCGTAGGCGAAATAATCCTCGATATAGTTCGTCAGGTCGGTGCGCACGACCTGGACCGTGATGTAGGTCGAGACGGCTGCGCCGATCACCGCGGTCGCGCCAATGAGTGCCGCGAAGAAGTCAGCCCGAAGCGATGGAAACAAGCCGACGGCGGACAAGAAGAACACGCTGGTGAAATGGATGACGACGGGGCTCATGAAGGTGCGCGTCCCCGACTGGTGCGTCTCGGTCAGATAACCGGCTCCCAGCGAAACGGCAACGAACAGCAGAGCGAGCAACGTCGCCCCGGCGGTTCCGACCAGCACAAAGAAGTCGTGCCATTCCTTCAGCGCTTCGGCTGCCCACATCGGCGCGCGTCCCGCGGGCAGTGCCTACGGCGCGGAAATGACGGGAACGCGCCTGGTCAGGCGACGCCCGGCGGCAGCACGTCCTTCTGGCCCAGCACCTCCTCGCGATAGAGGTCGGAGATGGAGGCCCAGCGCAGTTGGCAGGCGGTCTGCGCCACCTCGAGCGCGCGCGCCTCGAGCTCGGGCGTGCCGAGATGGCGCGCGCACAGCTCGATCTGGCGGCGGCTGTGCTCGACATCGGCGGCGTCGTGCTCGGTGAAGAACTCGATCGCGCGGTCGGTGCGCTTGAAGCCGTAATGCTTCTCGAACGCCGGCATCAGCACCTCGCTGATGAGGCCGGGCATCTGCCCTTCCTGGGTCGTCTGCATCGCCAGCACGACGCCGATCGGCTCGTGCGTCGTCGTGTAGTGGTAGAACAGCGAGCGCGCCCACCAGGACGGAGTCATCGGCGTGTTGCGCACATCCGCATCGCTCATGCCGGTCGCGCGGCAGAAGCGGAAGATCATCTCGTTGTGGTCGTGCGGCTCGTGCCCTTCCTGCGGGATGGCCTTAAGGCCCTCTTCCTCGGAAATGTTCTCGGCGACCGCCTTGCGCACGTCCTCGAACTCGTAGGCGCGCGCGTAGAACACGCCGAAGCTCGGCAGTGCCTTCGAGACGTAGTGGTAGTGCAGCGCCTGATAGCGGCCCAGCGCGCGCAGCGGCAGCTTGCCGTCGGCGAATACCTTGAAGAACGGGTGATATTTGGTGTGCCAGCGATCGCGGATCGCCACGATCTTGTCGACCACACTCATCGACGGCGCGAATTTGGTGTCGGGTGCCATGGGTGATCCTCCGCGAGCGATTGCCGCCGGAGGTTACCCGCGTCGGGCGCGCGCGGCAATGTCTCGCGGGGCTCGGGGCTGGCCTTGGCCTGCGCCTTGGCACAGAATGGGTGCCGCGCGAAATCGACAGGGAGAGGACGCACATGGAACCGTTGCCGCGGGGCGCGAATTTCGTCCGTTCCAAGATGCTGTGGGAGATCGGCCTTCATATCGCCGGCAATCCGGCGACGCCTTATGGCGGCAACCGCGACATGCAGATCACGGTGGGGAGCGGCGGCGCGGATCATTTCACGCCGTGGCTCCGGCTCACCACCGGCTCCGCCATCATCGCCGAGGAAGTGTGCGCGGGCGGCGTCGAGATGGCATTCGTCAATCCGTCGGCGCTTCTGACCCAGGCCTATCGCGGCGTCGGCGTGTTCTCGAAGCCGCTGCCGGTGCGGGTCGTCGCAAGCTACCCAAGCTGGGACCGTGCCCTTTTCATGGTGCATGGGCGCGCCGGCATCCGCTCGATCGGGGACATCAAGGACAAGAAATATCCGCTGAAAGTGTCGGTGCGCGAGGATCCGACGCACTCGACCTTGGCGCTCATCGCGCAGACCTTCGCGCTCCACGGCTTCAGCCTGAAGGATTTTCAGGGCTGGGGCGGCAAGCTCGTGGTGTGCGGCTCGCCGATGGACCAGAAGCGCCGCATGGAGCCGCTGCGCGCGGGCGAGCTCGATGCGGTCTTCGACGAAGGGATCAAGACCTGGCTGCCGGTGGCGCTCGAGGCCGGCATGATGCCGATCGAGCTGAGCGATGCCGAGTTCGCCGCGCTTGCGAAGCTCGGCTGGCGCAAGGTGCCTCTGCCGGCAAGCCGCTGGCCGCGCCTCGGGCGCGACTACAACGTGATCGATTTCGGCGGCTGGCCCATCTATACGCGCGCCAACCTCCCCGATCAGATGGCCTATGACGTGTGCGGGGCGATCGCGGCGCGCGCCGACGAGATGCCGTGGGAGGAGGGCGCCTATCACGGCATCGCGCAGCTGGGACAGGACACCGAGGAAACGCCGCTCGACGTGCCGCTCCATCCGGGCGCCGAGCGCTGGTACCGCGAGCACGCCGCGGCGAAGCGATAGCCGGAGGCCGAGATGGGCAAAGGGCACCAGGGCAAGGTCGCGGTCGTCACCGGCGCGGCCGCGGGGCTCGGCCAGGCTTTTGCCCGCCGGCTCGCCGAGGATGGATGCCGCATCGTCGTCGCCGACCTGACGACGGGCTCCGAGACCGAGGCGCTGGTGCGCGCCGCGGGCGGCGAAGCGCTCTCCGTCCTTACCGACGTGTCGCAGCCGCAATCGGTCACGGCGCTCGCCGCCGCGGTGGAGAGCCGTTTCGGCGGCTGCGACATCCTCGTCAACAATGCGGGCATCTATCCGTTGTGCGCGTTCGACGACATGACGCTCGAGGAGTGGCGGCGCATGTTCTCGGTCAATCTCGACTCGATGTTCCTGACCGCGAAGGCGTTCGCGCCCGGCATGAAGCGGCGCCAATGGGGCCGCATCGTCAATCTCGCCTCCAACACGTTCGCGACGCCGGTCGTGGGCGTCGTCCATTACGTCGCCAGCAAAGGCGGCGTGGTGGGCTTCACCCGCGCGCTTGCCAGCGAGCTCGCGCCCCACGGAATCACGGTCAACGCGATCGCGCCGAGCCTCACGCGCACGCAGGGCACGCTTCAGACCAACCCGCGCGATGATGCCCGCTTCGCCATGGTCGCCAACAATCAAGCGATCAAGCGGACCGAGCGGCCCGAGGATCTGGTCGGCGCCTTGTCCTTCCTGACGAGCGATGATGCCGCCTTCGTCACGGGACAGACGCTCTATGTCGATGGCGGCTGGGTGCGGAGCTAGAGCCGGGGAATCACAATTCGATGATGCGCTGTCCTTCCGTCAAGGCCGGGCTTGACCCGGCCATCCACGCCCTCTTTGCAAGAATCATCACACGTGGATGCCCGGATCAAGTCCGGGCATGACGAATCAGGGAATTGCGATGGCTGGTACTAGGGCTTCGCCAGCGCGTCGATCTCGGCGTCGGTTGGGAAGCGGCCGAGGCTTTTCTTTGAAAAGGCCAGCCGGCCGTCGATGGTCACCTCGAACACGCCGCCGCTCGATTTCTTGAGCGTGACCTCGGCGCCCGACAATTGCTCAAACCTGGCTCTCGCACGGAGAGCACGCGGCTCGTAGCCTCACATTCCGCAATATTCGATGACGACCTTCATGGTCCTCTCCCGTGCGGCAACGCGGCCACCCTAGCACCGTTCGGCATGAAAAACGTTAATGCGCGGGCGGCGGGGCCGTCGACTGCGCCGCCGTCGCGGGCGGTTTATGGGTGGAAAAGATGAGCGTGCCTGGCGGCCCGTTCTTATCGGGCACGATGACGGCACCCACGACCCACAGCACGCCGATGATGCCGAGCGCGACAAACATTAAAGCCTCCACCCGTTCCCTGCCACAACCACTGCCAAAGCCGCGCGGTTCCGTCAAAGCAAATCTTGCAATACCCTGCCGGTGGAGGCGCCCGGCATGACCAGTCATTGGATCGGGGTGGCAAGTCGCGACCACGTAAGACGGGGCGTCGAGGGCGGGTTTTGCCAGCTCTCGCACGGCAAGGCATCGCCGTTGCGGCAGCTCAAGCCCGGCGACCGGATCATCTACTACTCGCCGCGCGAACAGATGGGCGAGGGTGAGCCGCTTCAGGCCTTTACCGCGATCGGCGAGATCGCGGAAGGCGAGCCGCGGCCCTTCGATATGGGCGGCGGGTTCGTGCCCTACCGCCGCGCCGTCACGTTCTTTGCCGCCACCGACGCGCCGATCCGGCCGCTCCTGCCTTTGCTGTCCTTCACGCGGGATCGGCCGAACTGGGGCATGGTGCTCCGCCGCGGCCTGTTCGCGATCGAAAAGGCCGATTACGACATCATCGCCAAGGCGATGCGCGCCGCGCGCACATGATCCCGCGGCGGCTCAACCTTTTGCAGAAACGCCCGCGCTCCGTCCCTGCGCGCCAATGTGCGACGTTGTCTCAAGGGCCTTGGCGACGCTAACATCGACCCATCCGGACGGTGGCGCCTGGACGACAATGCGCCTTCGCTGTGGGGAGGTGCATCCTGGCAGGTCGCGTCGCGTCACGGTTCCGCTGGTTCCCGGGCCTTCGGCAAGGCTTGGCGCTGATTCTCGTGCCGTCCCTGGTGCTGGTCGGGCTCGAGCTTTTTCAGGTGCTCCGGGTAACGCCGCAGCTCACGCAAAGCCAGGATCTGGTCGCGCATACGCTGGACGTGATCTCGACCATCCGCTCGCTCGAGCGGGCGACCCAGGACGCCGAGCGGGGACAGCGCGGCTATCTGATCACGGGAGAGGAGAGCTATCTCGCGCCCTATGATGCCGGGGTCGCGGCGATCGCGACGCTGTTCCCGAAATTGAAAGAGCTGACGGCCGCCGATCCCGAGCAGCAGCGCCGCTGGGCGGTCCTGGAACAGCAGATCAACATCAAGCTGCGGGAATTGAGCCGCTCCATCGACGCACGGCGGAGCCAAGGTTTCGACGCGGCGCGCGCCATCGTCATGACCGACATTGGCGCCGACGCGATGCGCGCCCTCGATCAGATCATTGACGAAGCCGAAGCCGCCGAAGAAACGCGTCTGAAAGACCGCGAGGCCGGCACCAACGAAGTCGTCGCGACCGCCACCTTCGTCAACCTGATCGGTGCGGCGATCTCGCTTCTCATCATCGTGGTCGGCGTGTTCGTCGTGTCGGGCGATTTCCGCCGGCTCGCCCGATCGGAGCGGGCGCTGCAACTGGAAATGGCTGAACGCGAGCGCACGGAAGGCATCTTGCGCCAGGCTCAGAAGATGGATGTGCTGGGCCAGCTTACCGGCGGCATCGCGCACGACTTCAACAATATGCTTGGCGTCATCGTCGGCAGCCTCGATCTGCTGAAGCGGCGGCTCAGAACCGAGAATCCGAGGCTTCTCGACCCGATCCGGTCCGGGATGCAAGCCGCCGAACGAAGTGCCGCGTTGGTCCAGCGGCTTCTGGCGTTTTCCCGCCAGCAGCCGCTTGATCCCAAGCCCATCGACGCGAACCGGCTCGTTGGCGGCATGTCCGGCGTCATCAACCGGACGCTCGGGGAAAACATCGCCATCCAGACCGTGCTCGCGGCGGGCCTGTGGACCATCACCGCCGACGTCAATCAGCTCGAAAACGCGCTTTTGAACCTGGCCGTCAACGCACGTGACGCCATGCCGGAAGGCGGCAAGCTCACCATCGAGACCGCGAACACCTATCTCGACGAGGCCTATGCCCGCTCCCACGCGGAAGTGTCGCCGGGCCAATATGTGATGATCGCCGTCACCGATACCGGCATCGGCATGTCCGATGCGACGATCGACAAGGCGTTCGAGCCCTTTTTCACGACCAAGGAGCCGGGGCAGGGCACGGGGCTTGGCCTGTCGCAGGTCTATGGCTTCGTCAAGCAATCCGCGGGACACGTCAAAATCTATAGCGAGCTGGGGCAGGGGACGACGGTGAAGCTCTATTTGCCGCGAACCGGTGACCATGTCGCGGATGCGCTGGACGAAAGCGGCGGCGACGTGCCGGCCGCCTTATCGCGATCGGAGACGATCCTGGTCGTCGAGGACAATGATCTTTTGGCGGCCTCGGTCGCCGGCATGCTGCGCGAGCAGGGATACCGCGTGCTGACCGCGCCCAATGGCGCGTCGGCGCTGCATCTGCTCGACATGGAGCCGCCGGTCGATCTCCTTTTCACCGACGTCGGATTGCCGGGCGGGATGAACGGGCGGCAGCTTGCCGACGAAGCGCGCAAGCGGCGGCCCGATCTTCTGGTGCTTTTCACGACCGGCTACACGCGCAACGCGATCATCCATCAAGGACGGCTCGACCCCGGCGTCGAGTTCATCGGCAAGCCGTTCACGACGAATGCGCTGATCGGCAAGGTCCAGCGCCTGCTGGATGCGCAGAATTCAAACCGCCCCATGGCTTGACCGCTACTCTCCTCAAACGTCATGGCCGGACTTTGTTCCGGCCATCCACGCGGTTGGCACGACGCAATCGAACCCCGTGGATGCGCGGGACGAGCCCGCGCATGACGAACATTTGATGGGTGACGAAGCGCCTCAGAGGACAATCACCCCGTCGCGGGCCAAGGCCTCGATGTCCGCGTCGCCGAGCCCGACCTCGCGCAGCACCCCACGCGTGTCGGCACCAAGTTTCGGCGGGTCGGAGGTGAGGCTGCTTTTCCGGCCGTCCATCTCGATCGGGAGCGCCGGAAGCTTGCCGCGCATCCCTTGCGGGAACGCGACCTCGAGGAGCGCACCGGCCGCGTTCAAATGCGGATCGGAGAAGAGGTCCGCCACCGTTGCGACAGGTGCGTAAGGGATGTCTGCCGCCGCGCAGCGCCGCATGATCTCGGCCCGGGTCAGGCGTGCGAGATCGGCCGCGACGATCGGGATGAGCCATTGGCGCGCGGCGACGCGCAGCTCGTTGCTGGCAAGGCGTGGATCGGCGGCGAGGTCCGGCCGCTCGAATGCGGCACAGAAACGGTGCCAGTGATTGTTGCTCGTCACGCCGAGGAAGACCTGCTCGCCGTCCGCGGCCGCGAAGGTCTGATAGATGCCCCAGGCGCCGCGACGCGCCGGCATCGGCGGCGTCGCTTCGCCGGTGATGGTCTCGCCCGCCATGTGCTGGCCCATCAGGAAGACGGCGCTTTCGAAGAGCGCGCTCTGAACAAGCTGACCCGCGCCGGTCCGGTCGCGTTCGCGCAGCGCCGCCAGGATGGCGATGACGGCAAAGGTGCCGCCCATGATGTCGACGATCGAGGTGCCGGCGCGGAGCGGCCGACCCGGCGGCCCGGTCATATAGGCGAGCCCGCTCATGAACTGCACGATTTCGTCAAGCGCGGGCCGGTTCTCATAAGGGCCAGACAGGAACCCTTTGAGCGCGCAGAAGACCAGCCGCGGGTTGATCGCGCGAAGCGCGTCCCAGCCGCAGCCCAGACGCTCCATCGTCCCGGGTGCGTAGTTTTCCAGCACCACATCGGCCCGCGCCGCGAGGCGGTGCGCCAGCGCGCGACCGGCAGGCCGCTTGAGGTCGATCGCGACGCTTTCCTTGTTGCGGTTGAAGGTGCCAAAGAAGCCGGCGGCGAAGCCGGCGAGGCGCCGGGTGCTCTCGCCTTCGGGCGCGGGCTCGATCTTGATGATTCGGGCGCCCAGGTCGGCCAGCACGAGGCCGGCCGCGGGACCCATGATGGTGTGGCCGAACTCGAGGATTGTTATGCCCTTGAGCGGCACAAGCACGGTCTAGCCTTCGACCGGCAGACACAAGATGTCGTAGGCATGGGTGATCTTGCGCCCCAAGACCGGGTCGTCGAGCTCGATCTCGAAGCGGCGGGCGGGCTCGATCCCGCCTTGCACCGCCATCGTGCCTCCGAACATCACCGAGCCGGGTGGAAGAACATCGTTATTATTCAGATACTTAGCCATCAGTTCCAAAGGCGGTCTCAGGGCCGCCAGGCTCCCCTCCTGATAGAGCCGGCGCCTGTTATCAATTGTCGCGTAGGACCGGACCACCAGCCGGTCCCAATGGCCCTCGACCTCCTCGTGCCGCCACAGGGTAGGCGCCACCGGCTTGGCGCACAGCTGCTTCGACAGGGTGACGCCGTGCGCCTCCTGGACCCGGTCGGTATGGTCGGAACCGACGCCGACCCAGAGCCCGTCGGCGAGGCTCACCACGACCGGCTCGACCTCGCCGCTCGTGTCGGGGCCCATGACCTCGATCGCGCCCGCGGTGGTCAGAAGCTGCGCCGCCACGCGATAGAAAATCGGCGTGGTCTTGGGGCGCGCGACGCCGAGCCGCACCAGCTCCTCGATATGCGCCTCGACTGCGGCGCTGTCGCGCCCGGTCCAGCCGGCGATGATGAGCCGCTCGATCGCGGCGGCAAGCGGGCGCGTGCCCGTCCGGGTGATGCCGGAAAAGGTGAGCGCTTGAACCATGCGGAACTCTCTCCCTATCGTGCCAGTGCCGCGCGCATGGCGCGGGCAAGGTCCTCTTGGCGGTACGGCTTTTGCAGCAGCGGCAGCTCCTCGGGAGTGTCGCCGGGCACGGTCATCGCGTAGCCCGAGAGCAGCAGGACCTTGAGCCGCTCGCACAGGCCTTGCGCGCGCCGTCCCAGTTCATCGCCCAGCATTCCGTTCGGCATGACATAGTCGGTGAGCAGCAGATCGACGGTTGCGCCGCGCTCGATCATCGCCAGCGCGGCCGGGCCGTCCGGCGCCGTCAGCACGTAATAGCCCAGGGACGCCACCATGTCGGCGGTCGTGCCGAGCACCTGCGCGTCGTCATCGACCACCAGAACCGTCGCGCCGGGTCGCGGCGGCTGGGGTGGGGCAGCCTCGCGCTTTTCAGGCGGCGGAACCGGCGCCGCTTCCGCGCGCGGCAGAACGATCTGCACGGCGGTGCCGACGCCTTTCTCTGAGGTGAGCTGTACGATGCCGCCGGACTGCCTGGCGAACCCGTAGACTTGCGAAAGGCCGAGGCCGCTGCCCTTGCCGACCTCCTTGGTCGTGAAGAACGGCTCGAATGCGCGCGCGGCAACCTCTTGCGGCATTCCCATGCCCGTGTCGGCGACCGTGATGCGGACGCACGGGCCGCGCGGGCCGTCGCCATCGGCGCCGAGCTCGACCGTGACATTGGTGGTCTCGACGGAAATGCGGCCGCCCGTGCCCGGCATCGCGTCGCGCGCGTTGGTCACGAGATTGAGGATCGCCGCCTGGAACTGCGGCGCGTCGATGCGGCAAGGAGCGAGGTCGGGGCTGAGGATGAATTGCAGCTCGACGCGAGGACCCGTCGCCTGAACCAGGAGCGGTCGGAACTCGCCGATGAGATGGTTGACGTCGACAGTCTCCGGCCGAAAATTCTGGCGACGGGAAAAGGCCAGCAGCGATTGCGTGAGACGCGCGCCGCGCTCGGTGCCGCGTTCGGCAGCGGCAATCAGTCGCTGCGCCGCAATCGTGCGAACATGCGTCTTCAAGAGCTCGAGATTGCCGGCGATGATCGTGAGCAGGTTGTTGAAATCGTGCGCAAGACCGCCGGTGAGCTGCCCGACGGCCTCCATTTTCTGCGCCTGCCGCAGCGCCGCCTCGGCCTGCTGGCGCTCGGCGAATTCCCGGCGCAGCCTTTCGTTCGCGGTCTGGAGATCGCCTGTGCGCTCGCCCAAGAGACGCTCGAAGCGGTACGCCTGGCCGGTGCCCAACATCAACAATGTGCCAAGAAGCCCGGTGCTGAGCAGGCCTACGACCAGTACGGCCCAGCTCTGCCACCGCCGATGCGAGGCGAGATAGGCCAGCGTCGGTTCGGTACGGACGAGATAGCGGCGCGAGCCAAAGCTGAAGCGTTTCTCGTAAATCGTTGTCGGCGTGCCGGGCGTGAAGCCGTCGAAAAGCGGAGCGCCGGCATCGACGTCGACAAGCTGCGCCAGAATCGAGTCAGTGAAGGGCGTGAGCCGTGACGTAACGAAAACACCCATGCGCAGCACGGCCAGCACGATACCTTGGCCGTTGGCGCCATCGCGGACCGCGCGGGTCAGCAGGATCGCCGACTGGCCGCCATGTTCCTGGACGAGGCGGACGGGTGAGGTCGCCGTGAGTGCTCCCGTGGTGATCGCGGCTTCTATGGCGGCGCGACGAATGGGATTCGAGGCGAGGTCATAACCTATCGCTTCCTCATTGCCGGACCGCGGCTCGAGATAGGTTACCGGGTAATAGACGGCTCGCGCGCCGGCGGGCCGCATTTTTCCGTCGTCACCGGCTTCTGTAATGGTGAACCCGGGCGACGAGGCGCGCTGCTGCGCTTCGAATATGCCGCGCTCGCTTGCGGTCACGCGCGGGGCCCACTCCACCGCCTGGACTGTCGGGAAGCGCCGCGGCAGCTCCTCGGCCAAGGCCGCGAAGGCGGAGCGCGACACGCTCGATGGCAGGCTGAACGAGCGCTCGAGCTGGTCCAAGAACACTTCCTGCTCTTCGAGCCCGCCTTGCAGACGGTCGGCTGCCTGCTGTGACAGAAGTCGGAACTCCGACAGCGACTGGTCGGCCTCCCACTCGCTCACGCGCGCGAAAATGGCGACAAAGAGGGCAAAGAACAGCACCATCGGCACCGCCACCGGAAGCGCGCGGCCTCGCCACAACGAGCGCGGCTCGCCGGCCAGAACCATGAGCAGCGGCAGCATGAACAAGACGCCAAGCGTATCGCCGACCCACCACGTGACCCAACTCGTCACGATCTCGGAACGGCTGATCACGCCGAGCCCATACATGGATGCGAGCGACAAGGTGGAGCTGATGAGGCAGCACGACGGCGTCAGCAGGAGAAAGCGCAAAAGATCCCGACCATTATCGAGCGGAGCGGGGTCGCCCATGGCGCGTCGCAGCGCATATCCGCCCACCGCCGCCTGCAACGTCGACGCAGCGGCGATGGCAACCGCCACGACGATGGCGGCGGGTTCCAACCGTGCCGTGAACGAATAGCCGACCCAGACGTTGAGAAGCAGCGAGCCCAGAAATGTCCAGGGCAAGGTCATCGCGCCCTGCAGCAGCATCGCCGTAACGGCAATGCCGGCGGGCAGGAAAATCGCGGTGGCATATCCGGGTGGAACTGCAAGCAAGAGGCCCAGCTTGCCCGACAGTACGTAGGCGACCGTCAAAGCGAAGCAGGACCAAACACCCGCTTCGGTGTTGGTTTCGCGAGGCCGGTCCGGAGTCAAGATTTTCGCACCTGCTCGTTCACCAAGTCTGATCCTAGCTCAGCTTTTCGACCGACGTTAATCATTCGTCGATGCTGTCAATGAGTTCGTCCACGGTTGCGTGGAATTGTTGCCAGGGTGCCTCACGGTCATTTTGATTGCGGACGATGATGGAGTTGCCCGCGTAGAATTTCTCATAGAGTTGATGCGAATTCGGAGCCGACAAGGTCCCACGCGAGCTTGTAGAGTTTCATACGCTGGACAGCGTTGATCGTAGGCGTCTTCCACCACCGCTCGAAACGGTCTTTCAAGTCCGGTGCCTCGAGCACGTCCGCGCTCGCCGGCATTTGTATCGGAAGGCCTCCGACCAACGTCCTCAGCGCATCGACAATCCGGCTGTGATTTTCCTGACACCAGTTCAAGGTCGCGTACATGATCCGCCGGTTTGGCGTCGCATAGGAGGTTGGCCAGGGCTCCCACGCTTCGATCTGACCCGCCACCAGGCCGGCTATCGTCGCCTCGAGCGCCGCGAGGCGACCAAGCTCTTCGCGCACGGCCGGAAGCCGATCTATCCCGTTCGCCTCGCAGAGACGGCTCGCGAGCCCGACGATAAGCCCCATCTTCGCCCAGAAGCGTACGTTCGATTGATGGTTCTGGTAGCAGTTGGCGGGTGTTTCCACGTAGATCCGGCGCGACCAGGCGCCATTGTTATGGAGGAAGACACGGTCCCACGGCACGCGAACCCGCTCGCACACCAGGACGCAATCGCCTTCGTCGAAACGAGTGCTGAGGGGATAGTCGGCAGCGTGGCGCGCGTGCGCGGCATAGGGCTGACGCGACCAGAGCGAAATACCGGGAGCATTCAGTGGAACGGCGCAAGTGATGCTCTCGGCGCCGTATTTGTCATCGATCGGCGTGAGGTTGCCGATCCACACCTCGTCTGCATAGGCGCCCGAGGTGGCCAGCATCTTCATGCCGGATATGAGAACGCCCTCATGGTCTTCGGCGACCACCCGCAGACGCGGATCATCGCGCTCCTGACCCGGAAACAGCTCGGTGCTGCGAATGCCGCTGGGCGGCACGACGGCGAAGCAAAGATAAAGATCATTGCGCCGCGCGTAATCGTAATAATTCATCAGCGCCGCACCGGTGCCGGCGCGCAAATCCTCGAGTATTTGTGGCCGCATGGCGAGACCGGTCACGAGGCCGGCGACGTGATCGGGTGATCGGCCGATAAGGCCGTAGGTAGCATCGGCAATTGCCTTCAGGCATTCGGTTCGTCGGGCGAGCTCGTCGCGGGTACGGCAGCGCAGCCAATAAAGACTGAACCGTTCACCCTCTTCCTCAAAGTAGTATTTAGCCTTGAGATCGTAGAGATGCGCCACGGTTTCAGCGCCGCCGCGAAACGCGGGATGGCGCGTCACGTCGTCGATCGGCTCCGCCCCGACATAGATGCGCCGGCCGTCGCGCATGCGCCCGAGCTTTTCCTGTCCCGAAAGGAGCATTGGGCCTCGCTTGGTATATCCGTGCGTCACATCCTATCATGGGTTCGGAAGCAGGTGGCCGAGAGGTGGAACCATGGATGAAGTGCGGGCGGCCTATGCCGGCGACGCGACGCTTGCGCGGCTGCTAACCGAGTGTGGGTCACCCTACGACCCGAATTCCGTACGCTCGCTCTTGGCCGGAGTATTTGCGGCACCGCCCGATGTCGATGACGATGCCTGGACGATGCTTGCGGCGCCCAAGGTCTCGCCGGAACTGAAATCGCAGCTCGCAGCGCTCGCCGCAACGATGCGCAGGGTGTCCCCTGCGACAGTGTCGTCGCCGGGTGTCGCCGCGGATCGCCTGGCGCGGCTGCGCGCGGTACTGGGGCAGCAGGGCGTTCACGGGTTTCTGGTGCCTCGGGCCGACGAACACCAAGGTGAATATGTCCCGGCGCGCGGGCAGCGTCTCGCCTGGCTCACGGGCTTCACGGGCTCCGCCGGGCTTGCGGTGGTGCTAGCGGCGAAGGCGGCAGTCTTCACCGACGGGCGCTATACCCTGCAGGTGCGGGCCCAGGTCGATGGCGCGCTTTATGAGATCATGCACATTACCGAGCAGCCTCCCACTTCGTGGATTGCGGCCAACCTTAGGCGCGGCACAGTCCTGGGGTTCGATCCCTGGCTGCACACGCCGGCCGAGGTTGAGCGCTATCGTGCCGCGGCGGAGCGTGCAGGAGCGACGCTGCGACCGCTCGACGACAACCCTATCGACATGGTGTGGGCCGACCGTCCGCCCGCACCGTTGGCGCCCGTGGTGGCACACGAGCTGCGATTTGCTGGCAAGGATTCAGCGGCAAAGCGTCAGGAACTCGCCGCGTCATTGAGCCAGGACGAGATCGACGCCGTTGTGCTGACGGCGCCTGATTCGATTGCGTGGCTACTCAACGTTCGTGGCGGAGACGTACCGCACACGCCGCTCCCGCTCAGCTTTGCGATATTGCATCGCGATGCGACGGTCGACCTCTTCATAGACCGGCGCAAACTCGCGCCCGGATTGGAAGCGCATTTTGGTGCTGCTGTGCGGGTCGGTGCGCCGGAGGCGCTTGGATCGGCACTCGATCGGCTTGGCACGGACCGAAAGCGCGTTGCAGCCGATCCTGGCTCAGCGGCGTCATGGCTATTCGACCGGCTTGGTGCCGCGGGAGCGCGGGTTCATCGCGCGCCTGACCCATGCCAATTGCCGAAGGCCCGCAAGAATACAGTCGAGCTCGAAGGGACCCGCGCGGCTCACCGCCGCGACGGCGCCGCGCTGACGCGGTTTCTCGCCTGGCTCGCCGAGGCGTCGAAGGCCGGCGATCTTGCCGAGATCGCGGTCTCCGATCGGCTGGAAGCGTTCCGCCGCGGCGGCCAGCATTTTCGTGGTCTCAGTTTTCCCACCATTTCCGGAGCCGGTGCCAATGGCGCCGTCGTGCACTATCAGGCGAGCCGAGCGACCGAGCGCAAGCTTGAGCCGGGAAGTCTCTATCTCGTCGATTCGGGCGCCCAGTACCTTGACGGCACCACGGACGTGACGCGTACTGTCGCGATTGGACGTCCAAGTGATGAAATGCGCGATCGCTTCACTCGCGTTTTAAAGGGCCATATCGCGCTCGCATGCTGCCAGTTTCCGGGAGGCACAACGGGTTCGCAGCTCGACGCGTTGGCGCGTCGCGCGTTGTGGGAGGTGGGGCTCGATTACGATCACGGTACCGGCCACGGTGTGGGCAGCTATCTCGGCGTTCACGAGGGTCCGCAACGCATTTCGAAGGTATCGAGCGCGCAACCGCTGTTGCCGGGTATGATCGTTTCGAATGAGCCGGGATACTATAAGACGGGTGCCTACGGCATTCGGATCGAAAACCTGGTCGTGGTGATGCCGATTGTGGCGTCGGCCGGCGAGCGAGAGATGTTCGGTTTCGAGACCCTTACCCTTGCCCCGATCGATCGCGCCTGCATCGAGCGGGACCTGCTCGATGCGCGGGATGTCGCGTGGCTCGATGCCTATCACAAGAACGTGCGCGAAACGCTGATGTCGCTCGTCGACAAAGATACGGCGACGTGGCTCGAGGCGGCGACGGCACCGATCTGAGCCGTCACGATCAAAGCTTGATGCTGATGGCGGTTCTTCCACCTTCCGCCGCGAAGCTCGTGAGCCATTGCGTGGGATCGGCAAGCGCGGCGCGATACTGGTCTCCGCGGCCCACATCGAGATTCGTGCTGACCAACACGCCTCGCGGGCGGAGCAACCGACGCATCTCGCCGAGATGCATGAGCGAGGGCCCGAATCCATCGAAAAATCCAAGGTCGTAGCTGGGCGTGAGGGTCGGTAGCACGGATTCGAAGTCGCCTTCGCAAACCGCAATCCGCGGCCCGAACCCCGCGGCGGCGAAATTTTCGCGAGCGATGCCTACATGCACCGGATCCCGTTCGATCGTGTCGATATGCGCGTTGCGCGCTCCGTGAGCGAGCCATAATGCCGTGTAGCCGAGCGCGGTGCCCAGCTCGACGATGCGCTTAGCGTCGGTCGCAGCAGCGATCACGCCAAGGAGCGGTCCTTCCGAGAACGGGTAGGTGCGGCAGCCGTGGCGCGCGCGATGTGCGTCCGTTGCGGCGCGGATGGCCGCGTATGGGTCGGCAATCGCGCCGCGCGGGGAAGGTGCCATCGTCATCACTCCTTCACGATGGGGCAAAGCCGGGAAGACAGCAGAATTCGCCATTACGAGTGACCGCGTCCGCAAAGACGCTTTGGATACGCTCGCAGCCTATCACCATGCCGGCGGATCGGTTGGCACGCCACAGCGGCCGAGGATCGCCAAGCCCCTGTCGCCAGCCGTTCTGATCGAAATACGTCATGAAGAAAGGTTGAAAGGTGTCCGCCAACGCGAAATAGGTGAGCTCGTCGACCACGAGGTGGGACGGCCGCGACGCGGGATCGATCCCGCACTGGCGCGCGGTCGCAAGGATTTGCGGCTTGAGCGCCGCATAGCCGAAATTGGTGATCGAGAAAGGTTGTCCGCGCGCATACCCTGGCTCGGTCCAGGCGCCCCACGCGTAGGGAGCATCGTTGACGAGAAGCCAAGCCTGGCTTGCGACGGATAGCGCCAGCAGCAGGCTCAACCCGGTGCGGGCCGCGAGGGCAAGGCGGGCCGGCGGCAAATGCGACGCTAGGCGCGGCCAGACAAGCCACAGCGATCCGAGCGAGGCCATCGCCATCACGGGCTCCATGAGCTCGGCCTCGTAGTCGAACTTGAGGATACGGCTTCCGACCGATGCGAAATAGAAGAACCACAATGCGCCGACGCCGCTGATGGCGAGCCGGTCGCGCCGGTCGCGGCGGATACCTAGCACCAGAAAGACGAAGGCGGCAATGCCCGCGACCACCAGCAGCGAGAAGATCAGCTCTACTGCCCAACCCAGCAGAGGATGTTTGAAGCCCGGAAGCATGTCCGACGCATATTTGGAACGCAGTGTGAATTCGTTGATGTACCAACCGGCGGTGCGTCGAAGAGAGACGAGAACGTCGATGATGTAGTTGAGCAACTGTCCTTGCTCCAGCGCGCTTCCGACATTGAGCTTGATGAACAGCGCGGCGATGTTCTTGTCCCCGGGGCAGGCCCATCGGAGAGCAAAATCTCGATAGCTGACGAAAGCGACGACGAGAACAGCAGCGGCGCCGCAGCCTGCGATCCACGGCCGCCGTGTGATCCGCCACAAGAACAGCAGCATCAACGGCAGCGCGAATGTGGCTCGCGGGTGCGCCGTCAATGCATAGGACGCCAGCGCGACGCCGCCCACCGCGATCACTATGGCGCGTGCGCGCGACGGCGGCGGAGGCGGAGGCGGTGGTTTGAACAATGGATAGAGAAAGCATGTGAAAGCGATGAGGAGGACCTGTTCCGGCCGGCTGATCACGAGAAGGAAAGGCATCACGCCGATCGTGGCAAAGGCCAGGACACCCGCCGTGACGAAGCCGGCGTTCAGGCGCGGACGAACGATGTCCCACGTGAAAAGTCCCACCAGCCCCAGCCAAAGGATCGCCATCGCGAACCCGTAAAGGCGAAGCGCGAGGGGGCTGGTCAGATGGGCAAAGACAAGGCTGTCGATCCATCGGAACGGATAGATGATCGTCGGGACGGCGAAGGCATAGGGCCCGCAACTCGGCTCGAGCGTGAGCGCGAGGCTCTTTCCACCATCTTCGATGACTCGCGACTGGATGATCTTCCACGCGATCTCGTCGGTATAGACTGGGACGAACAAAGCGAGCGCGAAGCTGCCCAGCGCAAGTGTCCCGGCCACGATGGCGAGACCCTTGCCGACCCCCGCGAGGCGCTCGGGCGGTGGCGTGCCCAATTTTCAGTCGGAACCGACGGCGGCGGGACGGACCGCGGGCTGTGCCTCGACGCGCAGGACGTCGCGCACGATGAAAAG